>Ga0315281_10005596_pt1 | contig 17966 bp, 14 predicted proteins | sample YL17G07_0_MG_FD_204540 | JGI IMG/M metagenome (GOLD analysis project Ga0315281, IMG submission 204540) | Sediment microbial communities from Yellowstone Lake, YNP, Wyoming, USA - YL17G07_0 | ecosystem: Environmental > Aquatic > Freshwater > Lake > Sediment | place: USA: Wyoming | collected...
ATTAGAATTCTGATTTTGCCAACGATTCCATCCTTACGAACTCAAACTCGCCGCTGAATGATGAGGACACGGGTCCTACGCGACACAAACCCCGAATGGGCAGGAGACTGGTGCGGCCGCCGGGTTTCGATGTCATCTTTGGATCTTGGCGGTAGGGGGTTTTCGCGGTTCGGCGGTTTAAGAGGGCTTCCTCGGAGAGGGTCTGGTGTGAGGAGTGGTCTCCGAGAAGTCGACGCGTGGTAAGATTGTAGGGTTAATTGGTGATGGTGTTCCGCGGTCTGTCACGAGAATCGCTGCGGAGTTGGGAGTGGAGGTTCGGTCTGTTTTCTGGGCATGCTATGATCTTTACCGGCTTGGGTTGGTGTTGAGGAGCGGTGAACCGGTTGGGGGTCTGTCGCTTGAGTTTGTTGGCGGGCAGGTGAAGAGGCTCAGGGAATTCGCATACCTGGTCGCCTCGGATGAAGTTAGCAAGGATATTGTTGTGGATGGAGTCAGGTATGTTAGGTCGCAGTTCGCGGATTGTCCAGCTGGTGTGCGGTCAAGTTCGAGTTATGGCGAAACTGTTCGGTCGCAGGTGATGAGGCTACTCGACGACGGACAGCCCCGTGCGATAAGACAGCTCGCACAAGAACTCGGCATGAGCGAAGAGCGCGCTTACAATTCCTTATACTTGCTGTACAAGTGCGGCGCCGTCCTCAGAACCGAGAAGCCACAGGCTCAGGAAAGCGTAAGGAGATGGGAGAAGAAGCCGGCTCACCACTTCTGGACGGTCTCTCCAGAGGGAGAGAAGGACACGTTCATCGCTGGACAGAAGTATGTTGGTCACCGGAAGCGGAACGGCAAGACCATCTCCCAACTAATCATAGGTTATGTGAGAGAGCATCTACGTGACAGAGCGGCGTTCACGACGCAACTGAGGAGAGACCTTGAGAAACAGTTGGGCGCCTCGGTCCTGCAATCAATGGTCATGTGTGTCCTCAGCAAGCATAGGCGTGAGGTCTACATTCGCGGCTACCAGGGAGCAGAGAGGATGACTCCGTTCGCGGAAGGCTTCGCAGTCACCTGGCTTGACCCGAACCTTCCACGAGAACAAAGCCTAGCCGAGGCGAAGGAGAGAACGGACAAGTTCCTCCAAGACGAACAGACAACCAGCCCACTCTTTCAGAGAGTTCATAGAATCTTCGACATAGTAACCGATGTGAGCCTGAAGCGTGACATCGCAAGCCAAATCTTCGTAATGTCAGAACTCGGCTGCAGCCGACACCAGCTAGAGTTAGCGTTGAAGAAAACTCTGGAATTGTATCCCCGCATCAAACGAGTGAGCATCTTCGGCGATGAACGCGGAGAGTACGGCTACCCACACTACTACAACGAGAAAGTTCTCAGCCAAGAAGACTTGCAGGCTGCATTCAAAGCGAAAGAACAGTACCTGATGAAGGTGAAGACCAGCGACGAACGGAAAGGTCATGCGTTGGAAGGCGTAGTCTGGTGGAGCCTAGAGAAGTATAGACGAGCAAGGTTCCTTCCGCAGAAACACCGCACCGAGGGCATGCATCCGTACCGGCATACGCTTCACCTCATCAAGCCTGTCAGAAGACGAAAGAAGAGCGCCGAGATAGACGGCGTCTGGGAAAGCCGTGAGCCAGCACTACTCTGCAACAATGAGGAAGTCACAAATCTCATCGAAGTCAAATTCAACCTCATAAGAAGAGACGACGTCGAAGACTTCCTCGACATCGCTCGGTTCAGCAAGGAATTCGGAGCCGACGACAGGCATGGGCGCGTGATTCGCAACGGTGTCGTGCTGTGGATGGCGGGAGCAGCCATCGATAACAAAGCCAGCATTCTGGTCGGTAACGATTACCTCACCGTGGCAAGCTTCGCGAGCAGGCTAGGCATCAAATTCATTCCTGTAAGTCAAATCAACGAACAGTTGCAGCGACGAGGCTGGGAGAAAGCCAGCGTCAAAGCAATCTGTCGAGTAGCAAAAGACGCAAGTGAGGCAATGGAGATGCTGGACCAGATTTGGAGTCACCCAAAGGAAGCCAAGGGAATAATCAGCAAGTACACTGAACAGAACAGGTCAATTCTGGAACAGGAACGAATGCTTGAAGCGAGGATGAAGAAGACCCGACTGAGCAAAACCATACTCGATGTCGACGAGGACGAGAATGAAACAGAAGAACGCAACAATACGGAAAAGGCAACCGGGCCCACGTAAGATGACGAATCACCAGATGGATATCCCGATTTTTGCCTGAATTCTCCTGAAATCACCGCAAAAACATCCCTTGGAGGCAAGTAGCGTGAGAAAAGACGCTGAGGAGTTCGGCAGAAAGCGTCGAGAAAGCTCTGAACAAGAGGTTCAACATCGCGACCATGAGGAGTGTAGACCTATCGGGTTCAGAACCACACTCCTGTCGCTGCAAGTAAGACGATTCTGAATGACAACAAACTCAATTCGCAACGCTCGCGATCCGCAAAGACACATTGTCTGCATGTGAATCATATGGAAACGTTTTGCCTTGCGGCCTGCGAGTGCAATGGTTGAAGCAACGTAACTCGGTCACAAGAAAGAGCGAATCAGCGCGATTCACAGAGTGCGACCCAATTTGGAAGGATGCGTCTACGGAAATCTGGATCAGTGAACTGGATGCGGCCGTCTACAAATCATAGCCCATGAGAAGTCTGTTTCTTCGTACGATATCTTCCTTGATCGGACTGAAGGGAAGCTTTCTCATGACAAAATCCTCGAAGCTCGTCAGTCCTGTGGGGTGAGCCAGAGGTTGCCTGTCCTGTAGTCCGAACGAGAGGCCACTCGACGATCCTTTGATCCTATCTTGATATCTCGATCTCTTCAGATCTTGCGTGTACTTCCAGGTATGCCTGTTCTGCACGACGCTGTCGCTCTCGTTCTTGTTGCTCTTCACGCATCCGCCGCAAGATGTCATAATACTCTGGGAGGGCGCGACCCTCATCAGAGGTGTGATGCCATATCACTACTTAGGTGTTTACAAGGGCTTCAGCATTGAGGGTTCTTGACTGCGTTCTTAGTCTGCGACCGAGCCCCTTGGAGACAAAGGAAACGAAATCTGAAATACCTCATTCCACGAAGAAAACACGGCCGTTGTGGGCTGTGTCGAGTAGCGAACTGGAACGGGCTAGATGGAAGAAGCAATGAAGCTTGTTGCAGGGCTACGCGTGCATAAAGGCGAGCAAGGGTACATCCTAGTCCACCCAGAAACGGCCTCATGGGTGTTTCTCGATACGGACGCTCTGTCCATCCTTGAACCATACATCGAAAACCCGGAAACTGAAATGGCAAACGTTCCTCCTGAAGCCTTAGAGAGTCTGCAGGAAGCAGGATTGGTAAGGGAGAAGAACACTGGTGGGAGGCCGGAGAAGGAGAGTCTCCGTGTGCACATCGATAACGCCATAATCAGAATCACACATCGTTGCAACCTGACTTGTGATTACTGCTATGCCACGTCACCTCGGGAGACTGTTGACCTCAAACCGGAATATGGCAAGCTTCTCGTTGACAGGCTATTGGAAATGCCCCAAGATGAGACTGCGATCCAGTTTCACGGGGGAGAACCCCTCCTTGTCTTCGATCTGGTCAGGGAACTGAGTCGATACGGAAAGGAGGTTGCCTACTCGAAAGGAAAAGACTTGACCTTGGTGATTCAGACAAATGCCACTCTCCTCAACAGAGAACGTACAGAATTCTTGAGAAAGCATGATTTTGAAGTTGGTGTTAGCCTCGATGGCGAGAAGGCGACCAATGATCTGTACCGACGCACAACGGGCGGTCTTGGCAGTTTCGATCTGGCTATGAAAGGCATCAGACTCCTCCGTGATGAGCGGATACCCATAGGAGTCAATTGCGTCGTTACGCGGAAAGGTTTGAAGAGCCTTGTCCCGAATGTCGAGTTCTTGAGCGAGAATGTGTCCCAGCATATCAAATTCACGCCAGTTTACCTTCAGCGGAACCATCCGTCATACCATGAACTCGTTCCAGACTATCATGAATTCTACAGCGCCATGCGCGACCTTCTCGAATACATGGTCCAGACTGGACTGTCCAAGAAAGTTCACCTCATTGACGTGGATCACCTCCTGATAAATTGCCTTACAACTCGACGTCCCTACATGTGCCTCCGGATGCCGTGCGGCGCAGGACTGAATCAGATTGCCGTCGATGCACGCGGCGATCTGTTCCCCTGCGACGCCGTTGTCGGAATTCCGACCTTTAGGTTGGCGAATATAGCTGAAGTGACCGATGTTCACTTGCTCCTTCTGCAGAAATGGGTGAGCCATCATGTTGCGAAGGACTTTGAGCACTTGAACGAATGCTGTTCATGCAATTGGAGAGAGTTCTGCGGTCATTGCGTCGCCTCCGCATACTATGCGTATGGCGACCAAAATAGGAAGAGGGGACAATGCGAGTACTACAAGGCCATGATTCCATACCTGATCGAGAGAATCGCGTTGGACGACCGGTTTCGTGAATTCAGGTGGGCGGAAGTCTAGTCTTCCTCGCAACTATGATCATTGTTTTCGAAGCGGAGCCATGCTCATCGTCCAAGCTGTAATCGCCGTAAGAAGCCACTTGGTGGAATCCAGTCCGCTGTAGCAGTCGGAGAGCTTGGCTTCGGCGTATGATCAGCAGGTTCATCTTCTCTGTTCTTCTCTTTTTGCCGAGGGCATACAAGAAAACCAATTCGTTTGTGTGTCCGTTCACGATCGAGCGCAAATGGACATCGGCTCTTTTGGTTTTGCTGCACAGCCTACCGTAAGGGTAGCAAACATCGCGACTCCCTATGTCAGGATTGTCGTAATTTGTCACTTCGATAATGAGTATTCCAAATTGTTTGAGAAGGCGATTGGCTTCCCGAAGAAACTTCTCTGCGTCGGACATGTCTCGGGAGTAGTTCAGAACCGAATTACTTGCAATTAGTCCATCATACTTGCCATTCAGTTCCGAGATGTCGCTATTCAGGAAACTGACGTTACCAGGGAGGTTTTCACTTGCGGGGATCATCCGTTCGTCGCGGTCGAAGGCAGTTATCCTGTAGTGATAATGTGCGAGATGGCGGGTGAGCGTGCAGTCGCCACAACCGGCATCGAGAACAAGATACGGGTGAGCGCGATAACGGTGCAGTACCGCATTGAAGAAAGCGGCTTCTCTGGCAAAGTCCCTACCGTATCTCACTACTGGGCCAAGATTCGGAGTAAGTATCTCCGCGTTGCGGACGACGCTCGCGTAGATGTCACTTTTTCTTTTCGGTCGTCTTCCTGTATTGCATGAGACCAGAGGCCCAATTTGACCAGTGATACGGCTTCTTGATGGAGGGTGGCTCTCTTCTGGCAATCACTTTCACACTGTTCCACTCCAACTAGACCCGCGTCGCATTATCTTTTTAAGTCTTTCGTCAGTACGAGAATGCTGCGTTCTCTTCTGCGTAACTGATAGTTTTCCACTACACGGGATCTTGGGCTCTTTCTTACGGCGTTATGAAGTACGAAGTCTATTGTTCGAGCGAGCTCTTGCGGATCATTCGAACAATACCCTTCTTCGCCCACGACCTCTGGAAGCGCGCCCTTCGCGGTCGTGACAGGCACACAATCACAAGCCATCGCTTCTGCCAAAGCTACCCCGAAAGACTCATGCTCGGAGGGTTGAAAATAGACTCTTGAGCGTCTGTACTCCGAAAGAAGCTCTTCTCTCGTCAGCGGGCCCTTGAACATGACATTCGTCGGGAAATCATGAGCTGCGTTCTGCGCGTAGTCGAACCTCATGTCCGCAACGACCGTGAACTCTTGCTGAGGAAGGAATGACGCAACCTTTCTTAGCGTCTCAAAGCCCTTTTGTCTGTAGGTAATGGGGTTGAGCCCTGCAACAGTCAGTACTCTTGCCTCCTTCTTGCCCTCTGGTCTGTAAAAGTCCACGTCGATTCCGTTGAAGACGACTTCTATCCTCTTCGGTCTGGAGAGTGCCAGCACTTCCTTCTTGTTGTATTCTGAGACCGAAAGCACCAAGTCAGCGTTCCGAAAGCAATACTGACTCACAATCCTACCCCAAAAGAAGTTTGCTATCCCATATCGAATTCGAGGGACATAGGCGGCATCGATACCTCCTGCAACGAGTATGCTCTTCTTGCGGAATATCTTGCAGAGCACAATCGCCAACAAGGCGTAGATGTTTGCGAACCAGATGAAAGCAAGGTCACTGATGCTAACGACGTGCATCATTGAGAAACAGTCATGCAACCGCTTCAATGGATTGTTAATGAGTTGGAATGGCCTTGTCTGAAGTGGGTAGGTCACAACGCTTACAGCGTATTCTCTTCTTAGACACATGTAGTCATTTTCGACAAAAGACGGAAAGAACTCAGGGCCGACAAATAGCAGTCTGGGATGTGTCTGTGTTCCCAAGAATGCCCAACCTATGGGACGAGCCGTGACACCGGCGCTCGTTGGACAATTAAAGCCTTTGGACGGCACTTTGGCACTTGGGTTGAAAGGCCTGAGCAAGCACTTTGAGATGCGGAGAAAGCTTATGCACGCTCTTCCGCAAGTACATGGTACTGCAGCAGAGTACTAGGAGGGTTCTCGGTTAGTTGAAACCGCCAACCTTCGTTGGTTTCATGGTTAGCGCTCGATGCAACGCGAAATGCGTCTACTGCCCTATCGGCTCACAAGGAACCGGAATATCGCCACCCTTCATGGAACCTAGCATCGCCGTAGCAGCAGCTCATGATCTCCGAGAGAATCGTTTTGATGGGTATCTAAACATCGGAGAAAATGGAGAACCTCTGCTAAATCCCAAGTGGCCCGAAATCGTCAGAGTGCTGAGAAAGTCTCTCCCGGAAGCGAGACTGGTGATCCACTCCAACATGTACCTGATGGAGGCACCAGCAGCGAGACTCCTGTTGAAGAATGGCCTTTTTGCACTGATTCTAAACTTCGATGGCGCTACGCCAAGAAGTTATGGTGCAGTTCGCAGATTGAGCTACGCCAAGGTCGAGCGTAACGTGCGGAATTTCATCAGGATCCGCAACCATGCTGGACACCCGTGTCGGATTGTAATAGCCGTGTCAACATTGGCGAATTTCATGGCGAACGCTTATGGCATCTCTGGCCCTTGCGCTGATGACAGCGCGCAAGTGATCGAGAAGTGGAGGGGCCATTTGCGGCATGACGATGCCATACAGGTGAATACAGGTTTCTGGCGTTGGATGAATCCCTATTCTCAAGATTGCAGTTCTGAACTACTCTGTCCTATGGCGGGACGCTTCGATACGGACTGCTTTGTGGCGACAGATGGAGCATTGTATTTGTGTTGCCTTGACTACCGGACGCACATCCGCTTTGAACGTGTACAGGAGAAATCATTGACTTCAGTCTTTAATGGGGAATCACGTCGTCTCCTTGTTGATTCGATAAGGAAACGTGTGTGGCAGAAGGTTGGCTTTCCCTGTGATAGTTGCCCATCCCGTCAGGAAGTACTCGAAGTTCAGATGGAGCGAGGATGGGCCGAAACACCTCCCTGGGAAGGAACACGCCATCCGCTTGGACTTCACCAAACGGATGATAGCCCTAGCACAAGTCTGAGAGCATTACTGCCTGAGCACACAGCCTACCTCTCCATGTGAGAGAAACGGCACAGCCAACTTACCGCGCTTCTCACGTCGCAACTGGTGGGCTGTACAGTCCCAAGTAGTGACACACTTCAAAGAACAAGCATTTGGTTCCCTCTTTTGTCTTGCTGGAAATAGAACACCCTCTGCGAGTCTTTCTGTCGCAATCATATGGGTAAGCATTTGTGAGGTGGCGCTTCTCAGCCCACGGACATGAAATACGTCTCGTTTCATACGATTGGCTTCTGATCTGATTGAGCATCGCATACTCCAAGTAGGCTTTGGTGCGATTGCTTGGTCCCGCGTAAAGGACGTGAGTCTTCCCTTCAAGATAGAATGAGGGCATTTCGATGAGTATTCTTCGCATGTTGGGCAAGACCATCGCCTCCTCCCAAGCTGAGGGTTTGAACACTATATCTGGTCGAGCGAGCCTTACTCGTACAAATTCAGCTGCGTCAGCCAGGAAAATCGATCCGATCGAGCCTGATGTCTGCCTGATTTCTTTCTCGAGTCCGACGAGCAACTTCGAAAGCACAGCGAGAGGCGGATCCCAGCCCAAGTTCTCGCACAGATATTCCTGAAACTGGATGGGATCAGAGGGCAATTCACTATGCGCATTCCTGACCGTGTTGAAAATCCTCAGGAGTCTGGCGCCTGGATGATCGCTGCCGCTTTGAAGGGCAAGGTCCAGAACCGCAATCGTTCCGCCGTACTCGACTTTTTCTCCTATCCTCCTTAGCTGGTCCCTGAAACGCGACAAGATCAGAACATACGGCCACGATTCTGGGAGGGTTTCATCTGCCCACCAAATTCTTCTCATAATTGTGTTTGTCAGCTCAGGATCGAAGGCTAGGGCAGATACCCCCCACAGCTGCCCCAGAGTCTCGAGAACTGCCCTCGCACCGAGGACATACTGTTCCACGATTGGAACCGCGGCATCTGGAAGGAAGCCCTGTGGATTACTCAGAAGCCGATTCAGAAGAGCGGGATTCTCAGATCGACTGAACCCGTTTGATACTATCTCTGAGAGCGCTTGTCGTCTGGCTTTCTCCACATGGACTTGGATTTTGGTCTCACTTCGCGAAAGGAGAGGTAATCGCAGAAGGCTCCCCTCTTGTGCGAGCGACATGATGAGATTTGCGTATTCCCGATTGAGCCTAAGGACCTCCAGTCCCCGGTGGAGGCAGTGCGCAGTTGTGAACACGTCCCAGACATGTCTATACTCATGATAGTACGCCGCCACGTTCAACGCATGCTCAACGTATTCGCGCGAGGACCTGCCTGCCTCCCTTAGTATCGCAAAGCTAGTAGGCGAGTAACGCGGCCTTCGCGCAAATGAAAGAAGAAAGAGTAACGGATCGTATCTGCCAAAATGAGCACTAGCGTTCTTCAGATAATCATCTACGCATTCTGCTATGCGGTTGTCGGGGTTCGTCACCCTATGTGGTCCTTCTTGACTTTCTGCTCGATTTCCTCGGAGATCCTGCTTGAACGCGCCGCGTAACTATGCGGCGCCCAGGCAGGCCCAGAAGCCCTCTCTCTCGTAGTTCTCTGAATTCAGTAGCGGTGAGCATTCCGATCTCCAGAGCTCTTCTCACAGCTTGATCTAAGTTCTCATAACCTTGAGGGAGACTAACGGATCCAAAGAGCGAGAGGGGTGGCGTACTTGGAAGCTTGAAAGCCAAGGCCACTCTGTCCGGAACGACTCTGTCGAGTCCTCTCAGCAGAGTCTCTGGAAGATAGTAGTGAGGTCTCCACCATGGCACCGATGGGCCGAACATTTTGCCGATCCTCGACGATTCGTAATCGTCTCCGATAATCTTTCCAGATATGTCCAGAATGTTGGCAGGGTCGCTCATTACCTCCTTTCTCAATTCGTCGACGACAATCACTCTTTCTGGCTTGAACTCCAAGCCCCCGGGGTCCCATTTCAAGAGGTTCAGCTCGTCCATGAGCCGTGTCAGCCAGTGATTTCTCCTTCCGAACATCCCGTGACCGCCTCTTTCGACGAACACCTTGATTTTTCCACCGGCGAATTCCTCGATGTTGTGCCAAAAGTGTTGGTTCAGCACAATCTTCTCTGGCCGAAGAGTTTCCTTGTTGACGTAGACGTATGCTGACTCGAAGTCGTGCTCATGATTGTCTGCCAAGGCGATGTTCTTGGAAATGTCGATTATCGCATACGGGTTAAACGCATAGTAAAACCAATACTCATAGATGTAGTATTGAAGCCCCGAAACCACCGTATAGTAGCAGCACATCATTCCGAGCTTATCGCTATCTGTTCTTGCATCATAACGTTCTTTGTTGGTGATGACATCTCTCCTACCGTCGAAAAACAGTTCGCAGGGATAGTACTGCTCATTCTTGCTGAAAGCAAGGGTGGGTACGAAGGTGCGTGCATCGGGAGGGCTAGTCAAGCCAATCGACCCAACGAGCTTCAGGCGCTGATGTTGGATTCAGAGAATATGAGCCTCCAGCTGGTCTGTCATCAAGGCAAAGCAACGCCTCATATAGAACGTGGACATGCTGCGATCAGTTCCCAGATTGCATCTGCTGCAGATTACTGGGAAGGCTACGGTAGTAGAGACGTGGCGGGTCAAATAGATACTCATTGATGTCTGAGGCCGAGTATTCCAGACCGTTGATTTTGATATTCCTAGTGGTAGGTCTGCTGTCCCTGCCTCTGATTCCAACAACCTTCCCGTCGACCATCACCATGGCCGTCCCAATGGTATCTCCAATCTCAATTGCTTCCAGCGCGTCTGCTCCGCTGGAGCCAGGGGGCTTGTCAACGATGATCATATCGGCCTCGCGTCCGATTTCGATTTTTCCTGTATTTAGGCGGTAGAGGTCAGCGGTGTTGCCGGTTGCCATCGCGATGACTCTCTCGGCAGGCATGTCGTCGATTGATGAAATCGTCACGACCCCTCGTTGCATCGCCGTGGGCATGTATCCCTGTCCTGTGGGACAATCACTTCCAAGCACTACCCGAGCTAGCTCGTTCCTCTTCTTGAGAATCCGCACAATCTCGTGTTTCATTTTCGGGTTTCCATATGTCGTTATTTCTAGCGCTGCTCTACTTTTCTCGATCAAGTTCTGGGTCTGCTCAAGGGTAGCGGCAGTTGTCCCGCCGTTCACATGTGCTACCTTGTCAGGATTAATCTTGAGTACCGCGTCAGTAGACATAGTGGTCGCACCCGGAATGAGCCTTGGACCGTAATGTACCGAAACTAGCATCTTGTATTTCCGTGCCCATTCGACCATCGGGAGAACCTCCTCAAGCACAGCAAGGCCCCCACCACCAATCTCGCCTACGAGCCAAATCCCTGCCTCAGCCATTTCCTTAAAATCCCGCTCCGTGAGTCCTCTCGCGAGCACGAGCGCGCCTGCATGAACCTTCAGAGCACCTCCTGGCCTGAACTTTTCATAGACTCTCTTGGCCAGCATCGCTGTAAGCTTGACTCCGACAGGATCAAAATCATAGAACCTAGGAAGACCTGAGCCTTGCTCTCCTTCTGAAATCAACGTCGTAGTTCCCCACAGCAGAGACTCCTGCATGAAGCCGACGGCGCGCTGCATGGGGGCATAGTCATCGAAGGAGACGTGAACGTGTGGGTCGATGAATCCGGGGCATACCACCATCCCGTTCGCATCTATGACCTGTTCAGCTTGCCTTACACCAATCTCCTCTGGTTCGCCAATAGCCGATATGATCCCATTCCTGATCAAGATCGAAGTTCCGTTTATGACCCCTTTGTAGAAGTCGCCACTTACTATCTTCGCTGCATTTACTACTGCCACAGAACCTGCTGACATTTCCTTCCCTATGCAAGGATGCGGGATGCCCATTTATCATTTCGTTATCAAGAGCGTGGCGCGCGCAGCCTGTCAGAGCTCTGCGTTGAATTGACCATGACTACACCGTGTCTAGGGTTCGAGGATGGCCAACCCCAAACGACGCAAAGTTCGGCCGCCACAGCAACCTTATGAATTCACCCGAGCGATAGAGTTGTTCTGTGAAGGAGTCGGACAGAGGTTCTTCTACTACAGCACAAGAATGTGACAGAATTGCCGAAGAAAGTTGTATCCTTGATCTCGGGGGGAATGGATAGCTCCATCGCCGCCGCCTTGGTGAAGCAGCAGAACTACGAATTGTACACTCTGACTGCAACTTATGGCCAAAGACCAGAGAGACGAGAACTCGCCTGTGCAAAGAAACTATCAGAATGGTTGGGTTCCAGGGAACTCAGGATAGTGGACCTGCGCTTCCTCAGAGATTTCGGCGGCTCAGCTCTGTTTGAAGATGAGAAGCTAACTCCAGCAAACAACGATCGGGAATATGTCCCTTTCAGGAATACAGTACTCTTGTCCATCGGCGTCGCTTGGGCCGAGGCCATGAACGGGAACGCAGTTTCTATTGGCTCTAATGCTGACGATGTATATTGCCCTGACAATACCATGGACTATGTAGGCGCAATGCAACAAGTTGTATTTCATGGTTCAAAGAAGAAGGACATTCAGATCCTAGCGCCCCTCAGAGAGCACGGCTATGGAAAGGTCGAGATCGTCAAGATAGGGATGAAACTTGGATTTCCGTTCGAACACACCTGGGCGTGTTTTAACTCTGATGAAGAGGCCTGTGGCGAATGCAACAACTGCATCAACAGGTACCTCGCTTTCAAGAAGGCTGGGTTCACTGACCCCTTGAGCTACACAGTAATTCCCAAAGTGGATTTGACCAAGCGTGTGATTGTCTGAGCTTTCCAAATGGATGAGCCTTCACAGCAATCTAGGCTCTTAGGCATCTCTAATAACTTGGGAATGCCATGGCATCCGAAAAAACCGATTCCCTGTATTCGTCTTCAAGTACAATACGTCAACTCCTTGACGAGCAAGCAGGTTTTTTTCACGACACAACATATCTAATTGATCCAGAGGCGAACACAGAGTATTCATTTGCAGAGTACAATTCGATCGCAAATCAGTTTTCAGCCCAGCTCGGGGACCTAGGAATTGGAAGACACGACAGGGTTTGCCTGGTGCTCGGCAACTCTTCTAGGTATAACATGATCACCCATGGGATTCAGAAGCTGGGCGCTACCGCAGTGCTTGTCAACACCGGTTTGTTGCCCGAGGATGTCTCGTACATAGTTCAGGATTCCGATACGTCGTTGATCATAACTGATGATGAACACAAACGCCTGACTGACCTGGCACTTGAGCGAAGTCCGAATACTCGTAGGATTCTCTGTGCTGACATGAAGGTGTCAACGCATGAGGAGGAAGAATTCTCAGATCCGAGATACGAGTATGAGGTGTTGCCCGACGACGATGCCTTGGTTCTGTATACGTCAGGCACGACTGGGCGCTCTAAGGGCGCCTTACTGTCACATCTCAACATAACACACAACGCGCGAGCGATGGCAAAACACAGCAGGCTCTATCGAAAAAGAGGGCTGAACATACAACCACCCTTCTACACTGACGGACAAATACTCATGATGGTTTCCACTCTAATGGCGGGAGCATCCGTTGTTCAACCCCGTGACTTTGTAATCAGTGATTTCTGGAAACTGGTTGAAAGATATGAGATTCAGTTTTCCGCTGTAATGCCTACCAACCTTTCAATGCTCCTTAACCTCGGGAGGAGAGAAATCACTGAGAAGATAACTTCTCTTGAGTTCATTCTGTGTTCGGCCGCACCATTGAGCCCTGCGCTGCAGGAGGAATTTGAGAGAGCGTTTGGGATTCCACTTGTGGAAGGATATGGACTCACAGAGGCGGGATCTTACTCGACCTGCAATCTCGCCACACCGAAGGGGAGATTCAAACCAGGGAAATCTGACGAGTTCAGAGTGGTGGGTTCGGTCGGGGTACCGATAGGAAATGAGGTAAGGATAGTGGATCCTCAAACGGGCGTGGAGATGGAAGCAGGAGAAGTCGGCGAAATCATCATAAGTGGTCCAAATGTCATGAAAGGATACGTAAACGATCCCCAAGCAACCAGAGAGACCGTAAGGAATGGTTGGCTCTATACCGGAGACTTGGGTTGTCTAGATGACCGCGGATACTATTACATAAGAGGAAGAAAAAAGGACATCATAATCCATGGTGGCCAGAAGGTATTCGCAAGAGAGGTTGAAGACGTTCTTTACAGGAATCCAAAAGTCAGACATGCAGCGATAGTTCCTGTTCCTGACAAAATATGGGGAGAGAACGTGAAGGCGATAATAGTTCTCAGAGACAATTGCAGCACAACAGAACGAGAGATCATGGAGTACTGCGAAAAGTATCTCGCGAAATGGAAATGCCCTGAGATCGTACAATTCGCGGCAGAAGTGCCTTTGGGTCCTTCTGGCAAAATCCTCAAAACGGCGTTGGCTGGTACGGAAGAATAACTGGGAACGGAAAGAAGCATCGGACGTACCCGATTAGAAAAGTCGTTCTTCATGCCGAATCGAAATTCCTCGCGGTTGAGAAAGTCGTTCTTGTGAACGACACTGTAGACTCATGCGGTGAGGGTCTTCCGTGAGGCAGTTTAAACAGATGTGTGAATGTGCGCGTAGTTATCCGGTAACCTTGATATTCGTCTAGACAGAGGCAACAAGCATGCCGACAAACTGCAGACGTACAAATGATCCATCCGTGGCAAGAGTTCCAGTTCTGACAAAGGAGATCAACCTAGAGAGGAGATTGCGCCGGCACCTCCGGGCTGGGGGATATGCAGTTCAGAAGCGCATCAAGGCGCACGGTCCTGACATAGTTGCTACTAAGGACAGCCAGACACTCTACGTCGAAACTATAGGAAACCAGAAACCCAGCGGAGACCCGTTGACTTCTTCGCAGAAGTATACCCACTTCCTCCGAATGCTTGGTCAAATCGTGTTGAGGTTGAACCAACCTGAATACCGAGGCGGGAATTTCGCCATAGGGATTCCACAAGATTCTTACTATTGTAGAAAGCTCGAACTCATTCTCCCGACATTCAGGAAATTGAGAGTCAAGGTCTATGTCTGTACTAGAGGTCACGTGAACGAGTTGTGAGTGGCCGCTTGGATCAGAATGGGCTTGAACGCAGTAGAGTCAGGAACTTGCTCGTCCTAGCCTTTGGTATTCCGATTTCAGCTAGGTGCCTTTCCAGTTTCTCGAGCTGCGACTTCATGTGCTTCTTGACCTTTGGGTCGTAGGTTGAGACTCCCGTTTGCCATATCAGGCTGTCAATTCTGAACGGGCTAATCGACTTGCCGGTCTTAACTGAGACTTCAGTTGAGACTCGAAACCACAGGTGGCGTATCTCATCGTCAGGCACCTCCGGACTAGTGAGACCCAGTATCTCACTGACTCTCCTGATGTGGAAGTCCACTGCGATTGGAGGCTCTTCTTCGAATGCCAGATACCTTCCTGAGCGGGCGAACACCGCTAGATCAAACGCTTTCATAGCGAACGCAATAGTCTTCTTCTCCGGCGAACTCTGTACGACGTCCGCTATTGTCTTCCAGAGCTTTGCTGGCTCGCCTATACATTCTGCGAAATTGTCGGCTATGTGTGCAGGCACATCAGAAGAGAAGAGCCGGTCAATTCGACGGGCCTTCTGTTCCCTGTACAGCGAACAGACTGGTGTTCGGAGTAGTAGCTCCATGCAGTGCCGGATGTCATCCGGGTTGGCGACTGCTACCTGGGTTGCGATGCCTTCGACTTCCTCCCAAAGCTTTGCCGCTCCGCCTTCCGCCAGTTGATAGTCGATCAGACCCGTGGATACGCCAAGCAATGCCACTAGTTCCAGCTTGAAGCCTGTCGAGACAAGGGAGGCAAAGGTTTTCGATTCAGGTTCGGCTTTGTCCAGCAAGACGAAGCTGTCGAAGCCCAGGTCAGCTAGAGCGTCAACAATCTGTTCGAACGAGCTCAATGATAATCCCTCTAGCGCGAGGACGGCTTCTGCCGGGAACTGGCTAAGAGTCCCTCTCTTGTGGACTGATCTAAAAGCCTACGCCAGCATACGTAGATGCGAAGAAGCTTGGAACGAGGACTGGGCCGACCAGAGATAGTGGTTCAACGCGCCACGACATGGAGAGAAGCCGTAGAAGACGGATGCGGTCCGCAGAACACCATCTTCATCGTGAGCTGCACCAAGAACAAGATCTGGGACAGGAGAGATCAAGTTCCTCTCTATGTCGAAGCGCAACAAGCCTACGCTGGACACTCTATCTCAACCTTCCTTGACGCGTGGTCTGATCTGAAGTCGAGGGGATTCCGTTGGCTAATTCTCAGCGCAAAGTACGGGTTGATCGAGCCACATCACCCTATTCACAACTACGATGTCGCCTTCTCCCTTGCTAAAACCGGCCCGATTAGTCAGGCCTCAATAGCAGGACAGTTCTGTTGCCAAGAGAGATATTGGATTGAGAGCAATGGAGAAGTCGCACGCTATGTTCCACATGACTACTCGAGGCTGGTTGTAGTGGCAAGTGGTCGTGAACCAAACCTCTACCTAGAACGTATTAGCAGGACTGCCGATTGGCACAATGAGCAGAGACACCAGCCCTCAATCAAACGGCTCTGCCATTGGGTCTGCGACTAGATACACCAAGACTCGGAAGTGGCAAGAACAGAAAGCCGTGCCTCTCACTCACACTAAGCCTTTAGAATTGTTGGCCTGAACTGTACACTATGAGCTTCGTCTACAACTGGATGAACGAGAGACTGCTCGAAACTGTCACAGACTTGTCACGCAAGGCAAAGCACAGGGTGCTTGTAGTTTCGCCATATGTTGGCTATGATCCTTGGAAAGCATTTGATGAGAACATCAGATCAATTGAGGATACTAGATTCGTCATCGATTTCAGCAAAGCCAATGTCGCGAGTGGTGGAACTGACCCCAGAGGCGTGGAACAACTCTCTGAAATAGGAAGCGTAAGAAGAGCTGAGCTCGCGCGCAAACTGCATGCCAAGGTCTACATCATTGACAATACTGCAATCATCGGCTCACCAAACCTCTCCTTAGCTGCTATGGGAAAAAACATCGAGACTGCAATAGTGACCAAGAACATAGACCTCGTGAAGCACATTTCCAGGTTCTTCGAAAAACTCTGGGAGTCAGCAAAACCCGTAACTTGGCCTGAGATCACCCAGATGAAGGCGTATTGGAAGAGATACCGAAGGGAAAGGAAGAAGTCGCCATTTGTGAACGATAGAGAAATCGCACCGCCTCGCTACAGAGGGAGCAAGTGGACAAGGCCTGTAATACCCTCTGGCCGTGGTGGGCACATCCTACTCTATGTCAACTGGAGCCCGCACGGCTACAGCAAGCCTTGCACCTATGAGCAAAGAGGATCAAAGACACAACATGCCTGTTGTATCGAGTCAACTCAATGCTACCGTGAACGACATCGCTCGTGGCGCAATGGATGCGCCAGCTCTCGTGTGTTCAAAACCTACGAATACGCAACCAGGAGCAAGAGGGCCATCAAAAAGAGACGGCTTGTGTTCCTAGTAGCAAGGAATCCCAACATCGGATGCGACTACTACGTCTGTGGCTTTCTCTATGTTATTGATGCGGTCCCGGGACGCAGTAAGCTTCATCCAATCAAGACTTCGCAGTGGGGCAAAACAACTGTTTACTGGTTCAAGGCTTCACATTCGAAGTCTGTCAGACTGCCCATCAAAGATAGGGGCGTTGTCAGGTTCGACAGAGCCCTAGTGGATCGGCTTTCGTCCCTTCGCATAGACTGGAGCAGGGAAATGAAGAGAGAATACAAAGAACCATCGCGTATCGGTCTCTTTACTCGAATGAAATACATTCCGGAGGAAGATGCGATAACTCTCCTCGAAGAGTGCTACGAGAAGACGAAGGATTCAAGGATTGCAGGAATACTTGCGGATGATTTTGCTATGAAGATAAGCTAACACGATCCCTTGACTCGCCTCTTCACTCTTGCGTCATCTACTATTGCTGATTGGAGCGTACAGGGTGATAGGAATGGAAACATCAAGTCAGCGGAAGAGTCGCACGATTTGCTGGACAGATGACCTCGCGTGCCACCTCTTGGCCCCGCTAGATTATGAATTCAGCGACCTAGGAAAACGCTCGTTTGACCCGTTAAGAGGCTTCAAGTCCAGTCCCACTATGTCAAGCAAGAAGAGAATTGTCCCAATTGTGAGTTGACATAACATGAGCAATCAGACTGATTCGAAAACATTCTGGACTATGCTAAAGCCCTACGCGTCCGAGAGATACCAGGGAATGAGTCTTGACAAGCTTGCGGCGGCAGGCATCTACAAGCTCAACCAGGCTGGAATCGAGTGCACGTATGAGAACGTGGT
>Ga0315281_10005597_pt1 | contig 17965 bp, 17 predicted proteins | sample YL17G07_0_MG_FD_204540 | JGI IMG/M metagenome (GOLD analysis project Ga0315281, IMG submission 204540) | Sediment microbial communities from Yellowstone Lake, YNP, Wyoming, USA - YL17G07_0 | ecosystem: Environmental > Aquatic > Freshwater > Lake > Sediment | place: USA: Wyoming | collected...
ACGATCGCGGCCACCGAGGAGAAGATCGGCTGGGTCCGCGAGGCCGCGGGCGACCGTTTCGCGGAGCTCGAGTTCAACGTCTACCCGTCGATGTCCGAGGTCAGCGTGACGGACCATGCCCGCTCGGAGGTGCGCGACCTGGCTGCCAGGCTTCGGGCGCGCTCTGGCGTTGACATCGGCGAGGACGAGCTGCTCGAATCGCCGCACATCTTCATCGGCTCTCTCGACAGCCTGGCCGAGAAGTTCACGTTGCTGCGCGAGCGGTTTGGTGTGACGTCGATCATGGTCGGCGAGATCGAGCCGCTCGCGCCGCTCGTGGAGCGGTTGGCGGGCTGAGGCGCCGCATCGATGGCCGCGCCGGCGGCGGCTAGGCTCGCTTGCGCTCGAGGTTCAGGAAGGGCAGCGGCACGACGCTGGCCGCGACGCGTCCGCGGCGACCCTCGACGGTCCATTCGACCTCGAGCTGTGAGCCCGGCGCCTGGTAGGCAGAGGGTACTGATGCGAGGGCGATGGCTTGTTTGAGCAACGGGCTCCAGCCGCGGCTGGTGGCCTTGCCGACCGGGCCTCGGCCGGCGGCGAAGACCGGCACCGCGGCTCGATCCACGGCGGCGGCGATGGCCGGTGGCAGGCCCTGCGCCGCGAAAAGCCGCTCGATGCCGTCCCAATCCAGCTGTAGCCCGACCAGCCGGCGCGTCGGCCCACCCTTTGCCGCTTCGGCCAGGAGGGCCCGCCGGCCCACGAAATCGGCCTTCTCGAAGGTCACCAGGCGCCCCAGCCCGATCTCGAACGGGGAGTAGTCCTGCTCCGGGTTCAGGGCATGGCGGGCGGAGGTGTAGTCGACCTCGAGCAGGATGAGACCGGCCTCGAGGCGGCACACGTCGAGGGCCAGCATGCCCACCGGGCGGATGCCGTGCGCCCTCCCGGCAACGATCAGCGCATCCCAGGCGAGACCGGCGGCCGCGGCGGGCACCCACACCTCGTAGCCCAGGTCGCCGGTGTAGCCGGTACGCGACACATCGACCTCGACGCCGCCGAGGTGCGCGCCCCTGCGTCGGAAGTAGGCCAGGTCGGCGAAGGACTCGCCGGTGGCCGCCTCGAGCACGGCGCGGCTCTGCGGACCCTGCAGAGCGAGGGCGGCCAGTGACTCGGAGACATCCTCGATGTTGACCTCGAGCCGCGCCGCGTTCATGCGCAGCCAGCGCAGCTGCGGGTCCGCCGCCGTCCAGCGGAACTCGGTCTCCCCGAGTCGATGGACGGTGCCGTCGTCGACGACCTTGCCGTGTTCGTCGCACCAGGGCGTGTAGTAGACCTGCCCGATGGCGAGGCGCGTCGCGTCGCGCGTGATGACACGGTCTACCAGGCGCTCGGCATCGCGGCCCCAGACGCGATACTTGTAGAGGGGGCTGACATCGATCAGGGCGGCCGCCTCGCGGATGGCGTTGTACTCGATGTCGTGGGCGTCGGCGTACGCACTCGCAGCGTAGTAGCCGGACCACTCCCGCCACTGCATCTTGCGGTTCAGCGGTGCGGTGCGGTCGTGCAGGGCGGTGCCGATACTCACGACGTGGGCTCTCCTCGATGTCCTCGTGACCGCAAGTATGCCGGGTCCGCTACGATGCATGAACGCACTGCAGGCTGGAAGGCGGGTTCGGCCCCACCCCGCATCGCTCAGCCGACCTGGCGCGGCGAGCCATCGAGGAGGAGCACGTGCCGCAGCCCTACGACGCGCTCATCATCGGCGGTGGACACAACGGGCTGATCAGCGCGGCCTACCTGGCGCGGGCCGGCCTGCGCACCGTCGTGCTCGAGGCGCGGCACGTCCTTGGTGGTGCTGCGGCGACCGAGGAGATCGTGCCCGGTTTCCGCTTTTCGACCTTTTCCTATGTCGTCTCGCTGCTGCGTCCCGAGATCATCCGCGAGCTGCAGCTGCCCCGACACGGGCTCGACATCCTGCCTCTCGACGGGACCTTCACGCCGCTCGAGGGCGACTACCTGTGGCGCGTCAACGACCATGGCCGCACCGTACGCGAGCTGCGCCGCTGGTCTGCCTCCGATGCCGAAGCGTACGAGGAGTACGGCCAGCTGATGGTGGAGATGGCCAGGTTCATCAAGCCCATCCTGGGCATCGTGCCGCCCGATCCGACCGGCCGCGATCCGCGCCAGTTCCTGCCCCTGGCCGGCCTTGCGCGCACCTTCCAGCGACTGCCCGAGCGCCAGCAGGCCGTCTTCATCCAGCTCATGACGATGAGCGCGGCCGACTTCCTGGACCAGTGGTTCGAGACCGACCCGCTCAAGGCCACGATGTCGGCTTCGGGCATCATCGGCACCTACCTCGGTGTGCGTTCGCCGGGCACCGCCTACGTGCTGCTGCACCACTACATGGGCGAGATCGACGGCGCCTTCCGGGCCTGGGGCATCCCCAAGGGCGGCACCGGCGGGATCAGCCTGGCCATCGCCTCGGCGGCGCGTTCACTGGGCGCCGAGATCCGCACCGAAACGCCCGTGGCGCGCATCCTCACGCGCAGTGGGCGGGCCACCGGCGTCGTGCTGGAGAGCGGCGAGGAGATCCTGGCCGGCGCGGTGCTCGCTTCGACCGACGTCCGGCGGACGCTCATCGACCTCCTCGAGCCGGGCACGCTGGAGCCCGACTTCGAGGCCGAAGTACGCCGCTTCAAGTTCCGCGGCTCTTCAGGCAAGGTCAACCTGGCGGTCGACCGGCTGCCCGATTTCAGCTGCCTGCCGGGGGAGGGGGAGCACCTGCGCGGTGCCATCAGCTTCAGTCCCTCGCTCGACTACATGGAGCGTGCCTATGACGACGCCAAGTACGGCCGCTTCAGCGCGCGACCGTACGTGGACATGATCATCCCGACGCTCGTCGACCCGACCATGGCCCCGCCCGGCAAGCACGTCATCAGCTGCTTCGTGCAGTACGCGCCGTATCGGCTCGACCCCAGCCTGGGCACGTGGGACGATCAGCGCGAGGCATTCGGCGACGCGGTCATCGACGTCATCGCGGAGCAGGCGCCGAATATCCGCGACGTCATCGTCGGCCGGCAGGTGCATACGCCGCTCGATATCGAGCGCATCACGGGGCTCACCGAGGGCAACATCTTCCAGGGCGAGTTGACCCTCGAGCAGCTCTTCTTCAGCCGGCCGGTGCCCGGTTACGCGCGCTTCCGGACACCCATCCGCGACCTCTGGCTGTGCGGCTCCTCGACCCACCCGGGCGGCGGGATCATGGGCGCCAATGGGCGCCTGGCCGCTCTGGAGCTGCTCCGCTCCCGCGGCCGGAAAGTGGCCTGAGGTGACCGAGCGGGCCTGGGACGCCATCGTCATCGGCGCCGGCCACAACGGCCTCGTGACCGCGGCGTATCTGGCCAAGGCGGGACTGCGCACCTTGGTCCTCGAACGCCGCGAGCGGCTTGGGGGGATCGCCGACACGGTCGAGCTTGCCCGGGGCGCAAACGTTCCTGCCTTGCTGCACACGGTCGGCCGGCTGCGCCCGAAGGTCGTCCGCGATCTCGACCTGCTGCGCCACGGGTTGACCCTCGTGGCGCCCGAGACGCGCGTCTTCGCGCCCTCACCGGACGGCTCGGCGATCACGCTGTGGGGGGACGTCGCCGCGACGGCGGAGGGGCTGCGTTTGCACTCCGCACACGACGCTGCTGCGTATCCCGGGTTCGACCGGCAGGTCCGCGCGCTGAGTCGCTTCCTCGCCGACCTCGGCGACGAGACCCCGCCCGACGTGCGCAGGCCTGGCCTCGCCGACGCCATCGCCGGCTTGCGCCTGGGCCGCGCCTATCGTGGCCTCGGCCGCCTCGATGCGCACACCATCCTGCGCGTGCTGCCCATGGCCGTGGCCGACTTCGTGGCCGACGTCTTCGAGACGGACGCGCTGCGCGCGGCCATCGCCTGGCGCGGCGTCCGCTTCGCGGCGATGGGCCCCTGGTCGGGCGGGACGACGGCGCATCTGCTGACCGACTCGGCGGGCAACGACGGCGGCGCGGCGGGCGAGACGGTATACGCGCGCGGCGGACCCGGAGCGCTGACCTCGGCACTGGCCGCGGCCGCCCGCTCGTTCGGCGCGGAAGTGCGCAGCGGCGCCGAGGTCGTCGCCGTGACCAGCCGGGATGGCCGAGCCACCGGTATCGCCCTCGCGTCAGGGGAGGAGATCGGCGCTTCGCGGGTCATCTCCGGGGTGGACCCAAAACGCACGCTGCTCGACTTCCTGGATCCGGTCGTGGTCGGCCCGACGCTGCGCTGGCGCGCCGGCAACATCCGTCAGCCCGGTGTCGTGGCCAAGGTCAACCTTGTACTCGCCGGCACGCCGCGCTTCCCGGCCGCCGATGGCGACGAGCGGCTGCTGCGGGGCCGCATCGTCGTGGCCCCTGGCATCGATGCCATCGAACGCGCCTTCGATGCGGCAAAGTACGGCCAGCCCAGCGAGACGCCGGTGCTGGAGGCGACCGTCCCGTCCCTGGCCGATCCGTCGCTGGTCGCCGGCGCGCCAGAGGGGACGCAGGTCATGAGCGTCCTTGCTCAATACGCGCCTCATCGCCTGCGCGACGGCGACTGGGACACCCGACGGGATGCACTCGGTGAGCGTGTGCTGGCTGTTCTGGAGTCGGTGGCGCCGGGCATCTCATCGCTGGTCACCGCACGCCAGGTCCTGGCGCCGGTTGACCTCGAACGCGACTTCGGGTTGACCGGTGGTCACTTGATGCACGCGGAGCCGGCCCTCGATTCCTTCTTCCTGTGGCGACCTTTGCTGGGACACGCGCGCTACCGACTGCCGCTCGAGGGCCTCTACCTGTGTGGTTCAGGCGCCCACCCTGGCGGCGGTATCACCGGCTGGCCGGGACAGAATGCCGCGCGCGAGATCCTCGCCGACGCCAGGAAGGGCCGCCGCGAGGGCGGACGGTCCGGGCCCCGGCGTAGCGCCTGACGAGTGGCGCGTCAGGCGCTTCCGGGCCGTGCAGGCGTGCCGCCCACTTCGTCGTCGGCGCTGGGCGGCGTCGGACGGCGGATGCGCCGCCCTTCACGCGCCTCCACCACGCGTGCCGCACGCGTGGTCACGTCGCCGGTCGCGAGAGCGGAGCGGTTGAGGTAGTAGAAGAAGAAGCTCGAGATCACGGCCGCGACGGGCACGCTGAAGACCGCGCCCGGGATGCCCGCCAGCTTGGCGCCGATGATCACCGAACCGAGCACGACCAGCGGATGGATGCCCACCGTGTCGGCCATGATCTTGGGCTGGAGGACGTTCATCTCGACGAGCAGGCCCACGATCACGATGGCGAAGGCCGGTGCGACCTGGCCGGACGCGGTGAAGACGGCCACCAGCACCGGTGGCGCCCATGCCAGGAAGGGCCCGAAGAAGGGGATGGCCATGAGCGCGCCAGAGAGGACGGCCGAGGCGCCGGCGAAGTCGAGCCCAAGCATCACGTGCGTGGCGAACACGATCACGCCGTATACGAGGCCCAGGATCGCCTGGCCGCGCAGGAACCCGCCGAAGGAGCGGGCCACGCTGGTGCGCAGGAGGCGAAACGCGCCGACATAGCGCGGCGGCACGAGACGGGCCACGAAGTCGAGCATCCGGTCGCGATCCTGGACGATGTAGAGCGAGAAGACGAGCACCAGCACCAGGTTTCCGAAGATCGAGATGCTGGCCAGGGCCAGGTCGGTGAGCGGCCGGACCAGGTTGCCGCCGACCGAGCCCGCCGCCTGGAGCAGGCCTTGTGTGCCGCTCAGCAGGTCGACACGCAGCCCGAGGTTGTCGACGACGCGCTGCCAGGGGGCCAGCAGCTGCGGCAGGTTGGCGATGATGCCGGGCAGGCTGTCCAGGAACGTGGTGATCGAGCCCGCCAGGGCCTGCGCTGCGACGAGGGTGGCCAACAGCAGTCCGACGAGCAACACGGCGTACGTGCCGACGACGACGAGGATGCGCGGCAGACGCGGCATCCAGCGCTCGACGGCCGCCGGGATCGGCGCCAGCATGAAGGCCATCAGCCAGGCCAGGAAGAAGATGAGGATGAGGTCGCTGAAGTACGCGATGACCTGGCCGAGCTGGCCGATGAGGATGATGGCCAGCACCAGCGTGCCCAGCACGAGCGCTGCGCCCAACCACCGTCGGTCGTTCTCGGACATCGGCGTCAGCATCGATCGAGTCTACCGCCGATGGGCCGCTGCGAGGAGCCGCCAGCCTAGGCCCGTGCAGATCAGCGGCGCGGACCGAGTCCCATCCGCTCGTGGCACTCGGCGAGCGTGGTCCGGGCCAGCGGAGCGAGCCGCTCGGCGCCTGCGCGCAGCACCTCCTCGACGTAGCCCGGCTTTGCGGCCAGCACGGCACGACGCTCGCGCGCCTCCGCGAAGAAGGCGATCATGCGTTCGGCCAGCAGCTGCTTGCTGTCCACGCAGCCGGTGCGAGCGGTCCGCTCGCCGTCCCAGACGACCTCGAAGTCGTCGCCGAAGGAGCGCTGCAGCTGACAGACGTTGCAGACCTCGGGTCGCCCGGGGTCCGTGCGCCGGATGCGCTGGGTGTCGGTGACCATGGACATGACCTGCTTCCGAACGACGTCCGGCGTTGCGAAGATGTCGATGACGTTGCCCTGTGACTTCGACATCTTGCTGACGCCGTCCGTGCCCCGCACGATGGGCGAGTCGGTAAAGACGGCCTGCGGCTCGACGAAGTAGTCGCCGTAACGGGCGTTCCAGGCGCGCACGATCTCCCGCGCCAGCTCGAGATGTGCGGCCTGGTCCTTGCCCACCGGCACGTACCTGGCATGGTAGATGGCGATGTCGGCGGTCTGCAGGATGGGGTAGCTGAGCAGCCCGTGATTGACATCCTCGGGCTGTATCCGTTTCTTCTCCTTGAAAGAGGGCGTGCGCTCCACCCACGCCACCGGCGTGACGGTGGCCAGAAGCCAGCTGAGCTCGACGTGTTCGGGTCGGTCGGACTGGCGGAAGAGCACGGCGCGCTCGGGGTCCAGTCCGAGGGCCAGCAGCCCAAGCGCCATCTCCTGGGTGTTGCGCCGGATCAGCTCGGCGTTGTGCGTGCTGGTGAGGGCGTGATAGTCGACGATGCAGTAGATGGCGTCGTGCGTCTCCTGCATCGCGATGTAGTTCCGGAAGGCGCCCAGGTAGTTGCCCACGTGGGGCAGGCCAGAGGGCTGCACGCCACTGAAGACGCGGCCGCGGGGCGAGGTGGCAACGGCGTCGCTCATGGCCGGCGAGTCTAGCAGTGAAGTGTGCGGCGAGGTGACCTCCGTCGGGCCGGTGACGACCGCACGACCGGGACTATCGGGTCATGGGCTCTACTGCACCGAACCGCCCATCATCCGACCAGCGGGCGATGTTGCGCGCCCGTCATGCCGTTTGGGGACCGCCATCGTGCACATCTCGGCTGGACGCCGTGAACCGTCGCGGCGCACGGGGTACCTCGCTCTGCCCTCGTTTGCGCGCTGGTTGCGGGCGAGCCTGCCGCGCTTCGTGGCGCTCATCGCCGTTCTGGCCGTGGCATCTCTCCTGCTGCCGGCCACATGGAGCGAACCCGTGGGCACCTGGCTGATCGCGGCGATCGCACTGACCGCCTTGGCGGCGGCGCTCGAATTCGTGGCCGTGCCCCTGCCGCGGGGTGGGGACGTCTCGGTCGCGACGATCGCCCACGTTGCTCTGCTGCTGCTCGTGCCGGCCCCGTATGCGGCGCTCTCGATCGGCAGCGCGGTCCTGTTCGAGGAACTCGTCGGCCGCCGGCCGCGCCTGAAGGTTGCCTTCAACCTGTCCGCCTTCGTACTCACGGCGCAGATCACGTCGTTCGCGATCGGCCTTACCGGCGGCAGTCCCTGGCGGCTGGCCCGCGACACGCTGGACCGCGGTGGGATCCACACTGAGGGGCTGTTCATCCTGCTCGCCGCAGGCCTCACCTATTACATCGCGAACTGGCTGCTCACCAGCGGCATCATCGCCATCGCCTCCGAGCAGTCGTTCTGGTACATCCTGCGCATCAACTCGGGACGGACGGCGCTCATGGAGATCGGCGCCGAGACGATCGGTGCACTCTTCGCCGTGATCTGGATGATCGAGCCGATCTGGACGGGCCTCCTCGTGGTTCCCTCGGCGGTCATCAGTCGCGCTCTGAAACAGATCCGCATGCTGGAGGCCGAGACCCGCTCCGCCGTCAGCTCGCTCGCCCAGATCGTGGACCACCGCGATCCCTCCACCTTCCACCATTCGGAGCGGGTGGCCTACTACGCCGCCGAGCTGGCCCGCGAACTGGGGCTCGACGAGGACGAGGTCGACCTCATCGAGCAGGCGGCCGGCGTGCATGACCTGGGCAAGATCGGGGTCCCCGACCGCGTGCTCCTGAAGCCCGGCCCACTCGACGACGGGGAGCGAGCGCTGATGTGGCTGCACACGGAGATCGGTGCCCAGGTGCTGGCGCACTTCCAGCTCTTCCGCAACGGCCGTGCCATCGTGCTGCATCATCACGAGCGCTGGGATGGCGGCGGCTACCCCTCCGGCCTGGCCGGCGAGGACATCCCGCTGGGCAGCCGGGTGCTCGCCGTCGCCGACGCCTTCGACGCCATGACCGCCGACCGCCCTTACCGCAAGGCGATGCCCGCCGCCCATGCCCTGGATGTGCTGCGCCATGGTTCCGGCAGCCAATGGGATCCACTGGCCGTTGGCGCATTCCTGCGTCTCATCGGTCGGGGCGACATGCACATGCCCCAGGTGGCGCCGGACCTCGAGCCTGCCGACCTGCGTCAGGCCGTACCAGCGGGACTGTCGGCCCCCGACATCGGCTTCGACCACGACGGTCTGCCGATCGAGCCGGCGGCATGAACCGCGCGCATGGCGCAGTCACGCTGCCCGTCGCTGACTGACCGCGGACCGCCATGTTCATCCTCTACCCGCTGCTCATGGGCGTGCTCATCGGTCTCCTCACCGGGGGTTCGCCTGCCGCTCTCGGCCGACTGCACCTCCGCTGGGCGGGGCTGGCGGTGGGTGGCCTGGCCACCCAGGTCCTGGTCTTCTCGACCCCGTTCGGGGACGTGATCGGGGGGCTGGCGCCGATCGTCTACATCGCCTCGACGCTGGCCTCGCTGCTGTTCGTCCTTGCCAACGTCCGGCTGCCCGGGCTGGTCCTGGTTGCGGCCGGCGCGGCGTCCAACCTGCTGGCCATCGTTGCGAACGGTGGCTACATGCCCGCGACGGCCGCGGCGCTCGCCGCCGTCGGCCACCAGATCGGCGCGGGCTACTCGAACAGCACGACGGCAGCGACAGTGGCCCTTGCACCGCTCACCGACATCTTCGCCCTGCCGCGGCAGCTGCCCATGGCCAACGTCTTCAGCTTCGGCGACGTCCTCATCGGCGCCGGCGTCTTCGTGCTGGTGCTCGTGGCGATGCGTCGTCCGCGGACGGGCGGCGCTCCAGAACGATCCGCGGCCGCTCCCGACTGAGCGCCCCTCCAGGGACCGGTGCACCGCGGCAACTCCCCCGAAAGTACCTGTCGGTTTCGTACTACGGACCCATGGTGTCCGCACCCGGAAGTCCCATAAAGTCGGAAGCGACGGTACTTGCCGTCCGGTGGTCCGATCGTCCAGGGCAAACCCGCCGCGAGACGGGGGCGCAAAGCCAGGGGCCTCCCATTGTGGGAGGCGGCCCAGCTGCCGTGAAGGCATCGCATCAACCCCCGGTTACTGGGAGGTTCGATTGCCGTGATGAAGGCGAACCTGGAACGCTTCATCATCGTCGTGGCCTATGTCGCGGCGATGGCCCTGACACTGGGCGCTGGAACGAGGTGGTACTGATGACCCGGCTCAAGGCGGGGGCGTTCCGCTTCCTGCTCTTCCTGTCGGTCGTCGCCAGCTCGGCCCTCGTCCTCGAGGCAGGCAAGCGGTGGGGCTGAACCGAGGCTGAGCCCCGGTCAAGGGCCGAGACCGTCGCTGTTGCGACGGTCTCGCCATGTCCGGGTCAAGGACCGGCACATCCGGTCGCGAGACGAGGCGCTACGATCGGATGATGACCCCGCGTCCAGCGGCCCGGACCCCGCTGCGCGTCGCACTGCTCGGCCTTGGCACGGTAGGCAGTGCGGTGGCGCGAGAGCTGCTCGAGCGCGGCGGGCACATCACGCGAGCCACCGGCGGTCGGCCCATCCATCTTGTCACGGTCGGTGTCCGCGACCCCGATCGACCACGCGCCGTGGTCCTGCCGCGCACCATCGCGCGCAGCGCGGACCTCTCCGCCGTGGCCACGGACGCGTCGGTCGATGTCGTGGTCGAGCTTCTGGGTGGCCTCGACCCGGCCGGTGAACTCATCTCGGTGGCGCTTGCGGGTGGTCGCTCGGTGATCACTGCCAACAAGGCGCTGCTCGCGCGGCGCGGCGCGGAGCTGGAGGCGGAGGCGCGGCGCAGCGGCGCCTCGTTGCGCTTCGAGGCGGCCGTCGGCGGGGGTATCCCGGTGCTATCGCCGCTGGCCGCGGATCTCGCCATCAACCGCTGGACGGCGGTCAGCGGCATCGTCAATGGCACCACCAACTTCATGCTCACGGCCATGACCGAGGCCGGCTGGGACTACGCTGCCGCGCTCGCCGATGCCCAGGCGCGCGGGTATGCCGAGGCCGACCCGAGCGGCGACGTCGAGGCCCGCGACGCGGCCGACAAGCTGGCCATCCTCGTTCGGCTCGCCTTCGGCGCGTGGCCGGACGTCACGGGCATTCGTCGTCGGCCGCCGGCGGTGGACGGTGAGGGCTCGCCGGGCATCACCGGTGTGACCGCCGTGGCGATCGCCGCCGCCGCCAAACTCGGTCTGGTCATCAAGCTGGTAGCCCGTGCCTCACGGGGCACCGGCGATGGCGTGGCCGCCGCCGTCACGCCGGCGGTCGTGCCCACCGGTTCGCCGCTCGGCCGTAGCGGGGGCGTCACCAACGTGGTCGAGCTGGAGGGCGAGCCGATCGGCCGCGTCCGCTTCAGCGGGCTGGGCGCGGGCGCCCAGGCGACCAGCAGCGCCGTGCTGGGCGACCTCGTGGCCGTCGCCCGCGGCATCGGCTCCACGTGGGCGGGTCTGCCGGCTCCGGCCGCGGCCGCTGTCGCCGCGGACCCCCTCGACGGCGAGCGCCGCTGGTTCTACCTCCTGCCCGACGGCGCCGGGTTCCTGACGGCGCCGGCCTCTCTCGACCTCGTGCGCGCCGAGCTGCGCGCGACCGGCGTCAACGGCGCGCTCTACCCGTTCTTCGAGGCATAGGCAGCTTCCCAACGGACGGAAGAGCGCAGGTTCGATGCCGCGGGTGGCTGCTACGATCGGCGCGATGCGCATGAGCGACGTGCTACGGCACCTCCGTCAGCAGCACGCCACTGCGGAGGCGCGGCCCCGTCTCCTGCATCGCTATGCCGCCTTCCTGCCCCTCACCGAGATGACGCCGCCCCTCTCGCTTGGCGAGGGCTACACCCCCCTTCTGCACGCCGTGCGCTTGGGGCGGGCGATGGGCTGCCCGGAGCTGCATCTCAAGCTCGAGGGTCTCAACCCGACCGGTTCGTTCAAGGACCGCGGCATGGTGCTGGCCGTGGCCAAGGCGCTCGAGGGCGGCGCCCGCTCGATCATCTGTGCCTCGACCGGCAACACCTCGGCTTCGGCCGCCGCCTACGGCGCGACGGCGGGGCTGGAGGTCATCGTGGTGCTGCCTTCCGGGCACATCGCCGCCGGCAAACTGGTGCAGGCGCAGATGGCCGGCGCCCGGGTCGTTTCCATCGCCGGCAACTTCGACGACGCGCTGCGCATCGTGCGCGAGATGGTCGACGAGGGCGCCGCGCACGGTCATCCCGTGACGCTCGTGAACTCGGTCAACCCTCACCGCATCGCCGGCCAGAAGACGGCCGCGTTCGAGGTCTGCGACGACCTCGGCGGGGCACCCGACTACCTGGCCATCCCGGTCGGCAACGCCGGCAACATCACCGCCTACTGGCGCGGCTTCACCGACTACCGGGACGCCGGCCTCGTGGAGACACGACCGGCCCTGCTCGGCTTTCAGGCGGCCGGCGCGGCGCCCATCGTGCTTGGCCACCGGGTCGAGCAGCCGGAAACGGTCGCCACCGCCATCCGCATCGGCGATCCCGCTTCCTGGCGGCCGGCCGAGCGGGCGCGCGACGAGTCCGGCGGTCGCATCGAGGCCGTCACCGATGAGGAGATCCTGGCCGCCTACCGCGACCTGGCCGTCCACGAAGGCGTCTTTTGCGAGCCGGCATCGGCGGCGTCGGTGGCCGGCGTGCGCAAGTTGGTGGCCGAGGGCGGTATCGATCCGTCGGCCACCATCGTCTGCGTGCTGACCGGACACGGGCTGAAGGACCCGGGCACCGCCACCGCTCAGGCGGCACCCGTGTTGACCGCGGTGGCGACCCCGGCCGGCGTGATGAAGGCGCTGAAGTGGTAGAAGAGGACCCGACACCGGAGGCGTCGCCGCTGGGTCGTCGCCCCTCCGCGCCCGCGCCGCCCGGGTTCAGGTTCCGCCGCGTGGTCGTCGAGGTGCCCGCGTCGACCGCCAATCTTGGCGCCGGCTATGACACGCTGGCGCTGGCGCTCGACCTGCGCAACCGCATCGAGGTCGAAGTCACCGACGACCCTGGTCTCGAGTTGTCGATCGAGGGAGAGGGAGCGGGCGTACTGCGGGTCAGCCGTGACAACCGCTTCATCGTGGCGCTGGACACGGGCCTGCGCTGGGCGCTCGGGCAGGTCCCGCCGGACCGTGGTTTCCGGGTCAAGATGACCAACCAGATCCCGCTCTCGCGCGGCCTCGGTTCGTCGGCCGCAGCGACTGTCGCCGGCCTCGTGGCGGCGAATGCACTGACCGGCGAGAGCCTCGACCAACGGCGGCTGCTGACGCTGTGCATCGAGATCGAAGGCCACCCCGACAACGCCGCCGCGGCCCTGTTGGGCGGTTTCGTGGTCGTCGCGATGGTCGAGGGGCGGCCGGAGACCGTCCGCTTCGATGCGCCACGGGACCTGCGCGCGGTGCTCTTCGTGCCCGACCTTCAGCTGGCGACCGCGGACATGCGCGCCGCATTGCCGCGCGACGTGCCCCATCGGGACGCGGTCTTCAACCTGGGTCGCGTGGCCCTGGCCGTGGCCGGGCTGGCCGCCGGTCGCTACGACGTGCTGCGCGCCGCGACCGAGGATCGACTCCACCAGCAGTACCGGGCGCAGGCGTATCCGGCCTTGCCGCGGCTCATCGCGGCCGCGCGCGCGGCCGGGGCGATCGGCGCGTGTCTCAGCGGCTCGGGCTCGGCCGTGCTCGCCTTCGGGGCCTCGATGCAGGCGCTGACCGCCATCGGATCGGCCTTCATGGCCGTGGCCGCTGACGCCGACCTGGGCGGCAGCGTCCGGATGGTCTCGCCGCGCAACGCAGGTGCCGTGGTCATCGAGGCCGAGTAGCCCGCGGCAGCGGAGGTGTCCGGTCAGACGGCCGCGTCCCCCGCGTAGAATCGCTCGGCCATGCCCCCGCCCCTCGTCGTTCAGAAATATGGCGGCTCGTCGCTGGCCAGCGCCGACCGGATCCGTCACGTTGCCGGGCGCATCGCCGACCAACGGGCGGCCGGTACCGACCTGGTCGTCGTGGTCAGTGCCATGGGCGATACGACCGATGAACTGCTCGGCCTCGCCGCAGCCATCACCGATGAGCCCGATCCACGCGAGCTGGACATGCTGCTGGCGACCGGCGAGCACCAGAGCGCGACGCTCGTCTCCATGGCGCTGCACGCGCTCGGCCTGGCCGCCATCTCGCTGACCGGCGCGCAGGCGGGTATCCGTACCGATACCAGCCACGGGCGGGCGCGCATCGCCAACGTGGACCCGGCCCGCGTGCGCCACGAGATCGCCGCCGGTCGGATCGTCATCGTGGCCGGATTCCAGGGCGCCACCGACACGAGCCATCCGGGCGGTGAGGTGACCACCCTCGGACGGGGTGGCTCGGACACGACGGCCGTGGCGTTGGCAGCCCGGCTGGAGGCCGGCCGCTGCGAGATCTACACCGACGTGGAAGGCATCTTCACGGCCGACCCGCGGGTGGTGCCGGAAGCCCGCCTGCTGCCCATCATCGGCTATGAGGAGATGCTCGAGCTCGCCCAGCAGGGCGCGCAGGTGATGCAGACGCGCGCGGTCGAGCTGGGTTGGGTCAATGGCGTCGAGATCGCCGTTCGCCCGACCTTTTCGGAGCACGAAGGAACGCTCATCAAGGAGGATCCCAACGTGGAGCAGCGCAACAAGGTGCGTGGTGTCGCGACCGACCGACATGTGGCCAAGATCACCTTGGTGGCCGTGCCGAACCAGCCGGGCGTGGCCCGCGCCGTCTTCGAGCCGCTCGCGGGCGCGGGCATCAACATCGACATGATCGTCCAGAACGTGGGCCACGCCGGCGCCACGGATCTCTCCTTCACGGTCCCTTCGACCGAATTGGCGCGGGCGCGGAAGTTGCTCGACCCGGTGATGCGCACGCTGGGGGCGCATGAGTTGATCACCGATGGGGCGGTGGCCAAGGTGTCTATCGTGGGCGCCGGCATCCAGAACGCGCCCGGCTACGCAGCGCGCATGTTCGGCGTGCTTGCCGATGCGGGCATCAACATCGAGATGATCTCCACGTCCGAGATCCGCATCACCTGCATCATCGCCGAGGACGACCTGGCCGAAGCCGCCCGCGCGCTCCATACCGCCTTCGAGCTGGAGCGACCTGAGGGCGCGATCCTCGGCGCGGCAGGCGCCCCCGACGCGAAGGCCGTGGCCGGCTAGATCGGGCCCACCACGACGCCTCCCTTCTTGGCCCGCCTCGAACGCTTCGCCGTCGTCGAGTCGACGCAGAGCGTGGTGCGCGACTGGCTCGGCGCCGGGGTGCCCGAAGTGGCCGTCGCGGTCGCCGGCGAGCAGACTGCCGGGCGCGGTCGCCTCGGGCGGTCGTGGCAGGCGCCGGCGGGGCGGGCCCTGCTGCTCTCCGCGGGCTTCCGGCCCGCAGGGATGGTGGCCGGTCACGCCTGGCGGCTGGGAGCCATCGTCGCCGAGGCCATGCTCGATGCCGCCGAGGACGTCGTCGGGCTGCCTCACTCGACCCTATGGCTGAAGTGGCCCAACGACCTGGTGTCCGTGGACGCCGACGGGCGGCTGCGCAAGGTTGCCGGCGTGCTCGGTGAGACGGCCCTCGATGATGCCGGCCGCGTCGCCACCGCGGTCGTCGGCATCGGCATCAACGGCGACTGGGCCGCGGACGGCTTCCCGCCCAGCCAGGCGGGCTCGATGACCAGCCTGCGCGAGTTGTCGGGCGGACGGCCGATCGATCACGAGCCGTTGCTCGACGTCTTCCTCGCCCGTCTCGCCCCACGCTACGAGGCGTTGCTGAGTGGCCGCTTCGACGTCGACGGCTGGTCGGCGCGCCAGGTATGCACCGGTCGCATCGTGGAAGTCGCCGTCGGCCTCGAGCTGCTGGAGGGCATGGCCGTGGGCGTGGCCGCCGAGTCCGGATCGCTCCGTCTGGCGTCGAGAAACGGCGTCATCCGCGAGATCGGCAGCGGGGAGGTCATCCGTTGCCGGGTGGTCTGATGGTCGGCTGGCGGTGTAACGACTAGACTTCCGCGGTGTTTTGGAGAGCAGGGGAGCGGGCATCGGCGCGCCCGGTCCCGTTCGATGCAGACCGTCCGGCCGTGGAAGCGGCACGCCGGAACCCGCTTGATTTCGAGCCGCTCTACCGGAAGTACGTGGGTCAGGTGTACAGCTTCGCCATCTACGAATTGCGCGACCCACATCGCGCCGAGGACCTGACCGAGGGCGTCTTCCTGCGCGCGCTCGCCGCACTGCCGCGCTTCCACGAGCGCGGCGAGGGTGATGGCTCCAGCTTCCGTATCTGGCTGTTCCGCATCGCCCGCAACCTCGTGGCCAACGAGCGTCGGCACGATCGACGGCACCCCCAGACGGGCCTCGACCAGGTGTTCGAGCACATCGCGACGGATGGGCCGGCGGCGCGAGCGGAGGATCGCGAGGAGATGGAGTTGGCCTGGCGGGCCATCGACCGCCTGCCCGAGGAGCGGCGTCGTGCTCTCGTGTTGCGCTTCGTCGAGGAGATGTCGACCGCCGAGATCGCGGCCATCCTGGGTCGTTCCGAAGGCGCCGTGCGTGTGCTCATCCACCGTGCGCTGCGCAGCGTGGCGGCGGACCTGCAACGAGGGATGGGTGGGCGTCGATGAGCGTCATCCGGCTCCACGACGAGGCCGACGCGCTGCAGGTCGACCTCTATCTCGAGTCGTTGCTGGCCGCCAGGGCGCGCCAGCCGCGCCAGGTCGAGGGCCTGGACCTGGACGCCGAGGAGCGCGCTGCGGCCGAGCTGCTCGCCGAGCGCTTCGTGCGCTTCCATCCCTCGTTCCGATTCGAGGAGGCGTTGGCCGCCCGGCTGCGGGCTGCGACCGGCGGACGCAAGGTGCCCAGTGCCGTCACGCCACTGCCGAGCGCCGTCGTTCTCGGGCCGGACGACCGTTCTGCGCGTGCCCGACGGCGCGTCCTCATCGGTGGCGCCATCGCCTCCGGCGTCTCCCTCGCCGGCGCTGCGCTCTTCGCCTGGCGCGCCGCGTCGACGCCGCGGACGCCGTTCGGCCGCGCCGCTCGAGCCGCCCATCATGGTCGCGCCGTCACGCTTCGGAAAGGCGCCTGATGCCCATCAAGCTGCCCTTCCGACCCCGCGGCGGCGAGTTCCCCGCCGACCTCTGGACGCGCTGCCCGACCTGTGCGGAGATGCTCTACAACAAGCAGCTCGAGAAGAACCTCCGCGTCTGCCCGCGCTGTGGACATCATTTCCGACTGCGCGCCGACGCACGGTTGGCGCAGCTGCTCGATGCGGGCAGCTTCGAGGAACACGATGCCGAGCTGGAATCCCTCGACCCGCTGGGGTTCGTCGATCAGAAGCCCTACCCCGACCGCATCGCCGCCGCGCAGGCGGCCACCGGGTTGCGCGACGCGGCGGTGTGGGGCCGGGGCCGCATCGCCGGTCTACCCCTCGCCATCTGCGTCATGGACTTCGCCTTCATGGGCGGTTCGATGGGTTCGGTGGTGGGTGAGAAGGTGACCCGTGCCGCCGAGCACGCCCTCGAGGAACGCATCCCCCTGATCATCGTCTCGGCCTCGGGCGGGGCGCGCATGCAGGAGGGCACGCTGGCGCTGATGCAGCTGGCCAAGACCTGCGCGGCGCTGGCCCGTCTGGGCGAGGAGGGCGTGCCCTACGTCAGCCTCATGACCGACCCCACCACCGGCGGCGTCTTCGCCTCCTTCGCCGCTCTTGGCGATGTCAACCTGGCCGAGCCCAACGCGCTGATCGGCTTCGCCGGCGCCCGTGTCGCCGCTGGCACCATCGCCGAGTCGTTGCCGCCGGGCTTCCAGCGCGCGGAGTTCCTCTTCGAACGCGGCTTCGTGGACCAGGTCGTCCCGCGCGGCGAGTTGCGCGAGCGCCTGAAGCTCCTGCTCGGCTACCTGCGCCCGAGGCCTCGCCACATGGTCGTCGCCGGCGGCAACGGGACAGCCGCTCTCGGCGTCTTCAAGCCACTCGGCTTCCCGTCCGCCGCCCTGGAGCGCGAGGTGGGCCGTGGCTGACGTCTCGACCAGCTCCGTGGCCGACGCGCGTGCGGCGTGGGATCACGTCCGCCAGGCGCGCGATGTCAAGCGTCCGCACACCCTCGAGCTGCTCGAGAGGATGGCAACCGACGTGGTCGAGCTGCACGGCGACCGACTCTTCCGCGACGATCCCGCCATCGTGGCCGGCCTGGCACGCCTCGACGGTCGCGCCATCGTCTTCGTGGGCCAGCAGAAGGGCGCCGAAACGGAGGAAAATATCCGCCGCAACTTCGGTATGCCCCATCCGGAGGGATACCGCAAGGCGATGCGCCTGTTCGCCCTCGCCGAGCTCCTGTCACTGCCGGTGGTCACCTTCGTCGACACGCCCGGCGCCTTCCCG
>Ga0315281_10005598_pt1 | contig 17962 bp, 21 predicted proteins | sample YL17G07_0_MG_FD_204540 | JGI IMG/M metagenome (GOLD analysis project Ga0315281, IMG submission 204540) | Sediment microbial communities from Yellowstone Lake, YNP, Wyoming, USA - YL17G07_0 | ecosystem: Environmental > Aquatic > Freshwater > Lake > Sediment | place: USA: Wyoming | collected...
CGAAGAGAACCAGGAGCACACCTACCTGAGCGCCGATGAGCTGAACGCAGCGGTCGAGCGCATGATCGACGTGGCGCTGGCCGCGGAGATCGATTGAGCCGGTCGACGGCCCGCGTAGCATTCGCCCGATGACCGAGACGCTTCCCCGCCCATCCGCCGCACCGGCGACCGGTGACTTCCTCCCCCTGAATGGGATCGACCACGTCGAGTTCTGGGTCGCCAATGCCAAGCAGGCAGCTGCCTACTACCGGGCGCTGTGGGGCTTCACCCCGGTCGCCTATGCCGGGCTGGAGACCGGGGTGCGCGATCGGGCCAGCTACGTCATGGTCCAGAACGACATCCGGTTCGTCTTCACCGCGCCGCTGACCCCCGACGGCGAGCTGGCCGATCACGTGCGGATGCACGGCGACGGGGTTCACGACATTGCCTTCGCGGTGGATGACGTGGCCTCCGCCTGGCGCGAGACGACCGCGCGTGGCGCTCGCTCGGCCCTCGAACCGACCGAGCTGTCGGGCGAGAAGGGCGTCCTCCGGCGTTCCGCGATTCACACTTACGGCGAGGTGCTCCACTCCTTCGTGGACCGCAGCGACTACCAGGGGACCTTCGCCCCGGGCTACCACCGCATCGCGAGGCCAGCCGCGGCTGCCACCGGGCAGCAGCTGCTCGAGGTGGACCACTGCGTCGGGAACGTGGCCCTTGGCGACATGAACCGCTTCGTCGACTTCTACCGCGACGTGCTCGGCTTCTCCCAGCTGGTCCACTACGACGACAAGGTGATTCACACCGAGTACAGCGCCCTGATGAGCAAGGTCATGCAGAGCGGCAACGGCCGCATCAAGTTCCCGATCAACGAGCCCGCCGCCGGCAAGCGGAAGAGCCAGATCCAGGAGTTCCTCGACTACTACCTCGAGGCCGGAACGCAGCACATCGCGCTGCGCACCGAGAGCATCGTCGACACGGTGCGCGCCCTGCGATCCCGGGGAGTGGAGTTCCTGGGCCTGCCGCACGAGTACTACGCCACGCTCGCCGACCGCGTCGGTGATGTCGGAGTGCCGATGGACACGCTCGAGGAGCTGGGCATCGAGGCCGACCGCGACGAGGAGGGCTTCCTGCTCCAGATCTTCAGCAAGCCGGTCCAGGACCGCCCGACCTTCTTCTTCGAGATCATCGAGCGCCACGGCTCGCGCGGCTTCGGAGTGGGCAACTTCAAGGCTCTCTTCGAGGCGATCGAGCGCGAACAGGAGAAGCGCGGAAACCTCTAGCTGACGAGCGCGAAGACCTCGCGTTCCCCATCGATCCCCTTCAGCGCGTGGCGCCCCCGCGATTCGAAGTGCAGGCCCGATCCCGCCAACAGGTCGTAGGTCAGGCTCGAGACGAGTACCTCGCCCGGGCCGGCCAGGCCCATGATCCGCGCCGCGAGGTGCACCGCCATGCCGCGCACATCACCGGGGACGTGCTCGACCTCCCCGGTATGCAGGCCGCAGCGAATCTCGATGTCGATCTCGCGTACCCGTCGCGCGATCGACGCGGCGCACTCGACCGCGCGGGCCGGTCCATCGAAGAGCGCCATGCTGCCGTCGCCGGTCTTCTTCACTTCCTGCCCGCGGAATCGGTCCAGTTCGAACTGCACCACCTCGTTGTGCTGCGCCAGAAGGTCGCGCCACGCGGCATCACCGAGGCGCTGCAGCATCACCGTCGAATCGACGATGTCGGTGAACAGGACCGTGGCCAGGACGCGGTCGCCGCTGGCGACGACGGGCCGCGCGTACGAGCGCGACCCGCGGAAGTCGACGGAGACCCACGCCACGTCACCGACGACCCAGGCATCGTGGTCCGGAGGAATTTCATAGACCTCGTCGGGGCCGAGGTCGGCCTCGCTGCCATCCGCCAGGCGGACCCGGAGCACTCCGGAGATGACGAAGCCGAGGTGGTGGTACATGCACCGGTTGGTCCCGGCAATCGGCTTCACGTCGTGCTGCCAGGTCCACCCCGGCTCCATGATCATCCGCCCGATGACGAAGTCGTCCATCTCGAAGATCTCGGTTCGTCCGCCATGGTACGGACGCACCTCGTCAGGCTGGTCGACATTCTTGTGCAGAATCCTTCCCATCGGGGTGATCCTCGCTAGAGCGCGGGCTGATTTCGCAGCCGCGATTGTGACACGCGGATCGTTGTGGACTACACGACCAATGAGGACGATCGAGGCCCTAGCCGACGAGGGCGAAGACCTCGCGTTCCCCCTCGATCCCCTTCAGGGCGTGGCGCCCCCGCGATTCGAAGTGCAGGCCCGACCCGTCGAGGAGATCGTGCGTCACGCTCGAGATGAGCACCTCGCCCGGGCCGCCCAGCCCCATGACGCGCGAGGCGAGGTGCACGGCCACCCCGCGGACGTCGTCGGGCACCAGTTCGACCTCCCCGGTGTGCAGGCCGCATCGGATCTCCAGGCCGATCTCGCGCACATGTCGCGCGATGGAGGCGGCGCACTGCACCGCCCGCGCGGGAGCGTCGAACAGCGCCAGACTGCCGTCGCCGGTCTTCTTCACCTCGCGGCCGCGATATTTGTCCATCTCGACCTGCACCAGTTCGTTGTATTGGGCCAGCAGGTCGCGCCATGCATCGTCGCCAACCCGCTGGAGGGTCTCCGTGGAGTCGACGATGTCGGTGAACAGCACCGTGGCCAGGATCCGGTCGCCGCTGGCGACCATCGGCAGCGCGTAGGAGCGCGCACCCCGGAAGTCCACCGATACCCACGGCTCATCGCCGAGCACCCAGGTGTCGTGATCCGGCGGGATCTCATACACCTCGTTGGGACCGATGGTTGCCTCCGTGCCGTCGGCCATGCGCACCTGCATGGTGCCCGACAGGGCGACACCCAGGTGGTGGTGCATGCACCGATCGGTCCCGGCTATCGGGCGCATGTTCTTCTGCCACGTCCAACCGGGCTCCTCGAGGGTCCGCCCGATGACGAAGTCGTCCATCTCGAAGATCTCGGTTCGCCCGCCCTCGTTCGGGCGCACCTCGTCGGGATGGGCGAAGGGCTTGTGCTGGAGCTTGGCCATCAACCCGCCTCGATTCGGTGGCTGGATCGCTCGATTGTGGCACGCATGCCTCCCGCGGCATAGGCTCACGCCGATGGCACCGGTTCGGCGAGCCGTTAGACTCGCGCACGATGAAGATCGCCCATGTTCGCGAGCGAAGCGCCCCGAGCGGGTCGCGGTGGCGGCTGGCTGCTGCCCGCGCACCCGGGCAGAACCCCGGATCGTGGCTCGACCTCGAAGCGGCGCGCCTGGGCCTCCTTGCCAGGGATCCGCAGCGAGCGCACAACTCAGCGCTCTTCCGCCAGTCGGTGACCACGCTGGATGACCACCTGGCTCGCGGCCTGCGCGTGGACCTTCTCGCCGAACTGGTCGAGGGCTACGCCGGTGCGGCCGATGAGGACAACGCGATCCTCGACGCTGCCGGCCTGGAATTCGGACCGCCGATCCTGCGGCCGCCTTCCCTGCGTGACTTCTACGCCTTCGAGGGCCACGTGCGGACCATGTGGGAGCGACGCGGCGGCACGGTGCCGGAGGCCTGGTACCGGATCCCCATCTTCTACTTCAGCAATGTCAGCGAGATCCGCGGGCCGAACGACCCGATCTGGTGTCCGGCTGCTTCGCAGGAACTCGACTACGAACTGGAGGTGGCCGCCCTGATCGACACGCCGGTCCACGACCTTGACGCAGAGCATGCCGAGGCGGCGATCGGTGGGTACATGGTCTTCAACGACTGGTCAGCACGTGACCTGCAGCGCGAGGAGACCGCGGTCCGCCTGGGACCGGCCAAGGGCAAGGATTTCGCCAGCTCGATCGGTCCCTGGCTGGTGACCCCCGATGAACTGGCCGATGCGCGAACTGCAACGGGATACGACCTGCAGATGACCGCCACCGTCAACGGCGTCGAGCTGTCGCGGGGCAGCTGGTCGAGCGCGCAGTTCAGTTTCGGTGAGATGGTCGCCCGCGCCAGCGCCGATGTGCAGCTGCGGCCCGGCGACCTGATCGGTTCAGGGACGGTGGGCACCGGCTGCCTGCTCGAGGTACGCGACGAGATCCTCAAGCGCTACCTTCAGCCTGGCGACTCGGTGATGCTCTCGATCGAGCGACTGGGCGCGCTCAGCAACCCGATCGTCGAAAGGCCGGAGAACCGATGAGCACGGAACTCGTGGCGCCCTTCCTGTCGCGCCTGGAGACGGTCGAGCGGCGGCTGGTTGACCACGCAGCCCGTCCGCTGCCGGCTGGCCTGACCGATCCCGATCCCGGCGCCAGCGAGCGCTGGGAGGCGGGCCAGGTCTGGGCCCACCTGGCCGAGTTTCCCGGCTACTGGCCCGAGCAGATCCGGCGCATCCTCACCACGCGCTCCGGAGGCGTTGCCGGGCCGATCCCATTCGGCCGCACCAAGGCCGATCCCGGTCGAATCGCGGCCATCGAGCGTGAGCGACGCACCGATCCGGGCGAATTGCTGCGTCGGGTGACCTCCCAGCTTGCCGAGATCGGCACCATGCTGCGCGACCTTCCCGGCGACGCCTGGACCGCGTTGGGACAGCACCCGGCGCTCGGCGAGATGACGGTGCCGGCCATCGTGGAGCGATTCATCGTGGCGCACCTCGAAGAGCATGCCGACCAGCTCGACGGGTTGGAGCTGGTGACCATCGACGAGATCCGCACCGCCGCCGAGCGGATCCGCGGCGTGGCCCTCCATACGCCGCTCCTGCGTTGGGACGACCGGACCTTCCTCAAACCGGAGAGCCTGCAGCCGGTCGGCGCCTTCAAGATGCGGGGCGCCTACAACGCCGTCGCCTCGCTCAACGACGAGGAGCGCGCCCGTGGCGTGGTCACCTATTCGTCGGGCAACCATGCGCAGGCAGTGGCCCGCGCGGCGCGACTGCTTGGCGCACGCGCCACCATCGTGATGCCCGAGGATGCCCCGCCGGTGAAAGTGGAGGGAGTCCGCCGCGACGGCGCCGAGATCGTCCTGGCGGGGCGGACCGGAGAGGAGCGGCATGCGATCGCCCTGGAGCTGGTCGCGCGCGACGGGCGGGTCATGATCGAGCCATACGACGACCGGAGGATCATCGCCGGGCAGGGAACCTGCGGCCTTGAGATCGCCGAGGATCTCCCCGGGGTGACGAGCGTCCTCATCCCGGTGAGTGGCGGCGGCCTGTCGGCGGGGATCGCCGCCGCCATCAAGGCGCTGGCCCCACAGGCGCGGGTGATCGGGGTGGAGCCGGAACTGGCGGCCGACGCGCGCGAGTCACTCGCGAAGGGCGAGATCGTGCGCTGGGACGGGTCGCTGACCACGCGCACGATGGCCGATGGCCTGCGGGTCGAGAAGCTCGGCTGGCTCCCCTTCCTGCACCTGCGGCGATTCATGGACGAGATCGTCACGGTGACCGAAGAGCAAATGGCCGAAGCGATGCGCCAGCTTGCGGCCCGCGCCCGCCTGGTCGTCGAGCCATCGGGAGCCGCCGGCATGGCGGCCCATCTTTCCGGCGCCGCCCCACAGCCACCCGGCGACGACCACCGCGTGATCGTGATCAGCGGCGGGAACGTGGACCCGCTGCAGTTCGCGGAGATTCTCGCCGGCTGAGGGTCAGGGGGCCGGCTGAACCACCCGCCGGGCGCTCAACAGCAGGGCCGCCGCCGCCACGGCCACCAGCGCGCCCGCCCCCGCCACGCTGGCAAATCCGATTCCGAAACCGCCCGATTGGGCGACCGCGCCCGCCACGAACGGCCCGATCCCCAGCCCGGCCGAGAGCGCCGTCGAGTAGCCACCGAGTCCCGTTGCACGCAGCTCCGCCGGTGCGCGCTCGCTGATCACGACCTGGATCATCATCAGGGTGAAGGCCAGCGCCAGGATCCCCACCATGAAGACGGCCGCGATGCCCCACGGACCGGTCTGCAGGCCGAGCAGCGACGTGATGGCCGCGTAGGTGACGCAGCCGGCAGCCATCGCCAGCGGCGGCACCCTGCGGCGGTCGATCAGTCGGCCGAGCGGCACCCGCGACAGCCCGTTGGTGATCGATTGGAGCGCCAACAACAGGCCGATGGATCCCGCCGCCAGCCCGATCGAGGTGCCGAACAGCGGGAAGAGTCCGCTCACCGCGCCCCAGGGCAGCCCGATTCCGAAGCCGGCCACCCAGCAACCGACGACCACCCGGTCGCGTGCCAGCGAGCCAATCATGCCGGGCAGGCCGCGCATATCGATCCGTGTGCGGACACCGCCGCGCATCAGGATCGGCCCGATGAGGGCCACCAGGGCAAGCACGGTCGCGACCAGGTAGGTCGGGACAATGCCCAGGTGCTGCCAGGCCAGGCCGCCGACCGCCGGGCCGGAAGCGATCCCGGTGTGGGTGCCGAGCGTCAGCCAGCCAAAGGCCGATCCGCGCCGCGCCTCGTGGGCACTGCCGGCCACATACGCGCCGATCGCCGGCAGGAAAAGGGACGAGGTAAGCCCGGACAGGATCGCCCAGGCGTAGAGCGGGGCGATGCTGCCGCTCGCCTCGGCCGAGATGGGGATGAGATTGACCACGGCGCTGCCGATCACGGCCACGGTCAGCGTGCGACGCGTTCCCCATGCGTCGGCGACGGCCCCGAAGGGCAGCGAGAAGAACGCACCCAGCCCGAAGCGGATCGCAGCGATGGTGCCGGCTTGGGTCAGCGAGCCGCCCAGGGAGTGGACGTGGAGCGGGATGGCGACTCCGGAGGCCCACTGACCAAGCGTGAAGGTGAAGGTCGCCAGGTAGGCCGGCCAGAGCGGCCGGCCGCTGCGGGCCAACGCGGTCACGACCCGTGCAGGCCGCCCAGCAGGGCGAGTGCGTTGGCTCCGAGGGCATCGACGGCGTAGCCGCCCTCCTGGAGGACGATCATCGGCATCCCGAGCGCGCGGACCAGGCGCCCGATCTCGAAGTAGTCGAGGGTGCGCAACGCCAGGTCGCCGATCGGGTCTCGCTCGAACGTGTCAAACCCGGCGGAGATGACCAGCGGCGCGTCTGGGGCAAAGGCCGCGACCAGCGCCAGCGCCTCCGCCAGCGCGATCGCATACCCGTCAATTCCGGTCCGCGCGGGGAGCGGCCAGTTCCGCGTCAGCCCCGCTCCCTGTCCGACGCCGGTCTCGACGGCATAGCCAGAGAAGTATGGGTAGGCACGAGCCGGATCGGCGTGCAGCGAGAGGTAGAGCACGTCGCCGCGCTCCCAGAAGAGTTGCTGCGTGCCATTTCCGTGGTGGTAATCGATATCAAGGATGGCGACGCGCCGCGCGCCGCCCTGCCGTCGAAGCCACTCGGCGACGATGGCGGCGTTGTTGAGGTAGCAGTACCCACCGAACATGCCGCGCGCGGCATGGTGCCCCGGCGGCCGGCACAGCCCGTAGGCCAGCGGTGCCCCGCCGAGCACTCGCTCGGCCGCCGAGAGCGCGACGTCAACCGCGACCCGGGCGGCGCTCCACGTTCCCGCCACGATCGGCGTAGCCGTGTCGAACAGATAAGCGCCCAACCGCAGGTGGCGGCTGGTCGGGAGGCTGTGGAGGGCCATGCCGCCGGCGTAGCGTCCGAGCAGGTAGGTGTCGGGGATCAAGGGTCGCGAGCCATCGGTCGCACCAGCCGCAAGCCCATTGGTCCAAGCGTGTTCGATGACGTCGAGCAGATCGGCGTCGTGGACGGCCATGATCGGCTCACGGCCGTGCTCTGTCGGGACTTCGAAGACGAAACGGCCGTCCGCGGCCAGGGCAGATTCGATGGCCAGCGCGCGATCAGGCGACTCCCAGCACGGGATCGGCCGACCACCGGCAAGCTCGATCAACCCGGCATGGGCAAGATGGGCATCGCTCCGGACAACGGGGATCGAGGTGGTCACTCGACCTGCGAGTCTACCGATGGCGCCCCGCGGACAGCGTCGTACACTGCGGCTGCCAATGGCGGTAGTGAACGAACGCGAGGCGGTTGAGCGGCTGCGCGCCTGCCCGCTCTTCGCTCCCTGCTCAGGTCCGGTGCTGGCCGAGGTCGGACGCACCCTGCGGCACCGACATTTCCGGCGAGGCGAGATCGTCTTTCACCAGGGCGACCCCGGAGATGCCCTGCACATCATCACCGCCGGATCCGTCAAGATCGTGCTCCCCTCGGCGGAGGGCGACGAGGCGATCATTGCCACGCTGCGCACCGGCGACTTCTTCGGGGAGCTGGCGCTGCTCGACGGCGAGCCACGCTCGGCGACCGCCACCGCGATCGAGCGGACCGAGACGATGATGCTGCCGCGAGATATCTTCCGTGAGCTGCTTGAGCAGCATCCGTCCCTGCGCGACGCGCTCTTCAGCGCGCTCACCCGCGAGTTGCGGCGGCTCACCGCGCATGTTGGAGAACTGCACTTCCTCGACCTGGCAGGCCGCCTGGCGGCGCGTCTCGCCCAGCTCGCGCGGCAGTCTTCTCCCTCGGGGAAGGGACCGATCAGCTTGGACTGGCACTACACGCAGACCGATCTGGCGGCCATGATCGGCGGCACCCGGCAGAGCGTGAACCGGCTGCTGGCCGAGCTGCAGGACGAGGGACTGGTGACGATCGAGCACGACCTCCTGGTCGTCGCTGACCTCGGTGCCCTGGAGCGCCGCTCCGAGCGCTAGGCGATTTCTATTGGACTGCGCCGCGGGTCCCCCAGCGCGCCAGCTCCGCTTCGAGGTCGAGCGGCAGCACCACACCCGAGTCGGCGTACTGGCCCCATGCCTCGTGCGGCAGCTGCCACATGATCTCGAACTCGTTGCCGTCGGGGTCACGCCCGTAGAGCGACTTGCTGACGCCGTGGTCGCTGGCTCCGGTCATGGCACCGGCTTCGGAGAGTGCCTTGGCCGCGACCGCCAGGTCTTCAATGCTGCCCACCTCCCAGGCCAGGTGATAGAGGCCCACCGAGCCGCGCGGCGGGCGAGGCGCAGCGGCTCCAACCTCGAAGAGACCCAGGTCGTGGTGGTTGCCGCCGATCGGCGAGCGCATGAAGGCGGCGCGCATCCCTGCTGGCCGCTCGAGCTCCTCGAAGCCGAAAACTCGGTGGTAGAAATCAGCCGCGGCGTCCGCATCGCGAACCCACAGGACGGCGTGGTTGAGGCGGGTGATGTTCATCGAGGCAGTCTCCAGCCGGAAAGCCGGCAGCGTTGCATGAGGTAGTTGCTGATGCAATCAGTCTAGCAAAGTCGATCGGGTGAGCACCGTCGCGGGCGGCGCCTGATCCCCATCGGCCCATAGAATGGCGGGACTCCACGGAGAACCGCCATGTATTACCTCCAACGCGGCGAGGTGCCGCACAAGCGCCACACCCAGTTCCGCAAGCCCGACGGCGGCCTGTACGCCGAAGAGCTGTTCGGGGTCGAGGGCTTCTCCGGGCGGGCGAGCCTGCTCTATCACCACACGCCCCCCACCCAGACCCACAAGATCGAGAAGGTCCGCGACGTCTCGCTGGAGCCATGGACCGATGACGAGGCGGGCCCCCACCGCCACCACCTGACCAACACGGCCGCGCTGACGCCGTCGGGCGACGCGATCAGCGGTCGCATCCCGCTCTTCTTCAACTCCGACGTCACCTTCGGCGTCGTCCGCCCCGCTGCCGCCATGGAGCGCTTCTACCGCAACGGCGAGATGGACGAGATGTACTTCGTTCACGAAGGCCACGGCACGCTGGAGACGGTCTTCGGGCCGATCGAGTACGGCCCCGGCGACTACCTGGTGATCCCGATCGGGACCACGTATCGGGTCGTCCCCGCGGCCGACCAGCAGCGCATGCTGTGGCTGGAGTGCCCCGGCACCATCGAGCCGCCGCACCGCTACCGCAACGAGTACGGCCAGATGCTCGAGCACGCCCCCTACGCCGAGCGAGACATTCGCACGCCGGCCGAGATGGCCGCGCGCACCGAAACCGGCGATTTCGTGGTCGAGGTCAAGAAGGGCGGGCGGTTGACCGCCTACCACTACGCGTTTCACCCGTTCGACCTGGTCGGCTGGGACGGCTACCTCTATCCGTACGCCTTCAACATCGGCGACTTCGAGCCGATCACCGGCCGCGTCCACCAGCCCCCGCCGGTGCACCAGACCTTCCAGGCGCGCAACTTCGTGGTCTGCTCGTTCGTGCCTCGCAAGTTCGACTACCACCCACTCGCTATTCCCGCGCCCTACAACCACTCCAACATCAACTCTGACGAGGTCATCTACTACGTGGCCGGCAACTTCATGAGCCGCCGCGGGGTGGAGATCAGCTCCTTCACGGTGCACCCGGCGGGGATCCCCCACGGGCCGCATCCGGGAACGGTGGAGGCCTCCATCGGCAAGGAGGCGACCGAGGAGCTGGCGGTCATGATCGACACCTTCCACCCGCTGCGGCTGACCCGCCAGGCGGGCGAGCTCGATGACCCCCGGTACCCCTTCTCCTGGCTGCCCCCGACCGAGGCCGATGCCGCCGCCCACGCCCGCGAGCTCTCGGAGCGCGGCCCGGAAGCCTTCCCCGACTGATCGCAGCAGTCCATCGATGCGCCTCGGCACCTCGTTCCGGACCCTGCTGGACGCCGATGCGGCCTTCGCCTACCTCTCCGATTTCGGCAGCATCGAGGACTGGGACCCTTTCATCCGGCACGCGGAGCGACTCGATCCGGGACCGCCCCTCGTTGGGTCGCGCTATCACCTCGAGGGCCGCTTCATCGGTCGCTCGGTGGCCCTCGACTACCAGATCGTCGAGCTGGATGCCACGGCGCGGCGCGTGAAGTTGATCGGATCTGGCGGACGTTTCTACACCGGCTGGGACGAGATCACGGTTGCGCCGATGACCAGCGGCGGCTCCATCATTCGCTACGAGGCCGAGATCAAGCTGCACGGCCGGGCACGACTCATGCTGCTGCTCGCTCCGCTGGGCTTCCTGCTCGGCGGCCGCAGGGCGCTCGCCGGGATGGGCCGGCGCCTCGACAGCATGGCCGGGCGGGCGTAGCAGATGGACTCCTTCTGGAAGATCCGCACGCCGCCGACGTGATCCTCTACTTCCTGCGACACGGGCAGGCCGGTCGATATGCGGCGTCCGCCGACGATGAAGGTCGCCAGCTCACCGATGACGGCGTCGCTGCGCTTCGTGCCGCCGCCCCGATCTGGGGGCGACTGAACCTGCGGCCCGCGGTGGTGATCAGTTCTCCTCTGCCTCGCGCTGTCCGCACTGCCGAACTGTTCCTCGAGGGAATCGGCCTGTCCGACCCGATGACCGTTGACGATCGGCTCCGACCGGGCGCCTCCTGGGGTGACCTGGCGCGAGCCATGGCCGCTCACCCCGATGCTCGGCGCGTACTGTTCGTCGGCCACGAGCCCGACCTGTCAAGCGCGATCTCGCTCCTCACCGGTGCCGGCGCTGTCCGGCTCCGCCAGGGCGGGCTCGCCTGCGTCGAGTTCCCCGGAGTCCCCGAGCCGGGAAGTGGTGAGCTGGCGTGGCTGCTCGATCCGGACCTGTACCAAGCGAGCTGACCGTTGCCACGCTCGCCCGAGGTGACCCGCGTCGCGGCCTACGCCGTGGTGCTGGACCGCGACGCGCGGTTGCTCCTCTGCCGCCTCTCGGCCGATGAGCTCTATCCGGGGTGGTGGACCCTGCCGGGGGGCGGCATCGACTTCGGCGAGGATCCGCGCCAAGCGGCTTTGCGAGAACTGACGGAGGAGACGGGCCTCACCGGCGAGATCGAGTCGCTGGCGGGCGTGGAGTCGTTCGCGCGGCCCGACCTCGCGGACCAGGGCGGTCCACTTCGCTTCCAGGCGATCCAGATCATCTACCGCGTGCGGCTGACCGGGGGACATCTGCGCGACGAGACCAATGGCTCAACCGATCGCGCGGCCTGGTTCACTCGCGCCGAGCTCGACACACTGCCTCTCGTCGGGTTGGCGGAGGTCGGCGCAGGCTTCGCCTTCGACGGCTGAGTCGGCGACCGTCTCACGCACTTGCCATTCCAAGCGTTTCATCACCTGAACCCGTACCGAGCCCCGCCACATGGCGCTCCCGCCACCCAGCGCCGACGACATCCCGGTCATCGCCGTTCGCACCACCGGAATCTTCTGCCGGACCTCATGCCCGGCTGCCCCGCGACCGGAGAACGTCGAGCGTCTGCCATCGGCCGGCGTGGCCCTCTTCGCCGGCTACCGTCCCTGCCTGCGCTGCAAGCCGCTGGCGGCGCCGGGCGTTCGGTTGACCGAAGCGACCCTGCGACGGGCAGCGCTCCTCCGTCCCATCCTGTCCGCCGCCCGACGGATGCGGCGGCGCCGGTCCGGGGCGCGCGCCATCGTGACGACCCTGATCAGTACTCCCCTGGGGCCGATGCTGGCGGGCGCCACCGACGACGGCGTCTGCCTGGCCGAGTTCACCGACCGGCCGATGCTGCCGACCCAGCTCCGGACGCTCCGACGGCGCGTGGATCGGCAGATCGTCGCCGGCCGCCACCGCCACCTCGACCGCCTGCAGACCGAACTCGACGAATACTTCGCCGGCTCGCAGCGCGACTTCGACCTGCCGCTGGTCGCTCCCGGCAGCCCGTTCCAGGAGGGTACCTGGGCCGAGCTGCGTCGCATTCCCCCAGGCACGACGGTCAGTTATGAAGAGCTGGCGGAGCGGGTCGGCCGCCCGATGGGCCAGCGTGCCGTCGGGACCGCCAACGGCGCGAACCGGATTGCGGTGGTGATCCCGTGCCACCGGGTGGTGCGCAAGAGCGGTGAGACCGGCGGATACGGCGGCGGAGCGTGGCGCAAGGAATGGCTGCTGGCCCACGAGGCCGCGGCCGTGAACACAACCCCCTAGCGGCGGATATCGGTCCCCATGGCGTGGTAGCCGCCATCGACGTGGATCAGTTCGCCGGTGGTCATGGTCGCCCAATCCGACAGCAGGAAGCAGACCATCTGGCCGACCGCGGTTGCGTCGTTCATGTCCCAGCCCAGCGGGGCGCGGTTGAGCCAGGTATCGGCGATCTGGTCGAAGCCGGGGATGCTCTTGCCGGCCATGGTGCGGACCGGTCCCGCGCTGACCGTGTTAACGCGGATCCCGAACTCGCCCAGGTCGCGGGCCAGGTAGCGGGTGATCGACTCCAGCCCGGCCTTGGCGACGCCCATCCAGTCGTAGATCGGCCAGGCGAAGCGCGCGTCGAAATCGAGCGTGACCACGCTGGCGCGGCCTGCCGCCTTCATCGGCTCGAGCATGCCTACGCTGAGCGCCTTGAGCGAAAAGGCCGATGTCTGGAAGCCGAACGCGACGCTCTCCCAGGGCGTGTTCAGGAAGTTGCCACCCAATCCATCTGCGGGCATGAAGCCGATGGCATGCACCACCCCATCCACCCTGCCCCAGCGGCGCATCAGTTCGGCACGCACCGCGTCAACATGCTCGGGGTTGTTGACGTCCATCTCGAGCACGTCGGGGGGCGTGGGAAGCCTGCGCGCCACCCGTTGCGTGAGGCTCATGCCGCGCCCCACGCCGGTCAGCAGCACCTCGGCACCCGCCTCCTGCGCGACCCTGGCCACGCTGAACGCGATGCTGTCGTCGGTCAGCACGCCGGTGATGAGCAGCTTCTTGCCGTCGAGCAGCACGCGCCGGACCTCCCTTTCACTGTGATCAATGGCGCCACGGCGGGCGCCGCTGTGCGCGGCCGATTGTACCGGTCGGCCTGTGGCGGCGATACTTGGCGTCCATGACGACAACACTTCGCGAGCTCTTCCGCCATAACCGCTGGGCCAACGAGCAGATCCTCGAGGCCTGTCGTGACTTGACCGATGAGCAGCGAGCGACAACCGTCGAGGGGACCTACGGTGAGCTGGGCTACACGCTCACCCACATCGTGCGCGGGGAGAGCTGGTACTTAAAGGTGCTCACCGGTTGGGAGCCGCCCGTGCGCTGGGAGATCCCCGGGCCGTGGCCGGGGATCGACGTCCTGCTCGAGCGTTCCCGCTACACAGGAGATCGGCTCACCGAGACGGCGAGCCAGTTGGACCCCGACGCCCTGCTCCACACGGACGGGGAACAGGACACCACCTGGGTGGTGCTGGTGCAGGCCATCAACCATGCCACCGAGCATCGCGCGCACGTGGCCACCATCCTGACCCAGATCGGCATCGAGCCACCGCCGGTAGACGGCTGGACCTTCGGGGCGATCGTGGAGTGACGCGCCGATGATGGTTCACCTGTATGACTACCAGGTGCCGGTGGCCGATGCCGCAAGCGGGGTGGCGAGCCTCCGAGACGCGCTTGCCGACCTCGACAACGAGGGCCGCAAGGCGCTGCTCGGCGGCCTCTTCCGCGAGGAGCGCATGCCGGGCACCATGGAACGCCTGTCGACCCTGGTGACCGACCTTGATGCCAGCTTCGCCGACCTGCTGACGCTGCTCGACAACGTGTCGCGGTCCCGGCGCTTCGTGGCGATCGACGAAGCGAAGGCGGTCCTGGACCGATACCTCCCGCCCACCGCCATTGCCGGCACCCACGATTGGGACGTCGCCCGCCTGCACGAGCCGTACGGCGATGGCACGTATCACGGGAAGCTGCTCAAGCGAGTCCGCAAGCAGCTCCGATCGGTGGGGAGTCGGGACGCGCTGACCACCCCGTTCCTGCTCCGCCGCGAATGGGGTCGCTAGGGTCGTGAGGCGACGATCGTCGCGCCGCGGGCGCCCCTACCAGCCGCTACCGAAAAGCCAATCGAATTGGGGCGCCAGGCTGATCGTCGTCTTCGTGGCCTTCATCCTGGTGGCCGGCTTCGCGATCCTTACCTTCGCGCGCTGACCTCGGACGGCGGCGGCCGCCTCACTCGAATTGAATGGTGACGGTGACGACTCCAGCGCTGAGACCGCGATCGGTGACCGCGGCCCACGCCTCCGGCGAGAGGTCTGCAACCTTCTGGTTCGCCTCTCCCCAGTAGCAGCCGCAGTAGTCGGCCACCGGTAGCCGAGCGCAGCGGTCCGCACAGACGGTCACGTATCGCGCGGCCGGGGGCGAGTCGTAATGACCTCCCAGGGCTCCCGGCAGAGCGACAACCGCTTCTCCCTGCCAGCCGGCGGAGCAGCAGTACCAGGTTGCCGTGCCGGTGACCAGGGTGCCAGCGGCCGGCGGAGGCGAAACCTTTGCCGAGCTCGGTCGCGGGAGGATGGTCGCCGTCATGACCAGGCTCGGCGGCGCTGCCATGATGACCGGGCTCAACTCCTCGGGGCCGATCGCCTGACCGGCGGCCGCCAGGCTGCGGCTGGAGGAGAGGCTGCGACCCGCCGGGCCGCGGTCGGCCACCTTCACCGGGCTGTCGGCAATCGCCAGCAGGCGGCGTGCTTCGACCACCAGCGGTGAGGCGGAGCGGGCCGTGAGCGGGCTCAGCAGGCCGATCGCAATTGCGCCGGCTATGACGAGCACCGCCACGCGTCGGGGCTGGTCCGGCAATAGAATCCTCGCAAACGTGGGGCACAACGCCGTCCCGCGGGGTGATGACCGGACCGCCGAGGCGCCGATCCCGCACGAAACGGTGCCTCACCCTACCATCCGAGGCGTGAACCTGTCGAGCGGAGGAGATCCGATGGCCACCAAACGCAACCACGCACACCGCAGCGGTGCGGTCGTCATGCGCGGCGCCGAGAAGCGGCCCACGGAAGATGAGCAGCTCCTCCAGGAAGGGCCTGGCGGGACAGCCTTTCTGCGGACCGATACCTGGCGGACCCTGCGGATCATGGGCGAGTTCGTCGAGGGGTTTGACGCCCTCGCATCGGTCGGCCGGGCGGTGAGCGTCTTCGGCTCCGCGCGGATCACGCGCAGCGACCCGTACTACCGGATGGCTCGCCAGCTTGGCCGCAAGCTGGCGAAGCGCGGCTACGCGATCATCACCGGTGGAGGACCGGGGATCATGGAGGCGGCCAATCGGGGCGCGCGGGAGGGCGGAGGCACATCGGTCGGCTGCAACATCGAGTTGCCATTCGAGCAGGGGCTGAACGAGTTCGTCACGCTCGGGATGGAGTTTCGATACTTCTTCGTGCGCAAGACGATGTTCGTCAAGTACGCGGAGGCGTTCTGCATCTTCCCCGGCGGCTTCGGCACGCTCGACGAGCTGTTCGAGGCATTGACCCTGATCCAGAACGGCAAGGTGCAGCACTTCCCGGTCGTCCTCTTCGGCACCGCGTACTGGCGCGGCATGCTCGACTGGCTCTCCTCCGGGGTACTGGACGAGGGCAAGGTGAGCGCGGAAGACCTCACCCTCTTCACGGTGACCGATGACGTCGACGAGGCGGTCGACGTGATCCTTGCCCATCACGCACTGCACGAGGCGGCACGCGGCGATCGCGGAGAGCGGTAGGCGTTGTGTGGCGGGCCCGACCGGATTCGAACCGGCGATCTCCAGCGTGACAGGCTGGCATGTTGGGCCGCTACACCACGGGCCCGCGGGAGCGACGGTGGCGGAGTATAGCAGGGGCATCCCCCAGCCTCAGTTCGACTGCTCCATCGCGCCCATCAGTCCGGCAACCGCGAGGGCATAGGCGAACGTCGCCAGCAGCAGTCCGGCGCCGGCAGGCAGCATCAGGATGGCCGGCGCGCTGCCTGCCACGGCGCTCACCAGGGCCGCCACGCTGAAGGCAAAGGCCAGCACCGCCATGCCGGTCGCCAGCACCACGGATCCTGTTGCCGCACCGCGCCATCTGAGCCTGACCGCGGCCACCGCGGCGAGGTGGAACCCTCCCAACAGCGATGTGCCACAGCCGAGCGCCACCATCGCGCCGCCCACCGCCGCGGTGCCAATGACCGAGTCGGGAATCTGGCTGCTGACCAGTTCGGGGTCGAGCAGGCCTATGGCGATCACCCCGAGGCCCACCAGGATCAGCAGGCCACCGCCCGCCGCCAAGAAGACGAGAGCCGGCCCGCGCAGGCGCACCGTGCGCCGTCCGTTACGAGGTCAGCGGGTACTGCGGGCGAGGACGATCGTCGCGCTGCCGAAGGCGACGAGGACCACGACCAGCGCCGCGATCAGGACGGTGTCCCGAGCCGGTGCAACAACCAGCAGCGCCGCTCCGACCGCAGCCAGCAGCGTCGTCAGACCACAGAGCGCAATCGCCGCGGGTCGCGCAAACCGCGCGCCAGCCAACAACGCCGCGGCGCTTCCGGCAAGGCCGCCGCCAAGGATCAGCAGCCCCAGCCCGCCCATGATCTGCGGGCCGCCCAGCGCGGCCAGGTTCGGCGGTGCGCTATCGGGATAGGCGGATCCAATGGTCAGGCCACCCACGATCATCGCGATCGCCGCGATGAAGATCGCCATGCCGCCGACCGCGCAGGCCACCATCGCAACGCTGGCGGCCTCACCCAGGTGCTCGGGGGCGAGCGAGTGGGACCGGCCTCGAGGCGCGGTGGGAGCGCTCTGGCGCGCTCCGCGGCTGCCGATCTTCCTACTCGTCACGGGCCCGGATTGTAGGGGACTGCCGCGACAGGCACCACCGTATACTCGGACTCGTGCCGTACGAGCTGCCAGCTGATCCTCACGCCGCGCGCCGCGTCCGAATCTGGCGATGGGTCTCGACGGCCCTGGTGGTTATCCTCGCCGTCGGCGTCGGCTACCTCGGCTATGTCGGCTTCGAGGGGTCTCGCCAAGCCGTCGTGGTCAGCGATCCGTCGACTAACTGCCAGACGCCGATGACCGCCTACGGCTGGGGCTACGAGGCGATCAACTACCCGGAGGCCGATGACCTGGCCCTGGCAGACCTTGTCGACCTCGAGCACTGCCCTCGGCAGGAAGCGACCGCCGGGACCGCGATCGTGACCCCCGATGGCACCCGCATCGCCGCCTGGTACATCCCTGGACCAGCCGAGCTCGGGCCGGGTGGAACTACCATCGTTCTGGCCCACGGCCACGGCAACAACAAGAGCGACATGCTGCCCTGGGCGGCACTGCTGCACGACCACTACAACCTGGTCCTCTTCGACTTCCGGGC
>Ga0315281_10005599_pt1 | contig 17960 bp, 22 predicted proteins | sample YL17G07_0_MG_FD_204540 | JGI IMG/M metagenome (GOLD analysis project Ga0315281, IMG submission 204540) | Sediment microbial communities from Yellowstone Lake, YNP, Wyoming, USA - YL17G07_0 | ecosystem: Environmental > Aquatic > Freshwater > Lake > Sediment | place: USA: Wyoming | collected...
TTTGTTCCCTCATGGCTGAGGTCCGGTCCCGAGGTGCCGCCAATACCGTTAAGGGCGTGACAGTTGGAACACCCCAAGGCCTGATATACCCTTTGACCCGGAGCCATCGCGCCGCCGCCGGCAGGGTCTATATGGCAAGCGCCGCAAGACTTACCGGTCTGTTGCGCGTAATCCGGTCAGTAAAAACATCATCCTCAACCCTAAACCCAATAAACTTTGACATCCGACTACCTCCTGTTAAACGCAGGTTTTTAGAATCTCACAATCCATTGTATCAACCTAAAAAAAGCATTTACCACAGAGTGCACAGAGTTTTTTCTCTGTGTGCTCTGTGGTTTAACTGCCGTATTTAGGATCAAGAATTAACCACGGCATGATAGGGAGACAAGGCGATATGAGTAGGTATGACGGATGTGAAGGATGCAGTCTTAGGGTTAAACCGAGCAAAATAAAACCGTCAACAGGTATATTCTGTTGACGGTTTGTTGACGGTTTTTTTAGCAGTCAACTAACTGAAAAACAAGTAAAAGTAAAACGGAGGAGGTGAGATTCGAACTCACGGTAGAGTTGCCCCTACAACAATTTTCAAGACTGTCGCCTTCAACCGCTCGGCCACTCCTCCACACCCAGGCACGCAATGAACCGAATCAGGTGCAGTGCAGACTGCTTATGTTATCAAAAGACCCGATGAAAATTCCATATCAGACCTTGAGCAGGACTATGCCCGACAAGGGGTCCAGTTCCCTTACAGCATCAACCCCCTTTATCTCGATGATTATTCCCTCTAAAACCAGAAACGTCTCGGCGTTTTCTCTAAGGCACCCTGCCTTGACACTGTCCTTCTTGGCGTAGGTCCCATGGAAGTGGACCTTCGGCGTATCCTCCTGCCAGAATATCGTGCCCACTCCGACAATCTCGTGACTTTCATTAAGCTCCCGCCATACAGGAACGGGCGGCATGGTCTCTTTTTCCGGTCCGACCACAAAACGACCGCTCTTCATCCCTCCTACCAGATAAAAGACCCCTGCCCTGATGTCTTCTTTTTTTGCTATTTTAGAAAGCCCCTGCAAGACGTTATCTCCATCCTCAAACCTCGCTACAATGACCCTGCCGGGCTCACCTACCTGATATTTCATGCTGCCTCCTCTGCTCATTTATTTCTCGCACATCGCCCATGAAGAAATCCGCGGTCTCAGCACTTAAAAGATGTACGCTGTTATAATAAACAACTATGAATAATTTTCCCAGACTGATTGTGGCCGGCATGCGGGGCGGAAGCGGTAAGACTGCGGTTTCTATGGGCATTATAGGCGCCCTGAGGTCTGTCAAGGACCTGAAGATCGTACCCTTTAAAAAAGGACCTGATTACATAGACGCGGGCTGGATGTCTGTTGCCGCCGGGAATCCTTGTTATAACCTCGATCCCTTCTTCCTGACCGAAGATGCGATTATACGTTCTTTCATGACTCATTCAACCGGCGACATCTCAGTAATAGAAGGCAACAGGGGCCTTTACGACGGCATGGACGCGGAGGGCTCATACAGCACCGCTGAACTGTCGAAGTTGCTCAAGTGCCCGGTCATCCTCATCGTTGACTGCTCCAAGACGACGAAGACCGCCGCGGCCCTTGTATTGGGCTGCATGAATCTTGATAAGGATGTCCCGATAAAAGGTGTTGTACTTAACAGGATATCCGGAGGCCGCCACGAGTCAGTGGTGAGGGAGGCTGTGGAAAAATACTGCTCCATCCCGGTGTTGGGCGCAATCCCCCATCTGCGAGGCAGGGAGCTTCCGGAACGGCATATGGGACTGACCCCGCATCAGGAATACCGCAACAAAAAAGAGGTGCTATCAGAAGCAGAGGAGGTGGCCCAAAAGTATCTGGATCTGGACCGTATACTTGAGATCGCCCGCTGCTCGGCGCCCCTTTTTGAGACCCCTGAAAGCCCTCATGTTCCTGTCACAGTCCGCGATTCAAAGGCCTGTTCCGTCGTAAGGATAGGCATTATAAAGGACACGGCCTTCCAGTTTTACTACGAGGACAATATCGAGGAACTTCAAAGACTGGGCGCTGAGATTGTTACTGTCAATGCCTTGCACGATCCCGGTCTGCCTGATATTGACGCGCTTTATATCGGGGGCGGTTTCCCCGAGACAAACGCCTTAAACCTGGCCGGGAATCCCCTGTTCAGAGATGCGGTCCGCAAGATGGCGCTGGACGGGCTTCCCATATACGCCGAATGCGGCGGACTCATGTTTTTGGGCGATGCTATCATAATTGAGAGCAAACGATACCCCATGGCCGGGATATTCCCTATCACTTTTCAGATGACAAATAAGCCCCAGGCGCACGGCTATACGATAGTGGAAGTTGATCATCCGAACCCTTTTTATCCGGTAGGCACGGAACTGCGCGGACATGAGTTTCACTACTCGGAGGTGACCGACATGACTTTAGGTGAAGGCATGTACACGGCCTTCAAGATGAAACGCGGTCAAGGGATAAGGTCAGGCAAGGACGGGCTCTGTTTCAATAACGTCCTGGCCGCTTATACCCATGTGCACGCCCTCGGGTCCCCGGAGTGGGCGGCGGGGCTTATAAATAGCGCATTGGAGTTCAGTCGCCGGAAGGGAACGATGATATGACCAGATACACACCGGGATGTCCTTTTTGCGGGAAGCATATTTTGCAGCCTGAGGAGACGCAGACCGGGTTTGGAAGCGTCCTGTTTAACCGGTGCGCCTGCGGGGCTGTTTACGTCTGCGATCCCACAGGCCACAACACCGGGGAGGCCTATATGGAGGCCCTTGCCTTGATGAAGGGCGACTGGAATATTGATATGCTTGATCCGGACCTTGACTATGACTCGGTTGAAATGGACTATGATCTTAAAAGCAATACACACATCCAGGCAAAAGGCATGGCAGGCTTTTCCGGAAAACTGCTTTTCATCAAATCCAAAAATGCAGAGGGCCGGGAAGTCGCGGCATCTTCCAGCAGTGCGGAGGTCCCGGCTGCAAAGGCAGGTGGGCGCGTGGCAAATATAAAGGAAAAGATAAGGAGTGCCCTGCAAGATAATTCGTTAACAGATATAGTGGATGTGGGGCTTATCGACAAGGGGGCCATCAGAAGACTTATTTCAATGGCTTACGACAAAGAGGATGTCAGGAGCTGGAGGGCCGTGGAGGCCCTCGGCCTGCTTGCCGGAGCGCTTTCAGCGGACAAAAAAGAAGTCGTCCGGGACACTATCCGAAAACTGCTGTGGTCCATGGGGGAAGAATCCGGAGGCATAGGATGGAGCGCGGCCGAGATGCTTGGGGAAATAATCAGGAACAGTCCGGACGATTACAGCGATATAATACCTATCCTGTGGTCATTCAAGGATGAGGATATGTTCAGGTCCGGTATTGTGTGGGCAATGGGCCGCATCGGCCTGGTGCGCCCGGACCTCGTGCGGTTCGTCGCTGGACCGATAAGAGGCATGCTGAATGACGCGGACCCTTATGTCAGGGGCCACGCTGCATGGACGCTGGGCATAATTGGAGACGAGACTGTCTCGGGAGACCTGGAGGCCCTCGCGGACGACATCGGCGAGGTCAATTTTTATGCAGAGGGCATGCTGCTTCAAAAGAAGGTGGCCGAAATCGCGGCAGAGGCGCTGAATAAATCGAGGATATAGGCTTATAAGATTAATTTATTTGACCTGGCCTGAAGGTCTATATTAATTTGTATAGCTATTTTTACCGTATTTTTGGGGTGTAAGGCATATTATCTGTATGTGGATAATGATTAAATTTTATCACAAAAAGGAGGTAGCATAATGCCGACAATTGAATTGGGGGGGAAGCAGATTGAGGTGGATGAGGACGGTTATCTTGTAAGCCTTGATGACTGGACAAAGGAGATTGGCGAGTCAATGGCCAAGCAGGACGCTTGTGAACTCACTGATGCCCACTGGGAGGTTATAAACTTTCTGAGAGATTACTATCAGAAATACCAGATAGCCCCGATGATCAAGATCCTTGTTAAAGAGATTGCAAAGGTGATGGGACCTGAAAAGGGCAATACAAAGTATCTTTATGAACTTTATCCGGACGGTCCTGCAAAGCAGGCTTGCAGGTATGCCGGGCTTCCGAAACCTACAGGCTGCGTGTAACCGATTGTTTTGAGCCTTAAATAACGGTGAGATAGGGTCCTCCTGTCTCACCTCATTTTTATCATCCGGTTTTTATTCGTCAAGGGGGGAGGATAATTAATGGTGATAAACACTCAGTTGCCTGCAACAGTTTGTGCATATGTGCAAGCTCAGGCGGTGACAATATGAAATTGCCGGACTTCCTTTTGCAAAAGAGGCCGGAGATATTTAATAAGTGGTTCGACCTGCTCCTGTCGGTTTACCCGGAAGACACCGCCCGCCTTATGAAAAGCAAAGAAGAACGTTTTGCCAACCCTGTTGCGTATGCAGCAAAGGATGCCCTGGAGGGCATTTATATATCACTTTATGAGGACTTCGATTCAGCCGGCATCCGGCCTCTATTGGACGATATTATTCGGATCCGGGCCGTGCAGGAGTTCTGTCCGTCAGTAGCCCTTGCCTTTATCCCCGGTTTAAAGAAGATAGTACGGGAGACCCTGCGCATAAGCAACGGCAGCGGTCCCTCTGCTGATGGCCTTCATGACGAACTGGCCCTGCTTGATGAGCGTATAGACTCCCTGACCCTGCTGGCCTTTGATATATACATGCAGTGCAAGGAGAAGCTTTACGAAATCAGGGCCAATGAGACCCGAAACCTCACCTTCAGGCTGCTGCAGCAGGCCGAACTGTTGCACATTAGGGAAGAAAAGCCCGAGCTTATGAGCATAGACAGTATAACCAACAGAAAGAAAAGAGGTGGATAGATGAAAATCACTTTACCGTTAATCGCAGTTTTGGCCCTTGTTCTTGTGCCCTTTGCGGGAACGGCCGCCAATCTGCACTACCTTTTCGGGGTAATTGTCCCCTACGCAGCAGTGGCCGTCTTTTTTGCAGGCTTTATTTACCGTATCCTGGAGTGGGCCAAGTCGCCTGTGCCGTTCCGCATCCCAACAACCTGCGGACAGCAGAAATCGCTGCCATGGATAAAAGACAGCAAGATTGAAAACCCCTCCTGCGCCTGCGGCGTAATTGCAAGAATGGCGCTTGAGGTCCTGCTTTTCCGATCGCTTTTCAGAAACCTGAAGGGCGAGTTGAAGGACGGCAAAAAACTTGTTTACGGCTCTGATAAATGGCTGTGGCTCGCCGGACTGGCCTTCCATTGGACCTTCCTTGTGATACTGGTCAGACACCTTCGCTTTTTCACACAAAACATCCCGGTTTTTATCCGGCAAATAGAGGGACTTGACGGTTTCCTCCAGATAGGCGCACCGCTTTTATACATCTCAGACGCCGTTATCCTTGCGGCAATAACATATCTGTTTATCAGGAGGATCATTATCCCGCAGGTGAGCTACATATCCCTGCCGGCCGACTTTTTCCCGCTCTTTCTCATAATCGGTGTCGTGACCACCGGCATACTCATGAGGTACTTTATGAAGACGGATGTTGTGGGCGTCAAGGCCCTCACCATGGGTCTGCTCAGCTTCAGCCCCGTTATACCAAAAACGGTCGGCCCCATATTTTACGCGCACCTCTTTTTAGTGAGTTCGCTGTTTGCTTATTTCCCGTTCAGCAAGCTCATGCATATGGGAGGCGTTTTCATGAGCCCGACCAGAAACATGATCAACAACAGCCGTATCAAAAGACATATCAATCCCTGGAACTACCCGGTGCATGTCCATACCTATGATGAGTACGAAAACGACTTCAGGGACAAGATGAAAGACGCCGGAATCCCGGTAGAAAAGGAGTAGCCATGGCAAAATTCACCGCAAAACCAAATGAACTTTCAAACATAGACTTCACGCCCCCAAAGACGGAGTGGACAGAGACCCCGGTGGAGATCCGCGAACACATGTTCTGTCATGCCTCCAAGGCCAAGGACCTGGAGACGGTGGAGTTTCCAAATGCTCACGAATGGCGGCCCCAGGATGACGACTGGCACCTCCCTGACAATTGGGAGACCACCATACTTGAAGGGATGCGCACACTGCTCAGCAGGCACCGTTCCTTCAAGCTTTTCATGGACATATGCGTTCGGTGCGGCGCTTGCGCGGACAAGTGCCACTTCTATCTCGGCTCAGGCGACCCGAAGAACATGCCGGTACTCAGGGCCGAACTCATGCGGTCCGTCTACAGAGGGAATTTCACTTTAGCGGGCAAGATACTCAGGAGCATTAACGGCGCCAGAAAACTGACCCCGGCGGTAATAAAAGAATGGTGGTATTATTTTTACCAGTGCACCGAATGCCGCCGTTGCTCCGTATTCTGCCCATACGGCATTGATACCGCAGAAGTCACCCTGATGGGCAGGGAACTCCTTAACCTGCTCGGCCTGCAGCTTGGATGGATCGGCGGACCGGTTGCGAACTGTTACATGAAAGGCAATCACCTCGGTCTGGAGCCCCATACGATTAAGTCCAGTATAGAATTCTTCCTGGATGACATTGAGACCCTGACCGGCATCAAGATAGAGCCGACCTTCAACCGCAAGGGCGCGGAGATACTCTTTGTGACCCCGTCCGGTGACCTTTTTGCAAACCCGGGCACTTACACTGCCATGGGTTATCTGATGCTCTTCCATGAACTCGGCCTGGATTATACCTGGAGCACCTATGCCTCCGAGGGCGGGAACTTCGGCTTCTTTTCAAGTAACGATATGGCCAAGAGGCTCAATTCCAAGATATACGCCGAGGCCAAGAGGCTGGGCGTAAAATGGATACTGGGCGGCGAATGCGGTCACATGTGGAGAGTTATTCACCAGTACATGGACACCTGGAACGGGCCGGCCGACTTCCTTGAAGTTCCCAAATCTCCCATTACAGGAACGACCTTCGACAATGCCGCATCAACCAAGATGGTGCATATCGCGGAGTTCACGGCAGACCTGATCAAGCACGGTAACCTGAAACTGGACAAGAGCAGGAACGACCATCTGATCACCACATGGCATGACTCCTGCAATACCGCCAGAGGCATGGGCCTACTGGAGGAACCTCGTTATGTTTTGAAAGAGGTATGCAATCACTTTTATGAAATGCCGGAAGACACCATCAGGGAAAAGACCTTCTGTTGCGGCAGCGGCACCGGCCTGAACGCCTCGGAAAACATGGAGCTCAGGATGAGGGGAGGGTTCCCAAGGGCAAATGCAGTCAGGTATGTACATGAAAAACACGGCGTAAACCTGCTGGCCAACATCTGTGCTATTGACCGTGCCACCCTTTCGGCCTCCATGGACTACTGGGTGCCTGGAGTGGGTGTAGCCGGTCTGCACGAACTGGTCGGCAATGCCCTCGTCATGAAGGGTGAGATACAAAGGACCCAGGACATGCGGCTTGAGCCGTTTCCGGGAAAGGAGGGCGCTGAATAATGAGCGGCAAGATAATAGCAGGACTGATAATCTTTGTAGCCCTGGTGACTTTCCCCTTCATCTACAATGTGGGGAAAGCAAATACTGTACCGGAGTCCAATCTGGACACGCCGGTCATCAAGCAGATGGCTGTAAAGCAATGCATAGAGCCCAGGCAGTTTATGAGGGCCGAGCATATGCAACTTCTGAATAACTGGAGGGATTCCGTTGTGCGAAGCGGCAACAGGATATACACTGCCTCCGACGGCAAGCAATATTCCATGAGTCTTCAAAATACATGCATGAACTGTCATTCCAATAAAAAAGAGTTCTGTGACAAATGCCACAACTACATGGCTGTTAACCCATACTGTTTTGATTGTCACCTGCAACCGAAGGAGAATAAGTCATGAGCATAAACAGAAGACAGTTTCTGAAAATAGCCGGAATCTCATCAATCCTTGGGTTGGGAAGCGCTGCTGCCACAACAGGTCTGCTTAAGGGCAGGTTGGAGGCCGTGCAGGACATCCCCAGTCCCGAGGGTCTTACCGCCAAAAGATGGGGAATGGTTGTGGACATGAGCAAGTTCAAGACGCCCGCAGACTATCAAAGGGTCATCAATGCCTGCCACAGCATCCACAATGTTCCGACCTTTGACAACAATAAGGATGAAGTGAAGTGGATATGGACGGATGACTTTGAGCACACCTTTCCCGGACATGAAAATGGTTTCAAGGGCGAGGAGATGAATGAAAAGAAGTTCATTGTGATGTGCAACCACTGTGCAATGCCGGCCTGTGTGAGGGTCTGTCCCACAAAGGCCACCTTCAAAAGAAAAGACGGCATTGTCATGATGGATATGCACCGCTGCATAGGCTGCAGGTTCTGCATGGCTGCCTGTCCCTTCGGGGCCAGGAGCTTCAACTGGAGGGACCCGCGTCCTTTCATAAAGGAGACGAACCCGAATTATCCGACCCGGACAAAAGGCGTTGTGGAAAAATGCACCTTCTGCACGGAAAGGCTTGAAAAGGGGCAATTGCCTGCCTGTGCAGAGGAGTCGGCCGGCGGTCTTGTCTTCGGCGACATAGGAGACCCCAATTCCGAGGCGAGGAAACTTATTGCCAAGCACTTCACCATAAGACGCAAACCTGAACTCGGCACCGAGCCGAGCGTTTACTACATTATAGGAGGCGGCGAAAATGCTTGATAAAGCGTTATCTGGAAGCAAGAGATACTGGACCTGGATAATAATCCTGCTCGCCGTGATCGGTCTGGGTGTCATTAATTATATGCGCCAGTACCAATATGGTTTGGGCGTCACGGGCATGGGCAGGGACATCTCGTGGGGCGTTTACATTGCCCAGTTCACCTATCTGGTCGGCGTGGCAGCCTCGGCCGTTATGCTCATAATACCGAAGTACCTGCACGACTACAAGACCTTCGGCAAGATCGTCATCCTGGGTGAATTTCTGGCTATAGCAGCGGTCACTATGTGCCTGCTCTTCATCTTTGTTGATCTGGGCCAGCCGGCCAGGATAATGAACGTCATACTGCATCCGACGCCCAATTCAATACTCTTCTGGGACATGATAGTCCTGAACGGCTATCTCTTTATCAACCTGCTGGTGGGATGGACCACCCTGGGTGCGGATAAAAAGGGTATTGCTCCTCCGGCATGGATCAAACCCTTCATCTATCTGTCAATTCCATGGGCCGTCAGCATACACACGGTGACAGCCTTCCTGTATGCAGGCCTGCCAGGCAGGCACCTTTGGCTGACCGCCATCATGGCGCCTAGATTCCTGGCCTCGGCCTTTGCATCCGGTCCGGCGCTTCTGATACTGCTTTGCCTGCTGGTGAGGAAGCTGTCGAAATTCGACCCCGGCAAGGAAGCCATACAGACGCTCGCCAAGATCGTTACCTATGCGATGATCATCAACCTGTTTTTCCTGGGCATGGAGTTTTTCACCGCCTTTTACAGCAATATTCCCGGCCATATGCATCCCCTTAAGTATCTCTTCTTCGGGCTTGAGGGCCATGCCAAACTGGTCCCGTGGATGTGGACGGCTGTGATAGTGGGTATAGGTTCCGTGATAGTCCTGCTGTTCCCGTCCCTCAGATGCAATGAGAGAATACTTGGTTTTGCAGCCTTCGGTATTTTCCTTGCAACGTGGATAGACAAGGGAGTCGGTCTTGTCATCGGCGGCTTCATCCCCAACCCCTTTGAGAGGGTGACTGAATACTCCCCGACCGCAACAGAGATAAGCATAACCCTTGCTATTTGGGCCATCGGGGCCCTTGTGCTTACCGTTCTTTACAAGATTGCACTGGCAGTCAAGGAAGAGACGGGAGAGGACGCCGCGCACTGACGCCTCATGTGCTGAAAAATGGCTTTCCAGGGCCCGCGCATCTGCGCGGGCCTTTGTTTGACAGCGCTCCGAACGGTTTTGTAAAATAGAAGTCCCGATGACAATAAATTCAGATTCTACAGGTTTAACATGATGACCAAGGAGGTGATTAGCAATGTACATGGTTTTAGTTGATGCTTCAAAGTGCGAAGGCTGTGAGGAGTGTATCAACAACTGCCCGCAGGAGGTCTTCAGGATGGTAGACGGCAAGTCAGACCCCTACCAGACAGCGGAGTGTGTTTTCTGTGAGACCTGCCTGAGTGTTTGCGCGCCTCAGGCAATCACCATAAACGAGATGTAACAGTCCTTACGAAAAAAGGGCGGGCGCGCCTTGCGGCGCACCCGCCCTTTTTTTGATGAAACAGATTAGTTTTTCTGAATGAATATCTCCCACAACCCCTTGGCGTCGTCCTTGACAACCTCTATGGCATAACCCTGTTTGTCCGCATAGCGGGGGATGGAGTCCTCTGCTGACGCCGGCGCATCGCAAAGGACCTTAAGTATGCCGCCCTGGGCCATTTTCTCCAGTTGCTTCTTAGTCAGCACTAATGGATAGGGACATACCCTTCCAAGTACATCCAGTGTCTCTGTCGGTGTCTGAGACTTCAAATCAGCCATGTTTACTCCTCCTCGGTATTTATTATTTAACAGTAAAGCAGATGGTCAGCAGCATCTAAAGCCTTCTGAATCTCGCTGAAGGGCACGAGCTGCGCTGCGGTCTCTCCGCCGATGTCCTCGGCGTCCATGATAAGCGCATCCTGCGCTATGCCCAATTTGTCCACGTCCTCCTTGCAGATAAGCACCTTGAGGTCAAGGAGCAGGGAATTCTTGATGTGCTGCTCTATGCTGGTTATGCCATAATGCTTCATGGCCTGCTGGCCCTTAAGGCAGTTGAGGACCCCGTCTCCTATAAAGCATACTACCGGCTCCACCAGGTCGCCATCCTCAAGATATATCTCCACTGTCTGGCTGGAAATGGCATGAGTCATGGCAAGCCTCGAACCCTCTATCTTGTATGGAAGCGTACCGATTATGAACCCCAGTTTCTTGGTCGCCATATTAATCACCTCCTATGTGAAGCACCCTGTCGGCAGTGAAGGTGCTGGCCAGATACCAGTCCATGCTAAAGCTCTTCACGCCTTCCATGGCATCCTGTTTGTGATAACCCCGTGCTGCTGCGCAGGCCTCGCAGGCGGTAACCTGAAAATTGCCAGTTGCAAGAAGGTCCTGAACCGGCTTGGCAAGGGCCGAATAATCCTTGAACGCCTTTTGTCCCTTCAGGGAGAGCATGGTCGCATTGCCCGAAAGCCAGAGGTCAACCTTGTGGCCCTTGTCAACGGCGGCCTTTGAGAGCTTAATCGCGAAATCGAGCGACGTGGAGCCGACCAGTGAAGAGAAACAGCCTATAGTCAGTTTGCCCATTTCAGCCTCCTTTTTATATCCAGATTATTTTTTCGTAGTCGTTAAAGATAATGTCCACAACATCGCCGTAATTAACAACCTTGACCCGGCTGTCAACGTTTGCAGCGTTAAAGCCCCTGCTCTCAAGGTCTTCCGTGAGAACATAAAACGTGTGAGACTTGTCAAGGACGGGGGAAGATTTTCCGTTTTCCTTGACCGTGGCGTGATAAACGCCGTTGCCCACGAAGATGACGCCGAGCTTGTCTGCCGTCAACCTGTCAATGAGCCCGGAACCGCTCCTGAAATCACTCATGAAAACGCCCAGTTTCATAGAAACACCTCCTCCAATTTTTTATTCCTGACCGAGACCTAACTAATTCAATTGCTTTAAGGTTTAACTTTATACCAGAGACATGCCATGCTTGTCAACAATAACCTGTTGCTGTAAAAGCAGTTATGCTGCCGTCTTCCTCTTTTTCTCCAACGCGAGCCTGAAGACCTCGGCAGCATTGAAGGTCCCGTCAATGGCCTGCACAGGGCACTTGGCTGTACACAGGCCGCATCCGATGCACCTGGACTGATCAATGATATGTTTCTGTTTAGCCTCTCCTGAAGAAGCACTCACCGGGCATATCTTTTTGCATGACTGGCAACCGATGCATTTGTCGGTGACAAAGGCCTTGCCCCTGACCGGAATAAAGTCGACAATAGCCTTTGTAGGGCATTTGGTTACGCAAAGACCGCAAACCCTGCACTTGTCAAGGTCTATCCGAGACAGGTTCTGGTCTATTTTAGGCGCATCAAACGGGCAGACCTTTACGCATATGCCGCAGGCTATGCAGCCGGTTTGACACTTCTTTCTTGTGTCGCCGCCCTTGTCTTTGGAATGACACGCCACCAAAACGGCCTTTGAGGAGGGCAGCACCTCGATCACCTTCTTGGGACATGCGGCCTCGCATTTCCTGCAGCCTGTGCATTTGTCAAGGTCAACGACAGGCAGACGGTCTTCGCTCATGCTCATGGCATTAAACGGGCACACCCGTACACATGTGCCGAAACCGAGACAGCCGTATATGCAGGATTTGTCGCCGCCGCCGGCAAGCACCGCGGCCCGGCAATCCTGAATTCCCTCGTAATTGAATCTTCTCTCGGACGTGCTATAGGCCCCCTGACACATGATCCTTGAAAATATCCGTTCCATGACCTCGGCCTTCTTGCCGGTTATGAGCGCAACGGCCTCAGCGCCGCCCGCGCCCGCGGGTATGCAAAGGTTAGGAGCCACCTCCGGATTTTTTACAACAGCCTCGGCATACTGCTCGCAGCCGGCATAACCACATGCGCCACAATGGGCATGGGCCAGGACGTCCAGCACCTGTTCGACCCTGGGATCAACCTTTACGGAAAAACGTTTGGCAGCGAAGGCAAGACCGAAACCGAAGATCGTCCCGAGGCCCGCCAGGAATACCAGCGTCCAGGTCATAAGCTGCTTGAGATCTACTTTTTCCTTCGCCTCAATGCCTCCCCCGACGCCGGCATGCGCGACGGAGACGGCCGCAACGAGCAATATCAATATCAGCAAAACAGCGGTTATTTTATCGACAGGTCTCTTCATCATGACTACTTGGTCCTCCATGATTTTGTCACATTGTGATCAAGCCCGAAAACCCGGTAAACGCCAGCGCGATAAGACCGGTAACCACAAAGGCCATTGGCAGGCCCCTGAAGGGGACCGGAACATCGGCGAGTTCGAGTTTCTCACGTATGCTTGCCATGATGATCAGGGCAAGGGCAAAGCCCAGTCCTGACCCCAGGCCGAAGGCCAGACTCTGTATGAACGAATACTTTTCGCCGGCACTCACGAGGGGTACTGCAAGGATGATACAGTTTGTTGATATAAGGGCAAGGTAGATGCCGAGCTTATAGTAAAGGCCGGAGGCCACCTTGCGCATTATGGTATCTGAGGCCTGCACAAGGCCTGCGATAACACCTATAAAGACGATAATCTCGAGGAAGGTAATCTCCAGCGGGACCATGACCTTTGTAAACACCACCCAGCTGAGAGCGGCGCTTATAATCATTACGGAGGTAAAGGTAATGCTCATCCCGACCGCGGTCTCCATCTTCCTGGAGACGCCGAAAAATATGCATAGCCCAAGGAAACGGGTGAAGACAAAGTTATTTATCAGCGAGGCCGATATTACCAGTTCGAAAAGCCTTGTAAATTCACTGCCCATTGTCATCCTCCTTGAGGCGGGTCGCAGTTGTCCTAATGCCCATGTGACTTGCTCCCGAGATACTTCACGTCAACCCAATTGAAGGCCGCCATCAGTAAGCCCACGGCGAGGAAACCACCGGCAGGCAAGACCATTATCAAAAGGGGCTTTGCATTGATGAATGTGAAGACATGCTGAGTGGCCAGTCCGGTCGGGACCGTCAGGGAGCCCTTCCCGACCAGTTCCCTGAAAAAGCTTATGGTCGTAAGTGCGAACAGGAAACCGCACCCCATGCCGAGGCCGTCAACCATGGACGGTACAAAGCCGTTCTTGCTTGCGAACATCTCGGCCCGCGCCAGGATTGAGGCAAAGGCGACTATAAGCTGAATGTACAGGCCGACCTTGGCATAAACATCCGGTACAAATGCAGCCATAAGCATAGAGGTTATCGTGACCCATCCGGAGATGACAAGCATGAAGATCGGCAGCCTTACCTTGGGCTGGATAAAATTCCGCATCATGGAAATAGTTATATTTACCATAGTCTGTACAAAGAGGACTGCCAGACCCATGTAAATACCGTTTTTCAGATTATTGGTAACCGCAATTGAAGGGCATAGACTTAGGGCGAGTTTGAATATCGTATTTTCCTTGATAATGCCGTTAAGAAACTGGTCTTTGAGATTAATTGTGCTTGTGCCCGCCATCTGCATGCCCTCCCTTCACTGTCTTCATCAGAAATTCGACGCTGTTTTTAACCGCATCTTCGGTAACCGCCCGGCTGGATATCGTGGCGCCCGAAATTGCCTGGATATATTCCGTTGTATCTGTTTTCAGGACTTTAAGATGCTCCATGTCCTTACCTTTGAATTGGTCCTTGAACCAGTCGGTCTCTATCTCATCGCCGAGACCCGGGGTTTCTCCATGTGACAGGACATTTATCTTCTGAACTATAAGATACTTGTCAACTGCACTGAAAATATTGATGTAGCTGGAGTATCCCTTTCCAAAGGACTGGATTATATATCCTATAGTCTCCTCTCCCTTTTTCACGGCAAAATACTTGGCGTGTTTCTCATGGATAGTCCATTCGCCCATTTTTTCAAACTTGTCAGCTTCAGGCATAAGTTTCTTGAGGGTATCCTGTTCCGCCTTCACATTATTGGCAAATATCCTGGGAGATGCGTTTGCATAAACAAAAGAAAGAATCAGCCCGCCCACCAGATATACGACCACGAGATTAAATGTTATTTTTATGATGTCTTTTCCGGTCATTTCACGGTCTCCTTTTTCGCGCCGAAAACCCCGGTCTTGATGCCCCGGTCTATGAGGGGGGAAAAACAGTTCATGATGAGTATCGCAAACATGACCCCTTCAGGGTATCCGCCCTTGAGCCTTATAAGCATGGTAAGAAAACCGCAGCCGACACCGAAGATTATCTGCCCCTTCTTCACCGACGGACAGGTGACGTAATCAGTGGCCATGAAAAACGCGCCCAGCACCATGCCGCCGCTCATCAGGTGAATCAACGGGTCGCCCGCAAAGAGCGCGCCCTTGGCGCCGAATATCCAGGCCATAAGGGCCGACGTGGCGAGAAAAGAGACCGGTATGTGCCAGGTTATATAGCCCCTGTAAAAAAGGAAGGCAGCGCCTATAAGAAGCGCGATAACCGAGGTTTCACCTATGGAACCCGCCCTGTAACCCACAAAAAGCTGAGTATAAAGATTAATCTTGTCGCCGAAGACCTCCAGCAACTTCGCAGCACCCTCTTCCTTCAGTATTCCAAGAGGAGTAGCCGTAGTCTTCGCGTCCAGCGCTACAAAAGCGGCTGTAGGCTCGCTCCAGATTGTCATCAATTTGGGGAAGGATATGAGTACAAAGGCCCTGCCCATCAGGGCCGGGTTAAAGATATTGAATCCCAGCCCGCCGAAGAGCTGCTTGGTGATTACGACTGCGAAAAAGGTGCCGACGAGGGGTATGTAGAAAGGTACAGTGGCCGGGAGATTCATGCCAAGAAGCAGCCCGGTCAGAAATGCGCTTCCGTCTGTGACAGCGACTTTTTTATTCAGCGCCTTCAGGTAAAAGTATTCCGAGATCAGAGCGGTTACAATACATAGAGCTACATTGAACAAGGACTTTGGTCCGAAAAAATAAACGCCCATTATCAGCGCGGGCAAAAGGGCGGCGGACACGCTCCACATGATCCTGCTTGTCGTCTCCTCGCTCTTGACGTGAGGACTTACGGAAATAGTTAAGTGATGTTCCTTTTTAATCGTCTCCATCAAAACTCCCTTCCCCCTTGACCGGAAAGACCCCGCGGGAATGCCTTCCGCAGCCGCGGACCGTCGGCCTCTATGGTTTTACAAGCGATTTGGCAAGTCTGACAAACTGCACTATGGGCCTCTTGGAAGGGCACACATAGGTGCAAGATCCGCACTCAAAACAATCAAAAAGATTGTACTCTTTTGCATCCTCGTAAAAGCCTTTTTCGGACAGGACGCTGAGCATTGAAGGCATCAGCCCCATCGGGCAGGCGTCTATGCACCTGCCGCAGCGTATGCACGGCCCGAATTCCTCTGAATGCAATGTGTCTGATTCCGGCAGCACAAGGATGCCCGAGGTGCCCTTGGTAACAGGGACCTCTGTAGAATATACTGCAAAGCCCATCATGGGGCCGCCGGATATGATCTTGGCCGTCTCGGAGACAAATCCTCCGCATTCCTCTATCAGGTCGGAGATCAAGGTGCCTATTTTCACAAGGAGGTTTTTGGGTTCCTTTATCCCTTCGCCTGTAACAGTGACCACTCTGTCTATCAGGGGTTTACCGTACCGGGCGGCTTCATAAACAGCGAGAGTCGTACCGATATTATGTACCACTACCCCTACATCCATAGGCAAGGCCCTTGGTGGAACTTCCCGGTCAACACAGGCCTTTATAAGCATCTTCTCCGCGCCCTGCGGGTACTTTACCTCAAGGGGACATACCTGGATATTTGCTTCAGCCGAGACCGCCTTCCTCATTATTTCAATTGCGTCCGGTTTGTTATTCTCAATTCCGATAAAGCCTTTTGTGACACCGAGTATCCTCATGAGGACCTTCAGTCCTTCCACTATATCTTCGGGACGCTCCAGCATCAGCCTGTAATCGGCAGTCAGATACGGTTCGCACTCTGCGCCGTTAAGTATAACTACATCAATGGGCTTTTCCTTGGGCGGAGACAGTTTGACATGGCTCGGAAAGGCTGCCCCTCCCATGCCGACAATGCCTGCATCCTTGACCTTGGCCTTGAGTTCATCAGGTGAAAGCTTCATGTAGTCGGGATTGTCCTTGAGGGCCGCCCATTCTTCCTTTTCGTCATTTTCTATAACAACCGACGTGACCATTCTTCCCATGGCGTTAGGAAAGTCGGCTATTGCTATGACCTTGCCTGAGATGGAGGAAAAGACCGGAGCGGACACAAAGCCCTCTGGCGAGGCTATCATCTCGCCCTTTTTAACTTCCTGACCAATGCTTACGATTGTCTTGCAGGGGGCGCCGATATGTTGAGAAATGGGGATAACGACCTTTTTAGGCGGTCTTGTCGGAGTGACAACTTTGTCCCTTGAGAGTTCCTTTTTATCAGGCGGGTGGATACCCCCCTTGAATGTTGCCGGGGCCATATAAAGACACCTCCATTAATGTCGTGATGAAAAAAAGGCTTTAGCCGACGGCTGTATGGCAATGCAGCAGTCAGTCAGCTCAGAGCAGTCCGGCCGCATACAAAAAAAGACAATAAGTAATAACACGCAAGGGCAAAATAAGTCAACTATGATTTAAATCATAGTTATACTGTAGACTTCAGGTATAGTATAGTTGCAAAATACGAACAGACACCCTGATTTTCAGGGCGCAAAGGAGTACGGAGGTGGGTGAATGAGCAACAAGGGAGCGAGAAATCTGTTTGTCTTCGGCAGTCTCTTCTTTTTTGTGATCCTTGTGGTCCTGACCGTGGACACAATGAAAGAGATTGACAAGAGGTCTCCGGAGATAACAGCGGACGTGGACGCCGGAAAGATGGTATGGCACAAGTACGACTGTATCGGGTGCCACACTATCTTTGGAAACGGCTCATATTTTGCGCCGGACATGACAAAGATAACCGTAAACAAACCAAAGGGGTATCTGAAAAAGTTCCTCATGGACCCCAGGGGTGTGAATCCTGGAGCTGTCATGCCCAAGCTTGGCATCTCTTCGGATGAAGCTGATAAGTTACTCGTCTTCCTGGAGTGGACCTCAAAGGTGGACACCAACGGCTGGCCGCCCAAGCCTATACTGGCGGCCGCGGTCGGGTCGAGCGGTAACGCGATGACCCCCGGTCAAAGGGTATATCAGGCCCTGGGCTGTTCCAACTGCCACACCCTCAGCGGTATCGGCGGCACCTCGGGACCGGACCTCAGCCATGAGGGAACAAA
>Ga0315281_10005600_pt1 | contig 17958 bp, 14 predicted proteins | sample YL17G07_0_MG_FD_204540 | JGI IMG/M metagenome (GOLD analysis project Ga0315281, IMG submission 204540) | Sediment microbial communities from Yellowstone Lake, YNP, Wyoming, USA - YL17G07_0 | ecosystem: Environmental > Aquatic > Freshwater > Lake > Sediment | place: USA: Wyoming | collected...
CACTTTGGGCACCAAAAAAGATAGAAAGGTAAATGACCTGTTCCTCCTCGGGGGATTTCTTCGCCCAGACAAAGTTTTTTTCCGTGGCGCACCCTCCACCGATCCAAAGCCGACAAACTTGAAGCTGCCTTCTGTGCTTCTCTAACCATAACAGAATCCATCGCCCTGCCCTCCTTTCTTTTTTTAAATAAAGAACTTTTTTAAAAAGAAAAATATAAATAGACTTATTTTTTTTCTTCTTTTTTCTCTTCTTCTATCGGTCGATAACCGGTTCCGGCTGGAATCAATTTTCCGATAATAACATTCTCTTTCAGGCCACGCAGCATATCTTCTTTTGCTTGAGACGCGGCGATAATCAAAACACGCGTGGTTTCTTGAAACGATGCGGCCGAAAGCCAGCTTTCCGTGCTCAAAGAAACTTTTGAAATTCCCATCAGCAATTCCATACCTGTAGCCAATTTTACGCCGCCGGCGCGCTGTTTATCATTTTCCTGAAAAAATTTTTGCTTTTCAACAATATCCCCGATTAATAAATTAGTATCACCGGATGTTTTTACTCTGATCCGTGAAAACATCTGACGGATAATTATTTCAATATGCTTATCATTAATTCCTTCGCCCTGCGACATATAGATACTTTGCACCTCTCTTATGATATAACGCTGAACGGCTTCCTTGCCCGCAAGTTTATGCAATTCTTTCAAATCCATATGCCCTTCATTTAATTGTTGGCCTTTGACCACCAGATCGCCTTCAGAAACCCAAATGCCGACGCGCAGCGGAATCGCGTATTCTGTCACATTATCTTCTAATACTTTTTTACCCTTTTTTTTGGATATTTTTTCAGTATCGTCTTCCGCATCTTTAACATGATTCTTTTCTGAACCGACAATTTTTATAATACGCGAAGAGCCGGCATCTTTGATTTCGGCTACCTTGCCGTCAATTTCCGAAACCAAAGCTTTTCCTTTTGGCGGACGGCACTCAAAAATTTCTTCCACGCGGGGCAAACCCTGGGTAATATCGCCGCCAGCAGCCACGCCGCCAGTATGGAATGTTCTCATAGTCAACTGAGTTCCCGGCTCCCCAATTGCCTGAGCTGTCACAATACCAACTGCCTCACCCATCTTTACCAACTGATTCCGGCCTAAATCATAACCGTAGCACATCTGGCATACTCCTTGACGCGACTGACAGGCGATAACCGAACGAACTTTCAATTTATCAAGACCCAACTTGTCAATTTTTTCCGCTGCCTGTTTATCAATTAAAGTGTTTTTTTTCAAAATCAAATCATGACCGCTTCTAATTTCTCCAAGCGACACTCGACCGACAATTCTTGAAGCAAAAGAACGGCCAAGCTCTTTTCCGTCTTCGCGATAAATATAAATACCTACTTTGTCGCCGCAGTCTGCTTCGCGAATGACAATATCCTGAGCAACATCTACAAGTCGTCGCGTCAAATACCCAGCTGTGGATGTACGTAGAGCTGTGTCGGAAGATCCTTTTCTGGCGCCGTGCGTTGAAATGAAATATTCCAAGACATTAAACCCTTCCTTAAACGAACTTTTTACAGGCAGTTCAATAATTTCACCAGCCGGGTTAATCATCAAACCTTTCATTCCCATCATCTGAGACGTCTGCCCCCAAGAGCCACGCGAACCAGAATCAATCATCAGATGCACCGGCCCATCCTCATCTAATTCTTTGATAACTAATTTACCGATCTGATCAACAACTGAAAACCAAATTTCAATAATCCGCGCCCGCCTTTCTTCTCGGCTGAGCAATCCGTCCAGATACTGATGATGAACAGTCTCAACATCTGCTTCTGCCTGCGCCAAAAGCTGTTTTTTCTCTTTTGGAATGCTCAAATCATTCATACCCCAAGAAATTCCCGAACGAGTTGAATATTCATAGCCAACCTCTTTTATTTTATCCAAAATTTGAGCTGCTTTTTTGATGCCGCATTTATCAACCAACTCCGAAACCAAACCATTTAAAATTTTCTTTTTCATTAATTCATTAATAAAACCGATTTCAGGCGGAAGCAATTGATTAAAAATTAACCTTCCCACGCACGTTTCAATAAATTTTGGCGCTTGATTCTGATCACGTAAATTAAGAGCGCTTGATTTTACTTTAATTTTTGCCTTAAGATCCACTTCACCAAACTGATAGACCATAACGGCTTCCTCTGGTGAGGCGAAATATTTACCCTCTCCTTTTAACCCATCGACTATTTTACTCATCCAGTAACAACCCAAAATCATATCCTGCGTCGGAACGACAATCGGGTCGCCGGTAGCTGGCTTAAGCAAGTTAACAGATGAAAGCATAATTTTACCTGCCTCAGATTGCGCTTCGCTAGTTAAGGGCAAGTGAACCGCCATCTGGTCGCCATCAAAATCAGCGTTAAATGCGCGGCAAACTAAAGGATGAATCTGTATGGCCGAACCTTCGATCAAAACCGGCTTAAAAGCCTGGATACCTAACCGATGCAATGTTGGTGCACGGTTAAGCAACACATACTTATTTTGAATTACTTCTTCAAGAATCGCCCAAACCTCGTCGGTTTCCTGGTCAATCAGGTGGCCTGCGCCGCGGATATTATAGGCTAAACCACGCTCCACTAATTTTTGGATAACAAATGGTTTAAATAATTCCAAGGCCATATGCTTAGGTAAACCGCACTGATTAATTTTCAATTCTGGTCCGATAACAATCACCGAACGGCCGGAATAGTCCACACGTTTACCAAGCAGATTTTGACGGAATCTGCCCTGTTTTCCCTTTAGCATATCGGCTAACGATCGAAGTTGGCGTTTCTGACCTGTAGCGGCCATAACGGGACCTTGACCTCGCCGTGCCGAATTATCAATTAAAGCATCAATCGCTTCCTGCAGCATTCGCCGTTCGTTTCGGCAAATTACTTCTGGTGCATTAAGCTCAATTAATTTCTTAAGGCGATTGTTGCGATTAATCACGCGCCGATACAAATCATTTAAGTCAGATGTTGCGTAACGGCCGCCGTCCAAAGCCACCATCGGTCGCAGATCGGGCGGCAAAACCGGCAATACAGTCAATATCATCCATTCCGGTCTCAGCTTGGCCCGCAACATTGATTCAACCAATCTTAAACGTTTTATGGCTTTTTTATATGCCAAGTCAGATGTTTTTTCTTTCTCAATTAACAATTCATCTCTCAAAACACTTAGATCAACAAACGATAAAGCCTTCCTAACCGCCTCTGCCCCGATACCAGCTTCAAATACTTGAGCGTATTTCATACTTAAATCATAATATTCAATTTCTGAATAAACCTGCATGGGTTTTAAACTTTTTAATTCAGCCAGGCTTTTATCGCGTTGTTCTTTCAAGTTTAATTTATCCTGCACTTTGGACTCAGTCGGTAAACTTTTTACCTTCTGTTTATACTCTTTTTCAATTTCTGCCAAAGAATTTTTGCGAGCAGCTTCGTCTACTTTAATTATCAGATAACCTGCAAAATATATAACTTTTTCCAAATCCTGAAGCGAAGCATCAAGAATCAGACCGATTTTTGAAGGAACACCGCGTAAAAACCAAATATGCGAAACAGGAGCCGCCAAGCCAATATGACCCATACGTTCTCGGCGCACAATAGCACGCGTTACTTCTACGCCACACTTATCGCAGATAATGTCTTTGTAGCGAATGCGTCTGTATTTGCCGCAATAACATTCCCAGTCTTTTTCCGGACCAAAGATTTTTTCACAAAATAATCCGTCTTTTTCAGGTTTCTGTGTCCGGTAATTTATGGTCTCCGGTTTTGTTACTTCGCCATGAGACCATGACAAAATCTCCTCGGGCGAGGCAAGTTTTAATTTTATAGACTTGAAATCAGAAACCTTAAATGACATAATTTTTCTCGCTACGCTGGATTTCGCTTAACCAGACAATTTTTTATTATTTTGGTATCTCTTTTGGCTCTGTATTGCCAAAACTTTTTTCCTCATCAGTTGATTCTTTGACTCCGATCAATTCCACTCCCAATCCAAGAGCTTTTAGCTCAGAAACTAAAACATTAAATGAAGCAGGAACGTTGGGTGCCTTTATAGGAAGGCCTCTGATAATTGCATCGTAAGCGTTGGCCCTGCCAAGGACGTCGTCTGACTTGATAGTCAACATTTCCTGCAGGGTGTAAGCCGCGCCATATCCTTCCAAAGCCCAAACTTCCATTTCACCAAAACGCTGACCGCCAAATTGAGCCTTACCGCCCAATGGCTGTTGAGTAATTAAAGAATATGGCCCGATCGAACGCATATGAATTTTATCCTCAACCAAATGATGCAATTTCATTATATAAATATATCCAACCGTTACGCGCTGATTAAAAGATTCTCCGGTTCTTCCATCATATAAAGTTGTTTTTCCGTCTTCGGCAAAACCGGCTTTTTTGAGTTCTTCTCTTATATCGTCTTCTGTTGCGCCGTCCAAAGAAGGACTTAAAGCTCTGAACCCCAATTTTTTTGCTGCCAAGCCAAGATGGGTTTCTAAAATCTGGCCAATATTCATACGCGAAGCCACACCCAAAGGATTTAAAATAATATCAACCGGAGTGCCGTCAGCTAAATAAGGCATATCTTCTTCTGGTAAAATTCTTGCGATAACGCCTTTATTCCCGTGGCGGCCGGCGAGTTTGTCACCAACCATAACTTTGCGCAATTGAGCCACTTCTACCTGAATAGTCTTGATAACTCCTGCCGGCAATTTATCGCCCTTATCGCGAGAAAATATTTTAATGCCAATTACTCGACCGCGCTTTCCGTGAGGCAATCTCAAAGAAGTGTCTTTAACATCGCGGGCTTTCTCGCCAAAAATTGCCCGCAGAAGTCTTTCCTCAGCCGTTAAATCGGCTTCACCTTTTGGCGAAATTTTTCCTACTAAAATATTATTAGGACCAACCTCAGCGCCGATCCGAACAATTCCTTCTTCATCTAAGTCTTTCAGCCGTTCATCTCCGACATTAGGGATATCGGCGGTCGTTAATTCCGACCCCAGCTTAGTTTCACGAACGTCACATGGAAAATCTTCAATATGAATAGACGTGTAGCGCTCGTCCCGAACCACTTTTTCAGAAATAATTATAGCATCTTCAAAATTAGCCCCACGCCAAGACAAAAATGCTACAAGTAAATTTTGCCCCAGACCCAGTCGGCCATCATCAATCGCGGCGCCTTCAGCCAAAATATCTCCTTTTTTTATTTTTTGTCTTATTCTTACACGAGGATGCTGATTAATGGAAGTAAATTGATTGGTCCTGACAAAATTTTGCAAATAATATGTTTCTGTCGGCTCGCCTACTTTTTCTTTTTCTTTCGCATCTTTTTTAATTACGATGTGATCGGCGCTGACTTCAATCACTTCGCCATTTTCCTGAGATAAAATCAGCTGGCCAGAATCCACCGCGGCTTTTCTTTCCACACCCGTGCCGACAAACGGTGCCTCAGGCTTAATACAGGAGACCGCTTGGCGTTGCATGTTTGAACCCATTAAAGAACGTGTCGCATCATCGTGTTCCAAAAATGGAATAAGCGAAGTCGCAATGGAAATAAATTCTTGAGGCGAGACATCAAGGAAACTTATTTTTTCACGCTTGGTAATTGATGCTTGGCCATGAACCCGCGCTTGAACTCTTTCTTCAAGAAATCTTCCATCCTTACTGATAGGAACTCCGGCATGAGCGATATCATATTTCTGTTCCTCATATGCATTAAGATAAACAACTTCTCTTGTTGCTTTTCCATCTTTAACTTTCAGATACGGCGTCTCTAAAAAACCGAATTCATTAACCCTGGCAAAAGAAGCTAATGTTCCAATGAGTCCGATATTTGGTCCTTCTGGCGTCTGAATAGGACAAATACGGCCATAATAAGTTGGATGTACATCCCTGACTTCAAAACCGGCTCTCTCACGAGTTAAACCGCCCGGCCCCATGGCTGAAATACGGCGTTTATGTTCCAATTCAGCCAATGGATTAACCTGATCCATAAATTGAGAAAGTTGCGAAGTTGTAAAAAATTCTTTCATTGCGGCCGTAAAAGGACGTATATTAACCAGTTGCGCCGGCGTAATAGTTGCCAAATCTAAAGTTGTCATCCGGTCTTTTATAATCCTTTCCATCCGAGCTATGCCAACCCTTAATTTATTTTGAAGTAATTCACCTAACGCCCTTACCCGCCGATTTGCCAAATGATCTATATCGTCCGCTTGCGCATCAGGATCATTATTAAGTTTAATTATTTCTTTAACTACCAAAGCCAGGTCTTCTGGTCGCAAAATCCGGCATTCTTTGGTTAAAGGAACATCTATCCCCAACCTAAGGTTAAATTTCCATCGGCCAACCTTCGCCAAATCATATCTTTCAAAATCAAAAAACATCGCCTCAATCATCTGCTGAGCGTTGTCAACAGTAGCCAGATCTCCCGGCCTTAGACGTTTGTAAACCTCAATAAATCCTTCTCCTTTATTATGAGAAATATCTCGTTTGATGGTCGCTTCGATATGTTTATTTTCCGAATCTTTATCGACATCCTTAAATAAGGTTAATAGTTTTTCGTCTGTATCAAACCCAAAAGCGCGCAAGAGCGCAGTCACCGGCACTTTTCTTTTACGGTCTATCTTCACAAAAATAGCGTTGTCAAAATCTGTTTCAAATTCTAGCCAAGCACCACGGTTAGGAATAATTTTTGCGCCAAAAAGTTTCCGGCCGCGAACCATATCGGCAGTAAAGAAAACGCCAGAGGAACGAATCAGCTGAGAAACAACTACGCGTTCAACTCCGTTCACAATAAAAGTCCCGCGTTCAGTCATCAGCGGAAAATCTCCAAGATATATTTCTTGCTCCTTGACTTCGTCGGTCTTTTTATTTACCAGGCGTAATTTGGCACGCAAAGGCGCCTCATAAGAAACATTCTGCTTTTTGGATTCTGTTTCGTTATATTTTGGCTCATCAAAATAGTAATCAGTAAAATATAACTCCAACTCTTTGCCAGACCAATCGCGGATTGGCGACACTTCTTCAAAAAGCTCTTTTAATCCTTTATCCTTAAACCATTTATAAGAATTCAGCTGCACTTCAATCAAATTGGGCAGCAAAATGGCGTTGGGATGTTTGCCAAAAAATTTATCAATCATTAAAATCCTGCAAAAAAATAATTAATAATTTCTTGATTATTACCAAAGAGGTTGCATAATAATCAAAAAGGCACAAAACAAAAACAAGACCCAAAATCCCCTTTTAGAGGATTCATCTTTAAGGGTTCCTATTAAATTAGTTGCTAATTAAATACAAATTAGCAGTTATATTAACGTTATGCTTTTATTGTATCCCCTTTTGTTAACTTGTCAAGACATTTCTGCCATTAATCTTTTTTTTGAATGTGTGACAATGTTTTCAATTATTCCCAGCGCTATAAAATTAATTAAAAGATTACTTCCGCCGTAGCTGATGAAAGGCAAAGAGATACCGGTAATTGGCAACAAACCCAAGTTCATGCCGACATTAATAAAAATTTGCCCAAAAATCATCACCGCAAAACCAGAAATAAAAAGCCGGAAAAAATTGTTATTGCAATTAAAAATAATTTTAATAAGCCGCCAAAAAAATAATAAAAATACGGCAAATAAAGCAAGAACTCCGGTCAACCCAAACTCTTCTGCAAAAATAGCAAAAATAAAATCAGATTGCTTTTCGGGTAAAAAATCCAGCTGTCCTTGAGTGCCATAACCCAAACCCTTGCCCCAAAAGCCACCAGAGCCAATTGCAATTTTTGACTGGATTGAATTGTAGCTGTAACCCAGTGGGTCTTTGGCAACATTCAAATATGTCAAAATTCTTTGATGCTGATACGGCTTTAAAACAAAAAACCAAGACATTAAACTGAGTAATATACCGCTTACTAAAACAATAAAAAGATGTCTTGGTTTTATACCACTCAAAATAACGACACCTAGCCAAATCGAAACTAAAATTAAGGCCGACCCCAAATCCGGCTGCAGCAGAACTAAAATTAAAGGTATGCCTGCCCAAAACACAGAAATTACAATATGCCTTATCCGATACATTTCTACATGGCGGCTAGAAAAATATTTTGCCAAAATTAAAATAAGAACAATTTTTGCAAATTCAACAGGTTCAAAATTAAAGCTGCCAAAACGAAACCAGGCAAATGTTCCTCTGATTTTTACACCAAAAATCAAAACAGCCACAAGAGAAATAAACGCAAAAGCATATAATATTATCAGGATGACCGAATTATTTTTAAGGATCCGAAAATCGAAAAAACTCAACCCCAACATTGCTGTGAGCCCCATGGCAATAAATAGAATCTGTCTGGGGAAAAAATTACCGGTCCCTTCTCCTGCATCTATTCCAAAAAGCACCAAACTGCCGATTGCGCACAGAAGCAAAATTGAAGAGATCAAAATCCAATCAAGTTTTTTTAGATGTAGCCACAAAAAATTAGCCACTAGGTGTTAGAGTTTAGCCACAAGATTTTAACTTGCGGCTAGTCGCTATTGGCTAGTCGCTGGTCCATACTGCTGAAATTTTTCCGGCACAACATATTCACGGATGAAATTTTCATCCGATAAAAAATTAGTTTCTGCCTGAACGATAATCGAACTTATTGCGTCTTTATTTAACGGCGTGAACCACTGCGCTGAAAAATAACGTTCTTCTTGGGCCAAAACTGTTCTGGCTTCTGTTTTATTAATACCTATAATTTGTTCATTATTATCAAACAAAACCGCCGTCACCACAATTTGGTCAAAGTCAAAAGCACTGTCATTTTTAATAATACCAGAAATCTGCGAAACGCCCGGCTGTTCATCCAATGACTCAAATACCTTATTTAGAACATAAACATTTGGCAGCTCTAAATTAGAATTCAGCTGCGACCAATTTTCTAGTGAAGATTTTTCAATTTCTAAATCCACACCCATAACCTCATCTGGCGCGGTAACGCCAGCCTCAACAATGTATTTTTCTTGATGGGGTAAAATAAAACCAGTCCCCTTCTGCTCTTTTATAATCTGGCCAGAAGAATTTTTTAATTTGAATGTATAGATTAAATTAGCCAACCCGTAATTAGGATTTGGATTAGTAACTTGGGCGATTAAATCGTATCTATCACTATCCAACTTGAGATATTTTACCCAATTAACTTCAACATCTTTTATAGTCAGACGCTCGCAAGAAATACACGGTCCGCCGCAATCAACCCCTTCCTCTTTCTGATTCTGAATTTTATCAAAACATGTCGGCACCGGCCGAAAATTAAAATAATAAACAGCCCCGCCCACGGCGGCAAAAAAAAGCAAGATTATCCCAATGACTGATAATTGTTTACGCAAATGATAACCCATCTTACTTACATTATAAGGTCTAAATTATCAAACGTAAAGTCGTATCAACTAAATAATTTATTATTTCAACTTAAACAAAAAGAAGCATATAGTCTTGGCGACGGTCTACTCTCGCTGGAACTTAAGTTCCAACTACCATCGACGCTGACTGGTTTAACGACTCTGTTCGGAATGGGAAGAGGTGTTGCCCAATCGCTTAAATCACCAAGATTATATGCTTCTTTCTTTTTAATATTCGTAGAAATCCTATACGCAAAATTTGCGCTGGATATTTAGTAAGTGGTTTACCCTGTTAAATAGCTGCTTTCGCAGCTCCCGCTTCGCGGGATTTAACAGGGTAAAAGCTATCCTACTATAGGGCAAGAATGATTTATTAGTACTCCTCGGCTCAACGCATTACTGCGCTTACACCTAGAGCCTATCAACCCTGTAATCTTCAGGGAATCTATGATACCTAATCTTGGGGTCGGCTTCGCGCTTAGATGCTTTCAGCGCTTATCCGATCCAGACATAGCTACCCAGCAGTGCCCCTGGCGGGACAGCTGGTACACCAGCGGTCTGTTCTTCTCGGTCCTCTCGTACTAGAGAAGACTCCCCTCAAGTATCCTCGCCTGCGGCAGATAGAGACCAACCTGTCTCACGACGGTTTGAACCCAGCTCACGTACCTCTTTAATTGGCGAACAGCCAAACCCTTGGGAGCTTCTTCACCCCCAGGATGAGATGAGCCGACATCGAGGTGCCGAACAGTGTCGTCGATATGGACTCTTGGACACTACCAGCCTGTTATCCCCGGAGTAGCTTTTAGCCGATGAGCTTTGACCTTTCTATAAAGGATCAGCGGATCACTAAGTTCTGCTTTCGCAACTGCGCGACATGCCCGTCTTGCAGTAAAGCTGGCTTTTGCCTTTACACTATCGCTCCGATTTCCATCCGGAGCTAGCCAACCTTGATAAACGCCTCCGTTACTCTTTTGGAGGCTAGCGCCCCACTAAAACTGCCCACCAGGCACTGTCTTTTTGCCACCAGAGAAAGGGGAAAGCGTTCCATATAAGCAACGCTTCCCATTGATTAAAACTCTCCAATCTGTCCTGTTTTTTGAAAATGGACCACATTTTTTCTGATCCAATCCAGCGTTCCGGGTAAATCGAGTACTATCGTATCCGAACACTGGTCAGCCGCCATCATCGTACTTGATACGCGACTTTTAATGTGTTTCGTCAGTTCTTCTGACGGCAACTGAAATCCGCTGTGGTCATTTAACCAATTCAGTTTTTCCTCGGTTTTTATTATCCCGAGGATTCTTAAATATTCTTCATAACTGATATTACCCAATTGCTCAATGGCCATTTTCATCCCTCCTCTCATTGTTATTTTGAACTTTGAAATTTGAACTTTTAACTTTTCTTCCTCCCTTCTCTGGTAGCAAAAGTTAGTGAAAATCGTTTAAAAGATGGGTGTTTCATTGGCGGATCCAGCACGGCCGAAACCGCGCCTTCAAATCCTCCCCACTACGCTACGCAATCAAACGAAAGACACAATACCAAGCTGCAGTAAAGCTTCCGGGGTCTTTTCGTCTTGCCGCAGGTACCCGGCATCTTTACCGGAATTGCATTTTCACCGGGCTCTTCGTTGAGACAGTCCTCAAGTCGTTACTCCTTTCATGCGCGTCGGAACTTACCCGACAAGGTATTTTGCTACTTTAACACGATTATAGTTATCGCGGACGTTCACTGGTGCTTAGCACACTCAACACTTCCTGTCTTGCGACAAGAAGCATAGGCATGTTTAACATTCCAGCACTGGTCAGAAGTCACCCCCTATACATCCTCTTTCGAGTTAGCAGGGAGCTGTGTTTTTGTTAAACAGTCGCCTGAGGTCTTTTGTTGAAACCCCGAAACCCTTGCGGGTCGGGGCAGGTCATATTGCGAACTTACGACCGATTTTTTGCCTAGTTCCTTAACGAAGATTCACCCGTTCACCTGAGTCTACTCGACTCGCCCACCTGTGTCGGTTTTCGGTACGGTCGCTTTTAACATAATTTTAGAGGTTTTTCTTGGAAGCTTGCTCGCCCGGATTGGCCGAGCATTACCCGACCTAATCTCAATTCTCGGATTTGATGCCTGCCGGATTTGCCTGACAAGCATCCTCAAATAAAGAATGATAATCCAATAAATCACCCGGACTACAAAATTTCGTTACCCCGTCAAAATTAAAAGCGGTGCCGGAATATTAACCGGCTGTCCATCAGGATCACCTTTCGGCTTACCCTTAGGACCGACTAACCCTTGGTTGATTAACATTGCCAAGGAAACCTTGGGCTTGCGGTGTGCCGGTTTTTCACCGGCATTGTGGTTACTTATTCCAACATTCTCTCTTCCCAACGCTCCATTCCGCCTCACGGCGTGAACTTCACAGCAGTTGGGAATGCTCCCCTACCACTGGATACCTAATTTTTGGAGGGGACATTGCTGTCCCCAGATGCGCTATCCTCAAATGTCCAAAAAAGGACAAAGGAGTTGCGCCAGATTGTTTACAAAATGATCTATCTCCTTTTGAATCTTCGGCCTAACTTCTAAAGGAATCTTTTCTTTAGGAATACCTAAACTTTTCATTTCTTCAGAGACACTTTCCATTATTGCCTTCCTAATGTTCAAAATAATCTTTAAATCAGCAAACTTTTTTTCCTTACTATCTTTTTTGCCCATAAAATAGTCCTCCTTTTTTGCATATTTTTACTCCAAAAATTAGGTATCCAATCCATATCTTCGGTATTAAGTTTGAGCCCCGTTAAATCTTCGGCGCGAAATCTCTAGACTAGTGAGCTGTTACGCACTCTTTAAAGGATGGCTGCCTCTAAGCCAACCTCCTAGATGTTTGAGAAATCCCACCTCCTTTTCCACTTAACTTAATTTAGGGACCTTAGATGATGATCTAGGCTGTTTCCTTTTTGACTATGGAGCTTAGCCCCCACAGTCTTACTCTGACATTTTGGCGTCTTGGTATTCGGAGTTTGATTAGACGCGGTAGGCAAAGCCATCCGCATCCATTCAGTGCTCTACCTCCAAGACGAAACATATCAGGCTAGCCCTAAAGCTATTTCGGGGAGAACCAGCTATTACCAGGCTCGATTAGCTTTTCACTTCTTACCTCAGCTCATCCCCCAGTTTTGCACGGCTGGTGGGTTCGGACCTCCCCCCGGTGTTACCCGGGGTTCATCCTGGCCAAGGCAAGCTCGCTCTGGCTTCGGGTCTTTTGTATGCTGCATATTCGCAAATCGCAAATAGTTCGTCCCGCAAATACGGGATAAACGATTCGCAATAAGCGAAAATCGCGCTATTAACACTTGGTTTCCCTATATCTTCGTCCCGAAGGACTTAGAAAAAGCAACACACAAAAACTCGTTGGATCGTTCTGCAAAAAGCACACCGTCACCAAAACACATAATAAATTATGTGCTCGGCTCCGATTCGTTGTAAGCATATGGTTTCAGGGACTATTTCACCGCCCTCACCGGGCTGCTTTTCACCTTTCCCTCACGGTACTTGTTCACTATCGGTGATGTTGAATATTTAGTCTTGCCTGAATAGTTCAGGCGGATTCCGACGAGATATTCATTCCTCGCCGTACTTAAGAATAGCAATAAGAAGTATGAAAACCGTTTTCGCTTACGGGGCTATTACCCTCTTTGGCGCCGGCTTTCCATCCGGCTTCTTCTAACGAAGTTTCCATTTTTGCACTCCTCTTGATAAAATCAAACACTGCTACCTTGCAACACCAATTTAAAATTTCAAAGAAATTTTAAATTGGTTTAGACTCTTCCCGTTTCGCTCGCCGCTACTTAGGGAATGAAGAAATGTAATAATTGTTAGATTGGTCGTTAACACGACCTTTGCTAAATTTGTTCAAATTGAACAATTTTAACAATTCCAACAATTAAAACATTTCCTTTGTTTTCTTTTCCTCCGCTTATTAGAATGTTTTACTTCAGCGGGTTTGCTCCTGCTCAGAAAATCTAAGCAAGTATACCGATTTTATCGGCATGAGTTTCCTCATTCGGACATCCCCGGATCAAAGGTTGCTAGACACCTCCCCGAGGCTTATCGCAGTCACGCTACGTCCTTCTTCGCTTCAACATCCCAAGGCATCCACCATACGCCCTTAGTCTTGCCCTAAAGTAGAATTACTTTAGTTGACTAATGACTTAAATCCCAGTCAGATAATACAACGAATATCTAACTGGACTAGTAACCACTTACAAATATCTTACTCCATGAATTTATATTCATGGTAAAACGGATACCTACGAATTGTATTCAATTGTCAATTTGCTATCCGCTTATTTCCCCATGGCTGGCGACTTTTAATCAACAACCATTGAGAAACAAAAAACCGCTTTACTGGAAGCGGCGCCATAACGACAAAAACCAGACGCTTTTTATCCGCTTCCTTTTTTGAAATATGGCTTATTTGTATTCATTAAAACACCAATTAAAGTTAATTTTCTCACAGTGTTTATTTTATCAAATATAAAAGACTTGTCAAGCCCCGTTTAAAGTTTATCCGCAGACTTTTTTATTTATAAAATGCGCTAAGCTGCTCGCCGCTCAAACTCTTGCTGCTGTTTTTCCATTTTCTGCTTTAAAACTATTGCGCTTTGCGCAGCATAATTATCTATAGTTTCAAGGAATTTTTTTTCGCTATAGTCTTTATCACTGGGATCGGGAATTTCGCCCTCGATTAATAAATCAGCGCCCTTGGGAATTTCTTTATCAGGATTTTTTGTTACGTCATACGTGACGATATACTCTTTTCCGCCAGGCGAATTGAAGGCAATAAAACAATCAATTCCGTGAGAATCCAGCGGCCCGCCGACAGCCGAATAGATTTTTAAATTTTCTAATTGTTCATTTGTTTCCAATCCTAATCTTTCCGCCAAAGCCAGACGCAATTCGCGAGCAAATTCTTTATTTGGACTTTGTGGGTCCCAGGTTTGAAATTTTTTTGATATCTCAACTGCCTCCTTAAAAGGAAGAGAATTTTTTTGCTTTATCTGATATCCTCGCTTTTTTACTTTTTCTTGAAGTTTATTTAATTCTAGGGGAAACGTCGGATCTTCTATATTCATTTTTCCTACTAGATCATATTCGAATTCTCTGCCTCGGTATGGATCTATTTTTTCAAAATTAAATGCCATGGTAATAATAATTTTAAAATTTTCTTGCTTTTTCAATCATCCGCCATTCATGATGCGAATACCAAAATAAAATTATTAACATCAAAAATATCGCCCCAATTAAAATACTGAAAGACCACGGGCCGGGCATGAAAGCAACAATCAAAATCATAACAGCCAGCGCAATAAACAACTTACCGCCAAATTTATGAGTTTTGTCCCAGACGGCTTCCGAATGTAACGTCCAGGGCAGGCGGATACCGATGGTGTAATTTTTTTTAACTTTGGGCATCATCAACCCCAAAAAGAAAAACAAAACCGCGATTCCCAGCATGACATAACGGCCGACGTCAATTTCATGTCCCAGTCCCGCATAAATTGTTATAAAATACAACGCAGCCATGAATAAAATAAAAACTATTTTAAACCAAAAATAAAAATGGCCGAAAAGTTCAATATTGGTTTTGAGCGGGTCCAATAAAGGAATAAAGCTCAACAAAAGATATAAACCGGCAATCAGTGCCGGAAAAAATAAAACGGCAAAAGTGCTTGAGCTCCAACCGTTTACTTCACCATTGATTCCCCAGTGCGTTGGTACACGCTCAGGCAGCTGCGGCCAAAAATAAAGCCCGACGACAAAAATAGCCAGAATTAAAATTATCGGCAGAATTTCTTTTTTGGAATAAAGTTTCATGTCTTTATCTTACCTCAGAAAAAATTTTTCTGCAATCTAAACAAAAAACCTCGATTTCTCGAGATTTTTTGATTAGATAAATATTTTATTTATTGGGCATCATTCTGTACATCTTGGTGCCACAAACCGCGCACTCGCCGGTCATTGCCCTTCTGGTTGACCCCCCTTTTCCCTTCATTGTTACTTCTTTGGCATTCTTCATCTCTCTACCGCTTTTATCTCGGCATCTGACACAATACGCTGTTACTTTTTGTTCTGGCATATATTTATAATATTAAAAATTATATATTTATCCTTTCTTGCTTTAATTATCGCCTAAATATGATAAAAAAGCAAGTTTTTATCCACAAGACAGTTCATTTGACCTCAAACCTTAAAAATTAACTTATTCTGACTTTTATTTAGCTGAAGGACTAATTATCACCGGCACGCGGAATTCCTTACTATTTTCTGATAAACCGGACGGGTTATCGTTGTTAAAAATTAATACGCCGGTGCTGGTCGCCGATAAAATATATGACAATTGTGCCGTGAAAGGCACAAAATCCTCAGTCATCCAATCTCCCTGCGCCTGAGCTTGACCGCTAGCCAACAAATTTCCTTTATCATCTAAAAGCTTTATTGGAAAAACCGCCTCAAAAAACCAAGAGCCTCGCGCCTGACCTAAAATACTGACCAGACTGGAAATTACCTCATTTGACTTTGGTGAATAAATTTCTATTTCAGATTGCGCGAAAGGCGTCGGCGTGAAGCTTGCTGAGGGCGTGCCGCAACTTAAAGTCGGCATCGGCGCGCTGGGATTGCCATGCTTGACCCACTGGCCATCTTGGCAAAGCCAAGTATCTTCGTCGCCCCGCAAAAATAAAGCCAGTGCCATAACCGCTAATATAAAAATTAAGACAACTACGATAATGTAATATCTTTTTGTCATTTTTATTTAAGGCTCCATAAATTAAGCCCTGTTAAACCATCGTATTTGCGCGCGAGCGGCTGTTTCTCAAATTCTATTATCAGGCACTCGCAGGCGAAAACTACGCAGCCTTTCTCAAGATGCCCGCCAAAACATTTTCCATCATGGCCCGCAACGCTGATATGGGCATGCAAGAATGGCAGATTATCTTTCAAGGAAATATTTCCAATGCAGGAAATTATTTCAACCGGCTTATTTATAAGCTTTTTAAAATACCTTCTCTCTTTCTGATTATAATAGCTGAAAATCGTCTTCTGTAAAGTCCCGATAGCCAATACAATACCGTTTTTAATTTTATTTTTCAGACAATAATAATTAACAGCTTGATAAAGATCTTGCCCATAAACAATTCCAATCCAGGCGGTTTTTTTGATTTTCGGATTATTTGGCGTGGCCATAGTTAAGAATTATGATCCGTTAGCTTCCGCTCTTTGGCATCTTTCTTAATTAAGCTCCAATGAGCAAGAAAGAGCGGCAACCCGACCAAAATTAAAGCCAGATTCATCGAGGCCTCGTTCTGGCGCTGGCTGGCTATCGGATCAAACGCATCGTTTTGCGCCTTCCAGTTTTCATAATCACTCAGCCACTGCTCGATATTCGTTTTTTCTTCGGCGGTCAGACCGGTATTAACCGGCTGCTGCTGGACTTGGTTTATTTTATCCAGCGAATAAATAGCAGGGGGTGGTTGCTTATACATTAATCTTTGCTGCTCATCGGCTTTAGTAAAAATAAACGCTTTGAGCCCCATATTAACAAACCTCACTCCACCAATTACCAGCAGAGTTAAACCAACCAAAGAAAAAAGATAAAGATAGATTGTCCTGATTAAAGGATACTTGGTCATAATTAATAATTTATCAATAATAATTCTATCATATCAAAAAGTGGTTCTTATTCAAGTGATCGCCTACGGGAACCGAGATTGAACCGAAAAATTTTTAAGGAATTAAAAATTGGTATAAAGTCGGTTAAGAAATTATAAGCCGCAGCGCCGCGAGGTCCCAAAACACCGCTAATTACTAAAATCAAACCGAAAACATTTAGTATTACCCAAAGCCACAAGTCTTGCCGTATAATAGACAAAGTATAGTAACTAAGCTTAAATGCTTCAGGAATCGCCGCCAGATTGTCTTTCATTAAAACGATGTCAGCTGATTCAATGGCCGCGTCTGAGCCGACCGCTCCCATGGCTATTCCCACATCAGCCAGGGCCAGCGAGGCCGCATCATTGACCCCGTCTCCAACCATCGCTACTTTAGATTCAGAATTTAAAACTTGCTTTAAAAATTCAACTTTGTCTTGAGGCAAAAGATTAGCCTTAAATTCGGAGATGCCTACGTGCCCGGCGACATCGGCCGCTATTTTTTCGTTGTCGCCGGTTAACATTACCAGCCTCTCAACTCCCAACTGTTTTAATTGCTGCATCGCCTGAGCAGCTTCTGAGCGAACAGCATCGGCCATAGCGACAAAACCGATTGGTTTATTATTTTTGCTCAAAATAGTAATCGTGCGCTCTTTCGCCTTCTGCTCATCAATTAGTCCAAGCTCGCTTGAAGAAAAAATTACTCCGTTATCTTTTAAAAATTTGGTCTTGCCAGCCAAAATTTCCTCTCCGTTAATCGTACCCATAATACCAAAGCCCGGCTCTTCGTGGACTTTAATAATTTTAGGCAATGAAATGTTTCTGGCGGCAATATAGTCTTGCATCG
>Ga0315281_10005602_pt1 | contig 17957 bp, 17 predicted proteins | sample YL17G07_0_MG_FD_204540 | JGI IMG/M metagenome (GOLD analysis project Ga0315281, IMG submission 204540) | Sediment microbial communities from Yellowstone Lake, YNP, Wyoming, USA - YL17G07_0 | ecosystem: Environmental > Aquatic > Freshwater > Lake > Sediment | place: USA: Wyoming | collected...
GAGTTTCGGTTTACGTGAACTGGCCAGCTATCGTAGAGCGGGAAAGGAATCGTTCAAAGAATGCAAGTGTATGGACTGCGGAAAGAAATTCAGGTATTTCCCATCTTCTAAGGAAACAACGGAATCCACCGTGAGCGAAGAGCACTCAGAATTGCTGGGGAAGAGCGTGAGACTTAGAACTCCGCAGGGCCAGGTCATACAAGCGCAAATTGACGCTATCGATGCATCAGCAAATGTGAATGCGGGCACTCCATCTGCAGTCACCGCCACGGACCAATTCATGATCCGAGTGAAAGCAACCAGAATGGAAACAACGGAAGGGCCCATGCTGGTTCTCAACGAGAATGATGCGCCTATCGGAATACTCTGGGCGAGCGGAACAGACGACCAGGCAAATATCATTGGCATCGTGCAGCCCATAACACGACTAGCTCCCAGGGTTCCAAAGTTGTAGACTGCTCCTTCCCTCAGCGACCTGGAAGATGTTGAGCTGAACACTGGGTCTCGCTTGCTCAGGAGCGCCGACGAAGGCTGCTGAAGGCGTTTTCGTGCTGTCCACTATCGTTCATGCCAGGCAAAGGATATCGATGTGCGGAGTGGACGTGAATACTTTGAGTTAGTTCTATATGATCGGCTATTGAAGGTGAACTACAGACAGTTGTTGTCCGACCAAGTAAGCCGCTCGTCCTCGATTCCCTGAATGTGAACTATGGCGCCTGATCGCCAAGGCGGACACAGCTGCGAGAATTACTATGGCGGTTATGAAAAGATTTGGTATCAGTGAATTGGTTGGCGCAGGGTCCATTCTATCTTTCCAGTAGTCGCCATCTGTATCTGATCTCAGCGGACTTGTGCCGTAACGTCTTACTTCTTCCCAATCTGACAGACCGTCACCATCGGTGTCGAGACCCTTGCTTCCAGAGATAATGAGAGTGTATCCAACACTATCTGTCTCTGCGACGATAACATAGATGTGTTCATGGGGGTCCTCGAACGTGTCCCCTGCTCCAAGCGGAGCATCGTTTAGCGTACTTGTATTTGGCTTACTGTCGTATACTCTCAAAACGCCATAGCCGCTGTTCTTGCTCGAGTCCACCAAGTAGATGAGAACACCCTCCGCAGGCAACGCCCAATCAGAACCAGTCTTGCGTCGCGCCTCAATCGCATAGGAGGTTGTCCCATTCAAGCCCACGATAATTACACGTGGGCCAGAGTCTTTCTCTAGAGGCTGCAAGTTGATCACGTGAGTCGTTGCGGTATCAAGAGTCAGGTTCTCAGGGACAACCCATCCGAGAGTGATCTTGCTCCACGCACTAAACTCCAACCCGCTATCCATAATGTCCCATGGCCCGACCCAAATGCTCGAATCGTTGCCTCTTTGCGCGGCATCATAACTATAGAGGTCGGGAAGCCCAAATCCCCAAGGCTTATAGTTGCTAGGAAGCAGGTGCCCCAATTCATGACAATAGCTTCTGTAATCACTTTCTTCGTTGATCACGACTAGCTTCAGTTGACTAACTCCATCATTTGTGGGTGATACCTGAGTGAGGAAACCATTTGGCCAGACTCTTCCTGCAGCGACGACGTAGACATAATCGTAGTCGCCAAAGTCCACATCGATGTCTGAAGCATTGATAGCTTCACGTCTAAACTCGTCCATGTCGTTCTTGCTGTAGTTCCACTTTTGGATGTCGAGTCTGCTCAGGGGCGTCTGAATCTGATACCACCTATCCGTGACCGTCGCAACCAGGGAGAGGAGCCCGTACGACGATTGCGAGTAGAAGTCATTCATGATAGTGAGGATGTCTCGAACTCTATTGGTATCGATGCTGTGTGCTGTGTCGCGGAACTCAACTAAGACAACAACTATACGCTGGGATCCTTTGGCTAGTCCGAGCGGAAGACTAGGAGCAGAGGTGACGATCTTTGGTATGTCGTAAGCTGCCTGTTGAATGTGGGCAAGTGCTACCGAGGCATAGGATGCTCCACTTGTAGCTATCAGAACCAAGAGCACTAGGACTGGAAAGGTGCCGCGGATCATCAGTGTCGCAGGAATCTTGATGCTAATTGATCATTAATCTTCTCGTCTTCCTGCCTCAGGCGAGACTCCTTCTAACGGCCTTTCCAATGACCATCTTTGCCTGATCAGGACAACGTTTGGTCAGAGTTGGATGGGAGATGCGGGTCTTCCCGAGCCCTATTTCACGGAATAGTGGATGTATGCATAGGGGTCTTGATGCCTTCAATTGAATCATATACCATACGCGTGTGTTGTGGATCATGAGACCGTTGTATAAGAGGATCCAGATCATTAGATCTCTGGATGATCTGCTATTGCGAGAAGATGGCATCACTTTTCAACGTATAGCTAGGCGACTACTCAGTGAGCAACTAGTGTCTCTAAGACCTCATTCAGAACACAGCGACCTTGGACGAGACGCCACGATCGAATTGCCATCTGGGGACATCGTACTAGCGGCTTCTCTGACCGCTTCAACCTTGAAGATCATGAATGATATTGAAAAAATCAAGAAAAGCAAGACTGTGAGGAGGATAATTTTCTGCACTCCACGGGTGGTCAGCAACAAAAGAGTTCAGCGATGGACTGCAATGGTCTACGAGAGGCATGGGCTCAACCTCAATGTTCTAGAGCGCAGCTGGATCGTGGATTCTCCTGAATTCTCTAAGAGGAGCTAATGCCTTACCCTGAATCAAAAAAGGGAATAGAACTGGGCCTTGTTCCTAAGGTAGAAACGTTATCAAAGAGCATACGAGGACATTCTTCGGATCGAGACTCTTGCAAAAGGCCGACGTAGTGTCTGTGCAAATGGGAGCGTTCGGAGTGTTGGGATAACCTTCCCACATTTCAAACACACATCCTCAGACGAACAGCCATCCGGACTGAACATAGATCGTATCTCGCCGCCGCACTCAGGACACGAATCCAAGCTGTCTCAGGGACAACCGAGCGATAGCGGTTGATATACCCAGCGCGATACCATCCAGTTGGCACGGGTTCGTTCGAAAACAAACTCGAAGAGCTCTGTGCGGCTATCCGACTGTCACATCCATCTTCTTTGTGTAGACCGCTTCCAGTTTGGCCAGGCGCTCTTCTAGTCCAGCGATCGTTCGCTTCTGCTCCTCGGTCTGCTGACTTGTTAGGATGTTTCCGCATTTCGTGCAGTACGTGGCGATTGGCGCATTCTCTTCTTGGCATTTTGGGCATCGCTGAACTCGCACCAGGGGTCGCAGAACATCCTCTCTCTTCTTCAAGCCATGCAGGACCAAGTCCTTGTCTTCCACGTCGCGCATCGATAGGTGCGAGTAGACGCCGACCATGTGCGGGTGACGCCAGCCGAAGAGCTGCATCATCTCTCGATCTGTAAAGAGGCGGGAATCCTCAGTCGCACGTGTATGATGGAATTGATGAGGGTAGATCATCCGCCCGAGTATTCGCTTGCTCATGTTCCGGATATGACGGTAGATCTCTGCATCGTTGAGCGATGTTCCAGTCTGCGTGTAGAGTAGACTCGCATTCGGGTTCCCCCGGTTCGGATGTTCGTTAAGGTGTGCTCGTAGGTCGGGGACTGACATGTAGACGCGTCGTCTTCGGGTGCCGCTCTTTCCTTGAAGATGCAGGATAGCACCGAACTCGTCAAACTGCACATCCTTGACTCGCAACGCTGCGAGTTCGCCTCGACGTGCACCCGTTTCGTAGAAGAGTTCCACGATGAGTCGGTCTTGGCGTGTCGTTGCTTCACGGATCAGCTTCTCAACGTCTTTGGCGTCGATGGTCTTGATGCATTCAGCGGGGTCGCTTTGACGCGGGACCTCTATTTGCTCCGCCAGGTCGTTTCGACCGAGATGCCTCAACGCCATCCTCACGATTATGACGGTCAACCGATAGTATCGGGGGCGTCGGGTCTTCTGCACCTCATTCAGCGCGGACAGCAACTCATCAGGGCCACAAGACGCCAAGTCCACATGGCGGAGCCGATAGAACCTCTCCAACAGAAGCTCGTAGGTCTCAATGGTCCTTGGACGCGCACCCCTACGACGAGCCGCGTCCAGAAAACCCTCAACCCAGCCCGGAAGGGAACCTTTCATGAGTGTGTGTGCGGGCAGCAAGATATGTAAGCATTGTCGCACACGTATTTTAGGTTCGCAGGCGAACTTGATAGGCGAAGTGTTGGTCAGGGGTACTTTCTCGGCGCTTTGCGGGTGGCTTCGAGGGCTGCTTCTAGGCTTTGCTGCATTGCGGATGCCGGAACTTGAGCGAATCCGAGAAGAGTTGTCCTGCCACGCATGCCTTCGCCGGACTTTTGGGCAGAGATGACTCCGATGGAGCTGAGCGCGCGGACGTACTTCCATAGCTGTGTGTGCTGGCGGGGTTCCTCGTTGAACTCATCGCAGGCGGCTTGGTATTGACGTTCAACGTCTCCCATGCTGATGTAGGCGGTGTCTCTTTCAATGAGTAGTCGGGAGAGAGCGAGCAGAAAGAGCTTCTCATGGATTGAGAGGGCGGCAATGTAGTCGGTTCTCATGGCTGGATAGACGCTTGCAATCGCCTTCCTGACATATTCGGCGGAGACTACGCGGGAACTTTCTGAGTCCGCGTACTTCCCGGCTCTCCAGAGTAGTTCAATAGCATAGCGGGCATCGCCGGCTGAGCCGGCCACGTCCGCCAAGAAAGCAACGGTTTCTTCAGGCATGGCATCTTCTTTGAAAGCGAGCCCGACACGGTCAGAGATGATTCCTTGGAGTTGGTTCGGGGAGTATTTCTCAAGCCTCACGAAGTTGCGTTGCAGTGTTCCGGTGGTGCTCAGGTCTAGTTTGTTCAGGTATTCGGGTTCTCTAAGGATGCAAATGAGGGAGAGGCGCATGGGCGCGCCTGGGCGTTCTTCCTGTATTCTTGTCAGAGTGTAGATTGGCGTGGATCCTTCCGTCTGAATTAGGCTTTCAAGTTCGTCAAGGGCCAAGATCAGGTGGGCGTTCTGATCGTCGAGCATATCCATTAGAACTTGAAGGAGCTCTTCTGGTGCGAAGCCACGTTTCGGAAAGTCAGGCGACAGTTTCTCGATTGTGCGTTTCATTATCAGGAAGAAGCTGCCTTTGTTTTCTCTGCAATTCACGTGAACATAGTGTAGGTTGACTTTACGATTCTTCGCGGCCTTTGTGATGTCGAGGCCGAAACGCTGGCATAGGACAGTCTTGCCGGTTCCCACGTCACCTGTTATCAGTACGCGTTGACTCATCGAAGCAGGTCTTTCGAGGGCAAACCTGAAGAGTTGTACAAGGAAACTCAGTTTGTCTTCTCGATGAGGGAGGCGAGCGGGTACGTACTCGAGTGAGAGGGGCCCTTCATCGCGGAAAACCGTTGGTCTCGATAGGACTTCCTTCACAATGTCTGAAGGCAACTGTTCAAGGACCCCTGCGCTCTTCATGACTTAACGTGGCCTGCTGAATCTTATCTGTTGTACATGTGTGTTATCCCAGGACATTTGGCACATTATGGTCTTGATGTGTTCTACGAGAAAAGAGAGACATCGGGCATTCTCTGAAGCAGGTTTCTGGTGGAGTTTTTTCATGCAAGCATACTCTAGTTGCTCAGTTCGATAGTGTGCCATATGTTGTGGGATAGTACATATCTGTTGTGCATGCGAATTCGATAAAAACGAGAGAGACAAGTGAAACTGAGAATTGATGGGGACTACCTAAACGGGGCTCTCGATTCGTCGAGAACTTTGTAGAGTTCATCACGAGCTGGCGGCTCAAGCTTCACTCGGGCTCCGTCGCGTTTGACGAAGATTCGGCCCTTCTCGGGCTTCGTAATCTCCCCGATCACAGATGCAGCGATGCCGCTTCGTTGCAGCGACTTCGCGATCCGATTGGCGTTGCCTGGCCTTGCCACAATCAGAAGCGATCCCGAACTCAACACTCGTAGCGGGTCGATTCCTAAAGCATCACACACGGATTCTGTTTCAGGAGCCACAGCAATCCTTGACTCCTCCACCACCATGCCGGTCCCTGAGGCTTCCCCGATTTCCCACAAGCCACAAATGATGCCCCCCTCTGTCGGATCGTGCATAGCGTGGACACCACCCATTCTCACTGCAATCATCGCGTCTCTAACCACGCTGATTCGCCTTGAGAACTCCTTCGCGCGCTGAATGATATCATCCCCAAGCGAGTGCGTTAGTTTCTCGCGAAGGTCGTATGCGAGGATTGCTGTGCCTTCGAGGCCAATCGTCTTCGTTAGTATGAGTTTGTCGCCCGGCTTGGCACCCGCGGTTGAAATGTACTTTCCAGATGTGATCTCGCCGATCATCGACCCCACTATTATCGGTCGGTGCAGGCCGGGTGTGATCTCCGAGTGCCCACCTGCAACAGTGACTGATATTTCGCGTGCGGCTTCGTCCACTTGACTCATGATCTGCTCAAGCGCGTCTGTGCCTGACCGCTCAGGAAGCAGCAGACAACATAGGAACCAGATCGGCTTCGCTCCGCGTGTTGCGACATCATTGGCGTTCACGTGAACCGATAGCCAACCGGCATTCTCCTGCGCACCTGTTATCGGGTCAGTAGTCAGTATCAGCAGTTTTCCTCGTGTGCGGACTATCGCGGCGTCTTCCCCCAGCGCGGGACCGAGTAGCAGTCTACGATTGGGCGCCCCGGTGCGTCTAAAGACGATCTGAGAGAGGAAATCTGGAGGGACTTTTCCAGTCAAGAAGGTCTCGTCGACCATTCTCCTTCTCTCCGCCGCTCTCCGCGCAGCCTGCCTGAGGTGAAGATATCAACCAATATCACGGTTCCTATCACGAACAAGACCCTCCTCAAGGGAAGCTAGATAGCGGGCTCGCGCACTCAAGATCGATTTCATTCAATCAAATGGGCCAGAGTCGTCATCGCCCGCAAGTATGTGGATCGAAGAAGCAGGATTTCCGTTTTGTGTTTCGCCGTGGACGCTGATGCCTGCATCGATCTAGGAAGCGCGCTTGGCAGGGTCAACTTGATATGCCGATTTAGATGAACTGGCTTTCTGACTAGGTGAAGAAGAGACGGGCTGGTCACCAATCAAGGGCGGCAGGATCTGGGGCCATCTTTCCACGGAAGTTGTGCGTGCGGGCCACTGCATGATGTGCGGCGCCTGTGTGGCCTCATGCCCGGTCAATGTACTATACGTGGGCCAGCGTGAGGAGCCAGTGATCGTGGGACCGTGTGCCGCATGTCAGGTCTGCTACTACAGTTGTCCCCGGCTCGAACTGCCGATAGATGAGATCGAGCGGGTGATTCATGGTAGGATCAGGTCGGTTGAAGAAGAGACTCTGGGAATCTACAGAACAATCTATTCGGCCCACGCCGTTGACGACAACTTCCGACAGTTAGGCCAAGACGGAGGCACATCAATGGCACTTCTCGCGCACGCGCTGGACATCGGGCTCATCAACTCATTCGTCACGATGGACTTCGCCAAGTCGAATTCCGCTTTTGTGCTTGGCAATGGAATACCGATGAAGACCGTGCCTAGGATCGGTTCGACCGTCCAAGACATTATTGAAACAGCGGGTTCGAAATACACTCATGGCGGCGTTCTAGGAGGACTATCGGATGCTGCCGCGTCGTTCCCGAACGGGAGAATCGGCTTGGTCGCTCTGCCTTGTGAATTGCAGGGCCTTTGGCGCATGCATACGTCACTTCAGGCAACCTACAAGTTTGGGGGTTCAGGCATAGCTGGCGGCAGGCCAGCTCTCACTATCGGGCTGTTCTGTTCGAAGGTATACTACCACGACAAACTCGTGAATGAGTTCATTCAAGAGAAGCATGCAATTGACCCGTCCAAGGTTACGAGGACCGTGATAAAGCGCGGGAAGTTCAAGGTCTATGTTGGCGCTGAACCCGTCGTCGAAGTCTCGCTGAAGGATTTGGAGGATTACATGAGCGGCCCATGCAGGTACTGCATTGACTACACTGCTGAGTTTGCTGACATCTCTATCGGTGCGATCGGCTCCACTGACGGATGGAACACTGTGATCGTCCGAACCCCAGTCGGCGAGCACCTCTTTGAAAGCGCTAGAAAGGCAAACGTGATCGATGCAAATCCAATAGATACAAGCGCGCCAAATTTCAGACCACTGATTAGACTCGCCGCGAAGAAGAAGCTGCAGAACAATGCCTACTACCTGAGGCGAGGTATCCGCCCGGAATGCCTTCGCACCAAATGATGCTCGTCATAGCAGCTGTGCGATCTTATCCGCGCCTCGCATCATGACCATGGATTGAGAGAATGTGAACCAAATACGATTCGTTCCTTTGGCATTCGAGAGTCTCGGGGTCCGGTCGATGTGCACTTTTGTCGAGACTACAGATGTCAAGATTCTTATTGACCCTGGAGTGGCGTTGGGACCTCGTTTTCGTCTACTTCCGCACCCTGAGGAGTACAATGCCCTGAGGGATTCGCGCCAGAGAATTCACAAGTATGCGCGGATGGCGGATGTATTGACTGTCTCTCACTATCATCACGACCACTTCACTCCCAACTTCACTGACACCACGTGGTTGGCTAGTAGCTTACGTGAGGCCCAGTATATCTATCGAGAGAAGACCGTGTTGGTGAAAGATGTGAGATCTTCAATCAACGTCAGCCAGAGAAGACGAGGATGGATTTTCCAGAGCTTTTGCCGGAAGATCGATGTTGAGACAGTCGTTGCCGATGGGAGAAGCTTCGAGTATGGTGACACGAGAGTCAGATTCTCGGCAGCGCTTCCTCACGGTGAGGACTCAACAGAACTCGGCTCGGTGCTGGCCACGGTCATAGAGTCGCGCTCGGAGAAGCTCGTACATGCTTCGGACATCCAAGGACCGATTTCGGATAAGACGCTTCAGTTCATTCTCAGCGAACGACCTTCAGCAATCATCATGGGTGGTCCACCTACCTACCTCTCTGGCGTGAGGGTCTCAGAGGATACCATAAGGAGAGCCATGAGCAACATTGCCATAGTCGCTAGGAGAATCCCACTGGTCATTGTCGACCATCATCTGCTGAGAGCCCAAGACTCCCTCCAAGAACTGTCCGCGATTTCTTCAGAGATCAGGCCTCTCGGTGGCTCAATAATGACTGCGGCGGAGTACATCGGCGAACGGCCTAGGCTCCTGGAGGCAAATCGCAGAACCCTCTATCAAGAGAAGCCGCCATCTCGGCAATTCATCAAGTGGACCAAGATGGGCAGAGAGAAACAGCGGCTCGTCAAGCCGCCGATCGAAGGAACGAGCAGAAAAAAGGGTAGGATTTCAGAGTCACGTTAGGCTCCGATGAGCTTGTCCGCGACTCTGAAGGTCTTTCCGCATTGTGGACATGCATAGTGTTTTACGCGTAGAGCGGGTCCTCTGCCGTCTCTGGGCTGCATGTTCCATTCTTTCATTGGCCTTTCAATGTCGATTCCGCATCTTGCACATTTGGTCACGTTCTTCACCTGGTTGTAGGTCGGCGACATGGTCTGCCTCCAGCCCATCGGGCTGATTGGAGGGCGCCCATGTCACCGTCCATTCACGGTACCACACGGAAGGTATATGAATGTTCCCTCTATGGTACATGCGTGTCTCCAGCAAGCTTGGAAGAAGTCACCGTGGAACCACAGCCTCGATGTGCTTGAGCACGAGCTCAATCACCCTACGGACCGACTCCTCGACCACTCGAGACAGCATGACGCCTTCCTCAAAACTCTCCCCCTCAATACCATAGAGGATCATGCGAGGCGGGAGCCTATTCATCGCTCTCGCAAGCTCCACTGCTTCACCAACGCTGAAGGCATGTGTGGAATAGCGGAACAGCCCTCTGGGAACCTGTTCTGCTCTTGCGTTAATGCAGTGGATGGTGCCTGGCCTCGCGCCTGAAGAGGCTGCGTCGATGAGGATGACCATATCAGCTCCTTTCCACGACTCCATCAGATTCGCGCCCTCTCCACTCTCTTCAATCACCGTGACGTTCTCCAGTGAAAGCTCCCTGAAGCGTCGCGCTACAACAAGTCCCACAGCATCGTCGCTACGGTACTCGTTGCCTACTCCGATGACGAGAATGCGAGCGTTTGCTGGCAAGATTCTTGCTAGGCCTTCACTCTCGCTCAATAGTCAGTCTTAACGAGTGTGTGGAGCATGAAATGCATGGATCGTAGTTGCGCACGGCTTGCTCGCATTGCCATGTGAGCTTCTCTTGTGGCAGTTTGAGGTTCTTAGACACGAATTCACGGAGATCGCTCTCAATGATTCTCTGATTCTGCGCTGTCGGCGGCACGATCTTGGCATCGAGAATCGTGCCTTTGTCGTCAATGCGGTAGCGGTGGTAGAGGATGCCGCGCGGTGCCTCGGTGCAGCCGCAACCTCTCGAAGCGCGCGGTTTCACTTCAACTGCTGGTTTCTCTGGCATCTCGTACTGGTCGATGATGCGTAGGGCTTCGTCACAGGCGTACACCGTTTCTACGCTGCGTACAATGATGCTCTTGAATGGGTTGCGGCACTCCGGCGCGAGTCCGGCTGAACGAGCTGCCTGTTGCGCCAATGGAGAAAGACGATCAAAGTTCAGGTTGTATCGCGCAAGAGGCCCGACGAAGTATGGACCTCGTTCCTTGTGAACGGAATGAAGTGTGCTTGAGTACGGCATGTGTTCTTCAAAGAAGTGATTCTCATAGTCACGTATTGGAATGTCTAATTCCTTGTTCGAGACGACATGCCCCTCGTTGAATGGATACTCATCTGGATGGCGGAGTGCGACGAACTCGTAGTCCTGTTCGAACTTCGGGAAGCGAAACGTCCCAACCAATCGAGTGGTCTCGACCGCCGCGTCCCGTGCCCACTTGAGACGTTCTACAAGTGGAGCAAGCTGACGCTTGGTAGGTACCTTGTAGAATCCTCCGACTCGGACATTGATTGGATGAATCTCCCTGCCTCCGAGCAGAGTGACGAGTTCGTTGCCTATCTTCTTTAGTTCAAGGCCACGTTGCACTTCCTTTGGATAGTCCTTTGCCATCTGGATCGCGTCTTGATATCCAAGGAAGTCGGGCGCATGGAGCATGTAGACATGGAGCGCGTGGCTCTCGATCCATTCACCGCAGTAGATCAGTCGGCGAAGTGCACGTAGTTGACCGTCAACCTTGACACCCAGCGCATCTTCCATCGCATGAACAGCACTCATCTGATAGGCGATCGGACAAATGCCACAGATGCGAGCGGTGATATCCGGAGCCTCGGTAAAGTTGCGTCCGCGCAGGAACGCCTCGAAGAAACGTGGAGGCTCGAAGATCTTCAGCTTGACATCCGTGACTTTGTTGCCCTTCACCTTCACATGAATGGCGCCTTCCCCTTCGACGCGGGCAAGATAATCCACATTGATCGTTCTACTTTTCATGGATCTCGCTCTCCCTGCGGAATGCTTCTGCGTATCCATTGAACGTGCGAAACATACGCATGATGTCATGCTCCTTGACACCGAGCTGACTCCACCAGTCGCTCAGTGACCGCGTATTGGGTGTCTCTTTTGGACCGAAGCATCCGTAGCATCCTCGATTGTACGATGGGCAAATTGCACCGCATCCGTCGTGGGTTACTGGGCCGAGGCACGGTGTGCCGTGGGCGACCATGACGCAGACAGTTCCATGCATCTTGCAGGTCATGCAAACGCTATGGGGAGGAACGTTGGGTTTGCGGCCGTTCAGAAATGCACTGAGAACTTCAACGAGCTGTCGCTTGTTGATTGGGCAGCCCCAGAGTTGGTAGTCTACTTGCACGTGATCTGAGATCGGCGTTGATTTACTGAGCGTATCGATGTACTGCGGCGATGCATACACGATAGAGACGTATTCCTTCACGTCCTTGAAGTTGCGTAATGCTTGGATTCCTCCAGCAGTTGCGCATGCGCCGATGGTGACAAGCAATTTCGACACACGACGGACCTCTTGGATTCGCGCGTCGTCGTGTGGTGTGGTTACAGACCCTTCGACGAGCGAAACGTCGTAGGGGCCCTTCACCATAGCCCTTGAGGCTTCTGGGAAGTACGCGATGTCCACTGCATTCGCGATGTTGAGAAGCTCATCTTCGCAGTCGAGAATGCTCAGCTGGCAACCGTCGCATGAGGCGAATTTCCAGACGGCGAGTTTCGGTTTGCGTTTCCCAGCCATGCTCAGATCTCTCCTTTTGCGAAGAACGGTTTGATACGGTCATATCGAAACACGGGGCCGTCCTTGCAGACGAAGAAGGGCCCGAATTGACAGTGTCCGCAAAATCCGAAGCCGCATTTCATGTTGCGTTCCATCGAGAGGTATATGCGCTCATCTGCCAGGCCGCGTCTCTGGAGTTCTGCGATCGTGAATCGCATCATTATTTCTGGTCCGCAGACCATTGCTATTGTGTTGGCTGGGTTGAAGGTAGCCTTCGGTATCAGCGTCGTAACTACTCCTACGTTCCCCCGCCATTGACCAGTGGCCCGATCAACAGTCATGTCAACCGCAAAGTCAGAGCGCTTACGCCATTGCTCGATCTCCCGCCCATAGACAATGTCCTCTGGAGTTCGAGCACCATACAGAAGAACGAGCTTACCGTACTCTTGTTTCCGCGAAAGCAACTGATACACTGACGGACGTAGAGGAGGGAGACCAAGTCCTCCTGTGACGATCACAACGTCGCGTCCTTTGGCTTCCTCAACTGGCCAACTGGTTCCAAACGGTCCGCGAACGCCAAGCAGGTCGCCCCGACGCAGTTTCCGCATCGCGCTCGTAACTACTCCAACCGCACGAGTTGTGTGCACAAGCGTTTCTGGCTTGGCAGGATCGCCACTGATAGAAATTGGGACTTCGCCTACACCAAAAACGTACAGCATGTTGAATTGTCCCGGAGCGAACGGTCTTGCCTGAGCTTTGGTTCTTGGCTCCAGTTCAAGCGTGAACGTATCATACGTTTCTTGTTGCACTCGCTTGACACCGTATGGATGCGTGAGCATCGGATTTGCAGTCATGCGCTCTCTCTCATTCTAGGGGCGAGCTTTGTAGACGTCTAGGAGTTGTAACCTCGTCGACTCAAGGCGTTCCACTATGATGCCGGCAAAACGCTTCAGTAGCTCGTAGCCAAGGTCATGATCTTCTTCGGATTTCGTGCGAAGACATTTTCCATCCAAGGCTATGGCGCGTGTTAGCTCTGCGGCTTTGGCGTCGAAGCGCCAGCGGTACGGTGGAATGAGCCACGACCAGCCAAGGACTTCACCTTCGCCGATTGTCTGAACTGTGATTGGACCGCGCTCGGCGCCCTGTATTTGCACCGCTACTTTGCCCTCTCGAATCATGTAGAACTCGTTAGCTTCTTCACCTTCGTGGAACAGAAACTGACCTGCGTTGAAGCGCACATTAGATGCGCATCCGACGAGGACCTTGAGATGTCGGGGTTCAAGCCCTTTCAGGAATGGGTGTTTCGCCAAGATGGGTTCGAGTGTTTCCATTCATATTCCTCCTCTCTCAGGTGACCTCCTTGTGACTTAATTCGCTTTCTCGAATTGCGCGTGCCTCTTCGGTGATGTCAATCGCTACTGGACACCATGTGATACAACGCCCGCATCCCACGCACCCTGAGACACCGAACTGGTCGATCCACGTGGCCAACTTGTGGGTCATCCATTGACGGTAGCGGGCCTTTGGTGAGTAGCGGATACTTCCACCGTGAATGTATGAGAAGTCCATCGTGAAACATACATCCATTCTTCGCCTACGCTCTGCAAGCTGCCCCGAGAGGTCAGTGTAATCTTCCATAGTCGTGCAGAAACAGGTCGGACATACCATAGTACAATTCCCGCAGGTGAGACATCGCGAAGCCAAATCTTCCCACCGTGGATTCTCATAGTTGCGATAGAGCAACTCCTTGATCTCAACCGTGTTCAAAGTCCTGCCCATCTGCTTGGAACACTTCTCGCTGGTGGCTTCAGCGGCCGCTTTCTCCTCTTGACTTGCTTCTCTGCTTGGAACTTCACGAAGAACCTCCGTGCCTATTTCTGTCCCCGCTTCCACCAAGAAGTAATGTCGTTCAGTGTTCACGATCTCTGTTATTGCCAGATCAAATCCAAAGGTGACCTTGGGCCCGGTCTTCATCGATACGCAAAAGCAAGTCCCACCTGCTTGTCCACAGTTGACGGCAACGATGAAAAGGTTCTCGCGACGCGACTTGTAGGAAGGGTCAACATATTCTCCAGCCATGAAGATCTTGTCTTGAACTGCTATTGCGTGCAGTTCGCATGATCTAACGCCAATGAACGCGGACCTCTGCGTTTCCTCTCTCCTTTCCTCCATCTTGATACTTGTCTCACCTCTCCTTGCCTGCCACAAACGAATCTCTGGCTGGAGGAGAAACCTCTTCCATGAATGAGGGCCTACAACGTAGCCGAAGAGTGCATTGTCAGTCCGTTTTGTGAGGTGATAGCTACCGCCATTTTGCTCGTCGGTCCATCCGGCCGGCAGATCCGCGACTGAATCCAACTCATCGTACACAATCGCGCGGTCGCGCACAATCGGGCCAAGAACGCGATATCCTCTCTTGCTCAGGACATCGAGAAGCCGTTGGAGATGTTGACGCTCTAGAACCACCTTATCTCCGACGTGCAAGGACGGTCCCACCAATTGTCTCGTCCTCATCGCTGACCGCCGATGACACTAATCTATCTTGCGGGATCATAACGCTGTGTTTCACGAGTTGTGCATACAGGATAGACTGATATATTCATCCCATTCCGAGGATCGAATCGTCGAAGCGTCATGCCTCACGTGAATGTGCGGGGAACCGACCTATACTTCGAGAGCCAAGGGAGTGGCGAACCACTCGTACTTCTGCACAACGGTCTGGGATGCACGAGGAGCTTCACTAAACAGGCATCTGAGTTCTCCAAGCATTACAGAGTCGTGACCTACGATCGACATGGATACGGACGCTCAAGCCATCTGACTGCTCTCAAGAAAGGTTGGCTCGAAGAAAGTGTCGACGAGTTGTCGCGTTTGCTCGATGAGATCAAGGTTGATCGGACACGTCTCTGCGGAATCTGCGCCGGGGGAGCCATCGCACTTCTTTATGCAGCGCAGAATCCGTCAAGAGTAGATCGCGTTGTAGTGGCAGGAACTTGCTGTTTCGGCGAAGAAGAGATCTCGTCCAGAGCCTTGAAGCTCTACCCGCACCCTAATGACCTCCCAACTGACTGGTTGCATGAGCTCACGGAGTATCATGGAGTAGCATACGGGAAGGATCTATACGGAATCTTCTACCAAGCGATAAGAGAAGAGAATGGTTACCCATTCAAGGGATACGATCTAAGGCCAACACTCCCTCACGTGAAAAGCCCAGTCCTTGTTATATATGGTGACAGAGACAACCTCTTCGACCTCGAACAAGTCTTGACGATGTACAGGCATTTACAGAAAGCAGACTTGTGCATCATTCCAGACTGTGGTCACCTTCCGAATGAGGAAAGGCCCCTAGATTTCAATCGAGAAGTCTTAGACTTCCTTCGGAGACGTCTGAGCTAGCGAACCGAACAGGCAGACATCCAGTCAAGAGGACACGGCTGACCATAGGCTTATTGTATTGTGAGCAGTCATTTCTACTGAAGTTTCATGAAGCCGGGACGGGCTTACTGCGGCAGGATCCTCCGCGTAGATCTCTCCAAAAGAGAAGTGCTAGAGGAGCCGATAAATTGGGAGTGGGTTCAGAAATTCATAGGGGGCAAAGGCCTCGGTATTCGATACCTGTACGACCTTGTCGGGCCTAAGACCGACCCATTCTCTCCAGAGAACGTTGTCATACTCATGACGGGCCCCCTCACTGGAACAGTCGCGTCCACGATGTCCCGCTTGGCAAACGTAACTAAATCCCCCCTTACCGGAACGATGAGTGACAGTTATTCAGGCGGCTTCTTCCCAGCTGAACTGAAGTTCGCAGGGTTCGACGGAATCGTTGTGAAAGGACGAGCCCCAAAGCCAGTCTATCTTTCGATCAAGGATGGGCGAGCTGAACTCAGAGACGCAAGTCATCTTTGGGGCAAAGGGACGTTCGAGACCACCGACCTCATCGTCAAAGAATCCGGGGAGACACCGACACGCTACATAGATGGGCCGAAGGTCGGTTGCATAGGACCCGCCGGCGAGAATAAAGTCAGGTACGCAGCGGTGGCCTATGACAAACATCACTTCGCTGGCAGAGGCGGAACCGGAGCGGTGATGGGGTCGAAGAACCTCAAGGCAGTATCTGTCCGAGGAACGAAGCAGGCAAAAGCGCTCGGGATTAACTCAGAGCCCGCCTTTCTTGAAATGGTAAGGGATGTCATCAGAAAGGATATCCGCGAGAATCCGGATGCGGAATCGATGATCAAGGAAGGAACCCCGTCTGTTGTGAACATGAGTCAAGGGGCAGGACTGCTCCCGACAAGGAATTTCCAAACTGGTGTTTTCCCTGAAGCCGATCAGATAAACACTGACGCGCTTTTCGATAAGATTTTGGTCAGACACACGACGACGTGCTTCAGCTGCGCGATAGGATGTCGCAACATAACAAAAGTCCGGGATGGCAAGTACGCAGGACTTGAGGGTGAGGGACCCGAATATGAGACGTTGGCTCTGTGCGGCTCTAACCTGGGCATAGGCGACATTCGAGTTGTGATGAAGTTCAACGAGGAGTGTTCGGATCTGGGCCTCGACACAATATCGGCGGGAAGCGTCTGTGGCTGGGCTATGGAGCTATTCGAGAGAGGCATCATCACAAAGAAAGACACAGGCGGCCTAGAGCTTAGATTCGGCGATTCAGACGTTGCAGTCACGTTGCCGGGCTTGATCTCTTTGAGGAAAGGCATCGGAGACACGCTCGCGGAAGGAGTTGTAGGCGCATCGAAGAAGATCGGTGGGGGCTCAGAGAGATACGCCATGCATGTGAAGGGACAAGAGTATCCGGCCTATGACCCTAGAGGATCATTTGCAATGGCGCTCGCCTACGCGACCTCTGACAGGGGAGCAGATCACAACCGAGCATGGCCGGTAGGTTACGACGCGTTCGGGAAACTCGACCCGTTCACGACAGAGGGGAAAGCTGAGCTTGTGCAGAAAGACCAGATCAGAACTAGCCTGAAATGGAGCGTAACGATGTGTGACTTTCTCCCAGCCAACCTCAGCCTTGTCGCACGACTCGCGAATGCGGCCTGTGAAACGAGCTACACCGAAGACACCATCACGACGGTGGGAAAGCGCATATGGACTTTGACTCGACTCTTCAACCTCAGGGAAGGCTTCTCCAGAAAGGATGACTCGATGCCACCGCGGGTTTACCTTGACCCACTCCCTGAAGGCAATCCGAAAGGCAAGGTCGTCTCTGAGCACGATTTCCAGAGAATGCTCTCAGAGTACTACAGGCTCTTTGGCTGGGACGATCAAGGACGCCCGACACGCGAGACTTTGCACGAACTTGGCTTAGAGGAACTTGCCGGCCATTAGGCGAAACTAGGCGCCCTCGGGTGCGTGTGCGTTATCCGATGAGCCCGTTTCGATATCAACGTTCACTTCGATTCCCTTGCGCACGCTCTCTGTTACGACACAGAAGTCCTCGAACAACTCCAAGCACCTCTTCGATCTGGAAATGTCCTCTTCCCGAATGACTGGATGGAGTTTCACTTTCAAAGCGGCAATTCTCCATCGTCCTTTCTCATTTCTTCGCGTCACCGTCTCCACCGACGCCTTCAGATCGTCAACAGCTATCCTACTCTTGCTTAAGCAGAATATTAGACTCGAACTCAAGCAGCTCGCGACGGCGGCGGAAAGCAAGCGCGCCGGGTTTGGTCCGGCATTCTTGCCTAGCGGCTCAGGCTCATCGGTCATGAGCTCCGGGATGGCGGGCAAGTCGAATTTCACCTTGAACTGATAGTCTTTGACTCTATCGAGTTTGGTGGTGAAGACTCT
>Ga0315281_10005604_pt1 | contig 17951 bp, 15 predicted proteins | sample YL17G07_0_MG_FD_204540 | JGI IMG/M metagenome (GOLD analysis project Ga0315281, IMG submission 204540) | Sediment microbial communities from Yellowstone Lake, YNP, Wyoming, USA - YL17G07_0 | ecosystem: Environmental > Aquatic > Freshwater > Lake > Sediment | place: USA: Wyoming | collected...
ATGGCGCCGGCCACGAAGAGCCAGGCCGTGATCAGAAATCCAAGCCGTGCGTAGCGACGCATCATCCGTGGCCACCTCCCTCAACTCCGAGAAACGGACGAAGCCTAACGCAACGGCGCCACCATCTGGGCCCCGTGCCGACACGTCGGTGGGTCAGACCTAGAGGTTGCCGCGCAGGGCCTGTTCGCGCTCGATGGCCTCGAAGAGCGCCTTGAAGTTGCCCACCCCGAAGCCGCGCGAGCCATGGCGCTCGATGATCTCGAAGAAGAAGGTCGGCCGATCCTGCACCGGACGCGTGAAGATCTGCAGCAGGAAGCCCTCCTCGTCGCGGTCGGCCTCGATGCCCAGCTCCTCGAGCACGTCGATGGGCACGCCCACATCGCCGACACGATCTGCCAGCGAGGCGTAGTACTCGTGCGGCAGGCCCAGGAACTGGACGCCGTTCTGGCGCAGGGCGCGCACGGTGGCCACGATGTCCTCCGTACGCAGGGCGATGTGCTGGGTGCCGGCATCGAGGTAGTAGTCGATGAACTCCTGGATCTGGCTCTTGCGCCGCCCACCGGCCGGCTCGTTGATGGGGAACTTGATGCGCCCGTTGCCGTTGGTCATGACCTTCGACATGAGCGCCGAGTACTCGGTGTGGATGACCTTGTCGTCGTAGTGGATGAGCTGGCTGAAGCCGAAGACGTCGCGGTAGAAGTCCACGTATCGATTCATGTCGCCGAGCGCGACGTTGCCCACGCAATGATCGACCTCGAGCAGGCTCAGACCTCCGGCCGCCCGTGCCGGCTTCTTGATGGCCCGATAGCCGGGCGCGTAGGCACCCTGGTAGTCGCTCCGATCGACGAAGGAGTGGATGACCTCGCCGTAGGTGTGCACCGCGCTCGCGCGCAGCGTTCCGTCCTCGCCGCCGTCGAGCTCGGTCGGCTCCTGCGCGGATCGGGCACCGCGTGAGGTGGTCTCGCGCCAGGCGCTGACGGGGTCGTCCACGCGGAAGGCGATGTCATGGACGCCGTCACCGTGGCGGTGCACGTGCTCGGCGATCTCGCCGTCGGGCGAGAGCGGTGCCGTGAACACGAAGCGGATGTCGTTCTGGACCATCACGTACGAGGCGCGGTCGCGGACGCCCGTCTCGAGGCCCGCGTAGGCGACCGGCGTGAAGCCCCACAGGGCGCGGTAGTAGTTCGAGGCCTGGCGCGCGTTGCCCACCCAGAACTCGACGTGGTCGATGCCGTTGAGGGGCAGGAAGTCCCCGGCCTGCGCATACGCGTCGGCATTGACGCGCGCGCCGGCCTGGTTGGCGGCCCCGCGCGAGATCGTCTCGGTCATCGGCTGTCTCCTCGTCCCGATCGTCCCGCGCCGCCGGCGGATGTGGCCGTCATCCTACGCCGGCGTCCGGGGAGGCTGCCGGTTGCGAGACCAAGGCGACGAGGCGGTCGAGTTCACGGTTCGCGATCGTTCGTGGCCGGCGCTCCATCCAGTGGCGATCGATCAGCCGGCCGATCGGCCCCAACGGCCAGTCGTACAGGGTGGTCAACTCGAGATGTGTTCCGTCGTCCCGCGGGGTGAGCACGGCCGTGTTGTGGTAGGACGAGCCCAACGGCCCCCTGCCGGCGCTCTCGTGTCGGATCGATCTCTGGACATCGAGAACCTCGGCCCGGAACTTCCATGGCCCGCGGATGACCAGGGTGAAGCGGCTGCCCGCGACGTCAAGGGGACCGGTGGCGTCCCGGATCTCCCGCGCGTCCATCCAATCGACCACGAGAGCCGGCTCGACGAAGGCGGCGAAGACCCGCTCGGGCGAGGCCTCGATGTCCCGAACAAGGGTGTAGCGACCCATCGATGCAACTCCTTCAGTCAGGCGCGCCTTCACGGCAGGGGTTGACGAGGCGGCCGATGCGTTCGATCTCGATGGCCACCTCGTCGCCGTCGTGCAGGAAGCGCGGTGGATCGCGGAAGACACCGACGCCCGACGGCGTGCCGGTGAGGATGACGTCGCCGGGCTCGAGCGTGAACGCTCGCGCGCAGTGGGCGATGATCGCCGCCACCGAGAAGATGAGATCGGCTGTCGTACTCGCCTGCATGCGCACGCCGGAGACGTCGCAGACGATGGCCAGCGTGCCCGGGTCGGGGATCTCGTCGCGCGTCACCACGACCGGACCCAGCGGGCAGAACGTGTCCAGGCTCTTGCCGCGCACCCACTGGCCGTCGCCGAACTGCAGGTCGCGCGCCGAGACGTCGTTGGCGCAGGTATAGCCGAGCACGAAGTCCAGCGCCTCGGCCACATCGACATTGCGCGCGCGCCTGCCGATGACCACGGCCAGCTCGGCCTCGTAGTCCACCTGGACGGTGAGCGCGGGGTCCCACCTGATGGCCTCGCCAGGGCCGATCACGGTGGTCGGGAACTTGGCGAAGATGAGCGGCGCCTTGGGCAGGGCGACCTTCTGCTCGGAGGCATGGGCGTGATAGTTGAGCCCGATGGCGACGACCTTGCCAGGGCGCGGCACCGGTGCCAGGAGGTGCATCTCGGCCAGTGCCGTGCCCTCGGATCGGATCCGCTCTGCGCCGGCGTCGTGAGCGATCTGTAGCGTCGCGAGGGCCGCCTCACCACCCGCCAGCAGGGCGCGCATGGTGGCCGGTCCATCTGGTAACAGCTCGGTGGCCGGCAGGACGCGATCGCCGACGGCCACGCCGAGGCGCTCGGTCATCGCGTCGCGGTAGCTGAGCAGGCGCACGGCGTCAGTATCGGGGTTGGTTCAAGCCCCTGTCGCGGTGGCCATGGTGCGCTCGGGCAAGGGGGCCGTCTGGGCCAGGATCACGCCGCACAGGACAAGCGCGCCGCCGAGCAGCTGCAGGGGGCCCAGCCGCTCACCAAAGAGGAGGGTGGCGAAGGTGATCGTCCAGATCGGCTCGATGGTGCTGACCAGCGCGGCCTGCGCGGCGCCGATGCGTTTCGTGCCGGCATAGAAGGCCTGGATGGCGATGGCTGTGGAGAGCAGGCCGATGGCGACCAGCCACGGCCAGGCCTCCGCCGGCACGTCGAAGGGGTTGGTGGGCCGTCCGGTGGCCGTGGCCGCCACGAAGTACACCAGGGCCGTCGCGCTGACCATGATCGCCGCGGCGGGGGCTGGGTCGGTCTCCTCGGCTGCTTCGATCGCCTCGGGCGGCATCGCGCCGGCGGCCGTCGTTGGCCGCTCGCCGGAGAGGCGTGCCGCGAGGATGATCCAGATCGAGTAGATGATCGGGGAGGCACAGGCCAACACCATGCCCGAAAAGGGCGGTGCCGAGCCCGCGGGAATGCCGCCCAGCGCCAGCAGCACCCCGAGCGTGGCGATGCCCAGGGCGACCCAGGGCCGCCGGCCGGGCAGTCGCCGCCCCCAGCGCAGCACGAGGACTGCGACGAGCGCCGGATAGATGTAGACGATCAGCGCCGCCAGCGAGGCAGGCACCGTCTCCAATGCCGCGAAGTACGTGCCCGCATTGACCACGTAGACGAGGCCAAGCAGGAGCAGCACCAGGACCCGTCGCCGCGACAGCCGGCGCAGGGCGCGACGGTCCCCCGGGCGCGCCAGCAACCAGATCCAGGATGCCAGCGCCGCGAACCCGAAACGCCAGGCCAGCAAGGTCATCCAATCGAGGCCCGCCGCGTACACCGGCTTGGCGAAGAGGGCGCTCGAGCCAAAGGCGCAGGCGGAGATGAGCACGAGCACGATGCCCAGCGCGCGCCCGCGCGGAAGGCGGAGGATCGAGCGGGTCACCCTCAGCCGAGCAGGGTGACGAGGTGGTGCGAGAGGTCTCGGGCCGAAACGATGCCGGTGACCAACCCGCCCCGCACCAGCGGGATGTGCCGGAAACCGCCCACCGCCATCTTGTGGATGGCCACGGCGATGGTGTCGTCATCGCGCAACACGACCGGGTCGGGTGTCATCACGTCCCGCACCAGGATGCCCGGGATGGGTCGTCCGGCAAGCTTCTGGACCAGGTCGCGCTCGGTCAGGATGCCCACCAGGCGCCCGCCTCGCTCTACGGTCAGACACCCGATGCGATGCTCCTGCATCAGCGCGATGGCCGTGGTCACCGGGTCGTCCGGCCCGACGGCGATGGGCCGGCGTGGTTCGAGGTCGGCCAGGCGCTCTCTGAGCAGGACGGCCTCGAAGGCGCCGTGGGCGACGGGCAATTCCGCGCCGCGGAGGTCGGCTCCACAGTTGTCGCACTCGTCGGAGCCGGGCAGATTGTCGACCGCGCAGACCGGGCAGATCATGAGCCGCCCCGTCTGTCGCTCAGCGAACCGTCCACGTCTCGCCACCTTCGAGCAGAGTGGCCAGGTCGCCCTCGCCGCGTTGCGCCATGACGGTCTCGATCTGGGCCGTCATCAGCTCGTCGTGGGTGGGCCGGGCGACGTCCCGCAGGACGCCCACCGGTACCGGGTACTGCGGCCACCACATGCGCGAGAGCATGAAGGCGAGGGTGGGATCCTCGGCGGCCTCGTCGTGCACCAGCAGGTCGTCCTCGCTGACGCCATCGCCGAGCTGTACCACCTCGGGGTGCAGTCCCCGCAGGCGGATGCCGCGGTTGCGATCGCGGCCGAAGATCATCGGCTTGCCGTGCTCGAGGACGAGCATGCGGTCCTCGCGCACCTCGCGATCGGTGAAGTCACGGAAGGCGCCGTCGTTGAAGATGTTGCAGTTCTGGAGCACCTCGACGAACGCCGAGCCGCGGTGGAAGCCGGCTCGTGTGAGGGTCTGCTGGAGGTGCTCGGTGTGCGTATCCACCGAGCGGGCCACGAACGTCGCCTCGGCGGCGAGGGCCAGGGAGAGCGGCATCACCGGCCGGTCGATGGTGCCGTCCGGCGTCGACTTCGTGCGCTTGCCGATCTCCGACGTCGGTGAAGCCTGGCCCTTGGTCAGCCCATAGATGCGGTTGTTGAACATGACCAGCTTGAGGTCGACGTTGCGGCGCATGGCGTGGAGCACGTGATTGCCGCCGATGGAGAGCGCGTCGCCATCGCCGGTGATGACCCAGACCATGAGGTCGGGTCGTGCCGCCTTGAGACCTGTGGCCAACGTCGGGGCGCGGCCGTGGATGGTGTGGAAGCCGTAGGCGTTCATGTAGTACGGCAGCCGCCCCGAGCAGCCGATGCCGGAGATGAAGACGATGTTCTCCTTCGGATAGCCGAAGTCGGGCATCACCTTCTGCGTCTGCGCCAGGATCGAGTAGTCGCCGCAGCCGGGGCACCAGCGGACCTCCTGGTCGGAGACGAAGTCCTTGCGCGTGAGCGCGATGGGCTGGGTCGGGCTCGGGGTCTTCGCGACGTCGGTCATCGGTCCGCGCTCCCGGTGCGCCCGGCCAGGATCTGCTCAGCGCGCTCGTGGATCTCGGAGATGCGGAAGGGCTTGCCGCGCACCCGGTCGTAGCCGATGGCGTCGACCAGGTAGCGGGCCCGCAGCAGGAGCAGGAGCTGACCCAGGTTGACCTCCGGAACCAGCACGTGCCGGTAGCGCCCGAGCACCTCGCCAAGATTGCGTGGAAACGGGTTGAGATGACGTAGGTGCAGCTGCGCCACGCTCTGGCCCTCGGCCAGCAGCCGATCGACGGCGGAGCGGATGGCCCCGTAGGTGGAACCCCAGCCCACGATCAGCAGGTCGCCCCGATCCACCCCGAAGGTGGTGACCTCGGGGATGTCGTTGGCGATGCCGGCCACCTTCGCCGCCCGCAGCGCCTGCATGCGCTCGTGGTTGTCGGGGTCGTAGCTGACGTTGCCGGTGATGTCGGCCTTCTCCAGTCCGCCGATGCGGTGCTCGAGGCCAGGCGTGCCAGGCACGGCCCACGGTCTGGCGAGGGTCACGGGGTCGCGATCGTAGGCGTGGAACGTGGTCCGGTCGGTGGCACTGGCGACGCGGATGTCGGGCAGGTCGGCAACATCGGGGAGGCGCCAGGGTTCCGAGCCGCTGGCCAGGAAGGCGTCGGAGAGGTAGACCACCGGCGTCATGTACTTCAGCGCGATTCGCCAGGCCTCGATGGCCACGTCGAAGCAGTCGCCCGGCGTGGCGGGCGCCACGACCGGCATGGGCGAATCGCTGTTGCGTCCGAAGAGGACCTGCAGGAGGTCCGCCTGCTCGGTCTTGGTGGGCATGCCGGTGCTCGGTCCTGCGCGCTGCACATCGACGATGACGAGGGGCAGTTCGACCATCACCGCGAGGCCCATCGCCTCGCTCTTGAGCGCGATGCCCGGTCCGGACGTGGCGGTCATGCCCATCGAGCCGCCGTACGAGGCGCCGATGGCCGCGCCGATGGCCGCGATCTCGTCCTCGGCCTGGAAGGTGCGCACGCCGAATTGCTTATAGGTCGAGAGCTGGTGGAGGATGTCGCTGGCCGGCGTGATCGGGTACGAGCCGTAGAAGAGGGGCCGGTCGGCCAGGCGGGAGGCGGCCACGAAACCCAGCGCCGCTGCCTCGTTGCCGGTGATGTTGCGATAGCGGCCGGGGGCCAGCTTGGCGGGCGCGACGCGGTAGTGGGTATGGAAGATCTCGGTCGTCTCGCCAAAGGCGTAGCCCGCCTTCAGCGCACGCCGGTTGGCCTCGACGATGACGGGGCGCTTCGAGAACTTGTCCTCGATCCAGCGCAGCGTCGGCTCCATCGATCGTTCATAGAGCCAGAACATCAGGCCCAGGGCAAAGAAGTTCCTGGTCTGGTCGATCTGCTTGCTGGTCATCTCGAGGCCGGCCAGGGCGCCGGCGTTGAGCCGGCTGATGGGGATCTCGAAGACCGTGAACGCCTTGAGCGAGCCGTCGCTGAGGGGGTTCGCCGAGTAGCCGGCTTTGGCCAGATTGGCGGCCGTGAAGGCGTCCTCGTTGACGATGAGCGCGCCGCCCGGGGGCAGGTCGCCGACGTTCGTCTTGAGTGCGGCCGGGTTCATGGCCACGAGCACGTCGGGCTGGTCACCGGGCGTGTGGATGTCGCTGCTCGAGAAACTGAGCTGAAAGCCGCTCACGCCGGGCAAGGAGCCGGCGGGCGCACGGATCTCGGCCGGGAAGTCGGGCAGCGTGCTGATGTCGTTGCCGTAGACGGCCGACGTGCGCGTGAACTGCGTGCCGGTCAGCTGCATCCCATCGCCGGAATCGCCGGCGAACCTGATGGTCACGCGATCGAGGTCGATGACCTCATGTCGATCCGTCTTGGTCGGTGCCTTGCTGCTCACGCGCCGTCAGGTTCCTCCATGCGCTGGTGGGGTCGCGGCGGCAGATTGAGGATCTCCTCCGGGAACGCCTCGGCGAGGTAGGCGAGCACGTCCTGCTGGCGGAGCACCCCGGCGGGTCGGCCGCGCGCGTCGGTCAGCGGCACGTGGCGGTAGCCGCCGCGGTCCATCAGCGCCAGCGCCTCGCCGACCGTGTCCTCCGGCGTCAGCGTGTCGGGCTGGGCGGTCATGAACAAGTCGACTGGGGAAGCGAGGTCGACATCGCGGCCGAGCACCTTGAGCAGGATGTCGCGTTCGGTCAGGATGCCCACCAGCTTCTCGCCCTCCGTCACCAGAAGGCACTCGCTGCGAACCCCCTGGAGCGTGGCGAGGCCGACGGCCAGGGTCGTCCCCGCCGGCACCGCCGGCGGTGCGCCGCGCATCACGATGCGGATCCGCTCGCTGCGCAGATCGCGCCCGCGGATGTCGCTGATCCTCGAGATGCTGCCGGCTGTCGTGCCGGGGTGCATGGTCATCTCGGCGATTCTACGCCGAAGCCGGTCCGGCGCCCCCTCGGGGTGGCCGGCCCTGCAACCCTCCGGGCGCCGGCACCAACACCGGGAGGCATGGCTGCGCCCCCAGCCCGCCGAATCGGGGCGAAACGCACTGGAGCGGCCGGCGGCCACCCCCACGGTTATCATCGGCTGCCGTGACCCGCATCGCCGTCATCGCCGACGACCTCATCTGGGCGACCCGGCTGTCCGCCGCGGTCGAGCGCGCCGGCGCCGTGCCGGTGCGCCTGGGTGGGATGGCCGAACTGCCGGCGGAGCCCTGCCAGGGCGCCATCGTGGACATGGCTCTTCGCGCGGCTGATGGAGTGGCCGTCATCGCTCGGTTGCACGCGGCCGGCCTGCCCATCATCGCCGTCGCCGACCACGACGATGCGCCGCTCCGGAAGCGTGCCCTCGCCGCCGGCGCCGGGAAGGTGCTGGCCTATCGAAAGCTGTTCGAAGATGGGCCGGCGGTGATCGCCGCCTGGCTGGGAGTCGTGCAGCGGTGAGCGACCCCATCCCCGCCGCCCGCTACGGGGAGCGGCTGAGCGCCGCCCGGACCGCCCTGCGGGGGCGAGGCGCGGGCGCGCTGCTGGTCGGCGTCGGGCCCCAGCTGCGCTGGCTGACGGGATACGCAGCGACCCCGCTGGAGCGGCTGACCGTGCTGATCCTCCCGGCCGACGGCGCTGCCACGCTCCTCGTGCCGCGCCTGGAACGCGACCCCGCCGGCCGTGCGCCGGCGAGCGCGGCCGGCCTGCTCACGATCGAGACCTGGGGCGAGACCGACGATCCCACGCTCGCCGTTGCCGGGGCGCTGCCCAGGGGAGCGGACCGCGGCCGACTGCTGCTCTCCGACCACCTCTGGGCGCTGCACGTCCTCCGGCTGCAGGCCCGCTTCCCGAGTGCGACGTTCGGCCTGGCCACCGAGGCGCTGCGCGAGTTGCGTGCCGTCAAGGACGCCGAGGAGATCGCCCTGCTGCGGGCTGCCGGAGCGGCGGCCGACCGGGTCATGGACGCGATCACGGCCGGCAGGCTGGTGGGGCGGCCGGAGGCCGAGGTGGCCCATGAGATCCGGGAGCGGCTCATCGACGAGGGCCACGACGAGGCTGATTTCGCCATCGTCGGCAGCGGCCCGAACTCGTCGTCGCCCCACCACGAAGCTTCCGATCGCGTCATCGGCAGCGGGGAGGCACTGGTCCTCGACTTGGGCGGCGTCCGCGCCGGCTACTGCTCGGACACCACGCGCACGGCGTGGGTCACCGGCGGCGACCCGGCCCTGGCTCCGACCCCGGAGTTCCGCGCCCTCTACGAAGTCCTGCAGCGCGCACAGGCTGCGGCCATCGCGGCCGTCCGCCCGGGCGTGCCCTGCGAGGGCATCGACGCCGCGGCTCGAACGATCATCTCCGACGCCGGTTGGGGCGCACAGTTCATCCACCGCACCGGTCATGGCATCGGGCTGGAGGTGCACGAGGAGCCGTACATCGTGGCCGGCAACGCCGAGCCCCTGCGGGTGGGGCATGCCTTCAGCATCGAGCCGGGCATCTACCTCGAGGGTCGTTACGGCGCCCGTATCGAGGACATCGTGGTCTGTGCAGCCGACGGCGCCGACGCCCTGAACCGGACCTCGCGCGACCTCCGCGTCGTCCGCGGCACATAGGTCTCGTGGGCGCCGGCCGACAGTCGACCGGACGAGGAGCGAGGTCGAGATCAGCGGCATCGGGGGGTCAGGCGTATCATCCGCGGCCACACCGATGACCGAGCCCAACGTACCCCTCACCACCCCGACCGCTGAGGCGGCGGCGGACGAGTTGCCCCATGCGAACACGGCTGCGCAGCTGCGGCGCTTCATCAAGTCGCGCGCCTATGTGCCCATGCATGAGCTGCGCCGCCGCTTCGAGCTGAATGGGGATGCCGACGACGTCCTGCCCATCAACACCGCCGACGGGCGCGTGTTCGTCGGCCTGCCCGAGCGCGAGAGCCAGTTCCTCTCCGACCTCGTACGGCAGGGCGACGTGGGTCTCGAGTTGTGCCGCGACCCGGACGTGGCCATCGTCGTCGGCGTCTACCCGATGAGGCCGATCAGCCACTAGGCCTCGTATCGGGCGCCGGGCGATCCCGCGCGCAGCATGGCGCTGATATCAGGGGTGTCACCTCCCGTGGCACCGGCGCGCAGAACGCCTACGGATCGACCCGCAGTGACCCGATCTCGAGCGGGTTGTCACGAGGCGTGGTGAATCGATCGACCAGCAGCTGCATCCTTGGCCGATCGCGTGGACTCCCTCCCGCCTGCCACCGGTGGTGACATCGTGAGCATCAGTCCACGAGCCGCGCCAACGGCACGGCCACGCCCTCCAGCGCCAGCAGGTCGCGCTTGACATCGAGGGCGTCGGGGCCGCCGCCGTAACCGCCAATCGAGCCGTCGCCGGCCACCACCCGATGGCAGGGCACCAAGAGCCAGAACGGGTTGCGGCCGAGGGCTGCGCCGACCGCCCTGGCCGCACCCGGGGCGCCGATCCGGCGTGCCAGGCGGCCGTAGCTGGTGACGTCGCCGCGCCCGATGGTGCGGGCGCCCTCGAGGACGCGTCGGTCCCAGGGGGAGATGCCGCGCCAGTCGAGTGCCAGGGATCTCGAAGGCTCTGTAGCGTCGGCGACGCTCGACACGGCCTCGACCGCATCGTGCAAGGCCGCCGACCACGGTTCGTCTGCCGCGACGACCAGGCCGCCCAGTCTCTCGCCGACACGGCGCGCCACGGCCACCGCGGACCAGTCTCGTTCGATGGCGGCGACGCCGATCTCGGTCACGACGACGTGCACCGGCCCCCAAGGGGAGGGCACCGTGGCCATGATGGCGACGACGTCTGGCATCGGCCCAGTATCGCCTCTGTTATACTCCCCGGGAGTATGCCGACTCCGACCCTCGTACCGACCAAGATCGACATCGTGCTGCCCATCGAGGGCATGACCTGCGCCTCCTGCGTCAACCGCATCGAGCGCTTCCTGAAGAAGACCGACGGCGTGGTCGAGGCCAGCGTCAACCTGGCCACGGAGCGCGCCACGATCACGTTCGACCCCGCGATCGCAGGACGCCAGGAGCTGGTGCAGGCCGTCGAGGCCGCCGGCTACGACGTCCGCCCTCAAGCGGCCGTGGGTCCGGAGACGGCCGCCGATATCGCCGCGGAGGCGGACGCGGAGGCGCTCGAGCGCGATCACGCGCTGGGCGACCTCAGGCTCAGGGCGCTGACCAGCCTCGCCTTCGCCGTCGCGATCATGGCCGTCGTGGCCTGGCCCGGTGGCCTGCTGCCCATGGAAGACGCCAACCGGCTCGTGCTCCTGCCGGCCACCTTCATCCAGTTCTGGGCGGGCGGCCGCTTCCTGCGCGCGGCGTGGAAGGCGGCGCGCCACGGCGACGCGACGATGGACACGCTGGTCGCCATCGGCACCTTGGCGGCCTGGGGCTACTCCACGCTCGTCACGCTCTGGCCGGCACTGCTCACGAGCGCGGGACGGCAGCCGGAGACCTACTTCGACAGCAGCGCCATCATCGTCGGGCTCATCCTGCTCGGCCGCTGGCTGGAGGCGCGCGCCAAGCGCCAGACGGCGGGCGCCATCCGGGCGCTGGTCGGCCTGCAGGCGAAGACGGCGCGCATCCTGCGCGACGGCGAGGAGTCGGACGTTCCCCTGGAGCAGGTCCAGGCCGGCGACCTCATCCGCGTCCGGCCCGGCGAGAAGGTGCCCGTCGATGGGCTCGTGACGGATGGCCTTTCGGCGGTCGACGAGTCGATGCTCACCGGCGAGTCGATGCCGGCCACGAAGCGCCCCGGCGACGAGGTCATCGGGGCCACGCTCAACACCACCGGCACGTTCGTCTTCCGGGCCACGCGCGTCGGACGCGAGACCGTCCTGGCGCAGATCGTGAAGATGGTCGAACAGGCGCAGGGCTCGAAGGCGCCCATCCAGGCCCTGGCGGATCGGATCAGCGCCATCTTCGTGCCCATCGTCCTGGCCCTCGCGGCGCTGACCTTCGTGGCCTGGTTCGCCCTCGGTCCGGAGCCGCGCTTCACGCTCGGGCTCGTGGCCGCCATCACCGTGCTGATCATCGCCTGCCCCTGTGCCATGGGCCTGGCCACGCCGACGGCGATCATGGTCGGCACGGGCCGAGCTGCCCAGGCCGGCGTGCTCATCCGCGGCGGCGAGGCGCTCGAGGGGGCCGGCCGCGTGAACGCGGTGATCTTCGACAAGACGGGCACGCTGACCGTGGGCAAGCCCGCCGTGGCCGAAGTGGTTCCCGTCCAGGGCTTCGATGAGGCCGAGCTGCTCGACCTTGCCGCCTCCGCCGAGCGCGGCTCGGAGCACCCGCTGGCGGCCGCCATCATCGCCCGCGCCCGTCGATCGGAGTTGGGCTTCCGCGCGGCGAGTGACTTCGAGGCCATCGCCGGGCAGGGCGTCGTGGCGCGTGTCGAAGGCCGGTCGGTCGCCATCGGCAACCGGCGGCTCATGGCCGCCGGCGGGGTCGACATCGAGGCCCTGGTGCCCACGGCCGATCGGGCCGCGGTAGAGGGCCGGACGCCGGTCTTCGTGGCCGTCGATGGTCGGGCGGCGGGGCTGCTCGTCATCGCCGACCCGGTGAAGCCCGAGGCGGCCGAGGCCGTCGCTCGACTCACGGCCCGTGGCCTCGAGGCATGGCTCGTTACCGGGGATGGTCGCGCCACCGCGGAGAGCGTCGCCCGCGCGGTCGGCATCGCGCCGGAGCGCGTCCTGGCCGAGGTGCTGCCGGGCGAGAAAGCCGAACGTGTACGCGAGCTGCAGTCGGCGGGCAAGATCGTGGCCATGGTCGGCGACGGCATCAACGACGCGCCCGCCCTCGCACAGGCCGACCTCGGCGTGGCCATCGGCACGGGCGCCGATGTGGCGATCGAGGCCTCCGATATCACGCTCGTGGGCGGCGACCCGCGCCTCGTCACGTCCGCGATCGCGCTCTCAAGGCACACCATGCGCACGATCCGTCAGAACCTCGCGTGGGCCTTCGGCTACAACGTGGTGCTCATCCCGGTGGCCATGGGCGCCCTCTACCCGTCCTTCGGCCTGACCCTCAACCCGGCCCTCGCCGCGGCGGCGATGGCCTTCAGCTCGGTCAGCGTCGTGCTCAACTCGTTGCGTCTGCGCGGGGCGGACCCGGGCGCCGACTGAGCATCGTGACTCCGGCTAGCATCCCATCCCATGCCGTCGCCTGACGCAGCTCAGTACCGCTACCGGCTGCCCGTCCAGGTCCGTTTCCGCGACACCGATGCCATGGGCCACATCAACAACGCCGTCTACCTGACCTACTTCGAGTCGGCCCGGGCGGGCTACTACCGCGCGGTCACTGGGCGCTCGTTCGAGGGCATCGATGAGCATCCGGTCAGCCTGATCCTGGCCCGTGCCACGGTCGATTTCCGCGCTCAGGCCTACTTCGGCGAGACGCTGCTGGTGGCCTGCCGCACGAGCTGGCTTGGCCGCTCCTCGTTCTGCACCGCCTACCGCATCACCGCGGCTGAGGACACGGTGCGCGGCGCGGGACGGCTGATCGCCGAGGGCGAGACCGTGCTGGTGACCTTCGACTACGCCGCGCAGCGCCCTGTGCCCATCCCGGCCGACCTGCTCGCGCAGCTGCAGGCCTTCGAGGGCGGCCCGATCCCGCCCCGCCCTGGCTGATCCGGAACGGGGCAGCGCCCACCCGGGATCACGGCTCATTCGGGACGGGCGCTCCAGGGCAGGCCTCGACATACGGCTCGGCGCCCATGTAGCGCGTCCACTCGGCCAGCGACAGGTTGCGGCCGACCAGCCGGCAGGCAGTCGCCAGCCAGGACTTCGGGTCGAGATCCCAGCGGCGCACGCTCCCGTCGGACGTCACCGTGAGGGCCGTGCGCCCGCCGTTGGCGACCTCGAAGCGGAGGGCAAGGATCCGCCCGGGCCCGGCGTCGATCGTGCCGACCACTGCGCGCAGGCCAACGTCGACCAGCACTAGCGAGCTGCGCTCGATCTCTCCGCCCCCGTCCGTGATGGCGACCGCGATAAGCGAACCGTCCGGACTCGCGTCCAGGGCGGTCGCGAGGCCGTCGAAGGGCACGTCGGCAGGGACCTTGCCGGTCGAGCCATCAACGATCCGAACGGCACCCAGCACCGTTGGGCCGCCGATGTCGTCGCTGGTCGGGTTGCCGCTCTTGACCAGCACCAACCCGGACCCGGGGAGGAACGCGGCAAGGTCGGCGTCGACCGCGACGGTCCTGGCACTGGCGAGCGCTCGATCCACCAACACCGTCGTCTTCCCTGGGATCGCTACCACGTTGCCGTCCGGGCTCACGGCCAGGCCGGAAGAGCAGGGTGCCGAACCGGGCAGCGTCTGTGCCGGTGCCCCTGGCGGATCGACGGGCCGATACACGAGGGTGCACGATCCCAGGCTCGGTCCTTCGCCAAGGAAGAGGCCGTGGTCGTCGGCCCCGATGGCCATGGCCCACAGCGATGGGCCGGGCAGCGGCACCGTGGCGCGAACCTCACCGGTCGCGACGTCGCGCAGTTCGACGCCGGCGCTGTCGGCGATGCCGACCAGCATGCCGTCGCGGGAGATCGCAACGCGGCCCACGGTGGCCAGTCCCGCCTGCACCGGCAGAGTCGGCAGGTGCCCGAGCACCAGCCGCGAGGTCCGCGCGAAGTCGATCACCTCGAGGGTGCCGTCAGCATTGCCCGCAACGATCGTTCCGGCCGTGCTCGACGCGCCTATCGCGAGCGTCTGGAAGCCGCTCGGCGTGAGGGACGAGTACACCGGCGTGCCCGAAACGAGGTCCCAGAGCGACAGGGTGCCCGAGCCCGTGGCCAGCACCGCGGCCCGGCCTTCGTCGGGGGCCACCGCGACATGAACGTCCCCCAGCGTCTCCCGCGTCTCCGACGTCGAGTCGAAGAGCCTGAATTCGGGGCCCAGCCTTACAAAGCCATCGATGCGGTAGATGCTTGCCCGAGTCGGGCCCGGGTCGATCGTCGCGTCGGTCAGCACCGCAAGGTACTTGCCATCTTCACTGAAGCGCGGATCGCCGTCTATCGGGGACCCCACGGGCAGGCCGGTAGATGCATCCCAGAGCTGGTAGGGGAACCGGCTGTACAGGAGGAAATGGGTGGCGTCGGGTGCGAGTTCCACGCCTGGTGGCACCACCAGATCTGAATGCCGGTTGGTGGCCGGTTCCCACGTCGAGAGGACGCCCGCCTGGATGTCCGTGGTCAGCCACCGCACCGAAGCGCCCGCGTCGGTCCAGCCTAGGGTTACGACCTGGTCGGGGTCCGAGGTGGTCGGCGCCAGGCGTCTCGTCTTCGTGGCCAGGTCGAGCACCGCGACCGCGATGGCCCTGTCATCGAAGAAGGCGAGCGATCGCCCGTCCGGACTGAAGGTTGGTATCTTCCCGGCGATCGGTTCACCCACCTGGACGCCCGAAGCCAGGTCCCAGAGTTGGATGCCCGTGTTCGTCTCGACGGCGGCCATACCGCCGTCCGGCCTGACGGCGATGGCCTTCCCGCCGACGGGTGGGCCCGGTATCAGGCGCACGATCTCGGGCTGCGTGCCGAGGGCATCGAGGAAGTTGATCCGGGCCTGGATGGAGTCGAACCTCTGCAGGCCAAGGATCGAGAGCAGGATGGAGGGGGCGAGGTCATCTCGCGTTGCAATGGATTGCGCCACCAATTGCCGTGACAGGGCCTCCGTTCTGGCGGCCTCGGTGGCGGTTCGTTGGGAGTCGGCCTGCAACCCGAAGTAGATCGCCGCGACCGCCAGCGCGCCGGCGACCACCATCGCACCGCTGAGCAGGAGCGCTCGGCGCCGCATCCCCTGCGCCGCGCGGGCGGCATCCTCGGCACGCTGCTTCTCCGCGGCGGCCAGCTGCTCGGCAGCGCGCAGTTCCCGGCTGCGCCCCTCCTCCCTGGCCGCCTCGTCCCGCACGGCGTAGGCCCGCGATGCCTCGAGGAACTCTCGCTCCTGCGCGTTGAGGGTGCCGGCATCCGCGCGTGCCCACTCATCCGCCTGGGTCAGTCGGAGGCCTCGATACAACGCGCCGTCGTCGCGCTCGAGGAGCAGCCACTCTTCGGTCGCCTCGGTCAGATGGCGGTGGGTGCGCAGACCGTCGCGATCCTCATCGAGCCACTCGCGCAGCGTCGGCCACTCCCGGATCAGCGCCTCGTGGGCGACCTCCACCGTCGCCTCGGCGACCGTGATGAGCCTTCGGTCGGCGAGCAGGAGGAGCACGCCCCGTACGGCCTCGGCAGCCGCGGGGTCGGCCGGCAGGATCTCGGACAGGGCGACACGCCGCCGCGTGTCCTGGGTGCCCTCGCCCAGCTCGGTCAGGCGCAGGAAGATGCCCCGGGCGATCGTCCGTTGCTCCGTGTCAAGTTCGGCCTGCATGACCCGATCGGCCGTGCGCGCGATGGCGCCCTGCACGCCGCCCGACTCGCCGTAGGCCTTGAGGGTCATGATCGCCCCGCGCCGGCGCTGCCACGTTTCCAGCAGGGCATGCGACAGCAGCGGCAGCGCGCCCGGCTCGTCGCCGACGTCGCGCAGGATCAGATCGACCAGGCCGGGCACGAATTCCCAGCCGCCGTTCGTCGCCGGCGCCTCGATGGCGCGCCGAAGCTCCCCCGGGGACATCGGCCCGATGTACTCCTGTTTGGTGGCAACGATCTGCCGCAGCTCTTCCTGGCTGGCCAGGTGTCCATAGAAGTCGGCACGGAGGGTGATCACGACGTGGACGGGCCCACCCGCCGTATTCGTGGCCGTCAAGAGGCAGGCGATGAAGGCCTCGCGATCGCGCGCGTCACGGCAGATCGTGTACAGCTCCTCGAACTGGTCGACGACCAGCAGCAGACGGCCCTGCCGCCGGCGCCCACCCCCTTCGATGAGGCGGACGGCCGCCAGGTGCAGGCTGCGCGGATCTCCTCGCAGGTCGTCCATCAACGACGCGGTCGCACCGACCGATCCCGGACCGGCCGGGAGCGCGAGGGCAAGCGCCTCGATCGGGCGTTCGGTGGGGGTCAGGATGGTCGTCCGCCAGCCTGCACCCGCGGCGTCCAGCGCCGGCACCAGTCCAGCCCGCACGAGCGAGCTCTTGCCGCTGCCGGAGGCACCGACGATAGCCAGGAAGCGCTCGGCATCGACGCGCTCGACGAGTCTGGCCGTCAGTTCCTCGCGACCGAAGAACCGCGACGCGTCCGCGGCGTCAAAGGCGTGCAGGCCCATGAACGGCGCCTCACCAGCGGTAGGCGGCTCGTCGCCGGTGGCCATCGTGCGCAACGCCGGAAACTCGTGAGGCGATCCCGGCACGGAGATCTGGTAGAGGTGGATCGGACCGCGGACGTCCTTGAGTCGATGCTCGCCAAGGTCGACCAACGCCGCCCCGTCCGGCAACACGTCGTCGAGCAGGTCACGCGTGACCGACGAGATAAGGATCTGACCGCCGTGGCCGGCGGCGGCGATGCGCGCCGCGCGATGGACATCCATGCCGATGTAGCCGGTCCGCGCGATCATCGGCTCGCCCGTATGCAGCCCCATCCGGACCCGCACCTGGGCATCTCTCGCCCACTTGTGGCCGGCAAGCCGCCCTTGAGCATCGACGGCGCACGCGACCGCGTCGGCCGCTCGCGGGAATGCCGCGAAGAAGGCGTCGCCCTGCGTATCGACCTCGATGCCGCCCCAGTAGGCGAACGACGCCCGCAGCAGATCGCGCTGATCGGAGAGCAGGCTGGCGAAGTCTCCCCGGAGCTGCTCGAGCAGCCGCGTCGAACCCTCGATGTCGGTGAACAGGAAGGTGACGGTTCCGCTGGGCAGGGACCCGGTCCCAGGTTCGGCGGGGAGCAGGGCGCTCATGTCAGACCTCGGCTCTGATCTCCCAGCGCTTGTAGAGGGCCACGGCGTTCTGGCCGCCGGAGCCGACGCCGGTGATGATAGCCGTGTCGCCGTGCACATCCCCTACGAGCTGCTCGCGCAGTTGGCGGCTTGGAAGGGACGCCGATCCTGCCACGACCAGGCCGACCGGCGGAAGATGCGGGCGCCTGACCGAACGCCTGCGACGGACCGCGTGTCGCCGCGTGTCCTCGTCCAGATACGTCCGTGACACCGGGCCTGGGCGCGCAGTGAGGCCGACGCGGGTCTGAAACGGGAGCGAGAGCCCTCGCTACGCTGGTGGTGTTGAGCACATCAGCAGCAGGAGGACTCT
>Ga0315281_10005605_pt1 | contig 17950 bp, 12 predicted proteins | sample YL17G07_0_MG_FD_204540 | JGI IMG/M metagenome (GOLD analysis project Ga0315281, IMG submission 204540) | Sediment microbial communities from Yellowstone Lake, YNP, Wyoming, USA - YL17G07_0 | ecosystem: Environmental > Aquatic > Freshwater > Lake > Sediment | place: USA: Wyoming | collected...
ACCACACGGATGGCCACAGATGAAGCTTTCTTTTCATCTGTGAATATCCGTCATAATCCGTGTTCATCCGTGGCCCCCCTCTGTAAGTGACCCATTACCTGATTTTCCCCGCTCCCCTCCCGGTAGGGACCCCGCCGAAGGGAAGTCCCACCGGGACCGGGGCGCGGCCGGGCTCGTGTAGCCGATACTTGTAGCCGAGACTTCAGTCTCGGCTTTATATCATCCTTCCACCCTGAAACCTGCGTGAAAACAACATTATTAGGAAGGGTGAGTATTTAAGTCTGGAGAGGTGGTCGCAAATTGCGACCACCTTATTTTTCTCGTAGGTGGTCAGCCGAAACATGAAATCCTCCGGAAATCTTTTACGATTGCGCTTCAGCTGTTCATTGAAGCGCTTTGTGGGCACCCCGTAGAGATAGGCCAGGTCAACATCAAGAATTACCTTCTGTCCTCTGATCATAATGATTGAATTCTCGATACGGTCTGCCGGAATCAAAGAATTACTAGTCCTGACCATCGCTGCTGTCATTGCGAGTCCCGCATGGCGGGACGAAGCAATCTCACTTAAAGGGCTTTCAGATGTCCACCTCCGTTGTTGAGGGAACTGCATTTATTTTGTGCTTCACTGTATTAGACGAAGTGCGGGGGAGTTTTATTCCAGGGAAAGTGAGATATTTTTTCTCGGCAGAATGTTCAGGACAGTTAAATTCGGATATCACTAACATTCACGCGAGGTAAAGAGGATGGGTTGAGCGCTCATGGGTGAGGTCAATAACATTCGCGTGAGTCAAAAAGGATTTTTAGCATTCCAATTGTGGATGCTGGAGGGAATGGCTCAAAAATTCCCGCTGTTTTTGGTGATCCCCTTCGACTTCCCCCACGAGCTCCACGGGGGCAGGAATATTCCTGTTAGCATCATGGCTCCGGATAGAATCCGATGTGCCGCTTGGGTTTTTCAGGAGGCGAGATCAATTGGTTTATTGCGTCGAAAATAGACTGTATCTGGTGATCGTATTTATCAATCCTTGTTTCAAGCAGCCGTAGCTTATGCGCGAGTTCTTTGTGGGTCGAGAGGATCTCTCTCAATCTCACGAATACTCTCATTATCGCTATGTTAACCTGGATGGCCCGTTCGCTCCTGAGAACACTCGACAACATCGCTATTCCTTGCTCGGTAAATACGCGAGGCATCTTGCGAGTACCGCCCCATCTTGATGTTCCAAAATGGAATATCGAGTTCCTAAACTCGCTGGCCGTCAGCTTAAAGGAGAAGTCATCGGGAAATCTGCCTGGGTTTCTGGTCACGGCCTTATTAAGATTGGCTGTTGTAACGGCGTATAGAATTGCTAAGTCTTTATCAAACATCACCTTCTGCCCTCTTATTAGGTAGATATTACGTTCAATCCGCTCCGGTGGAATGAGTTCTTTCATGCACCCCCTCCTTTTAAATTGATTGCCTTGTGAGAAAACCAGATTGTCTTTTCAGGTCCCACTATATATGACGGAGTAAGAAGTGATTTTATTCCCGGAAAGGTGAAATATTTTTCTAGGCTGGATGTTGGGAGCGCGTTAATTAAAAAACCGATAGCATTCGCGCGAGTCAAGGAGGATAGGTTGAGCGCTCATGCGTGTCGTCAATAATATTCATCCGAATCAAGGCGGAGGGGTTGAGCGTTCAAGGGTGAGGTCAATGGCATTCACGCGAGTCAAGGAGGATGGGTTGAGCGTTCAGGGGTGAGGTCAATGATATTCGCGTGAGTCACGGAGGATTTTTAGCATTCCAATTGTGGATGCTGGAGGAAACGGCTCAAAAATCCCCGCTGTTTTTGGTGATCCCCTTCGACTCCCCCCACTGGCTCCACGGGTGCAGGAATATTCCTATTAGCATCGTGGCTCAGCAAAAAATCCGATGCGGCGTTTCGGCTTTTCCAGGGGGGACATGAGTTCGCGGATCGCGTCGAAAACCACCTTAAATTGAGCGTCGTATTTCTTCTCCATATCTTCGAGTTTGCGGGCCAGCTTGACATGTGTCGACAGAATCATCCACAGTTTCACAAATGCCCGCATGATTTCAATATTCACATGGACGGCCCTTTTGCTTTTAAGAACACTGGAGAGCATGGCTACCCCTTGCTCTGTAAAGGCCATTGGTGGATAGCGTAGTCCCATACGGTCGGCATTGGAGGTCACAAATTGTGACCTCCAATGAGCAAACTCCTGATCGTTCAGACTAAACATGAAATCCTCAGGGAAGCGGTCAGCGTTTCGTCTAACTGCCTGCTTGAGTGCTTTTGTCGAAACACCATAAAGAGCAGCGAGATCCCTATCAAGCATCACTTTCTGACCCCGTATCAAAACGATCGCCCTTTCTATCCGTTCTGTAGGCACCAATGAAGGATATTTTGTCTTCCCCATATTGCACCCCCCCCCCTTGGATTGCAGTAGATTGCATTTGCTACTCACTATATAAGACGAGGTGAGAGCGAATTTAATTCCCGGAAAAGTGAAATATTTTTCTAGCATGGATGTTGGGAGCGCGTTAATTAAAAAACCGATAGCATTCGCGCGAGTCAAGGAGGATAGGTTGAGCGCTCATGCGTGTCGTCAAGAATATTCATCCGAATCAAGGCGGAGGGGTTGAGCGTTCACGGGTGAGGTCAATAACATTCGCGTGAGTCAAAAAGGATTTTTTAGCATTCCAATTGTGGATGCTGGAGGGAATGGCTCAAAAATTTCCGCTGTTTTTGGTGATCCCCTTCGATTTCCCCCACGAGCTCCACGGGTGCAGGAAAAGAAACCTCTGATCTCGGCGCAGTGAGTGAGCGTAGCGGACGATTTATTGTCTGGGGTGTGATCCTGATTATTTCAGAGGCTGAAGGGAAAAGGTGTCACCGCTGTATCAACTGTCAAGGATAAAGATTTGACCCCATTTGCCTACTAATGATCGCACCCGGTTGATATTGATAGCACGTATTACCTTGGCCACAATTTAGTTTGCATCAAGGTATGCATAATAGAGATCATACAGATTGAGAAAATGCAAACTAAATTGTGGCCAGATTAGTATATGCAATGTTTAGCAATTTCTCGACTTGTATTTTGTCGCAATCTCCTTAAGTCGCAGTTTTATATCTTCGTCATAACGTATATACTCAATCTGCACTTTGTTCAATTGAGCGAGATTGTATTTTTTATAATCTCTTTCCCGTGTAATTCTCAACCCTTCTTCTCCGCCGAAAAATTCAATTGCCTTGTAATGTTGTTCCCCTTGATATTCGATTGCAAGCTTTAAAGAAGGAATATATGCATCAAAATGCTGTGGTTCCAGCCAATGAGGGGCTCCTCTTACAACAATTTGATTCGGAGCAAACAGTTCCTTTGTTAGCGATATCATTTCTGCTTCAGCTAACCATCCATCTCCTATCCTCGGAACTCCCATTTGGTCTCGGATCTTATTTTCAATATTTTGAAGCATGGAACTTAATATGTCTTCGAATTCTTTGATAGCATAAAAACAATACATCCGATTTATTTCCTTGGAAAACGGCGATTGGGGCGCCAGTTCTGATTCGAGACCTGTCCCAATAAATAACCCCCACGAATATTTAGATTCAGATTTGTACTTATTCGCTATCCACTGCAATAAATCAAGCCCTTTGTCCTTTTCAAATTGATCTAAATTCGCCTGGCAAATGCCAACGAATTTATCTTGGTGGTCTAATAAAAAAGGAGTGTAATGCTCGATAAGATACTTGTACTGACGGGCTATGTCTTCCCCAGATAATTTCTTGCAAGCCACACAGAGGATATTTAAATACTTGTTCCAATTGTTATTCTTTAACCAGTCAGCCTCCCATGTAAGAGCGTCATCATAACGCTTTTCTAGAATATACAGATCTCGATAATATTCTCTGCCGTACAACCATAGCTGCGGATTAGATTCACATATGGCATGTATTTTATGACGACTTTCTTCGTAATTGCCATTTCTGCAATCCTTCAAGGCGTTTATCATATCCCGCCATGTTTGATTTGATGATTTTGCTTTTACAAGAATTGCCTGAATTTCCTTTTCTTCATAGCTATAATCTGGATTATTAATTGTGTGGGGTTTTTTGAATAACTTGCCTTTTAACTTGTTAATATAATGCGGAGATTCAAATTCCTTAGTATGTGAAAGAGCACTTTTCCAATTTCCAAATTTGGAAATAATAGCATCGTAGATATACCCTAGTTCTTTTCTTAACTCACTACATCTCTTTGTAGCTACGCCTACGCCATGTTTATCCTTCAACCCTATTAGAACAATATTACAATCGATCTTGGCCATTCCTGTGATAAGATCCTCTTTATATATTCGTTTACCCCACTCGATATATTTTCTGAGCGCTTCTGAATATCGATCCGAGATAAATAGAGCGCGTGCTAATTTTCTATAATTCCATAGCTCTCCATCACTGATCGCTTTCTTATATTCATGTATAGCTTCTGAGGTGCGCCCTGTACATATGTGAATTAAACCAAGATCAGCATGCCTTTTTATCTCTTCATAGATCTTAGTTGCCTGAAGTTCGTCGCCGATATTGTAATACGCCGCTGCAAGGTCTCGCCGCATCTGATATAACCTAGATGGATCGTCATATCCAGTACTTTCGGCTATTTTAATTCCTTCTTGCAACAATCTGATACCTAGCCCAAAACGGTTTTTACTAAAAAATTCCAAAGCCCTATGCCAAATATATTGTAATTCGCGATACTGAACATCATCTTCTGGAACTACATAATCTACATTAATCTCCATAGCTGATCTCTCCGCCGAGGAATACTAGATCTCTTTTCTTATTACGCGATAACGCTATCAAAATCGAGCCCTAGAGGCCAATACCTTCCAATAATTAACAGTACGTACTATACCCTGTATGTGAGCTTTAAAACTTCAGGGTCAGACCTCGAGAGGCTATCCGATAATTATAGTAGGTTCTGCCAACGCCACTTTGAAATGTATCTTCTTCAGCCGGTTTGAAAGTTCCCTTTTCTTCGTCTTCTTCCCGGCTGTTCAAGGCAGCGAAGGTATATTTTGGTGCCGAAAGCCGCCGTAATGAGTTCATGAGGCCGGTTTCAATGAGCTTGCAGGGCTATTACAAGCAAGTCTTGTGCCAAGTTTTTAGTGCACCTTTCAAACCGGCGAAATAAGGAACTTTCACGCCGGCGTTCACAGGATCACACCCTTAAGATGTCCAAAAACGTCATCAAAATGGAGGATGATATATTATTATGCTGCGGATATCTCCCTGCGAGTGGAGGGACGAAAAATAATTTTTGCATTATCGGACAACCTCTCGACTATTGACTAAGAATTCTTTCTATGTAACATCCCTACACGCACATGCAATTCTAGCGCATGGGTGGGCAGGTGACTGACAAGGCAGGAATCCGTCGGTAAAACTTCAAATGCGCGCGAGTTTTAGTTCAATTTGCTCTTTGGAATATACGATGTTTTGATGAATTTTTTGACCCCTTTTCGGCTAGTTTTTTTAAAAGATTTAAAAGTAGCTCCTCATCAATGCTAAAGTAGGCTTTGAATGATATATATCAGTCAATAGTCGGGGGCCTGACCCTGAATTTGTTTCAAAGCATCTTGCGGAAGCTGCGCCAATGGGTAATGATTATAGTACTGCCATGAATTGGCCAGGTTAGGCTCATCTCATTAGAATCTGCACTTAGGTTTTCGAGGCGGCTGTTTTATCTGATGTAACAATGGCCTTAATTCTATGCAATTCTCTAAGGAAAAGTGCTGCCGGACGCCACAAATTTGCTTTCTTAATACGTTCATGATACTCAATAACTTTTTGATCAACTCGATTTAATTTGGATGTGTCAATTTGTTGATATTTATTTCTCCTATTGAGGATACATAGTATTATGTCAATAATCTGTATGCCTCTATGGGCTGATGCGGGTAATAGCTCAATTCTTCTCCCGATCATCATAGGCCAATTTCGATTCAGTGCTTTATCAGTAGTATCGCACTGTTCAATTTCTGGATGATGGTGAGCTAATAAATGTATTTTAAATCTTGGGTTTAGGAAATTCTCTATTTGATAAAGAGAATTCCCAAAAGCAGCAAAACCCTTAAAAAATAAACGGTCGATATTACAAATTTTAGGCTTGTCTTCTTCCTTTTTAAAGCCATCCCAATATAGTGTAAGGTCATGTTTTATAATAGCCTCAACAAGTAAATCTACAACCCTGCACTTTGTTGGGAAATCTATCCCCCTGAATATTCCTCCCCCTTTTATAAGATAAGTAAAAAGCTCTTTCCCCTTTAGCAATATTTTATCAGGAAAAGTTTTACATAATTCCGCTGCTAATATCCATGCTTTATCAGCGTCCTTCCAAAAATCTACTTTTTTATCGTTTGGAATCCTCATGCCTGCAAAGAATAAGTTGGGTTGCTCGGGGGTATCTAAATTACTGCCCGTGTATCCAGATTCATCAAGATAAATTTCAATATCAGCTATGGCACTCATAAAAGCTTATCTCATATCAAACATCTTGTTTAAACATCCCCGTCCGCGCATGCAATTCTAGAAAAATCAGGGTCAGACCTCGTCTATTGCCTAAAAGCCCTCCCTGCTCTTCTTATAAAAACGGCGCATAATAACTGCCGACCGGGAATTATTTTACTCCTCTTTTTGCTCACTGGCTAATTGAAAAAGAGGGAAATCTTGATCAATTAATTGCAGTGGGCACCCTGAAGGGTGCCCTGCATTTGTGGGCGGCGGAAAACTGGCTAATTAAGAAACAGGGAATATTTGGCGATTAATTACAACAAGGCACATCCCCCATCCTGAAGGGTGGGTTTCAAAGGCAAGATTGCTTCGCCCCGCATGGAGCGGGGCTCGCAATGACAGGATCTTCTTATCCGCCAATTCGGAGAACCCATCCGCCTTGACTCGGGCGAATGCTATTTGCGCGCGTGGAGGAGCTGCTAAATATGCAAAGATTGGCCGATTGAACTTCAAATGCGCGCGTGAACTGCTTTGAAAGGATTGAATTTAGGCCGAGATTAAAGTCTCGGCTACAGTTCAATTTGTTCTTTGGAATACGCGATATTTTTGATGAGTTTAGCGAACAATTAAAAAATAGAATGTTGTACTGGTCGGGGCGCCGGGATTCGAACCCGGGACCTCTTGCACCCCAAGCAAGCGCGCTTGCCAGACTGCGCTACGCCCCGACAAAGCAGTGACAAGTGGATAGTGAAGAGTGAATAGTGACAGTGACTGTAAACTACTATGGTGATACTATCATTGCGAGTTGCTTAAAGCAACCTGATTTTGCAGGGGGTCTCCACCGAGGCACGCACCGATCAAGCATTAAGATGTGCTGACTTATAGTAGACGCCGAGACTGAAGTCTCGGCTACCGTGTCGGCTATCGTGTCGGCTACCGTGTCGGCTACGTGGTTGGTGATATCAGGCCCATTACCAGCCTGCGATGGAACGGAATATGCCGGAAAAGAGCACTGAATTGATCGGGCCGAGAATTGCATAAAGCAAGGGAGTATTAATCAGAAAGAGCAGCAGCCATGGCCCGCCCCGCTGGAGGGGTGAGGCGCTTCGGAACGGATCGCGGCGAAGCAAATAGGAGACAAACTGGAATCCGTCGAGCGGCGGGATCGGGATCAGGTTAAAGAGACTGAGCCAGATGCTGATCGAGCCCATCCGCCAGAGAATATCCACCACTCCGCCGAAGGCAACAATCTCATCGCGAAGCACAATCTTCAACCCCCGTATCATCAGAGCTGCCACAAGGGCGATGAGGAATCCTGACGCGCATCCCGCGACACTAACACTCATATTGTCCACACGCCACCGGCGCACGTTGACCGGGTTGACGGGGACGGGCTTCGCCCAGCCGAAAAACCTGAAGCCTCCCAACAAACGCATCCCCCCTCCTCCAGAGAGGCTGAATATGAGCGGCGAGAGTGGAATGAAGACTGTGCCTATCGGATCAATGTGTGCTCGCGGGTCCAGTGTCAATCTTCCCAGGAGGCGTGCGGTGGGATCGCCGCAGCGGTCTGCCATCCAGGCATGAAAAAATTCATGGACCGAAACGACGAAAAGAAAAATAAGATACCCCGTAATGAAATCAATCATATGTGAAAACCGCTGATTACGCGGATTGGACGGATTATTTATAGTTCAACCACAGAAGACTCTGAATCTTCTAAAGCAAGAACTTGTCATGCAAGCAGTTGAGCTTGCCACGTCCGCCTCCCCCGGTGGAAACCGGGGTCGGCGTCCTCGCGATGACGACGCTAATGCTGATTTTTTCACACCTTCTGAGGGATTGCTATTTTACTTGTTGATTGCCATATCCTATGAAAGAATCCGCATAATCCGCTCAATCCGCGGTTATATCTACTGACCTTTCACGCCGCGCACAACCTTCTCGTCAAATTTCTCCACATGCAGGATGCCCTCATAGAACGCGCTCCCGATGTAGTGCATCAACCCCCAGGAAACCTTTTGCAGGGTGATCCTCACCCCCTCGAGGCCATAGTTGACGTTGCTGACCGCTCTGATGTCCTTGTCCCTCACCGGATAGAGGATCAGATGGTCTGTATCTGAAAGTACATGTTCCAGCCACGTGATGAGCAACGTCGCGCGGTAGACGGTCCCGCGCCCTGCGAGGCCGGTCACATCAGCGAGAATGGCTGAGGGGACCTCGCCCAGGGTGACTTGCCTGATCTGCAATGCGTGGAACAGTTCGCGGAATCTTTCTTTGGGCACCGAATCGGGGAGTTTGTCATATTCTTCTACCACCTTATCCAGACCCTTGCTGATAGGCTGTATTTTATCGCCGGGCACGGCGAGGTCAATGATGTTATCCAGGTCGGTCAGGACCTCCCGGTTGAGAATGCCGAGCACATCTGCCGCGACATTGTGAATATCCGTCGGCTTGTCCCAGTCGTGCCCCTTGTACCGAGTATCAGGGGCGAGAGAGGCCGGCCGCTTCGCGTCCAGGCGTCGCTGGTATTCTGCGACGAGGTCGGTGTAATCGAGTTTTTTTTCATGATACGGGAGACGGGCGAGGAGCTCTTTTGCTGATGCGCCTGAGATACCGGTTTCTTTCTCTCCCTCCCCCTTCAAGAAACCGCCCAGGGCTTTGCCGTCAAAACGGGCCTCGTCAGGCTGGGCGCCGACGAGTGAGAGCACCGTGGGGACGAGATCGGCCCCGCGCACCGCGTCGGTGATGATGATCCCCTTCCGCACATTCGGGCCGGTGACGAGGAACGGGATATGCATCGATTCGTAGTACAGGTACCCATGTCCCCCCGAAGGTTTTTCCGGTTTTTCCAGCGACCAGCCGCGATTGGCGCAGAGCACCATGTCGGGAGAAAACCGCTGCTCCCGCTCGGCCATATGGCCATCCCAGAACATCTGATTGGCAATCGCCACGACGGAATCGGGGTACGGGAGATACTTCGTTTTCTCCAGCCACTCGCGCTCCGGATGATATTCGTTGAGCCAGGAGAGCGGAATGCCCGCCTTGAGGTATCCGAATGGATCGGACGATTCCGCGGGGGCGTACGCGACCGCGCCCTGTGCGCTGCGCGTGATGTCGCGCGCGGGGATATACCGGTATAGATAGCGGTTGCCCCCCGCTGGATTCCGCTCTATGACCGCCTGCACGCCATCCTGCCCAAAGACCGCGACGCGGTTGGAGTCGAGCTTGACCAGAATCTGGCCGATGGGGCGATTGGAGATTGCCTCGGGGAAGAGGTTCTGACTGCCCATATCCCAGGAGAGGAGGCGCTCGATGAGATCGATTTCTTTCACCCCCGGCGCTACCGTATAGTGCGTCAGTTGGTAGAGGGTGTTCCGCTCAAGCCATTTCCCGGAATCGACATTTTCATACGGAAGGAAAACACGGCATTCGCCCTCACCGTAGTCCAGGAACAGATAGCCGTTCTTTTTTCTCTCCTTCCTCCAGTATGCGTCGTCATACCAGCGGACGTTACAGCCCATGCCCGAGTCGCTGCCAACATGCACCTCGCCGGTGGCACCAGTAAGCGGCTTATAAAAGAAATCGCGGCCGGGGTCGACTTTTTGCAGAATCGCATCTTCGCCGCCCATGGTGCCGTGGTCCGCGAAGAGGATCATATAAGTACGATCCCACATCTTCTTTTTTTTGAGCTCTTCCACAATGCCGCCCACCCATCTATCCATCAGAGCGAGCGGTTTTCTGCCGCCGCCGAACTGGGCCCTCGGCGCATGGTGGCTCGTGCTGTCTACCGAGGGGAACCAGAAGTTCATCAGGCGCGCATCGGATTGGATGACCCGGCCCTTCGCGAAACGCGCATGTATCTCATCCATATAGTCGGTGGCCTTGTGGAAGTAGAATGGCGGTATGACCGTCGAGGCATCCACCTCGTAGGCATCGGGAGGCGAGTGAGAGAGCACCGGTTGCGCGGTGGTGTAGTAGTGCATCCCGCGCTCGTGCAGGTAGTCCTCGAGGAGAGGGATATCGTCTTTCCTTTTCTCGGCGTACTGCTCGTATGCGTGAGGGAAAGGGCGCAACGCTATCTTTTCCGTCTCGACGCCGAGGCGGTGCAATCCCACGGGGTGATGCTCTTCTGCGGCAGCGGGCGGGCCGAACGGCTTCAGATAGGTGTCTGCTTTCCGGCGCTTCCGGTCAAAATAGTTGTTGGCTTTGACTCCCGAGCGGTTGGGGAATATTCCCGTATAGAGCGTGGAATTGCTCGCGAGCGTGCTCGAAGGGAAAACGGTAAAGGCGTTGATGAAATCCGTGCCGCCATCGAAGAACAGGGACTTGATCGTGGGAAGATGGCCGGCCTCCGCCATTTCGCGCAGGACATCATACCGCAGGCCATCCACATAGAGGAGCACGACATTGGCGTTCGGCACCGGTTGGCCGGGGGGAAGCTCCCCGGAGCTGAAGACAACATCGTCTTTCTTCTCCTCGGCCGGCCGGGCTTCGTCGCCCGTCATGATCGTGACAGTGAATGCCCCCTTATTGTCATTGAATGTGACGTCGTTTACTCCGAGGTAGAGCCTTCCGGCTGCGGCTGCCGTGCCCTGGTATTCCTTGCCGACGAAAAAGCGAGCGCCGTTCCGGCCAATTTTACCGATGAGGCAGTAGCAGGGTGTCGGGCCCTTATCAGTGACGGGAAGCGGGAATTCTTTTTCCTTGGCGGATTTTTCGCAACGGTAGGTGCCCTGCGGGCTCACGCGCCAATCGTAACTATCCCTGCCGAAGTACGCCCAATCCGAGATCTCTATCTCCCCTGTGGCAGTGATCCGGAGCGGATCGCCTTCTTTTATGTCCAATCCCGTATCCACATATGGTTGGCTGGCGGGGACGGACAAATCTTTAGCAGCGATGGCGTGGGTTGAACATAAGTTCACACACAGAGTTGCCATGCACAGCAGCTCCAGCATCAAATTTCGGTGCATTTGACGTCCTGATCCTTATTATTCATCGAATCAGTGTTTATTTATCCTCAATATTCCGTGGCATACTATTTCGTAGGGGCTTGATTTATCAAGCCCGCTTCAACGCGGGTTCGATAAATCGAACCCCTACAATATGGGGATGAATAGTTCAGGCCAAGCCCCGAGTTTGTAAAAATGATGTCTCTTAAACCTTCAACTTTCAACCGTAGGTACTGCGCATCTCCGGCTTCGGGCTTCTCATCATGAGTTCGCGCACTGCCGTTTCCGGATCTTTCCCGCGGTACAGCACCGCGTATACCTGATCGGCGATTGGCATTTCCACGTGATATCGTCGTGAGAGTTTGCGGGCGGCCTTTGTGGTGAGAATGCCTTCGGCAACCATCTCCATGCTCGCAAGAATTTGTTTCAATTTCTTTCCCCGCGCGATCATCTCCCCCACTCTGCGATTACGGCCGTAGCGGCTCACACAGGTGGTGATCAGATCGCCGATCCCCGCGAGTCCCCAGAAGGTGCCGGCCTTCGCTCCCATGGCGACCCCGAGGCGGGTGATTTCTACTATTCCCCTTGTGATGAGGGCGGCCTTCGCGTTGTCGCCGAATCCAAGACCGTCACACGCACCCGCGGCAATGGCGATCACGTTTTTAATGGCGCCGCCGATCTCGACGCCGATGAGATCGGGATTTGTATATACCCTGAAGCGTTCGGTCATGAGAAGGCGCTGGGCTTCCATGGCCGCCTGTTCATCGGACGCGGCGACTACCACTGTCGTGGGGCTCCCCTGGACGACTTCTTCCGCATGGCTTGGGCCGGAGAGCGCTGCGACGCGGACGCCCCGAATCTCCTCTTCGATCACCTGGGACATTCTCATCAATGTAGCGATCTCGATTCCTTTCGAGCCGCATATGACGAGCGGGTGGTGACCGTTCCTCTGTCGCGCGAGAATCGCCGCCACACGCCGGCATATCCGCCGCATGTGGTGCGAAGGGACCGCAGCAATGATCACCCCGGCGTCATCAACCGCCTCCTCGAGCAGAGAGGTGATGCGAATGCCGCGAGGGATCGCGACGCCGGGAAGAAATTTTCTATTGATCCTCTTTCTCTTGAGAAACTCGACATACTCGGGGAACGCCCCCCAGAGTGTAACGTCCGCACCTTTTCTGTCAAGGAGTATGGCCAGGGTAGTGCCCCATCCCCCATCACCGAGAACCGCAACCCGCTGCATCTCAGATTCGGCGCGTTTCTTCATCTGTCTAATTTCTCAGTCTGCCCGATCTTTCGCTCGGTGCCCTCGATCAGCCTCCTCAGATTGCCGTGGTGCTTCAAGGTCAGGGCGAGCGCCAGGAGGAGGGAAAACCAGAAGTAGGGAACCGGCTTATGGAACAGCACCATAAAAACAGGCAGGGACAAGCCCGCGATAATGGAGCCGAGCGAGACATAGCGCGTCAGTGCGACAACTATTCCCCACAGCCCAATCGCAGAGAGAGAGGCCAGGGGCGCCATGGCCAGGAATGCGCCGGCGGTGGCGGCAACCCCTTTGCCCCCCTCGAATCGGAGAAAGATCATCCAGTTATGCCCCGCGATGACTGCGATGCACGAGAGAATCTGCCATAGGGGGAGATAGGCCGACTCAGCACACGCCCACGGCGGGAGGAACGCGACCACCAGGTAGCCTTTCAGCACGTCAATACCTAACGTGGCAACGCCGGCTGCGGGGCCGAGGACGCGCATCACATTGGTCGCTCCGACATTCCCGCTCCCGTAGCTCCGTATGTCAATTCCCCTGATGACGCGCCCCATGAGATACGCCGTGGGAATGGAACCCACGAGATACGCCGTGCCGGCAACCACGAGCAGTCGCACAAACAGTCCAGTCATTTCAACCCTTCACACGCGCATATTATACACGATCTCCGCGGAGGGCGTAGCATATTTCAGGTAATGCCTGAGGCTCGCGTGGGGACTATATCTGTAGGGGTTCGATTTATCGAACCCGGGCGCGATAAATCGCGCCCCTACAACACAGAAAATGCTTCTATTTCAAATCGGCAAGGCTCGTAGTGCACCCCGTGAAACATGGGACACTGAATATTAAGGGCTGCGTCTCATGCCTCAGGCGCGACGACCCTCTTTCCGGCGATTCTTGAACTCCAGGCGGAGGGGAGTCCCCTCAAAACCGAAGGCGCGCCGCAACTCATTCACCAGGTAGTTCACGTAGGTGCGACCCACCAGCTTTTTTTCGTTCACGAAGAGCTGTACGGTGGGTGGCCGTACGCCGGTCTGAGCGGCATAGTAAAACCTGCATCGCTTTCCTGAGCGAGCCGGCGGCTCGTGCCGATCCCATATGTTATGGAGCACCCTGTTGAGCACGGGAGTGCCGATCCGCTTCCCCATCTGCTCGCAGACGTAGAATATGGTGTCCAGTGACCGCTCAATCCCCTGCCCCGATTTCGCCGACATGAAGACGAGCGGGACGTAGTTAAAAAAGCGCATCTTCTGCCAGACGTACTCGCGATACCGGCGCATGTCAGTGTCGCGAGCCAGATCCCACTTATTCACACCGAGGACGCACCCCTTCCCCTGGTCGTGGATATACCTGGCCAGCTTCTCGTCCTGCATGCTCACTCCTTCTCCTTCAGTGGCGTCTATCAACATGAGCGCGAGGTCGCTGCGCCGGATGCTCCCGCGGGTCCGCGAGAGGCTGAAGAATTCAGCCGGCTCTCTGATCGCGCCCTCACGCCGCACGCCCGCGGTATCGATCAGCGTGACGCTGCGCCCGCTCCTCGAGACCTCTATGTCCACCGAATCCCTCGTGGTGCCGGGAGCCTCATCGACGATCATCCGCTCTTCGCGCAGAATTCTGTTCACGTACGAGGATTTTCCGACATTCGGCCTGCCGACGATCGCGATCTTCAATGTCCCGGAGGGCTCATTCTTCCCTTTCCCCATAATCTGCGCGGCGAGGGCATCCATCAGCGCGTCGATGCCCAGGCCATGAGTCGCGGATACCGCAAAGAGATCGGGAAAGCCGAGGCGATGGAAGCTCGATGCTGCGAGCTCGAGCGCCTCGTTATCCGCTTTGTTGACCGCCACGATAACATTTTTTCCCGCTCTCCGGAGCATGGCGGCGATTTCGCCGTCGAGGGGGACAGGACCCTCTCTCACATCGGTGACCAGCAGCACCGTCTCTGCCTGCGAAATGGCGAGCTTCGTCTGTCGCTTTGCCATCTCCCGCACATTGTCAGAAACATCGAAGTCAATCCCGCCGGTATCAATAATAGAGAACTGTTTCCCCTCGTGCGACACGGATGCGGCAATCCGGTCACGCGTGAGGCCGTAGGTTGAATCGACAATCGCGATCCTCTTTCCCGCGAGTCGGTTAAAAAGCGCCGACTTGCCGACGTTGGGGCGGCCCACAATGGCGACGGTGTGCATAAACACAGCCTAAAGTTGAAAGTTTAAAGCTGAAAGACAGTGCACATAACAACAGCCTAAGGTTGAAAGTCTAAAGCTGAAAGACAGTGCATATAACAACAGCCTAAGGTTGAAAGTCTAAAGCTGAAAGACAGTGCATATAACAACAGCCCGAGATTGAAGGTCTATAGTTCAAGTTAGATAAAAGAACTTTTTTAGCACCTGATTTCTCTGATTAACCTGATTTTTCAGAGTAATCAGGTCGATCAGGTGCTAACCTCAAACTTTATTAAAATTCCTGAACATTAAAAAACGAGGCGACTTAATGGGTTACTTATGGGTGGCAAACCGTCATATCTGTCACTCCGCGGAAGCGGGAGTCCAGGTTTTATGCTGGATCCCCGCCTGCCTGCGCGAAGCGCCCCGTCGCTAAAGCTCTGGAGCGTCAGCGACCGCTTCGGCATAGGCAGGCGTTCGCGGGGATGACACTCTTACTGAGTACCACCCAAGACTGACCCATTGCGAGGCGATCGCCTCGCACACTGACGGATCCAGATTGATGAAACGCGCGATATCACTCTCGCGGTGGCGCCTGGAGCTGCTGCAGCCCCTGGAAGATATATTCGATCCCCGAAATAAACGTGAAGGCGGCGGCGAGGGAGAGGGGTATCAGATAGTGCGGCCAGAGCAGCAGAATCCATATCACGGTGAGCATCTGGAAGAGCGTGGTGAATTTGCCCGTCACGCTCGGCCTGGGCGTCACCTTCCCCATGAGCATGTGGATCAAGAGGGCGCCGAGAACGATGATGAGGTCGCGGCTGATGACAAGGACAGGAAACCAGCTCGGGAGCCTCGCGAGATGCCCCATCGGGAGGCTCGCGATGATCACCGCTGTGTTCAGCAGCAATTTGTCGGCCACAGGATCGAGGAACGAGCCCAGGACCGATTTCTGGGCCTTAAGCCGCGCGATGAAGCCGTCGAGCGCATCGCTCAACGCAGCGGCTGCAAACACGATGAGCGCACCCCAGCGAAACAGATCTCTTCCCGTCTCCCGGTAGTGCAACAGGGCTGCAATGAAAACAGGGACGAGAAGGATTCTGATCACGGTGATGATGTTGGGTGCGTTGATCACGCATGCTCCCTCCCCGGTGAAAATTCGTGCGCCGGGGGTGTGGGCCCAGCGGTCATTGCTGAGCCTTTTCGATCTTTCTCCAGGTGTCGCGCAGCGCCACTGACCGATTGAACACCATGTGTCCGGGGGTAGAATCTGGATCGATGCAGAAATAACCCAATCGCTCAAACTGGAACTGAGCGCACGGCGACGCCCCGGCCATGCCCGGCTCGACGAAGCATCCGCTGAGTTTTTCACACGAGGCAGGGTTCAGGTATGTCCTGTAATCGGCACCTTCCTCAGCGTTCCCGGGATTTGACTTTGTGAAGAGGTGGTCATAAAGACGCACCTCCGCCCCGATGGCGTGCGCCGCCGAAAGCCAGTGTATCGTCCCCTTGACCTTGCGGCCGTCAGGGGCGTGCCCTCCCCGGGTGGCCGGGTCGTAGGTGCACCGCAATTCCGTCACCTCTCCGGTCCGCTCATCCTTCGCGAACCCCGTGCAGGTGATGAAATAACCGTACCTCAGCCTCACCTCGCGGCCGGGCGCCAACCGGTGGTACTTCTTCGGCGAGTGCTCGCGGAAATCGTCCCGCTCGATGTAGAGAACCCGCGAAAACGGTACCCTCCTCGTCCCCATGGACGGATCCTCGGGGTTGTTGACCGCCTCGAGTTCCTCCACGCGGCCCTCGGGGTAGTTCTCGATGACCATGCGAAGCGGGCGGAGCACCGCCATCACCCGCGGCGCCCGCTTATTCAGATCTTCCCGCAGGCAGTGCTCGAGAAGTGCGATTTCCACCTGGCTGCCGGTCTTCGCAACGCCGATCCTATCACAGAAGTCCCTGATCGCCTCGGGGGTGTAGCCGCGCCTGCGAAGCCCTGAGAGGGTGGGCATCCGTGGGTCGTCCCACCCGGAGACGTATCCCCCCTCCACCAGCTCCAAGAGCTTCCGCTTGCTCAGCACCGTGTGGCCCAGATTGAGCCGGGCGAACTCGATTTGCTGCGGGTGGTGCGCGACGGACAGCGCGTCAAGGATACAATCATAGAGCGGTCTGTGATCCTCGAACTCGAGGGTGCATATGGAGTGCGTGATCCCCTCAATTGAATCAGAGAGACAATGCGCGAAGTCGTACATGGGGTAGATGCACCACGTGTCCCCGGTCCTTTGGTGCGCCACATGGCGTATGCGGTAGAGCACGGGGTCTCTCATGTTCAGATTGGGAGAGGCCATATCTATCTTTGCCCGGAGCACATGCGCGCCGTCGGGGAACTCTCCCCTGCGCATGCGCTCGAACAGGTCGAGATTTTCCTCCACCGTTCGGGCGCGGAAGGGGCTCTCCTTCCCAGGTCTGGTGAGCGTTCCGCGGTATTCCCGTATCTCCTCCGTGCGCAGGCTGTCCACGTAGGCTTTCCCCCTCTGTATGAGCTGCACTGCGTACTCATAAAGCCTCTCGAAGTAGTCGGAGGCATAGTAGAGGTGCTTCCCCCAGTTGAAACCGAGCCACCGGACATCCTGCATGATCGACTCGACGTACTCAACCTCCTCTTTGGCGGGGTTGGTGTCGTCGAAACGGAGATGGCATCTCCCCCCATTCTCCAAGGCGATGCCGAAGTTGAGGCAGATCGACTTTGCATGACCAATGTGCAGGTAGCCGTTCGGCTCAGGCGGGAACCGTGTCACAACCCGCCCCCCGTGCTTCCCCCTTCTCAGGTCCTCCGCGACGATCTCCCGGATGAAATCCCCCGTGGGCGCCTCTGCCTGCCCCCGGGTGTTTCTCCCGTTGTTATGATCCGGTGCGTTCATGGGATCAGCCGTTCTCTCCCTGTGCCGCTATTTTCTCACACTTCCGCAGCGCATCCTCGAGGCGCGCGAGGACGGACTCCTTTCCCAGGAGGGCCATTGTTTCGAAAATGCCCGGGGTCTCAGTGCGCCCTGACCGCGACCCGCA
>Ga0315281_10005606_pt1 | contig 17950 bp, 16 predicted proteins | sample YL17G07_0_MG_FD_204540 | JGI IMG/M metagenome (GOLD analysis project Ga0315281, IMG submission 204540) | Sediment microbial communities from Yellowstone Lake, YNP, Wyoming, USA - YL17G07_0 | ecosystem: Environmental > Aquatic > Freshwater > Lake > Sediment | place: USA: Wyoming | collected...
CGCGCAACCGCTGAATCTCATCACGACCTACGACGCGCGCCAGGCCCTGTGCCGCATTCTCTTCAGTTCCAATCTCCACGCCGAGGCCGTGGAACAAATCAAGAAACTCCTGCCCCTCGCGCCCGAAGACCCGTGGGCCTTGCAGTTCATCGCCGCCGCGCGCAGTCAACAACTCATTCAAGCCCATCCCCAAGGCCATCCCCAAGCCATTGACGAAGTGAAAAAACTTTACGAGCGCGGCGTGGACGCCAACGGCGGCAAGTCGTGGATTGTGCGCGATTATCTCGACGCCCTCGCTTCTCTCGGCGCGCTGGACACGGCCCTCGAAGAAGCGCCGCGCCTTCGCGCCAAATTCGCCGACAATGGGAATTTGATTTACCTCCACGCGCAGTTCCTCGCCCGCGCCGGACAGCCGGATCCCGCCGCGCAAACCGCGCTTGAAGCGTTGGCCGGCAGCGATGGCGTCCAGAACTTCGACGAACTCTACGACGCGGTGAAATTGATTCTCGTCGGGCTGGGCGCCACCGCCGGGGAACAGGCCGTCCTCGCGGCCCCGCTCCCGGAGGGGGGCGCGCCCCTCGAGGAGCGCCACCGCGCCCTCGGTCTGCTTCTCGCCCTCACGCCTGCTGAATCCGCCGCGCGCGCCCGCGAGTTGTTGAACGCCGCACTGGAGTCCCATCCCGATGATGCATGGGCGACTCTGCGTTTGGGCGACGTGGCGCAAAACGAAGCCGACCGCGAGGCCTTGTATCGCCGCGCGTTATTGCTCGCCCCGCGCTGGCCCACCGCCCGCGCCCACCTCGCCGCTTATCTGATTGACCACAACCGCGCTAGCGAAGCGTTGGAGTTCACCGACGGGCACGAGAGCGAAGCGGACGCAGTGATGGCCGAGCATGGCCGCGCGCTGTTGAACGTGGGGCGTTACGAAGAAGCCGTGCCGGTGCTGACGCAAGCGATGGAGGGGGCGGGGCAAGCAGATGCGAGGACGCATTACTACAAGTGGGCCGCCGAGGAATGGAGCGGCCAACACGAGGCCGCGCTGGCGACGGCGAAGAAAGCCCGCGCGCTATTTCCGGATACTCTGGCGTGGTGCGTGAACCTGGCGACGACTCTGCGGAGCCTCGGCAAATTTGATGAAGCGAAGCAAACGATGGCCGAGGGCAAGGCCAACGGCCTGAGCGAGGCCGACACGCTGACCGCCGAGTACGAGACCGCGTGGGCGCGCAACGACGCGGAGGGCGCATTGCAAGCCGTCGAGCAGTTGGTCGCGCTCACCGGCGAAACAGCGGGCGATGCGCAATTGGGGAAGTGGGAGAACAAACGCCTGCGCTTACTGCTCGAACTCCAGCGCGCCGACGAAGCGCGCGAGTTCGTGAACGCCGAGGGTCTCGAGGCGCGCGGCTGGGGCGACGCCGCGTGGACGGCGATGAGCGCGGAGGAGTGGGTGTTGGGTTTGGACTTCGCCGAGAAAGCCCTGGCGCTCGACGCGCAGAATTTCTCCGGCCTCTTCTGCAAAGCCGAGGCCTTGCGCGGCATCGGGCGCGACGACGAGGCGCTGAAGGTTTACCATCAACTTCGCAAAGCGCATCCCACCGAACACAATGCCTACGAAAAACTCGGCCTGCTCCTCGCGCTCGACGGCATCCTGGAGGACGCGCTGACGATGGCGGAGCGCGCGGTGGCCCTCGGCCCGTACTGCCCCTTGGCGTGGGCCACGCGCGGCTACGTCTACTTCCTGCGCGGGGAACGCGCCGCGGCCGCCGAAGATTTGCAAACCGCGTGGAACCGCTCCGACGCCGACCGGCGGCGCAATTCGTCTGAGTTCTGGTGGCTCCTCGCCGAACTGCAAGGGCAACCCGACCTCGCCGCCGAGCGCAAGCGCCAAGCAGTGGAGGCCGCTATCTCGGCCTCCGCCCAGCGGCAGATTGAGCAGACCGAGGCCGGGTTGGCGAAGGCGTAGGGGCAACCCTTTAAAAAATCATTGACAGACTCTCGCCCTCTTCGGTATAATTCAACCTGTAAGCGTGTGGGCCATTAGCTCAATTGGCAGAGCACGTGCCTCTTAAGCACTAGGTTGGGGGTTCGAGTCCCTCATGGCTCACCACACTAACAAATCGGCGACTGTTGCACAGTCGCCGATTTGTTTAATCGCCCCGCGATGCAATTGACAACTGGGCCGAGCGGACTAGAATCGGCGCCATCACTCATCTCAGGAGGTTTTGGCCTGTGCAAACTTGCGGCAATTGCAATATTCAATCGGCAGATACGGCGGAGACGTGCGAGCGGTGCGGCGCGGATTTGCGCGCGCACTCCCTCACGGCGCGCGCCCGCGTCAAGATGCAGAAGAACGACCGGGTGAGCAAAATCCGCGTCTCCATCTCGGATAATTGCTGTCCGGCCTGCGCGGCGGCGCAAGGGGCGTATGCCAAAGAGCAAGTGCCGATTTTGCCTATCGAGGGCTGTTCGCACGGTCGTGGTTGCCGGTGCTACTACGAGCCGGTGCTCACCGAGATTTATCCTTGAAAAACAGAAACCCGTTTTCTCGCAAAGCAGAAAACGGGTTTCTTAATTTGAGAGACCGTCAAGGGCTTGCTCAGTGGAGTAAGCCCTTTTTTATTTGTCCGCGAGATGCCGCCGGGCGTAATCGAGCGCGGCGGCCCGGTCGGGGATTTCGCCCGCCGCCTGAGCCTCGCGTACTGCTTCGAGCAGTTGCCCCACGCGCGGGCCGGCTTCGAGGTTGAACTCGGCAATCAAATCGTCGCCAGTGATAAGCGCGGGCGGGCGCACGGTCTCTTCGGGTTGCTCAAAATAGGCGGTGAGCAGTTGCGCGCAGACGGCAAGGTGATGCGCCCACTCCTCTTGCGGCGGCGCTCCGGCGCTGTCTTTGGCGAGGAAGTCGGCGAGGGAGAGCAGGACGATGTCCACCCCGGCCTCGCCGGTGGCGCGGAAGAAGCGGTAGATGGCGCGGCGGCTGACGGCTTCGCCGGTGGAAGAGAGTTGGCGCGGGCGCATATGGTGGGCGACGATGGTCTGAGCGCGTTTCACTTCGTCACTGCTGAAATGCAGGCGCGTGAGGCGCCGCGCGGTGATGTCGGCGCCCGTGTTTTCGTGATTGAGGAAGCGGATGCGCCCACCGGCCTCGACCGAGCGGGCGCCGGGTTTGCCCACGTCGTGCAGGAGCGCGGCGAGCATGAGCAACCAGCGCGCGGGGCGCTCACCGCTGAGAATTTTTTGCAGGTGGTGATGCAAGGCCTGGCGGTGGCGGCCCAGTTGCACCGAGACGAGGCCCAGCGTAAGTTCCGAGGCGGCATCCACATCATGCCGGGGCGCGAGGATCGTCAACACCGCGTCAAGGTGAGAGACAGTGGCGAGAGTGTGTTCCCACACGTCGAGGGTGTGCGGCGGGGGTTGGGTGACGCCTTTGAGCGCGCTGAGTTCGGGGACGAGGTGCTCCAATAACCCCAGCATCTCCAGCGCGCGCAGTGAAGCCGCCGGGCGCGCGCCGCCGAGGCATTTGATGAATTCATCGCGCCGGCGTTCGGGTGAGATTTTAGCGAGGGCGCTGGCTTGCGCGCGGATTTCGGCGCGAGTGTCTTTATCAAGGCGGCAGTTGAGTTGAGCCGCGAGGCGGACGGCACGCACACCGCGCAGGGGGTCATCGGCGATGGCGGTGGGGGCGCAGGAGCGGATGACTTTAAGGCGCAGGTCGCTCTCGCCGTTCAGGGGGTCGAGCAGAGTCTCCGGGTCGGCCAGGTCAACGGCCAGGGCGTTGAGGGTGAAGTCGCGCGCGGCGAGATCGGCGTGAAGGTCGGGGCCGCGCAGGCGGGCGAAGTCGAGCGTGAAACGGGAGTCCGCGCGGGCCACGATGACGCGCCCCACGTCGCGTTCGGCGTCGAGGGGGTAGAAGGCCGCGCCGAGGGCATCGGCGACCGCGCGGGCGGCGGCGAGGGCGTCGCCGTCCACCGCAAAATCCAAATCCTGCACGCGGCGGTTGAGGAGCGCATCCCGAATCGCGCCGCCAACGAGCCAGACGCGCGCGCCACTGGGCAAGGCGTGTTGAACGTCCGCGATAATGTCCGGAAAAGTGAGCGAGGCGAGTTCAGTCACTAAGAAGACCTGCGGTTTTTCTTTGGGGCGCGTCAGTTGGGCGGCGATGCGCGCCTCTTCGGCGTTGAGGTTCACCGCGACGACGCGGCCTTGAGCAATGGCGACCCAGCGTCCGGCATAAACGCGCAGATTAGTCAGAAGTTTCACCCGACCCCTCCAGGGCAGAATGGCGGGGATGATAGGAGGTCAGCGGAGGATTGTCAATTGCGGCAGGGGCCTCAGACACTGGGTGTCCATTCACTCTGGCTTGAGATAGACCTCCGGCTTGACGACGCCGATGAAGGGGAGGTTGCGATAATACTCGTCTACGTCGAGGCCGTAGCCGAAGACGAACTTGTCGGGAATCTCGAAGCCGCGATAGTGAAGTGGGACGACGACTTCGCGGCGCTCGCTTTTGTCGAGGAGCGAGCAAATCTTGAGCGAGGCCGGGCGGCGCGTGGCGAGGATTTCCAGCACGGCGGCGATGGTGTGGCCGGTGTCCACGATGTCTTCCACGACGAGGACGTGCTTGCCCTCGATGTCTTGCTTGACGTCAAATAGGATGCGCACCGCGCCCGACGAGGTGCGCGCGCCCGCGCCGTAGGAAGCGACGGCCATGAAATCAATGGCATGCGGAATGGTGAGATGGCGCATGAGGTCGCTGAGGAACACCACCCCGCCGCGCAGGATGCAGACGAGCACGAGTTCTTGACCGGCGTAATCGCGGCTAATCTCCGCGGCGAGTTCGCGGATGCGCGTTTGCAATTGTTCTTCGGAGACGAGCACTTCGGCGAGGATGTCTTGGTAATCGGCGACCATGCGGGACTCCTTCAGTTGCGGGGGACGAGGTGATGCGCGCGACAGCGCGCTTCGTACATCTCGCTCGCGCCGACGACGACGATGGGGTCATCGTACTGCGCGGGCTGGCCGTTAATGAGCCGTTGGGTGCGCGAGGCCTCGTCGCCGCACACGGCGCAGATGGCGTGGAGTTTGTCCACCTGTTCGGCGAGCGCGAGCAGTTCGGGCATCGGGCCAAACGGTTCGCCGCGAAAATCCTGATCCAGCCCGGCGGCCAGGACGCGCACACCGCGCGCGGCCAAGGCGCGGCACACCTCACACACGTCGTCGCCAAAGAACTGGGCTTCGTCCAGCGCGACGACGGTCGTATCGCTTTCGACGAGCGGCAGAATCTCGGCGGCGTGGTGGATGGGCCGGGCTTCGAACTCGCTCCCGGCGTGCGAGGTGACTTTCTCGGCCGAGTAGCGGTTGTCTATGACTGGCTTGAAGACTTGCACTTTTTGTCTGGCAATGCGCGCGCGACGCAAGCGGCGGATGAGTTCGTCGGTTTTGCCGCTGAACATGGAGCCGGTGATGACTTCGATGGAGCCCTGAGTGTGTTTCATAGAGTTTATAGGGTGAAAAATAAAGGGCAGATGCGGTGGTCGGCATCTGCCCTGTGGTGTGCTTCACACGGAAACGGGCGGGTTAGGCCGCGCGCGTCTCGGTTTCATCCGTCTCGTCGGCCAGGTAGCCGCGCGCGCGCAGGCGCTTCTTCAGATTAATCAGCCCGGTGCGTCCCAGGCCGTCCACCCCGAGCATCGCGTCGTCGCCCGCTTCGAGGCGCTCCAACACGAGCGTGATGGTGGTGAGGCCGGCTTTGGTCAACGCGCCGTCAATCCGCTCGCCGAGGCCCAGCGTGCTCACCGGCTGGTCGGTCGAACTCTTGGCAGTGACGCGCGCGGTTGCGGCGGCCTGATATTGATTGCGCGCTTCGAGCTTCTTGTAGAAGCGATCCACCTGCCCCTCGGTGTCCACAATGCGCTGTTCGCCCGTGAAGAACGGGTGGCACTTGTAGCACACGTCGGTGTGAATTTCGGCGCGGGTCGAGCCGGTCGTCCAGGTGTTGCCGCACGAGCACGTCACTTTCGCTTCCGGGAAATACTTGGGATGGATGCCTTCCTTCATTTTTCACCTCTGCCCCGAATAAGCCACGAATGTTCCGTCGGTCGGATGAACTGGGGCCACGTGTCACACGACTCTGGGGAACGGTGGTCAATCACCGAGTTACGCGGCGGGTTGGGGTTGGGGTTGCGCCATCTCCGCCGGGAACACGCTGACGCGCTTGCGCCCGCCGGGGAGCGTCTCGAATTTGACGAAGCCATCAGCGACGGCGAACAGCGTGTCATCCTTGCCGATCATCACATTCGTCCCGGGGTGGAACTTCGTCCCGTGCTGGCGGACGATGATGTTGCCCGAGCGGACACGCTCGCCGCCAAATTTCTTGACGCCGAGGCGCTGGGAATTGCTATCGCGACCGTTGCGGCTGGAACCGCCGCCTTTTTTGTGAGCCATGGTGTCTTATCCTGCGATCTTTTCAATCTTGAGTTTGGTGAAATGCTGACGATGCCCGGTCTTGCGGCGCTGGCGCTCTTTAGCCTTGTAGTGAAAGACCGTCAGTTTCGGGCCTTTGATTTGCTCGACGACCGTCGCCATGACTTTGGCCCCGGCCAGGGTGGGCGTGCCCACTTTGGTGAAGCCGCTGTTTGTGATGAGAAGCACTTCGGTGAATTCGTGCGTGGCCCCGGCTTCGACAGGGAGGAGGTCCACCTCGAGCGTAGCCCCTTCCTCACAGCGGTATTGCTTGCCGCCGCTCTTGATGATGGCGTACTTCATGCGTTTCTCCTTCGCTTCGCCGCCACCGGTGTGAAGGACAAGGTGCCGATCAGCGGGGAAGGCTAGACAAGATTATGCCCCGGCAACTCACCGAGGCAACGGTTGAAATTATAGCCGGGGGAGGCGCGTTTTGTCAATCTAAAGTTGCGCGGCGGATGTTACCGCCTCCGCCAGAAAAAGTTGCGCGCGATGATACCGCGCCTCGCTCGGCGCGTGGTCGAGGGCCGCGACGACCTCCTCGGGCCGCCCGGTGGCCCCCTCGCGCGCGGCCAAGCGCATCTCCAAGGTATGACCTAATTCATCCGTGCCAACCCGCGCCAGCGTCTCAATCAGCGCCCGCAAATCGTAAGGCTTATCGCGCCGCACCCGCTTGAGTTCCGGCAAAACCAGCAGGGCGGCGATGCGTTCATCCATCGCCGGCGGACTGAGCGGGCTGGCGACCATGACCCGGTACTCGGCGGCGACGACTTGCGTTTGGAGCGCCTTGCCCCGCTCCGGGACTTCCGCGAGGGCGGTCACTTGAATCCCCGGCGGGATGGCGCGCTCTAGCGCGGCGCGCGCCTCAGCCAAATCTTGCGCCGTCTCCAGCCACACGTCAATCAACTCGCACTCGCTCGTGAACCCGAGCGGCAAGGCGGAGGCTAACTGTATCTTCGGTTGCGGGTTGAAACCTTCGGAGTAAGCCAGCGGCAGGCGGGCGCGGCGGAACGTGCGCTCCCACGTTTTGTGGAGGTCGAGGTGGCCGCTATATTTCATCGCGGCGGTTTTGGCAAAGGTGAGGCGCAGGCGTTGCACGCGCAAAGTATAGCACGCGCCACTCGCTGTTTGGCGTTCAACTCGCACCGCTCATCCGGCTTCAGCGGGCCGTCCGAGGAGTTTGGCTAATTCAGTGCGGGCCGGTTCATCCACCAACGCCAGAATTTCGTCGCCGTCTGCCAACACCGTGACACCGCGCGGGAGCACCAGTTCGCCATGGCGCAGGATGCCGGAGATGATGCAATTAGAGGGCAGAGGCAAGGCCTGAATGGTCTGACCCACCGCGCGGGCGCCGGGGTAAATTTTCTCTTCAACCAGCGAGTATTTCCCACGCCGCAATTTGAGCATAATCATCATGTCGCCGAGCGACATCTCCTCGGCAATTAACTTCGCGAGGATATCGGCCTGATTAAGCGCGACATCCACGCCCATCTCGGGGGTGAACATCCAGGCGTTGCGCGGTTCGTTCACCCGGGCGATGACGCGGGGAATGTTGAACTCAAAGCGCGCCAAACTGGTGGCGACGAGATTGGCGTCATCATCCCCAGTGACTGCCGCGAGCACTTGCGCGCGTTTAACTCCAGCGGCCTCCAAGACTGCTGGATCACTGCCATCTCCGGCGACGATCATCTCTGCCGGCAGTTCGGCCCGCAACCGCTCCAACACCGGGGGCCGGTCATCAATAATTTTGAGGGTGTGCTTCTCCTGCAACAGGAGTTCGGCCAAATGCGAACCGGTCCGGCCGCCGCCGACAATGATGACAAACATGGTTAGGCTCCTTCGCCCAGGCCGAGCATGGCCTCGATCCGCTCCATCGCCACGGCGAGGACGGTGAGGTGAACGACGTCACCCGCCCGAAATTCCGCGCCCAGTGTGGGGAGAAAGGCTTTACCCTGCCGGGTAATGGCGGTCACGGCGACCTCGCCGGGGACGGTGAGGTCATGCACTGTGCGGCCGATCAACTGCGGCGGCGCTTCAATCTCAATGAGCGCGACTTCCCCGCTCCCAAACGTCAGCACCGGATCCAGGTCGGCGTGCGTGAGCAGTTCGTGGATGCGGCGCGCACCCCAAGTGGTCGAAGAGATCGTCACCAGCCCCAGTCGCCGGTAAATCTCCGCGCGCCGGGGATCGTACAACCGGGCAACGACCTTGGGCACGTGGAACACATTGCGCGCCACCCGCGCGGCGACGATATTCGCGTTGTCGGAGGAGCTAGTGGCGGCGAAAGCATCGGCCTGTTCAATTCCGGCGTCCAACAAGACTTTCCGGTCGAAGCCGATGCCCCTGACTGCGTGGCCTTTAAATCTAGCGCCGAGGCGGGCCAGCGCTTCAGGATTGTAATCAATGACGGCGACCGAGTGGCCTTCATCGTCCAGCAGACGCGCCACTTCCACGCCCACGCGGCCACAGCCCATGATGATGACTTTCATAATTCGACTCCTTAAATCTCGGCCACCCGGCGCACCGCGGCGTTTCCCCGGCGCTGTTCGCGCCACTGGCTAATGCGCCGGGCCACACTTTTGCGAATCCGGTCGAGGCCATATAGCACCGGCGCATATAAAATCAAGCCGCTCCAGACGCGCGGCGAAAGCGGCGCGAGTTCAAATAAGGCCGCCAGCGGCCGGAAGTAAATCAAGCCTACGATGAGCGCTAATTCAAAGCCAATTCCGGCCAGCAAAAAGCGGTTATTGAACAAGCCCAATTGATGGACTTTTTCTTTTTCCGTGCGGCAAGTGAAGGCGTTGCCGACTTGAGCCAGGACGACCCCCGCCAGAAAGACAGACGTCGCCAGGATATAGAGCGGCCCGGCGGGAGCGGCCAAGCGCTCGGCCACCGGCAATAAGTCGGGGCGGGGCAAATGCAAAAAATCGGGGAAGCCGCGCGCGGCAAAGATAAAAAAGAAGCCGAAGTAGCAGAGTGCCGCTTCAATCATTCCGAGCCAGAGAAAAGCCCGAGTGAACAGACCGGCGTCAAGCAGAGGTTGGGTGCGGCGACGCGGCGGGCGACGCATCACATTCGGCTCGGGAGTCTCCGTGCCTAAGGCCAACGCGGGGAGCAGGTCTGTGCCGAGATCAATCACCAGCAGTTGGACCACCGTGAGCGCCAGCGGGATGTTGAACAGAGCGGTGAGGATAAACGGCAAGACTTCCGGGACATTGCTGGCAAAGATATACGTCACGAATTTCCGCAGGTTGTCGTAGACCGCCCGGCCTTCCTCGATGGCGGTCACAATCGCGGCAAAATTGTCGTCGGTCAAAACCAAATCGGCGGCTTCTTTGGCTACGTCGGTGCCCGTCACGCCCATGGCGATGCCAATATCGGCTTTGCGAAGAGCGGGCGCGTCGTTCACGCCGTCGCCGGTCACCGCGACCACCTCGCCCCGAGATTGTAGGGCGGCGACGACTCGCAGTTTGTGTTCCGGGGCCATGCGGGCAAAGATGATTTCATCGTCCAGCGTCGCCTGCAATCCGGCATCGCTCAGCGCGTCTACTTCCGCGCCGGTGAGAATACGCGGGTTGGCCGTAGCCAGCAAGCCGACCCGCCGCCCGACCGACTCGGCCGTCAGGCCGTAATCGCCGGTGATCATGACCATCCGGATCCCGGCAGTGCGGCAGGTTTGCACGGCGGCCTCGACCTCGGGGCGCGGCGGGTCCATCATCGCCAGCAACCCGAGGAAGGTCAAGTCCTGCTCGACTTTCTCCGGGGTATAAGAATTGGCGCGTGGCGGCAATTCGCGGCGAGCGAAGGCCAGCACCCGCAGGGCGCGGCGGGCGTAATCATCATTCGCCGCGACAATCTCGGCCCGCCGGTTATTGTCCAAAGGGTGCACCTCGCCATGCCACAGGATGTGGGTGCAGAGTTGCAGAACTTCTCGCGGCGCGCCTTTGACAAAAGCGGTCTCGCCGCGTAGATCGCGATGGATGGTGCTCATACGTTTGCGCCGCGCGTCAAAGGGCAGTTCGTGAACGCGCGGAAAAACCGCGCTCACCGCGCGCTCGTTCACGCCGCCCTTGAGTGCGACGACGCGCAGGGCCACCTCGGTCTGATCGCCGAGACCCGTCCAGTGCGGGCGGGCTTCGCGCGGCGACGGCGGGTTGAGGCGCGCATTGTTGCACAGCAGGGCCGCGGTCAGTAGGAGATCAAAATCCGCTTCGATGGGCGTGCCCAACGGCGAAGGCGAGAATTCACCTTGCGGCTCATACCCGACGCCCGACACGCTCAACCGCTGGCTACCCACCCACACCTCGCGGACCGTCATTTGGTTCTGGGTGAGCGTGCCGCTCTTGTCGGTGCAGATGACGGAGAGCGCGCCGAGCCGTTCGACGCTGGAAAGTTTTTTGACGAGCACACCGCGCCGGGCCAGACGTTGCACGGCGATGGCGAGCGAGAGCGTGACGGTGGGCAATAAGCCTTCCGGCACGGTGGCCACGACCACGCCGATGGCAAAAGTCAGCGCCTCGAAAGTCGAAAGGCCCACTTCGAGCAATCCCACGAAGAACACGCTCACTCCCAGACCGAAGGCAATCCATGCAATGATTTTAGTCGTGCGCCGCATCTCGTGTTGCAACGCGCTCGGCTCTTCTTTCACGGCCTGCGTGAGGTTGGCGATGCGTCCAAATTGCGTGGTCATGCCGGTGGCAAACACGATCGCGCGGCCTGTGCCGGAGACCACCGACGTTCCGGCGAAGATCAAATTCGGGCGCTCCATTTCGGTCAACCCTTCGCGCACCGAGGCTTCGGCAGTTTTGCGGGCGGGAAGGGCTTCGCCATTAAGCGTGGCGTTGTCGGTGCGCAGGCCAAACTCCTCGACCACGCGGGCGTCGGCGGGGATGTTGTCACCTTCGGCGAGGACGAGCACATCGCCGGGGACGAGGTCGGCGGCGGGAATCTTTTCTTCCACGCCCGCGCGGAGGACGCGCGCATAGGTGGGGAGGAGGGCCTTCAGCGCCGCGACCGCGCGCTCGGCGCGATATTCCTGCCAGAATGAAAAACCGGCGTTGACGAGCACGACGCTGACAATGACCGCGCCCAACAGGGGGCGGCCACCGAGGAACGCCAACCCGCTCGCGGCCCAGAGCAGGAGCGCCATCGGGTGCACGGCGTGCGTGAGGAGTTTGTGGGTGAGGGGAATCCCGGCGGGTTCGGCGAGGACGTTGAAGCCGTAGAGCGCGCGGCGGGTTTGGGCCTCGGCGGGGGTCAGGCCATCCGCTGAGGTCTCCAGAGATTGAAAGACTTCAGAGACCCGGAGGCTGTGCAGAGCTGGCATTGCTGGTTTTAGGTAATCTGCTCCGGCTCGGTCGTTTCCTGAGGCTGTCCCCCCAGGCGGGGTTCGGGCTTGGGTTGCTGGTCCAGATATTGCGCCAGCAGAGAGGGCGCTTCCGGGTTATCCACGTGAAGCGCGTGGTCGTAATCACCCGCCGGGGCGGGAGCGGGTTCGTAGCGCACGGGCCGCCGCACGCCGAACAACTCGAAGAAGCGCGCAATGCTGACGAGGAGCGCGTAGCGGTATTCCTGCATCCGGAGCGATTGCCATTCAACGATGGAGGCCATCGCGCCTTGCACGCGCGCTTTGTCGCGCACGATGCGGTGAATCTGTATCGGACCGCGGAAGCCGATGGGTGAGATAAGCAGCAGGTTAGCACACAGTACCAGGATGGAGAAAGTGATCAGCACCACCCAGCCGCCTTCATCCCACTTGCCGACGATCTGCCCGATGAACACCAGTCCCGATAGCACGCCGGCGAAACCCGCGACGAGGCTGCCCCAGGCACGCGTCACGCCGGTGTAGTGCTCGAGGATGTGTTTGCGAATGGCGAAGCCCATCACCATGATCGGCATGAACACGCCGATGCCATAGTACGGGACGGCGGCGCTAGTATCACCTCTGACTACAAATTGAATGACTACCGCGATGATGAACCCCGCCGTCACAGAGCGGGTGAACGTCCCCTGTGGGTTGCGGTAGACGACGATTTCGGGGATTTCGCCGATGGCCACGTCGCGCCAAGCGGTCGCCTGCAAATCCTGAAACGCCGTCATCGAGGCGGCGGCTAGCAGGGCTACGGCCAGGATCTGATAGGCCCAGTAGAGAATAGAGCCGCCTAGGATTTCGAACCCGGGGATTTCCCTGAAGCCGATAAAGGACAGGTTGCCCACCAGGGACCGGCCGAGCGTGCCGTCAAAGACGTTGAAGTGGAAAGCGAAATAGGCCAGGAAGGCCGTGGTGAAGCCGCCGTAGAACAGGAATGAAGTCTGCACCAGCCGACCAATGCCCGATTTGCCGCTGTAGAAGTTCCAGATGCCCTTAAGCCTCGGCAGACGCTTCTTGCCCCACTTGACGATGCCCGCGTCATCGTTGATGACGAACTGGATGCCGTTCGACATCGCTTCCAAACCCGAGAGGGCGACCAAGCCTTTCATCGACGCCGTCAGCATATGGTACATCGCCTGCCCGAGCGTGGCCGACTTGACCGGGTCCGTGTACGGCGCAGGTGGGACGCCTCGGCCTTTGGCGACGAGTAGGCCGACGGCCATAACGACGGTCAGTAGAATGAAGATGCCCAGCATGGTGAAGACCACGCGCGATGATTCGCCGCGCCCGCGGATGGTGAGCCACCAGGTCACGGCGGCCAGCGCCGCGCCCAACAGGAAACGCCAGAACCAGAAGAGAGCGTATGAATTCGTGATCGAGAGCAACTGGTCCACTCCCGAAAGCGTGGACACGACGATGGTGAACACGTAGTCCTGGATCAACACGACCGCCACGACCAGGCTCAGCCCGGGCGAGAGATAACGCATGGCGGCGGTGTACGAGCCGCCGCCTTCATTGAAGATGCCCAGCGAGTACATATACAGCAGGCCAAACACAGCATTCGCAATTGAAATGACCACGACGGCAATCCAGGCGTATTTCTGCAGGCCGTACGGGTGCAAGGCGCTCATCATTTCGCCGGTGGCGTAGAAGTAGGAGGTGAAGTAGTCCACGCCGAACAGCGCGACCGCCGCCAGTAAACCGATCTGTCCGGCGCCATGTACGTGGGCGTCTTCAGCGCGCTCACGGGGTGCGGCCTTGTAGGCTAAAAAGATGATGATCACCAACAGGATGATTGAAAACATGGGTTGTTTCCTTCAAGGACCGGCGGGTTTACCTGGACAACGGCGCCGTGCCGCCGAAGGCTTGTTCCAGCATCTGGAGTTCGACCAATAGATGTTTGCGCGTGGAGGGGCTGAGGCGCGTGTCCTGCGCGACTTTGGCGTGTTCCTCGCGCGTGGCGCGCACGACGAAGGCGGGGACGAACATGATGCGTCCGGCGGGGATGATCTCGAAATCGCGCGCCCGCATCTGCAGGGTTTGATCGTCGAAGTACGGCAGGCTGAGGCTCAAGCCGCGGTTGAGGTCCTGGGCCGCGGCGCGGTGTTTGATCTCGTTGATGATTTCGCGGGCCTGATACCGCGCCAGCGCGCGCCCCTGATTAATCAACTGGCCGAGCATCCCATAACGTTTTTGCTGATAGGCCTCGTCGGCGACGACGTAGGGGGCGAGGGCGACCGCGGCGTGTAGAATCGCGATGAAGCGTTGCATCGAGGCGACGTGGGCTTCGGCTTCGTTCACCGAATTCACTAACAGGCGGTCGTTGTCGTCGAAGGCCACCCATTGGGGGAGATAAAACCGGCGGGCGGCCGGCACGTACGGGACCAGCAATTCCCCGCGCCCCGCGTCTGCTTCGCCCTCTTCGGCAATCGCGTCCGTCGTGGCGGTGATGGCCGATTCCGGTTCAATCTCACCTTTCACCGGGAGGGTGGGAAGCTCTTCGCCTTCAGCGGCCTGATAAGTGACCGACCGACCGGAGGGCAACATCCCGTTCACCATGTGCGTGACGGTGGCATGGCGGACCAGGCCCGCGCTCACAACGATGGCGCGATTGGGCGATTGATCGAGTTCGGCTAACCGCTGGCGGAGGGCCGCGCCAATGTCGGCGCGAGTGAGGCGGTCAATTAATCCACCGGCCAACTGCTCGCGGAAATCGGGCGGGACAATCTGGCTCTCCGCAGTAGCACCGGCGACGACCACTTTGTCCGGCAGAGTGAAGCGCGTCTGCGGCAAACGCTGGATGACGGCATCCGCTAATTTGCGCGCCTGCGCTTCGAAAAAGCGCTGGGTGAGTGTCGGTTGAGCGTTCCACAGCGTTTGTTGCGCGTCGTACTCCTGTCGCAAGTGGCTGGGCGGATTGTCGGCCGCGACCGCCGATGAAGTTTGGGTGACCGTGTTGGTGTCAGACATAGTTCCTCATTTCAGAAAACTTTCCCAGGCTCCCAGGAGGCCGAATTCCAGAATGACGGAGAAAGACAGCAGGCCCGTCTGGAGCCAGCCGGTCGTTCCCTGCGTAATACTGACTTGAAGGATGAAAAAAATAGCGAGAACGGCGAGAGGCGGCAACCAAGCCAGAAGCCGCATCAACCATTTAGGCCGCTCAAGCGGCAGACCGGCATAGAACCCCGCGAGGACGTACACGGGCGTGTTCAACGCGTCCACAATTGTTTGGGCCAACGACCGGCGCTCCCCGCCCCAGCCGGATAGCATCTGTTCGGCGTGACAAACGACGAGATCGCCCGACTGCCAATAACGCCGCACGAGTTGAGGCCAATTGCCAGCCGCTTCCAGCCGGGTTTCGACGCGCGTCCAGTCGTCGCGGGTGATGGCGGCTAGAAGGGCGAGCCGCCGCCGGGCCACTGATTCAGTTTCCGGGCCACGAAAAATGCCGAGGAACAGAATCGCCAACGAACGGGGCGAGGCCAGCGACCAAATCTGCGTGGCGAGGGCCGCCTCATCCACGTCCACATTCGGCACGAGCACGACCAGGCGGCGAGCCGGAGGCAAGGGCTGGTCAGCCGGGATGAGCAAAGCGCCCGTGGGCGAAGGCAGCGACGGTTTTTTAGGAACGACCGTTGACAGAGGAAAAACAGTCGGCGGTTTAGCCGAGACGGGATGCGCTGTTGGTTCAGAATGGTTGGCAGATGAGATGACCATAGGAAACCTCGGGGGGCTTTTGACTATTTCAACTTTAGCAAGCCGAAATAAAACGCTGACAAAGATTGAGGCCAATCTCATAAAGGACAAATAAAAAAACGCCTCAGCTGAGGCGTTTTTTTGTCATAACCGATTGAAGGATTCGGTGTTGCTAAAACATCTTGTCTTGGCCGATGCTTATTCGTCGGCTAAAAAGCGGTAGCCGACGCCAGATTCGGTGAGGAGATGTTGAGGCCGTTCGGGGTCTTCTTCCAGTTTCTTGCGGAGCTGGCGCATATAGACGCGCAAGTATTCAATGTGGTCGGCGTATTCCGTTCCCCAGACATTAGCCAAAATCGTCTGATGAGTGAGGACCCGGCCTTCATTGGCGGTCAGGTACGCCAGCAATTTGAACTCAGTCGCCGTGAGTTTCACTTCGGCTTCGGCGCGGGTGACGACGTGGCGCGGCAGATCAATCCGCAAGTTTCCAGCCACGACAATCTGCTCCCGACTGCCCTGGGCTTGCAGGGAATGGCGCAAGGCCACGCGGATGCGGGCCAGCAGTTCGTCAATGCCAAAGGGCTTCGTCAAATAATCATCCGCGCCCACGTCGAGGGCCGCGACCTTTTCGCGCTCGGTGTCGCGGGCCGAGAGAATGATGATGGGGACTTGCGTCCACTCCCGCAGACGGGCGCACACTTCGAGGCCGCTGAGGCGCGGCAGGCCCAGGTCGAGGATCACCACATCCGGCGGGTTAGCGGCGGCCAGCGTTAAGCCTTCTTCGCCGGTGCTGGCCGTCGTCACCTGAAATTTGTGCTCGGTGAGGATCGTCCGCAGGGCGCGCAGGATTTGGAGTTCGTCGTCAATCACCAGCACGTGGGGCGCGGCGCTCATACTTCCTCCGGTTCAAACGGGGGTTGCAATGGCGACAACCCGGCCCACCGCCGCGGCAGGGTGAAGTTGAACGCGAAACCGGCGGGGAGGTTCTCCGCCCAGATGCGGCCCCCGTGCGCTTCCACGATCCCTTTGCAAATTGAAAGCCCCAGCCCGGTTCCCGTCACCCGGTCGGCGGCGGTCACGCGATAGAACTTGTCGAAGATGCGCTCCAGATGCGCCTCCGGGACGGGCGGCCCTTGATTGCTGACGCACACTTGCACCGTCTCTGGATCGAGGCTCCGGGCGCTCACCCGGATGAGGGTGCCCGCCGGGGCATACTTGAGACTGTTGCCGATGAGATTGACGAACACCTGCTCCATCAGCACGTAATCCACTGGCAACAGCGGCAAGTCTTCCGGCAAATCCAATTCAATGCGATGGTCGTGCGCTTGGGGGCGCAAGCGGGTCAGCACCCCGCCAATGATTTCGTCGAGCGCGTTCCATTTGCGTTGCATATTCAACGCCCCGGCTTCGATGCGCGACATATCCAGCAAATTGCCGACGAGCCGATTCAACTGATCCGTCTCTTCCTCCACCGCCGCCAGCAGATCGTTCCGCGCCTCCGAATTCCACGAGATGCCGGGGCTGAGCAGGCTGGTGACCGCCGCTTTGATCGTCGCCAGCGGGGTGCGCAATTCATGGGAAACCGACGACAACAACGCCGACTTAAGCCGGTCGCTCTCTTCGAGAACTTTGGCGCGCGTTTCAGTCGAAGCCAGATACGCGCGTTCGAGGGCCAACGCGCTCTGGTTGGCGAAAGTTTTGAGCAGGCGCTCTTCGGCCGGCGTCAAGGGCAGTGTGCGCCAGAGACGAATTTCGCTGGATTGTTCGGGCGCAATCAAAAGCGGTTCGCGGCAATCAGCCGCGCGGGGCGGCGCCTCGACCGGCAGGCGCAAGATCGTCCGCTCACCCAGCAACACCGGCGGCAATTCAATCTCAACCCACTCGGCTTCGAAGGTCTCCAGTGTCTTTTCGGCAATCGCGCGTTGGATTGGCTCGAAACCACGCAAACCCACGAGCGCGGTCGCGAGGTCGTACAGGTGCGTGAGTTCACGCTCCCGCGCACTCGCCGCTTCCAGCCCGGCCCGGGCCTGACTGATGGATTGGTTGATGACGATGGCGACAAGGAGAAAAATGATGAGCGCCAGCAAATCCGGCGGGTGATGGACCGTGAAGGTGAAAAGGGGCTGGATGAAGAAATAGTTGAAGGCAAAGAACGCGCACAGGGCCGCGGTCACGGCCGGCCAGCGCCCCCAAGCCGCCGCGCTCACTACAACCGGCAAGAGATAGAGCAGGGCAACTACCGGCGTGTTTAGATTGGGGCCGAGGCTATAGAGGATGAACGTCGTCAGGCCAACCACCCCGGCGGCGAGGAGATAGGGAAAAAGCGAGGCGGTGAAAGAAGCGAAAGAGCGAAGACGAGGCATCGGCAATGCTTAATGCCCATGGCACAAATCACAAATGAGCATCAGGCGCTGAGAATTGTGCATT
>Ga0315281_10005607_pt1 | contig 17949 bp, 14 predicted proteins | sample YL17G07_0_MG_FD_204540 | JGI IMG/M metagenome (GOLD analysis project Ga0315281, IMG submission 204540) | Sediment microbial communities from Yellowstone Lake, YNP, Wyoming, USA - YL17G07_0 | ecosystem: Environmental > Aquatic > Freshwater > Lake > Sediment | place: USA: Wyoming | collected...
TATCAGTTTTCCCGCAGGACCCTTAACGGAGACGGGGTCAGCCGGGAAGTGAAGATCATCAACAGTTTCCACGAAATTTTTTATGCCAAAAAGGACCAGACCTGGCTGGCCAACCATTGGCTCGGGATCCAAACCTCTCAGAACCCGAATGACGCCTGGATCACGCAGGAGATCATCGTTGAACAAAAACCCGACGTCCTCGTTGAGACTGGCACAAAAAACGGCGGGAGCGCGTTGATCTGGGCGATGATCATGCGGGAAGTCAATCCGAACTCCCGGGTCATCACGATTGATATCGTGGACAAAGTCGCGAAGGCCCGGGAATTGCCGCTCTTCAAGGAACGCGTCGATTTTCTTCTGGGGAGCTCCACGGACCCGAGAATCGTGGAGGATGTGAAACGCCGAGTGGCCGGGAAAAGGGTGATGGTCCTGTTGGATTCGGATCACAGCAAGAAACACGTCCTGGCTGAAATGCAGGCTTATGCCCCCATCGTAACTCCTGGGAGCTATCTGATTGTCCAGGACGGAATTTTGAGCGGCCATCCCGTGAAAGATGAGATGACGGGTGGCCCGTGGGAAGCCATCGACGAATTCCTGGCGGGCAGCCACGAATTCCAAATAGACAGCCCGCGTGAACGTCTGATGTTTACGTACTGTCCACGGGGCTATCTCAAGCGCATCGGCCCTAACACTGGGCGCTGAAGGATCTCGGCCGGGAGTTAATGGACATCATGACGGGAGGTTAAGATGAAACAGAGACGAACTGCCATCCTTCTAGGAGTCCTCGTTATCGTTTCGTGTATTTTCCTTTACGACCGATTGAGGGGCCCGAAAAGCGAATCTTCCCTCGACGACCATCTCGTCAATGATTTCATCAAGCTCTATCATTCCTCGGGAATCCATTACAGGACGCGATGGCTGGGAATTCCCACCCTGGAAAATCCGTGTGACATGTGGGCCATCCAAGAGATCATCACCGAAACCAAGCCGGATTTCATCATCGAAACCGGGACTTATAAAGGCGGCGGCGCCGTTTTCTACGCCTCCATTCTGCAAAACAGTAACCCGGCGGGCAAGGTGATCACGGTCGACATCAAGCCCCAGTACGATGAGGCGGCCAAGTTGAAGCTCTTCCAGGATCGGGTGGAGTTCATCGAAGGCAGCAGCGTTTCCGATGAGGTCATCAGCCGGATCGCGGAAAGGGTCAAAGGCGCCAAGGTGATGGTCACGCTCGATTCCGACCACCATATGACTCACGTCCTGAACGAACTCAGGCTTTATTCCAAGTTCGTGTCCCCGGGCAGTTACCTGATCGTCCAGGACACTTCCCACAACGGCCACCCTCTGAAGACGGCTTACGGGAAAGGCCCCATGGAGGCCCTCATGGAATTCCTCAAGGAGAACAAGGACTTTGAGCGCGACCAGAGCCGAGAAAAATTCCTTCTGACCTTCCATCCCGGGGGGTACCTGAAAAGAATTCGATGATTCCGAATCTCCGCTCTTCAGATAGGCGGGCGATCTGGCTCGTTCTGGCGGCCCTGGCGGTCATCGTGGCCGTTCTTGTCCTTTTCCAGGGTTTTCTCGTCCTGCCGAAGATCCTCATGGTAGCGATGATCTTCCTGGCCGCTGTCCTCATGGGAAGGATCAAGCCGTTGGTGAGAGACTGGTTCGTCTTCATGGCCTTCATCTACCTGTTTGACAGCCTCAGGGGGACGATCTACCTCTTGACCTGCAAGCTTCAACTGCCCGCGTATGCACTCTACGTCTTGAATACTGAGAAGGCGCTTTTCGGCGGAGTCCCCTCAGTCGCTCTCCAGAATATTCTCCTCCGCCCGGACGTTTCGGGAAATGTCGGTTGGCTTGAGAAGTTTTTAACTCTAATTTACGGCACCCATTTCATCGCATTTCTCTTGGTGGGTTTCATTATCTGGATCTATCAGGCCAAGGATTTTCCTCTCTACAGGACGTCATTCTATTTTCTGAGCGGCACGGGTATTTTTTTCTACTTCTTGGTTCCGACCGTTCCGCCGTGGATGGCCGCCAACCATTTCGGCCTCATTCCGCCACTCAACCACTTCAATGTCGAACTCTTCAACCTCGTTATTCCGGATATCTCCAACGGCTTCGACACGAACCCTATTGCCGCTATGCCTTCTCTACATGCGGGCTTCCCTATTCTCTGCAGCCTTCTCCTCTGGCGGCTCTACCGATGGAAGGGCGCTCCCTTTTACATCTACACGCTCTCCGTCCTTTTCGTCATCGTGTACAGCGGGGACCACTACGTGACGGACATTTTGGCGGGTCTCGTTCTGGCGGCCGCCAGTTACCTCCTGTCCGTGAAAATCCTGAAAAAGCGGCCCGAGGCCCATGAGAACGAATCTACGGCCGAGGCTTCTTACGGCGGCGCAGCCATGAGAAAACGATTCCTCCTGGGTCTCGGGATTTTCCTCATTGGCGTCGTCATCGGAGGGATGAATAAGACCTACTTCGTCCTCCATGCCAACTCCTATAACTCGGACGTCCCGAAATACGTCGATTTTTTCAGGAATGAGGACCGGTACAGGGACAGTTACCCCGTCCAGACCTATTTCGGGAACCACTTCCTCGCCCGGAATGACCTCCTGACGGCCCTCCCCTATTTCGAGAAGAGTCTCGGGCTGGCCCGGAATCCCATCGAGAGAAACGAAGCCCAGATGAAAATTGGGTTCTGTCGCAGGGCGCTGGGCCTGAAAAGCTGAGGAATCCTCGGCCGCAAATTTCCGCCGTCACCTCCGGACTCGGTACAGTCGCCAGCGGCCGGCAGGGGTCACCGGGGAAAGCTCAGCAAATGCGGATAGGATCTTGTGGTCTTTGTCTTCCCCGTTGGCGAGGACGAAATCGAAGAACGCGAAATCGGCCCTCTTGACCTTTTCGCCGTACCATTCGAGCTCGGGCGTCCAGAGGACCGCCCGCCTGGTTCGATAAGCAACAAGGCCCGAGTAGTGTTCGGCGAACGAAAAGTTCAACTCCCCTCCCTTGAAAACCTGGGCGTAGGCGAAGAGCTGAAGGAATGGCCGTCCCTTGATCAACTCGCTTTCCTTGACCAGGTCGAGCCCCAGGACACGGGAAGAGTCGGGGATGAGTTCAAGGCTTTCCCGGAATCCGGCGAGGTCTTCCCTGTTGTAAAGGTACCAACCCTGGGCCGTCACCAGAAAGAAGCCGGCAGCGACCGCAAGGGCAATCGTTTTGGGGGACGGCCGGCGCAACGCCGTCGCGGGGAGGGCCAATAGGAGGAAAATCATGGCCGCCGGGAACCAGCGCGATGAGAAAAAGATGGTGTTCATGAATTCATCGGGAGAAACGAGGACTACTGCCAGGAAAAAAAACGCCGCAGCGAGAAGGTCGCGGTCCACGAGGCCCTTGAGCTGGCCCCTATTCTGCCAGATGGAAAGTGCCGCCCAGAGAAGGACAAAGATAAACGCGGCGGTCCCGGCCGCCCCGCGGATTCCCCCGAAAGCCGAGTCCATGATGGAGCCCGGCCGGTCGAAGAGGGACGACCAGTGCAGGGCCGTGTCAAAGCCGGCCGTCACCCGGGAAGCCGACAAATGCGGATACCAGAGGAAGGCGATCAGGCCGCACGGGAGGAGGGACGAGAGGCGCCAGGGGGCCGTTTTGACCGAGGCCCTTTTGACCAGGCTGATGAAGATAAGCCACGCCCCCCGGCCGCGAACCACAGGGCGTGGCTCCCGTAAAGGAGAACGGAAGTCCCCGCCAGCGACGACCAGAGCTTCCTTGATGTTCTCTTCGAGTCCCTCGTCGTCAGGAGGAACCAAAAGGCGAAGATCGGGAATCCCGTCAGGAAATTGAGGAAGCCCCAGTAAAAGGACTGGTTGAAGATAAGGAGCGAAGCGACAGCCGCCGCGGCCGGCGTGTTCTCTGGCATCGGTCTTCGCCCCAGATAATCAAAGGGCCGGAGAAAAATCAAAGGTTGAGAAAAACGCCGATTTCTGATAGAAATTTCATCAGTGTTGTCGGAACGAGGAGCGCCGGTTTCGGACAAGAAAAAAGACCTGCTTTTCTTTTCTCTTTTTCTTGTTTTGTTTCTGGTCACATTCAGGGAATTTTTCTTCACCGGACGAGTCTTTTTCGAGCGGGACACGACCGTCGTCGAGCTCCCGGCCCGAAAGCTGATCACCACGCTCCTCAAAGAAGGGAACTTCGCCCTCTGGACCGATGCTTACGGGAACGGCCAGCCTTTTCTGGCCAATCCGAAGAACGCCGTTTTCTATCCCGCGACCTGGCTCTATCTCATCCTGCCTTCCTTACAGCGTTCCGGCTTTATTACTTCATTCATGTCGTCCTCGGATGGCTCGGCCTCTACGGCCTCGGCAAATCCTACTCCCTGTCGGAAAAGGCCGCTTTCCTGGGCGCGTCCCTTTTCGCCTTCAGCGGCATGTACTTGTCTTCCTTCGAGTTCTACAACCATATCGCGGCCCTGGCCTGGATGCCGTGGATCCTTCTCCTTCTCAACAGGAAACCCCAGCCCGGTCTTGCCCGGTCGCGGTTCGTTCCGCTCGCCGTCCTCTGGACCCTGCTGATCCTGGCGGGTTCCCCGGAGGTCATCATCCTCGCCGCGCTCCTCGCCGCGGCCCAGTCGTTCCTGAAGCCCGGGCAATGGAAAAAGCGGCTCGCGGCGGCGGACGTTCTCGATCACTATACGAATAATCTCTCGGAGATTTTAGATTCGGCTTATGCGGCTCCTCATTTCCGGCAGGAGAAAGACGGCAAACAATCTATCGAAGGCTTTGAAATCAGCCGCATCAAAAAAGGCGGGATCGCCGACCGCCTGAGCCTTCAGAATGGCGATATCGTTTTGGCCGTGAATGGCAAAACGATGGACAGTTTAGAAAAAGTAATGAAACTCGTCAGCCAGGTTCAAAACATGCCTCAAGCCGTCATGGCCGTCTTGAGGGGAACTCAAAAAATAACAATCGCCTTCACCCGGAAATATTCCGGCTCTAATCTTGGGGCCCTGAGGGACGCCTTCGGCGAGTCGAGCCGCCTTGAAAAGGGCGGTTCATAATCATATGATAAAGGCCTCATGGCCTTCCCTTTTCTCTTCTTAGCCCTCTCCCTTACTCTCGGCATATGGGTCGCCGACCGAACGACGCTTCCGCTCGCGCCCTCAGTGATGGGCCTCATGGCCGCCCTTGTCTTCGCCTGGATTTTCTACGCGCTGAAAAAACACAGGGCTTCTTTTCTGGCCATCCTGATCGCCACCATGTTCCTGGGCTCGGGAACATTCGCCTATTTCAACGGCCGGTATGAACAAAACGCTCTTCACCGCCTTGGAGAAACGGGCTATGCGGATTTCATCGGCGTCCTCTCCCGGTCCCCGTCTCCAGGCCTCGAACGCGATTACCTCTATCTGCGCGTCGAAAAAATAGCCCTCGAGAACAAAGAGGAACGAGTCTCGGGAAATCTCCGCGTATCCGTTGCTCATTCGACGGAATTTCCCGCCCGCCTTGATTATTCCACCGGAGATCATCTGAAAGTCTCGGCCCAGATCATTCCGCCGCAGGAATACAGGAACTTCAAAGAGCCTTTCTCGCGGATGTACCTCAAGACCCAGCTTCTCCACAACCTGGCCGCCACCAAGAGCCCTCTTCTCATCGAACGGATTAAAAGCGGCCGCAAAACCTCCATCCTCCGGATCATGTCTGTCCTTCGCCAAAAATGCCAGCGAATGATCGAGCGGAATTTCGCCTCGAGCCAAAATCCCAACGAGCTTACGCCGGAAGGGGCGGTTCTCGAAACCCTGATCCTGGGCGGACGGGGACGCTTGACTCCCGATACAACGCAGGCTCTCCAAAAGACCGGCCTCTTCCATCTTTTCGCCATTTCCGGCGCGCACATCGGGATGATCTCTTTCATGATCTTCGGCCTGTTGAGATTTCTGCGCGTCCCGACCCGCGTCTCCTATATCCTTCTGATCTTCCTTCTCGTCTTTTATTCGCTTCTCGTCGAAGGCCGGGCCTCCGTCCTCCGGGCGGCCATCATGAGCATCGCCTTCCTTCTCGGAAAGCTCTTTTGGAAGGACACGCACCTCATCAACACCATCAGCTTGAGCGCTTTTGTCATTCTCCTTTTCAACCCGTTCCAGTTCTTCGACCTCGGGTTCCAACTGACGTTCGCGGCCACACTGGCCATCATTCTCTTCTATCCAAAGATCATGCCGTCCATGCCCAATCTGCCGCTGAAGATCAGCGAGACATTTGCCCTGTCGCTCACAGCCCAGATGGGCGTCCTGCCTCTCATCGCCGCCTCTTTTAACCGGATCATCTTTTCCGGCCTCCTCCTGAACTTGATCGGCATTCCGCTCGTGGGGCTGATCATGGCCGCGGGCTACCTCTTTCTTCCCATCGCTTTCATTTCCCAAGCGATGGCCCGGCCTGCGGCGGCCGTGATCAGCTTTCTTATCAAGGCTTTCATGTGGTCGACGCACCTTCTCGACCGGTTCGCGTTTATGTCCTACAGGATCCCGACGCCCTCCGCCCTTGTCATGGCCGGTTACTTTCTTTTCCTTCTCCTCCTCCTTCTTCCCGGGCGGCTCAGAAAATTCAGGCTCGCGGCCCTTTCGGCGTTTCTGGTTTTCTTCGCCCTCCTCATCCTCTATCCCTTCTCCGCCGCGTCCAAAGACCTCAAAGTCACGTTCATTGACGTCGGGCAGGGCGATTCCATCCTCATCGAATTCCCGGGAAGGAAAAAAATGCTCGTCGACGGGGGCGGTCTTCCGTCCGGCACCTTCGACATCGGCGAAAGCGTGGTCTCTCCTTTCCTCTGGAACAAAGGCATAAAAAGGATCGATTATCTGGTCCTGACCCACGCTCACCCCGACCACCTCAACGGCCTGGCTTCTGTGGCCCGGAATTTCCGCATCGGCGAATTCTGGGAAACGACGAGCCCGCCCGAGGACGCAAAATACGCTGAGCTTAAAAAATCTTTAGGCTCCCGCTTTAAGCGTCGGGTGTTCCGCGGATTCTGGCAAAGGGAAAGAGATGTCCGGGTCGGTGTCCTTTTCCCGCAGGACACTTCGCCGTCCGTTTCTCCCGTGGACAACGACCGGTCGCTCGTCCTGAAGATCGCATTCGGATCGACAGCTTTCCTCCTTCCTTCCGATATCGGCGTCAACGCGGAACGGGAAATCCTGGCCGGCGGCGACGACATCCGAAGCGGGGTCTTTAAGTCTCCCCATCACGGAAGCTCCTCCTCGAGCTCGGACGCTTTCCTCGCCGCTATCAGGCCCGAAGTAATTGTTATATCGGTCGGCCGCGGCAACCGCTTCGGCTTCCCCCAACAGGAAATCCTCGATCGCTATAAAGAAACGGGCGCCCGGGTTTACAGGACGGACCTCCACGGCGCCGTCGAGATCGTTTCAGATGGAAAGCGGCTGTCCGTCCGCACAGCGGTCCGAGACTGATTGACAGGCGAAGCTCTCCGCGCTAAGATAAAATAAGGAATATGAGCCGACAGAGAATTATCGCCGCCGCAGTCCTTCTCCTTATTCTATCGCCGCTCGCGCCGGCCCAGAGCCTCGCTGAAGCGGCGAAAAAGGAAAAGGAACGGAGGGAGAGCCTCAAGGGAACGCCGTCCATAGTCGTGACCAACGCAGACCTGGCGAAAACCACAAAAAAGCCGGCCGTCGAGACGGTCGCCGAGACGACTCCGGCCGAGGGTGAAAAAACGGACGCTCCGGGTGCTCCACCGCCCGCTCAAGGGACCGACAAGAGTTTCACCGAACTCCAGGCTGAAGCCCTGAAAAAGTTCGCCGAGAAAAAGGCTGAGCTCGAAAGCCGATGGAATAGGGCTAAAGAGTTGGTCGAATTGTTGAATCTTAAGATGAACGCGCTCTGGCAGCAATTTTTCACCTTCAACAGCATGACGCCCAAAGACCAGATCCAGAAGGAGATCAGCGAAACGTTCCAGAGATTCCAGGATGCCCAGGGCGAGGAAGCGAAGGCTAAAGAAGAGCTTAATAAATTCTTAGCCCAAGGGCCGTCGGCTAAATTCCCTCCGGCCGCGATCAGATAGGGCGGCCGCCTGTCTTAGCGGAAATAAATGAGCGAAACCTGGATGCCGAGTTCCCGTTCATCCTTGCTATTGGGAATGACCTTGGCCGGAACCCACGGCTTGTCGACGGCGATCGTTAGAGAGAACTCGTTTTTGTCGCCCAGCTGCTCTTTCTTGACATCGTAGGATTTCTCGAAAAGCTCCCGTGTCATAACAAACTCATCCAGGGTCAGGTCGTTAATCTTGAGCGTGATTTTTTGGTCTTTAATAGCCAGAAGGTTCACGCCGCCCTTGATCACCAGGAGCGCATCCCTCTTGGGATTATCGATGACGCACTTGGCCTCTTTCGTCGTCCATCGCCACTGCTTGAGCACGGAACTCGGTTCCGTTTCCTGGTCATTCCAGCCGCTTTCATAGATCACCTCGGGTGTGTCGAGCGGCGGCGGAACGACCTTCAGCTTCTTTGACAACACTTCCTTCTCGGACTGCCCGGTGCGGTCATACGGATTGTAGAAACCGACGGAGAGCCTGAGCGTCTCTTCACCCTTGAACTGAGGGTCGAATTCGTCGATGAAGGCGGGGATGTAGATCCGGCGTTTCAGCCGGTACTCTTTTCCTTTCAGCCATTTCGTGGTAGGGGGATCGGGAACGTAATCGTCCGTCAGAATGTTGTTCGTTTTGTGCCAGAAATGAACGAAGATGCTGTAATCCTTGTCGAACTTGACGAAATCATCGGTCGTCTTCCACGTGTATTCCACGTCCGTGATCAGATTATCAGACAGTGTGGGCTCAGAAAACGTCACGCTCAGCTCCACGCCCTTGACCTGGGTCGCCTTCTTGCAGCCGGACATCATGAGCCCGACGCCGATTATGAGAAGCCAAACAAAAATATTTCGTTTCATCTTCTCTCCTCCTATCATCCTTGAAAACAAAGGGTATTATAAGAAAACGAAGGAGAGAAGTAAAGCTGAGCAGAGGGCCAGGCAGGCAATTCTTTTTCCGGTGTCAGGCCAATCTCGGGCGGGGTCCTGTCGCGGCTCTTCCCCGGCCGTGCTCGCCGCCGGGCCGCTGCGCGCGGGCGGGGAGCCCCTTCGCCGCGCCACCCCTGCTCGACTTTCCGGCGCCCCAGAAAAAGAATTGCTTACAAGGGCCAGAGGCAACCCGCTCCCGGCCACGCGGATCTGACCCGGCGTTCCTTCGGGCCCCCTCCCCGAGCCTTCTTGGCGGAGGGAATCCTCCCAAAGCTCTGAGTCATAAACATCACCCTGCTTGCTCCTGGCTCGACGGATATAGTATATTTCAAGGAAGATGACGATTCTTCATGGCTCTTATTCTCTGATTTCTTGGACGGTGTGTTGGATCAAAAACGTGCTCGTCAGATACGGAGTCATCAAGCCGCGAAAGGCGCCCCTGCCCGTCATCAGCATCGGGAATTTGATCCTGGGTGGATCGGAAAAAACGCCTCTGGTCATGGAGCTTCTGTCCTATTTCGAGGGCCTCGGGCTCCGGCCGGCCATCGTGACCCGGGGTTATAAGGGAAAATGGGAGAAGGACGGCGGCGTTCTTTCAGACGGAAAGGCGTTTTACGGAGGCTGGGAAGAAGCGGGCGACGAACCCTATCTGGCGGCGCATCGTTTTCCGAAAGCCGGCGTCTTTGTCGGGAAGCAACGGTATCGTTCCTGTCTCAAAGCCAAGGAGATGGGGTTTCAAGTCGCCCTACTCGACGACGGCTTCCAGCATGTCAAGCTCGCCCGCAACTTGGACATCGTCCTCCACGATCCGCAGGCTCGCGGCCCGCTCCGCGAAGGGCTCTCCTCCCTGCGCCGGGCCGATATCCTCCTCTTGAAGAAAGACCGCGGCAAAGCCACGTTTCGGAAGATCCGCCACAAGTTCCCCGCGCTCCCCGTTTTTGAGTACGCCGTTGTCTCTCGTGGACTCCACCTCCTGGAAACGAACGAGCGGTTTCCAGCCGATATCCTGAAGGAGAAAAATATTCTGGCTTTTTGCGGAATCGCTCGGCCGGAGAGGTTCTTTGCACTTCTTGAGGAATGCGGAATTCAGGCCCGGACCCGGATGGTCTTCCCCGACCATTTCTCTTATCCGGCCCGGGCGCTGGACAAGATCGTCTCGGCCTGCGCCTCACTCAAGCCGGACGCCATCGTCACGACCGAAAAAGATGCCTTGAAGATCCTCGGTCGGACCAGGCCCCTCGCGGCCGTGCCCGTTTACGTTCTCGACATCGGGCTGGACCTGCCTCCGGCGTTCTTCGAGAGGGTCCGCGACATCCTGGCCGCGCTGGTCGCGCCACCGGGTCAATGATGAATAAATTAATAGATACCATAGGATATGCCGCCTATAAAGCCCTGACGCTCGTCTTTTTCCTCTTGCCCCGGCGGCTCTGCCTGGCCGCGGGCCGCTCGCTCGGCCTCCTTGCCTTCCGCCTAGACCGCAAGCACCGGGCCGTCGCCCTCGGGAACCTCACCATCGCCTTCGGCAAGGAACGGCCCCCCTCTGAGCTGGCCGCCGTCGCCAAAAAGGCATTTAAGCGTCTCGGCAGCGACTTCGCCGACATCCTCAAGGTCTCGGGATATTCCCGGGAAAAGGTCCTCCGGCTTATCATGATCGAAGGCCGGAACAACATGGAAAACGCCCTGGCCCAAGACAAAGGGGTCCTCCTTTTCTCCGCTCACTTCGGCAACTGGGAATTCGCCCCAGCCCCGCTCACGGAAATCGGAACGCTTTGGGTCGTCGCGCGCGCCTTGGACAATCCCTTCCTCGAAAAAGAGCTGGGTCGGATGCGAATGAAGCTCGGGGCGGGCATTATCAATAAATTCGGCGCGGCCAGGCCTATTCTTAAGGCTCTGGGCCGCAATGAGATCGTGGCCATCCTCATCGACCAGAACGTCCTGCGGAGCCAGGCCGTCTTCGTCGATTTCTTCGGTAAGGCGGCTGCGACAACGCCCAGCCTGGCGGCCTTTCATCTCAAAACGGGCGCTCCCCTGGTCCCTACTTTTGTCCATCCCGGCCGGGGCGGCCGGTATGTCGTGAAGATCCGGGAGCCGCTCGGTGTCCCGTCCAGCGGCAGCATGGAGGAGGACGTGTTGAAAATCACCCAATTATGCACTAAGATAATCGAGCAGGAGATTCGACAAAACCCGGATCTCTGGTTCTGGGTCCATAAACGATGGAACACCCGACCCGTCGATGAGGTGACGACCGTATGAGAGCCTACAATCGCAAAGACGACGAGCTGAGACCGATCAAGATTTACCCGGACTATCTCGACTTTGCCGACGGCTCCGCCCTGATCGAATTCGGCAAGACCCGCGTCGTGGCAGCCGCAACCATCGAAGAAAAGGTGCCGGCCTTCCTCAAGAACACGGACTCGGGCTGGATCACGGCAGAATATTCCATGCTCCCGCGGTCCACAGAGAAGCGGACGGCCAGGGAGCGGACCCAGGGCTATCCCTCGGGGCGCAGCCAGGAGATCCAGCGCCTGATCGGGCGGACGCTCCGGGCGGTCACCGACCTGAAAGGGATCGGCGAACGGCAGATCATCCTCGATTGCGACGTGATCCAGGCCGACGGCGGAACGCGGGTCACCTCGATCAACGCCGCCTGCGTGGCCTTGGCCCTGGCCCTCAAAAAGATGCTCGATCAGAAGATCATCGACACAATGCCCCTCCACCACCTCGTCGCCGGCGTAAGCGTGGGCATCGTCAACGGCGAGCCGCTCCTCGATCTTGACTACGCTGAGGATTCCTCCGCCGAGACCGACATGAACGTCGTCCAGACCGACCGGGGCCAACTCCTCGAGGTCCAGGCCACGGCCGAGAAGAATCCTTTTTCGAGGAGCCTTCTGGAGAGGCTCCTCCGCTTGGCCGACAAAGGCATCGAAGAGATCATCCAGGCCCAGAAGGACGTCTTGAAAAAGAAAAGCCTGCTCTTCATGGCGTACGGCTATAGATAGCGTAAAGGCTAGAGCGAAGGAGATACTATCATGAACCGGGTTCTCGTCACGGGCGGCGCCGGTTTTTTGGGCAGCCATCTCTGCCAGCTTCTTCTGGGCAGAGGCTCGGACGTCGTCTGCATCGACAACTTCTTCTCGGGCCACAAGGACAATATCCGTCCATTCATCGTCCATCCTTATTTCGAGCTCATCCGCCACGACGTCATCCATCCCCTTTTCCTCGAAGTCGACCGGATTTATCATCTAGCCTGCCCGGCATCGCCCATCCACTACCAACAGAACCCGATCAAAACCGTCAAGACGAACGTCATGGGAACGATCAACATGCTCGGCCTGGCCAAGAGGATCAAGAGCCGGATTCTGTTGACGTCCACGTCGGAGGTCTACGGCGACGCCCAAGTCCATCCCCAGACCGAAAGCTACTGGGGGAACGTGAACCCCATCGGCGTGCGGAGCTGTTACGACGAAGGCAAGCGCGTGGCTGAAACGCTGATGATGGACTATCACCGCCAGAACAGAGTGGATGTCCGCATCGTCCGCATCTTCAACACCTACGGGCCGCGGATGGCCATCAACGACGGCCGTGTCGTCAGCAACTTCATCGTCCAGGCGCTGCGCAACGAGCCGCTCACCATCTACGGCGACGGCAGCCAGACAAGGTCATTCTGCTATGTCTCCGACCTCATCGAGGGACTCTGCCGGATGATGGACGCGGAGGGGCTCACCGGCCCTCTCAACCTGGGAAATCCCGGCGAATTCACGATCGCCGAGCTCGCCGAAAAGATCCTCCGGCTCACACAGAGCCGATCCAAGATCGCCCACAAACCCCGGCCTTCCGACGATCCGCTCCACCGCCGGCCGGATATTTCCCTGGCCAGAGAAAAGCTCGGCTGGGAGCCCAAGGTTTCCCTAGAAGAAGGGCTGGCTCAGACCATCGACTATTTCAAAGAAAGGCTCGGAATTCCGAATCGGTCGTAAAAAAAACTTCGTGAAACTCTCCATCGTCATGCCCGTCTATAACGAAAAGAACACCATTCGCGAAATCATCGCCCGCGTCCTCAAGGTGGACGCGGGCCTCGAGAAAGAGCTGGTCATCGTGGACGACTTTTCCACGGACGGAACCCGCGACATCCTGGGACAGCTCGACAACCCTCGAATCAAGGTTTTTTTCCACCCTAAGAACATGGGCAAAGGCGCCGCCCTCCGGACGGGATTCTCCCAGGTTCAGGGCGACATCGTCCTCATCCAGGACGCCGACCTTGAATATGACCCGCGGGAATATCCCAAGCTCCTGGAGCCGATTCTGGACGGTCGGGCCGACGTGGTCTACGGCTCCCGCTTTCTCGGCGGTCCCCACCGGGTGCTGTTCTTCTGGCATTATGTCGCGAACAAGATGCTCACCGGCTTTGCCAATTTACTCTCCAATTTGAACCTGACCGACATAGAAACCTGTTATAAGGTCTTCAAAAAGGACGTTCTGTCGCGGATCCGGCTGAAATCAGACCGGTTCGGATTCGAGCCGGAAGTCACGATCAAAGTCGCCAAGCTCAAGTGCCGCGTTTACGAGGTTCCGATTTCCTACTCGGGACGCGACTACAGCGAGGGCAAGAAGATCGGCTGGAAAGACGGCCTGGCCGCCATTTATCACTTGCTCCGATATAGATTATTCAAGTGAGGCCGGCTTGACTTTTCCCAAGGATATTCTTTAATATATTTCTTTTTAACAAGTTATGTATTTCAAAGCCAATTCGGGAAGCCGTCATCCAAGGAGGCTATCATGAGTCTTGTTTCCTGGTTGATTTTGGCCGGCGCCATCATCGTCTTTTTAGCCCTGTTTTTCCTCGTCATCGCCAAGCAATACCGCAAGGTCGGCCCTAACGAAGCGCTCATCATTTCCGGGCGGAAAAAGACGGTCACAGGTCCGGATGGAATGAAGAGAAAAGTCGGATACCGTTACCGGCTGGGCGGGGGAACGTTCGTCATTCCCTTCCTGGAAACGGTGGACATTCTGCCCATGGGGATCATCCCGGTCAATATTCGGACCCCCGAAGTCTTGACCCACGGGGGCGTTCCCATCCTCGCCGACGCCGCGGCCCAGGTCAAGGTTGAATCCTCTGAGGCCGCGATCCGCACGGCCGCCGAACATTTCCTCGGACTGGGAAAAGAGGGGATTCGCGATGTGGCCATAAATGTCCTCGAAGGCAAGATGCGCGAGGTTATCGGGACGATGACGGTCGAGGAAATCTACCGGGGTCGTCATGAGTTCAACCATAAGGTTGGCGAATCCGCCCATGAAGATTTCTCCAAGATGGGTCTCGTCCTCCTGTCCTTCTCCTTGAAAGAATTCAGCGACACGCAAGGCTATATCGAGGCTTTAAGCAGACCCGTGATCTCCGTAGCCAAGCGCGACGCGGCCATCGCTGAGGCCGAAACCCAAAAAGAATCGATCATCAAGTCGTCCCAGGCGCGCAAGGAAGGGGAAGTGGCCCGCCTCCAAGCCGAGGTCCTGATCGCTGCGGCCCAGTGGCAAAACGAGGCGAAGAAGGCCGAGTCCCAAGTCTTCGTCAACCAGAAAAAGGCGCAAGCGGACTTTTCCTACGAGCTCGAACGCTTCAAGCTCGGCCAGGAGATCAAGCTCGAAGAATCCAAGGTCCGGATGGTGGAAAAAGAGCAGGCCATCAAGATCGAAGAGCTCGAGATCAAGCGCCGGGAGAAAGAACTTGAGGCCAACGTCTTGAAGCCTTCCGACGCGCGCAAATACCAGATCAAGGCCGAAGCCGAAGCCGAGGAATTCCGCATCCAGGCCGAAGCCCGCGGAAAGGCCGAAGCGGTGAAGCTCGAAGGCCAGGCTGAAGCCGAGAAAATCAAAGGAAAAGGCCTCGCCGAAGCCGAAATCATGCTCAAGAAAGCCCAGGCCTGGGAAAAATACAACGATGCGGCCATCCTCGAAATGTATATGAAGGTCCTGCCCGAGGTGGCCAAGGCCGTGTCCGAGCCGCTGTCTAAGGTCGATAAGATCGTTGTCGTCGGCGGAGACAAGAGCCTCGGCACGACGAGGATCACGGCCCAGGTGGCCGAGGTCCTGGCCCAGCTGCCCGAAGTCGTGAAGTCGCTCACCGGCGCAGACCTAAAGAAATTCCTCAAAGATAAGCTCTCGCCCGAAGACAAGACCGGGAAATAACGCGCTGCCGCGGAAAAAGGGGTCCTTATGGTCTCAGAAAAAGCAAATCAAATCGGCGAATCGCCGACATTCAAGGTTGCAGCCAAGGCCAAGGCCATGCGGGAGGAGGGGATCGACGTCGTCGACCTCGGCATCGGCGAGCCGGACTTTCCCACCCCGGAGAACGTCAAGGCCGCCGGGATCAAGGCTATCCAGGAAAACTTCACAAAATACACCGAGAGCGGAGGGATGCCGGCGCTGAAAAAGGCCATCATCGCCCGGCTTAAGGAAGATCATGGCCTGACGTACACTCCGAAGGAAATCATCGTCTCGACGGGTGCTAAAAGCTCGCTCTTCCACTTGATCCAGGCTCTGGTCAATGAAGGCGAGGAAGTCATCATCCCGGCGCCCTTTTGGGTGACCTATCCCCATCTCGTGACCCTGGCTAAGGGCAAATCGGTGATCGTGCCGACCAAGGAGGAAAACGGGTTCGTCCTGACCGCCGACGAGCTCAAGGCCCATATCACCCCCGCGACGAAAGCTATCATCCTGAATTCGCCCTCAAACCCGACGGGCGCGACCTACACGAAAGAGCAGCTTGAAGCGCTCGCCGACGTCATCCGCAAGGAAGATATCTACGTCATCGCCGACGACATCTACAGCAAGCTCGTCTTCGACAACTTCCCATATACGAGCTTCGCCTCCCTCGGCGAGGACATCAAGAAAAAGACGATCATCATCAACGGCGTGTCGAAATCCTACTCTATGACCGGATGGCGGATCGGATATGCGGCCGGTCCGGCCGATATCATCAACGGCATGGACAAGATCCAGAGCCACACGACGTCTAACCCGACTTCGATCTCGCAGAAGGCCAGCCTCGAAGCCTTGACCGGCCCGCAGCATGAAGTCACAAAAATGGTCGCCGAATTCCAGCGCCGGCGCAACTACTGCCTGATGAAACTCCAAGCCATTCCCCGCGTCTCCTGTTTCAAGTCCCAAGGCGCCTTCTACCTCTTCCCCAACGTCAAAGCCTATTACGACATGGAATTCAACGGCACGCCCATCCGAAATTCCTACGGCATGGCCTACTATCTCCTCAAGGAAGCCCAAGTGGCGATCGTGCCCGGCGATTCCTTCGGCGCTGACGACTACATCCGCCTCTCTTACGCGACGTCCATGGCGAACCTGGAGAAGGGCATGGAGCGGATCGGCCGCGCCCTCGCCCAGCTCAAGCCGGCGAAAAAGGCCAAACGTGTCGCCCTTCACAACGCGGTGACCAAAGTCAAAAAATCCGTCCCCCTGGATGCCACGATCTCGGATAAAGTCCGCGACGGCCTGGTGGCCGAGGTCCAGGGGCATCTGCCGCCCGAAAATTATTTCGAATGGAACGCCAACATCAACGGCGTGATCGTCCAGCTCCGGACGAACGTCTCCCACCTCAACGACTTCTGGATGGAGAACTGGTATCCGGCCCAGCTCGAATCTGACCTCGAACCACACGGCATCATCTACGCCGTCGACGAAATCCCCGGCCGCGAGCCCCGCGCCTTTTACAATACGGATACCAAGACCGGCGTCATCGTCAACTGCGATAAATACGGACCTCTGCGGAGCCTGGCCCTCGGGCTCGTGGCCGATGTGTCCGAGCGGCTGTTCGGCGTCCATTCCGTGCGGGGCATGTCTGTCGACATCGGCGGCAGCGGCCTTATTCTCATCGGCCCGCCGGGGACGAAAAAGACCGATCTCTTCTTCGACCTCGTCCGCGACCCGAAATTCCGCTTCCATTCGAGCGACACCGTCTTCGTCCGCTATTCCGGAAAAGCGGCGCTGGCCGACAACGTCGAGCGCAAGGTCTACATCCCGACGAATACCGTCGAGATGTTCCCGCGCCTCGCGCCTCTCTTCGATCAGAGTAAATGCGAGAATGTCGTGACGCACAAGGACGACTGCAAGGACGCCGAATGCCTGAGGCAGGAGGACTGCCGGCTCGACCGCGGCTCGCCGTTCTGCTACAAGGCCTCCAAAAACGGCCAGGCCATGCTCGACCCGAACTGGATCGCCGGCCCTGCGGCCTGCGCCAAGCGGACGACCCTCCGCTGGGTCTTTATCCTTCGCCGCGACGCCCTATCGCCCTCGGCCGTCGAGCTCGCCACCGATGAAGCGCTCCGGATCCTTGAATCAGGAGAGAGCCCGGGCATGCAGACCGCCGTCAGCTCGGGAAAGAACCCGCCGTTCTTCAACCCGCACATTCTCTTGACGACGGAGGAGCGGATGGCCCTCCAGAAATCCTTCTTCCAGAGACTGCTGGGGAGCGCCTCCTTCTATCTCTTCAACAGCGGTGTCGCGGGGGCGGAAAAGATCAAGGAAATCGTCGTAAAATGAATGGGGGGGGCACATACCCAATTTTCTTAAATTGGGTATGTGCCCCCGTTTTTTTCACGAGCGGCGATGATGCCCCGTGACTTGCCACGGGGAGCCGCTCGAGAGGGATCCAAGGGGGAGTCGCCCCCTTGGTCGAAGGGCGGGATTTCATGCCCCGCCCGAGTCTCGTTTCTAGCGCAGATCTCTATGTCCCCACGAGAATTCGTGGGAAAATGCTCCTTGGAAAGAAGGCAGGGAGCGAAGCGACCGTTGGAAGGAAACCCATTATCAGGGTTTCCTTCCAAGAGTGTCCGGCCGGGTCTTCTCGGCGCCCGTTGGAAGGGTTCTTCCCCTCCAAATTGATTAACCCACTAATTAACGGAATCGAATACGATCATCAATATCG
>Ga0315281_10005608_pt1 | contig 17945 bp, 18 predicted proteins | sample YL17G07_0_MG_FD_204540 | JGI IMG/M metagenome (GOLD analysis project Ga0315281, IMG submission 204540) | Sediment microbial communities from Yellowstone Lake, YNP, Wyoming, USA - YL17G07_0 | ecosystem: Environmental > Aquatic > Freshwater > Lake > Sediment | place: USA: Wyoming | collected...
ACCTGCGGGGATCACTCCAGGCCCGGAGTGATTTTCGCTGTGGCTGTTCAACCAACCTCAGGAGAAAATCATGAAATCCCATCCCTTTATCGTTCAATTTTTCGCCCCGTTGCCGATGGCCTTTGCCTGCGATCTCTACCAGAGACTCAAGGAAGGGCGCACCGACCCGGAAACCCGCGACATGATCTGCAAGGCTCTATCCATGTCAAAGCAAGCTAGAAAAATTGAATGAATCCCGCCCCGGTATTCCGGGGCTTTCCAGAGTGCGTTCCTTGAGCGCATTCCGCAAAGAAGTATTTGATCGAGCGGTTATCCGCACGAACAAGTGGCGGTAGCTGGCCGCTGGAAACAAACAGCATTTTTTAACCCGACCGGGGACACAGTCTCCGCAAGGGGCAGGTGACTCTGGTTTTCTTACTGGAGGCATCATGCACTTAAGCCACCCAGGCATGCTTGTCATGCCGGCAAAGCGGTATCACGAAGACAAGGCAATCGGACACACGGGCATCGTCAAGATGCTCAAGAGTCCGGCCCACTTTCGCGAATACCTTGATTACCCGCACCACCAGACGCCAGCGATGGCTTTCGGCAGTGCGGTTCATTCTTTCATTCTGGAATCAGAACGCTTTTCTAAAGAAGTCGCGGTGGCCGAGAAGTTCGACCGCCGTACCAAGGAAGGCAAGGAAGCCGCAGCAAAGTTCGAAGTTGAGAATCAGGGTAAATCGCTGATCACCTCAGAAGAACTGGCTACGCTGACATTGATACGCGCAGCTGTTCATTCCCATCAGGGAGCGGACAAGTTGCTCAGCCGTGGCGAGGCCGAACTTTCGGTATTCTGGAACGATCCTGCAACCGGGATCGCCTGCAAGTGTCGCCCGGACTGGTTCAACGGGGACGTTATCACCGACCTCAAGTCCTGTGTTGATGCGAGCGCTGCCGGTTTTTCACGGGCGATAGCGACATTGGGCTATGACGTGCAGGCAGCTTTCTATGTGGACGGTGTCAAGGCGGCAACGGGGATGGAGCTTCCATTCATTTTCATCGCTGCCGAAAAGGAGCCGCCGCATGCGGTAGCAGTCTATCGCGCCGACCCGGAAGTCATCGAAGCCGGTCGCAGGAAGTATCGGGCGGCGCTTCAGCTTTTGAAGTGGTGCCAGGAATCGGGTAGTTGGCCGGCTTACCAGCCGGGTGGCGAGATCGAATTGATTTCGCTGCCACGGTGGGCAGCCAATGCCGATGATTTCAAGTTGGAAGATTTCGAGTTGTACGCCGCCTGATCGGCGGTTTCTTTAGTAGTTCATCAACCCCGGCGGGGATACCAGTTCCCGCTTCCGGGGCCATGGTGTCTCCGCCATTTTCTTTGGAGAAAACCATGTCTCAAACTTTGCGCAATTTACAAAAATCCCGCCAAGGGAATACAGACGATAATCGAAATACGGCCAACGTGGTGCCTTTTCCGGCCATGCTGGTGCAGTTCAAGGGCGAAATTGCCCGTGCGCTGCCCAAGCATCTGAATCCGGAGCGCATGACACGCACCGCGCTGACCGCTTTTCGACTGAATCCGAAATTGTCTGAAACGGATCCGCGCAGTGTTTTTGCGGCTGTCATTCAGGCTTGTCAGTTGGGATTGGAAGTCGGCCTGATGGGCGAAGCCCACCTCGTCCCGTTTGGCAGTCAGTGCCAATTGATCCCCGGTTATCAGGGGCTCATGAAACTCGCACGCAACAGCGGGTTCGTGCAGGACATCTATCCTCACGAAGTGCGGATTAACGACAAGTTCGACATCGTGCTTGGCCTGAATCGCACGCTGATGCACGAGCCGTTGAAAAAGAACGGCTTTCCGGCTGGAGATGAGGAGAGAGGCCAGATCATTGGTTTCTATGCTGTCGCCGTTTTCAAGGATGGCGGACGCACATTCCTCGCCATGTCGAAGGAGCAGGTCGAACAGGTTCGGAATAACTCCCGTGGCTACCAAATGGCCAAGAAGTACCGTAAGGAGAGCACATGGGATACGCACTTCATTCCGATGGGCCTCAAGACGGTCATCCGCCGCCTGTGCAATCTGTTGCCGAAATCCCCGGAGCTTGCCTTGGCGCTTGCCATGGATGAAATGCATGAGCGCGGTGAAACCCAGAATATCGGGATTGCCGATGCTATCAACGGTTCCTGGGCACCGGTAATCGATGATGAACCAGGCGAGCAGGATGCCGATGTGCAGGGGCAAGGCAACATTGTTTCAACTCCTGTCCGCGAAGTTGGCGGAAAGCTTGGCGCCACGCTGGCAACCATCGGCAACGCAGCATCAGTCGGTGAGCTGGACGAAGTTTTTCTCCGGGCAGAAGATTCCTTTGAAGGTAATGAGCTTGAGCAGTTGCTGATCGCCTATCGCAGACGCAAGGACGCTTTGAACAACACCTCTTCTCAAGTGAGCGACATTTTTGGGGAGGCGGAGAAATGAACGTCATCGAAAGTAATGGCCACCGTCTCGAAGTTGAGCCGTTCCAGTTTTTCAAGACCGGCGACAAGCCGACCTGAGAACGAGTCCATGCCCCACATTTTCACCGGGGTGTCGGCAATCAACATCGGAGGCGGCCATGCGCATGGAAGACGAACAGGCGTTCCAAGCCCAAGCGTCGGCTGTCGCAGGCAGTGTTGCAGATTTCAGTGAAATTCCCAGGTGGACTGAGGATGACATCATCAGGCTGCATGGGTATCTGCTGGAAAAATCGCTGCATGATCTGTTCGATTTGAGGGCATCCGCTGCAACGCGGGCGGAAGTTCTCGAATGGTTGCTGGCGACGAAGGGGCGGTCAAACGCATTTTCATTTATGGCGTGCTGTCGTTTGTTCGGCATCAATTCCGAAGAAATTCTGGAACAGGTGCTGGAAAGATACCGGCAACGCCACACACATTAACCACCGGCGGGACAGTCATCATCCCGTCATGGGTTGCGGCTGCCCGCCTTTTTCATTGGAGGCAATAATGCAACTGCAAGCATCAATCAAGGTCGGGAGCATTTTCCCCGGCCGCAACCCACGTAGTTATTTCGATCCATCCGAGATGGCGGAGCTTGAGGAGTCCGTCAAATCAAAAGGCGTACTCCAGGCAATTCTCCTTCGTCCTCGTGACGCGGGGCAGTACGAAATCGTTGCCGGTGAACGCCGGTGGCGTGCCGCGAAAAAAGTGTTCGGGGATGACTACGAAATCCCTTCACTGATTCGCGATCTGGATGACGGCGAAGCCGACGAGGCCGCGCTGATCGAAAACATCCAGCGCGCTGACATGAGTCCGACCGAGGAAGCCGAGGCAGCGGCCAAGATTCTTGGACGTTGCCAGGGTGACCGGGACGAAGCGGCGCGTCGTCTGGGCTGGTCGCGCTCAACGCTCGACAAGCGGCTTGCACTGATGAACTGTTCGGAAAAAGTCCGGAAGGCCTTATCCGAGCGGCGCATTCAGTTGGGTCACGCCGAGCTGTTGGCTGTCGTGACGCGAGACAGGCAGGATGCGGTTCTGGAGAGGCTTCTCTCCCAGTCCGTCTTGCCGACGGTTGTCCAGTTTCGCGGGCAACTTGAGCAAATCTCGCGCTCGCTTGGGAGTGCCATTTTCGACAAGGGCGAGTGCGCCGGATGCCAGCATAACTCGGGCAACCAGCAAGCCCTTTTCGGGGAAGCAATTTCCGCCGGGCACTGCACCCACGGTGCCTGTTACGACGCGAAGACAGAGGCTGTACTCGAAGCCAAGAGGTCATCTCTGAGCGACGATTATCCGACCACTCGGATCGTCCGTCCGGGAGAGAACTTCACGCTGTTGCGGCTCGTGGCAGATGGCGATACCGGTGTGGGCGAGGAACAGGCGAAAGCCTGCCGGGCCTGCAAGAACTTCGGTGCTGCTGTTTCCGGGGTACCGGGGAAGCTGGGCAATGTTTATCCCGATCTGTGCTTCGATGCGGCGTGCAATGCCAAGAAGGTGGCGTTGCGTATCAAGGCGGAAAAGGATCAGCACAAGCCAGCAACCGAGTCGGCCAAGGAGTCTGGCAAGAAATCTGGCACAGCAGCCAAACAGGCGGCCAAGACTGAAACCAAAGTTCAGGACTCGCAAAAAGTCAGGGACTACAGGTTGGAGGTATGGCGCAAGGCGCTCAGGCGCGAGCTGATGGTGGATCGCGAGAAAAATCTTACGGTGCTCATTTCGCTTTCGTTGTCTGGCAATGCCCGGCACATCAGCGACAGCAAGCTGACCAAGGCTTTGGGTTCTCTCATGGGGCAGGAGTATGCGAGTTTCTCGTTGAAGACTGGCGAGGCTGCTCGTGTAGTCTCGATGGCGGATGAAGCCATCAGGGACAAGATGCTCATGGGGCTTGCCGCATCTGCGGCAGATGGTGTCGAGGAGAAGACCCTGGTTCAACTCCTCAAGTACCTCGAAATTGATATTGCGCGGCACTGGAAGCTCTGCGAAGACTTTCTGAAGCTGCTCACCAAGAGCGAGATCGAGGCGGTGTGTGATGAGATTGGACTGAAGTCCTGCATGGGCGGTGCATTTGCCAAGGCCATGTCAGGAAAAAAGGACGAGCTCATCAAGTTGTTGCTGAAAGTCGGCTCCTTCACCTATGAGGGCAAGGTGCCGCGCTCGATGCGGTATAGCGCCGAGTAACGTTGTTTCAAGTCAACCCAACGCGGGGATCACGATCCCCGCAGGGGTCGTGGTGCGCCTGCATTTTCTATGGAGGTACCAACATGTTTTTTCAGGAACTCAAATTGTTGTTGGACGGATGCGCGGCGATTGCCGTCACGCTGTCGTCAGGTCGGGATGGGGCGATTACCGTTACGGTGCGGCCCACCCCGAAAGAAGCGAAGGACGTTGAAGCGCTGTCCACACCGCTGGTGCTCACCGGCACGGCTGAGGAACTCGACGAGCAGTTCGTCGGATTGCTCAAAAGCTATGCCGAAGAGCACAAGTCACTTGCCGAACAGCTCGAAGCGACCCGATCCATTCTCGAAGCGGCCAAAAAGGACGCCAACAAGAAGGCGGAAAAGGCGATCAGCAAAGGTGCCCAAGTAATCGAGCCAGCAGTGGCTGACGATGAGGGCGACGATGAGCAAAGCGGCGAGCCGGAAGCGGCGGGTAGTCAGGCCGAAGAAAATCTTTTCGCATGAGGAGGCGGTCATGGCTATTACAGTACAGAAGCTTTTGCGTTCATTCGCCTATAACGGCATCGCATTACCCGACCCCGGCGCGGAACTGAGCCCGGAGCAGGTGAGGGATGTCTATTCCGCAACCTATCCGGAAATCACGACGGCATCCATCGAGGGGCCTGAGCAGAAAGGGGATCGTCTCGTCTATACCTTCCGGCGCGCAGTCGGAACCAAGGGCACGGCATCCCGGAACCGATTAGGCGTGGTCGCTCGTCGGCGTGAAGATGGATTGACCTATATCGAACTGCGCCCGGCGGGGATAGCGGCAGACAATTATCTGAAGGATGCCATCCGGCATTTCTTCCGGGTAGTTGATCGCCTGATCCGTCTGGTCGTTCGGAAGGGATAGGCCATGGTGTCGCTCAAGGAACGGCTGCAAGCCGGTGCCGATGGCGACTTCTCGCAACTTGAAGAGGGGATCCCGAAAGGGGTTCCCACCTTCGATCACGAGGAGATGAAATTATGCGTACAAGCCTTGCAACGCTTGGTGCTGCGTTCCCAGGAGAAAGTATCGCCAGGCGAACGTTGCCAGCCGGTCGCTTTCGTCCAGCCACTGATCCTCTGAGCCTGCCAAGGTTCGGGAAAGAGTTAACCGGAAGCCTCGACCCGTGTCTTGATCTCCGCCGTTGGTTCATGCTGGCACTTCGCTGGCTGGATGCAGGGGAGATTCAGGGCGATGAGTCGGGTATGCCGCAGTCGCTGGTGCAGCAGGCTTTCACCCGCTGGATTAACCGGCATGCGGGGCAGTTGGAGCATTTTGCATTCGGCGCTCTGGTGGCTACGGGAGCGGAAGCGATCAGCTATGGATTGCAGTTCTCCACCGAACAGGCTGAAGAGAGCCAGTGGTATTGGGCGCTACAGTCCGAGCAGGTGGTGTGGCTGTCATTGAAGGAGCGGATCACCCGCATCGAGGCGATGAGTCCCGGTCTGGGCGAGACGGCGCTTTACTGGCTGCAACGTTCCTCCGGAAAAACGCTCTTCGCTTACACCCCGGCAACAGCCCGGCAAGTCTGTGAATACGTTCACTGGCAGGGCAGCAGCGAGCAGGATGACTGGGTAGAGGAAATGACCGCGATGGGCATGACCGCCGCCGATATGGAGGAGGCCATTTCGCCCGATTGGTTCGACGGCCATTTTCCGAACTGGGTGATAGACCCCAAGCGAGTGCTGGATGACTCGGCCTTGGGGGAGGTAGTGGCTGCCGGAGGCGAGTTGGCACCACTGGCATCAGCGCTGCTCGATATTGAGCGGCTGGAGGCCGATGGTGGTGAGCTTCCGGGTCTCGAAGGCATGGATGTCGAATGCGTCTATTTCGGGGCTTACCTGAGATGGGGTGCCGATGACCCGCTGGAGCGTGTGTTCGATGATTTTATCGAGTATGCGAACAGTGTCAGCGATGGCTACACCGATCTATTCGGCGCGCAGGCAGTGTCTCTCGATCCGGATGGATTTTCCGTATGGCAGCGTAGAACGGAGTTGGGTCTGCAATTGCTGTCGGCCCTGGATAGATTGATCGGCTGCATTGCAGAGCCGGTCTGATTTTTTCAACCCTGCGGGGGTGTCGTCACGCCCGCACGGGGTGACGCACCCCCGCATTTTTTTGGAGGTCGCCATGACGATCAGTGTCAGCACTTTTTCAAGCAGCCAGTCATATCGGCTGAGTAATGCCATCCTCGTTTATCAGGATGCAAGCCGCAATCCGGCTTTCGTCTCGGTTCACGATGTATCAACGGATGACGCAGATAAACCCATCATTCAGGCGGGTGTCCCGGCAAGCAAATCGGGACTCATGTCGCTGATGAGAATTCTCGATCCCAAGGCGATGGTGCGGCCAGCTCTCAAGCCGCCCCATGTACTCGCCGAAGGACCGGGGTTTTTCGTCTGGTTCAGCAGGCCACAACCCAGGCAGGTCTGGTTCGACTGCAAGGAGTTGGGCGCGCGCACCGGGCGTGCTCCGTGTCCGGGGTTGATATTCATCGTGACCAACAAGGCATGGAAGATATTTGCCTACAAGGGGCGGCAACGCCCCTGTGCAGATACGAACTTGTTTGTCGCGCCATTCTTCAACGTCTGGAGCACAGGGAACATCTGTGTTGGGAACGCCAGATTGCCGAAAGGCGATATGGCGTATCAGAGCGAGGCATGGGAGGAAGCGTTTTTCCGTTCCTACTTTACGCACCCGAACATCCATACGGCCAAGGGATTGACCCGTTACCGGGCTGGCCCTTTTGCCCTGTGGCGCGACTTGCTTGATGGCAGGTTTGCAAGGTTTCCTACACGTTCGCTCGTTCCCACGGGCAAGACGCTGCTCGAAACCTTCGAGGCAACTGTTCTGGAAGCGGAGGTGTGAATGGACGCGCGCGATATTGCTTTACAACAATCGGCGCCAGTAGCGATGGTGCCTCGGTACAGCGCTTTCGAGCCCATGACCGGCAACGGCCACCGATTTCTGGTGACCGGCGACGGGCTGTGGCTGGAGGCGCGTCGTCCATGGATGTATCTGCGCACACCTCTGGCTCGCCAGCGGAATGTGCCCATGCCTTACGGTGTCGTTACTCGTGAACTGTCGCTTGCGTTTGGCAAGATTCCTCGCCGTCTGGTCTTCGAATTTTTCCGTTACGCCGCAGGGCGGTGCCCGGATGAATGCGTGGGATGGATAGTGTGGAATGCACGAACCGGCGATATGCGATTAGAACGCCTGGAAGAACTTTCCACCGGGTGCAGCCACGTTCGCTATACGCGACCGACTCTCGATGAAGGTGAGCATCTGGTGGTTGATATTCATTCCCACGGTCGTCTATTGGCCTTCTTTTCGTCTGAAGATGATCGTGATGACAGGGGTGAGTTCAAGATCGCCGGCGTGGTCGGTAACTGCGATAAGGCCAGTTGTTCCACGGCCTTCCGCCTATGCGCCAACGGGCTGTTCCTGCCGCTGGCTTTCGGTGCTGAGAATTCGAAGGGAGGGGAAGATGGCTATTCATCAAATCTCTCCTGAACTTCTCACTCGGGAAGTTAGCGTCGCAGTGATAGGCGCCGGTGGTACGGGGTCTCAGATGCTGATGGGATTGGCCCAGCTTCATACGGCCATGATCGCGCTGGGGCACCCCGGCGGTCTGGATGTCACGGTGATAGACAGCGACCAAGTTTCGGAAGCCAATGTCGGTCGGCAGATGTTCTATCCGTCTGACGTGGGTCTCTCGAAGGCAACAGTGCTCGTCAATCGCATCAATATGGCGATGGGCACCGCTTGGAAGGCTGAGACGCAACGCCTGACTGGTAACGAAAATCTGCGTACTGATCTTGTGATCGGCTGCGTGGACAATCGCAAGGCTAGGAAGGCAATCCTTGACGCAGTATCCCGTGGCGGTGGCGGCTATTGGCTTGATCTGGGCAATCGGCTTCACGATGGTCAGGTCATTCTGGGCCAAGTGCCATCTCGATGGGATAAATCGAAGGTCGAACGCCTGCCGCATGCAATCGACCTGCTCCCTGAAATCGGGGACGAGACGCAGGAAGCCGATGACGATACACCGTCATGCAGTCTGGCGGATGCGCTCGAAAAGCAATCGCTCTTCGTCAACAGGGGCGTTTCGCTGTATGCCTTGAATCTCCTGTGGGAGCTTTTTCGCTATGGACAGATCGCCTACCACGGCGTTTTCGTCAATCTCAAAAATGCCCGGACGGCACCGCTTCCCGTCGATCCGGAAACATGGGCCAGATTTGGTTTTCCGAAGCGCAAACGCAGTCGCAAGCGCGGATGAGAACAGGGCCTTTACCCGGCGGAAACGCCGGGCTTTCCAGAAAGGGTTGCAGCAGCCTTTTGCGGAAAGCGGATTCCGTACCTGCCCGTTGGGCTGGGACTGAAAGGCGGTAGCTGGCCGCTCGAAACAAACAGTATTTTTAACCCTGCGGGGCGTCAGCCTCCGCACGGGGACATGGCGTCTTCCGCATTTCTTATGGAGGCGTCATGACTCAACTTCTAAGGGGTGCCGTCTACCGGTACTTCATCAACCTGGACGAGCGCGGCTGCTTCTATGCCGATGTTCGTAACACGCGTGGCCGGAGCATTTTCGAGATCAAGGGTTTTGAGATTTTCGAGGATGGCTGGATGCAGCACCGTAGCGACCTTGCAGGACTAAAGCACTATCTGGTTCATCTTGGACTGATGAAGCGCGAACAGCATCTGGCGATGGGAAGCACGGCATAAAGCAGTCGTAAATCATTTCGGCCAACAGGCCATAACCCTACCGGGGACACACCCCGGCAGGGGCACGTGTCTCCGGATTTTTCAGGAGATACACGTGAAACTCAAGAAACTTGCTGAGGCCACGATGTGGCTACCGGGCTTCGTCCCGGACGATTCACTTCAGGTTGTTCCATGCTTCACTCAGACGGCGGAGATCATTGCTTTCCCGTCGGTCGATCTGGCACAGGTCAGCGTGCTGGTGAATGAAGATGATGCGCCGGATTTGTCGGTATCTGTGCCGACTGTGATTCACGCGAGCAAGCCGCCCCGGATTCTTTGGCCCAGCCTTGATCCGGTGTTGCACTCGAAGCTGCGAGGCGATGTCGCCAAGTTCGATGCGAACATGGCAGCCGTTTCGTTGCTGCATCGTCTTGAGGCGGACAGCCGTCCGCCGACGGATGATGAGCGTGACGTTCTGAACTGTTACACCGGATGGGGCGGTATTCCGAAGGTGTTCAATCCTGATCAGGATGAGCCGGTATGGAAGGCGAGAGCCGAGTCCATGCCGGAAATTCTTGGCGAGGATTACGAAAGCGCCAAGGGCAGTGTCGTCAATGCGCACTTCACGGAAGTATTCGTGATTGAGGCGATCTGGGATGCCGTTCGCAGGATGGGTTTTCTGGGCGGTCGCGTCCTGGAGCCTTCTGCGGGAGTTGGTTATTTCATCGGGGCCATGCCGAAGGATATGGCAGAAGCTTCGGAAGTAACGGCAATCGAGATTGATCGCGTGTCGTCCCGCATCCTGTCGCGCCTCTACGGGCATCATGGGGTCAGGACGATGGCGACCGGTTTCGAGAAAGCCAGGCTGCCCAAGGACTGGTTCGATCTGGTGATCTCGAATGTTCCTTTCGGGAACTATCAGGTGCCGGATGACCGGAATTTACCGTATGCGAACTTCCTCATCCACGATTATTTCTTTGGTCGTGCTCTGGAAGTAACACGTCCTGGCGGGCTGGTGGCGTTCATCACCTCTGCTGGCACGCTCGACAAGTGGGACGATCAGGCGCGGCGCTATATCAGCGCACATGCCAAATTCGTCGGTGCGATTCGTCTGCCATCCGGAACGTTTTCGCACCTCGCCAATACTGAAGTCACGACCGATATTGTCTTCCTGCAAAAAATGGAGGAGGGCGAGAAGGCGTCCGACGATTGGATTGGTGTTATGGAGGCCCCGCAGGAAATGTGCGAGGGCTACCGGCGCTTGTTCGTGTCGAGTTGGTATGTCCAGAACCCGGACATGCTGATCGGTCGCATGGGGCAGAAGTCGAATGGCTTTGGTCTCGCCAATGCGGCGATTTTTGATGGCGATGTGAAGGCGGCTCTGACCGAGCGGGTAGCCAGGTTGCCCGAGGGCGTTTACGCGCCCCGCGCTGCCGAACTGTCTGTGAATACGCGGCGTGACATTCGTGTCGCGGCACCGGAGTTCGTCAAGCCGGGAGCGTACTGCCTGACTCCAGATGGCCGTCTGGCCGTTTCGGAAGGGCATGAGTTGCTGGTGATCGGCGGCTCGGTGTCGGCCACGGTAGCCAAGCGGATACGCGGTTTGATGGCGATCCGCAATGCCGCGCGAAAACTGCTCCATGTCCAGCATGCCACTGCGGACGATAGTCTGCTTGGTAGTTACCGGCTGGCGCTCAACATGGCCTACGACGGCTTTGTGGCAATGCATGGTTACCTACATGCCAAAGCCAACAAGCTGGCATTCAAGGGCGATCCCGATCTGCCATTGCTGCTGTCTCTGGAGAATTTTGACCAGGAAAGCGGCACGGCGGAGAAGGCGGATATTTTCTACCGCAGAACGGTAGGAGTTGTTCGCAAGGTTGAGCGGTGTGCGTCTGCCGAAGAAGCGCTGCTGGTATCCCTGCACGAGCGCGGACGCATTGACGTTACGTTGATGGAGTCCTTGCTGGGGCAGGATAGGACGCAGTTTATTCTGGATATGGCAGATCGAGGCTTGATCTTCCTGAACCCGGAATTTTCGCAATGGGAAACCTCCGATGCCTATCTCTCCGGCAACGTGCGCATCAAGCTGGAGATGGCGGAAGCGGCGGGTGAAGAGTTTGTCCGTAACGTCGAGGCGCTGAAGGCGGTTATCCCGCCTGATTTGGGGCCGGGTGAAATTGACGCACGGATAGGTTCGACCTGGATTCCGGCGCGTGACTATGCGGCATTCCTCGATCATCTTCTGGAATGTGATGGTTGTGTGGTGGAGTTCGGTTCCGAAGCCGGGGCATGGAATGTTGATGTGCCTTGGCAAGGGGAGAAGTCGGTAGCCTCGACCCAAACCTACGGCACCGGGCGCATCACGGCGGGCGAGTTGTTTGTCGTTACGCTCAACCAGATGGTTCCGACGATCAGGGATCGTGACCCGGTCACTGATCGGTATCACGTGAACACCGAAGAAACCATTGCCGCGAGGGAAAAGCAGCAGGCGCTCAAGGAGAAGTTCCGTTCCTGGGTGTTCGCCGATCCCGAACGGTGCGAGCGGCTGGTCAGGATGTACAACGACCAGTTCAATGCGGTCAGGCTGAGAGAGTTCGATGGTTCATGGCTCTCCTTGCCGGGATTTTCCGAGGTGTACAACCTCCATCGTCATCAGAAGGACGGCATCTGGCGGATCGTGTCTGGCGGGGTGAACACCCTGTTGGCCCACGTAGTCGGTGCAGGAAAGACGCTGACGATGATCTGTGGCGGGATGGAGTTGCGGCGCTTGGGCATGGCCAGCAAGCCGTGCTACGTGGTGCCTAATCACATGCTTGAGCAGTTTGCAGCGGAGTTTTTGCGGGCTTATCCGGGTGCAAATATCCTGATGGCCAGCAAGGATGATCTGGTCGGCGACAAACGCCGGACGCTGCTGTCCCGGATCGCCACCGGCGATTGGGATGCGGTGCTGATTACCCATGCCTCTTTCGAGAGGATCAAGATGAGCGACGAAGCAATGGAGTCGTTCATCGAAGCGCGAGTCAGCGAAATCGAGTGCGCACTAATGGCCTCGAAATCTGGCAAGCGGGGGAATCGTATCGTCAAGGAGTTGGAGCGGGCCAAGAAGATATGGCTCGCAAGGCTGGAGAAACTGTCAGCCAAGTCGAAGAAGGACGACATGCTCACGTTCGAGGAACTGGGCATTGATTATCTCTTCATAGACGAGGCGCACTACTTCAAGAACTTGTACCGCTTCACCAAAATGACGCGTGTTGCAGGTCTGCCAAACTCCAACTCGGAGCGCGCCTTCGATATGTTTGTGAAGACGCGCCATGTGATGGAAAAGCAGGGCGGTCGTTCGGGTGTGGTGTTCGCAACTGGGACACCGGTTTCAAACTCGATGGCCGAGATGTGGACTATGCAACGCTACTTGCAGCCGATGACGCTGCGCTCCAATCATGTGTCGCAGTTTGATACATGGGCGGGCAACTTCGGGGAATCTGTAACTGCCCTGGAGCTGTCGCCGGATGGTGGCGGCTACCGCATGAATACGCGGTTCGCACGGTTCGTCAATTTGCCGGAACTGATGACCATGTTCCGGGAGGTGGCCGACATCCGCACTGCGGACATGCTGAAGCTGCCGGTGCCCAAGCATCATCTGGAAACCGTGACGGCCAAGCCGACACCGGAGTTGAAGGAGTTCGTGGTAACGCTGGTCGCCCGCGCGGAAGCAATACGCAACGGCGAAGTATCACCCAGCGAAGATAACATGCTGGCGGTAACCAACGATGGCCGCAAGGCTGCGTTGGACATGCGGCTGGTTGATCCTTCAAGCCCGGAAGCTCAGGGCGGCAAGGTCAGCCAGTGTGCGGACAAGGTCTTCGGGATATGGCGGGAGACCGCAGCGTTCCGGGGGACACAGGTCGTGTTTTGTGACCTCAGCACACCGACTGACGATGGACGGTTCAGTGTCTATCACGTCATTCGCGCAAAGCTGGTCGAAATGGGTGTGCCGGGAACGGAGATTGCCTTCATCCACGATCACGACAGTGATGCCGCCAAGGCAGAGCTGTTCAAGTCGGTGAGGGAAGGGCGGATTCGCATCCTCCTTGGCAGTACCCTGAAGATGGGCGTCGGCACCAATATCCAGACCCGTCTGGTGGCGTTGCATCATCTGGACGCACCTTGGAGGCCATCGGATGTCGAGCAGCGGGAGGGGCGCATCATTCGACAGGGCAACCTGAACGAAGAGGTGCGGATCATCCGCTATGTCACCGAGGCCTCGTTCGATGCCTACATCTGGCAGGTGCGACGTGAAGTCGCTTGAGTAATTGATTATTAAGGTAAACCTTAGATAATCCTGCTGTTTCTCCAGCAGTAGCCTAGGGGCACGTGCAAGATCAGCAATGGTCTTGTGTGAAGCTGCCCTGACAATGTATCCCACCCCGAAAGGGTGAAGCGAATCCTGTGAGGGTAAAGCGGAACTGTCAGCATAAAGACGGTAGGGGACTAGGCTTGGGAGTATGGTGAACGTAAGTGAACTGATGATAAATTCCGTGATGTAGAAGGAGCCAAATTATGCTGATAGGCTCTAGCCAAAATGGCAATGTGGGAGGCTTTGGTTTTCTGTCATAACCAAACGAGAACATTAAACCCACCGGAAGATAGTCAGCACCTAACCTCTCGCGTTACTTAAGCGGAACACGATAAGCCCGTATATCTGCCCGCAAGGGCAAGCCAACCGTAAGGAAAGCCGATGGATGTGCGGGTATAGGATGTCAGAAAAAGCGAACGTTGTCCTGTAATGGGATGAATAAGGATTGAGGCGCAAGCCAACATCATCCTGTCCGAAAGGAAGCAGACTTCTGATTGGTCTCTCTTTGCAAGAGAGTATGTAGAACTTCAAAAGGAGGTAAAGCAAATGACGACTGCGGAAATTGTAGTTGGTGCGGCCTCTGGCTGCGAATTGGATTGGCACAGTCTCGACTGGGCAAAAATTCATCAAACGGTAAAGAGGCTGCAAATGCGTATTGCAAAGGCAACTAGGGAAGGTAGATACGGCAGGGTGAAAGCCTTGCAATGGATACTGACCCACTCGTTCAGCGGCAGAGCAATAGCCGTAAAACGAGTTACTGAAAATCAAGGAAAAAAAACACCGGGCGTGGACAAGGTCGTGTGGGACACACCGGAGTTGAAAGCCGAAGCTGTTATGTCGCTCAAGAGAAGAGGCTACAAGCCCCAACCCTTGAGAAGGGTATTCATACCCAAAGCAAACGGAAAAATGCGACCCCTTGGAATTCCAACAATGAAAGACAGAGCCATGCAAGCGGTACATTTGCAGGCACTAGAACCATTAACGGAAACCAAGGCAGACCCAAATTCATATGGGTTCAGACCTATGAGAGCCAGCAGAGATGCAGCGGAACAATGCTTCATCACATTGGCAAGGAAACACTCAGCACAATGGGTACTGGAAGCGGACATCGCAGGATGCTTTGACAATATCAATCATAACTGGCTGATGAACAATGTCTGCATGGACAAAGGGATTCTCGGGAAATGGTTGAAAGCTGGTTACAAGTGGAATGGGAAGCTGTTTAGTACGGATGCAGGAACACCGCAGGGTGGTGTTATATCGCCTACCCTTGCCAACCTAACCTTGGACGGAATGGAAAGAATGCTGCTGGAACGCTTCGGCGCGAAAAGTAGCCCGGCAGCCAATAAAGCCAAGATTAACCTGACTCGGTATGCCGACGATTTTATTATCACAGGCGCAACGAAAGAAACGCTTGAAGAAGTCAGGAAAATGATTGAGGAATTTTTGAAAGACAGAGGGTTAACACTGTCGGAAGAGAAGACCAAGATTGTGCATATCGAAGACGGTTTTGACTTCCTTGGATGGAACGTGCGCAAGTATGATGGAAAGTTGCTCATCAAGCCTGCAAAGAAAAACGTGCAAGCGTTTTTGCGCAAAGTCCGTGGAATCGTCAAGGGAAACAAAACAGTGAAACAAGAAAACTTGATAGGTTTGCTCAACCCGGTAATCAGGGGGTGGGCGAATTATCACCAGAACCAGGTAGCAAAGGAGATCTTCTCGAAGGTCGATCATGTTATTTGGAAACAGCTTTGGCAGTGGGCTTGCAGAAGGCATCCGAATAAATCAGCCGCATGGGTGAAGTCGAAATACTTCATGCGTGATGGGTTGAGGAATTGGGTGTTTGGCGCAAAGGTGGAAGATGACAAAGGTGAAGAAAAGGTTGTGAAGCTGGTGATTGCCAGCGACACGTCGATTAAACGCCACGTCAAAATCAAAGGCGCAGCGAATCCCTATGACCCAGAATTTGAGACGTACTTCGAGGAAAGGCTTGGCCTGACGATGAAGGAAAGTCTCAAGGGAAGGAACAGTTTGTTGTGCTTGTGGTATGCACAGGATGGGCTATGTTCGAAATGCGGAGAGAAAATAACGAGGGACACGGGGTGGAATCTTCACCACATCCTTCCAAAAGCTCAAGGCGGAGAAGACAAGATGACTAATCTTGAGTTGCTGCATCCGAATTGCCATAGACAGGTTCATAGCCAAGAAAGGAAGTTAGGTACCGGCTTTGGTCAAACAGGGCTTTGAAGAGGCTTGAGCCGGATGCGGGGAAACTCGCAAGTCCGGTTCTTAGGGGGGAGCGGCGCAGCAATGCGCTGTTCCTACCCGACACCCTAGAAACCAAGGCACGTTTCATCGCTCAGGTTATGCGTGGTGATACCGGAATGCGTAGTGCGGAGGACGTGGAACTGGCTGCGCTGTCTTATGCCGAGGTGAAAGCCCTGGCATCGGGCAATCCGCTGGTGATGGAAAAGGCGGGCATTGATGCCGAAGTCGCGAAGCTTTCATTGCTCAAATCCCAATGGGACAACCAGCAATGGACGAACCAGCGGGAGTCGGCGACCTTGCCGGGCAGAATCGAGAAGATCCGGGAACGGGTCGAATCGGTAGAAGCCGACATTGCGGATCGCGAGGATGTGCGGGGTAACCGCTTCAGCATGGTGATCGACGAGAAACGCTACATCGAACGATCAGCGGTTGGAGAGGTGCTTCATCGGTGCTACATAGAGGCAAAAGCCAGAACCCGAAAGTTTGGGAACTGGACATCCTCGCCGGGAGAAATAACGGTTGGGCAATTTGCCGGCTTCGATCTCGAAGTGACCATCCCGACAACCGCCGATGACGGCCCATGCTTTATCCTGAAAGGTCGGCGCGGCTATATGGCTCATCATTCAGACAGCCCGCAAGGGATGGTCAGAGTGGTCGAGAACGTGGCCAACAGCCTGGAAGGACGATTGGCAGAAGCCTGCGATGAGATGGCACGGACAGAAAAGCGTCTGGCCGACATACTCTCGGAGTTGGCCAAGCCATTTGAAAAGGAGGATAGGCTCGCGCAATTGCTGGTGCGCCAACGCGAGATCAATGCAGCGCTCGATCTTGACAAGGGTAACGCTGGTGCGATGGATGCGGAAGCCGAAGCCGCCTGATTGGAATTGCTTTCAACTTGCTCGGTGACTCCTGCCCGATGGGCAGCGAGTTCCCGGCATTGTTTGGATATCCGTTTTTTTCATAAAAATTGTTACTCATGGCCCCGGACTTGTTCCGGGGTTTTTCGTAGATATGCCACGATAACTGTTAACAGCAGGCAATCATTTTGTGGTTTGTCATTGTTGCTCCCATTCGTTTACGTTCCCCAACCCACTTCAGAATACCCGCGACTTCCCGCTTACCCATCCCTCTTCGCCGACGAAAAAAACAAACTCTTATTCTTACCTGTTAGCGCCTTGTTTATTCCAGCAAACGCAGAGCCAAGAATTGTATTGAGCAGTATGTTGTTCACATAGACGAAAGCCTGATAGCAGCATTCCGCCTCTTCTTTCGATACAGAGATGTCTGTCATATTTTTGGGGTGTATTACGCGATTTCTTATCTTCAAGGCAAGATCGATATTCATCCACTCTGCGGAGCCAAAATCAATTTGAATTGGAACTTCGTGATTTTTTAGAACGGTAAAGACAAGACGAAGACCTACCTTAAGAGAATAGCCACGCGGCTGAATATATATCTCGCCCTTATCATTTATGGCATATGACTCTTCCTTTAAGGCAGACATTTCGTGAACCGATGCCGTCTTTTTGTCTATCACATGCTCAATCAAATACATCCTTAGCTGCCAAGACTGGGCTTCTATTGCAGAGTATGCTGTTCTAACAAATTCCCTCCGATGAAAGTCAGATGGATCGTCATCCATTCGTTGTTTTGCTCGAATGACATCCTCGGCCAACATCTTGGCGAACTTGTCGGATTCAAAGAAGCTCTTCTTCTTCACGTTAATTCTTCCATGGCCGCTAACGAATAGGTTATTGGAATTCGAATCTGAAGCTCCTTACTGTGATCCTTTATGATTTCTAGATAAAACGATACGCGTTTCCCTTATTCGGTTACGGCTCGATTGGGCCAGATTGACAGTGTTCTTCACAAAATCGAGCCTAGCTACTGCGATATGATAGGCTCGAAATGCATCACTCAATACAACGTCGGTAATTTCGGG
>Ga0315281_10005609_pt1 | contig 17943 bp, 10 predicted proteins | sample YL17G07_0_MG_FD_204540 | JGI IMG/M metagenome (GOLD analysis project Ga0315281, IMG submission 204540) | Sediment microbial communities from Yellowstone Lake, YNP, Wyoming, USA - YL17G07_0 | ecosystem: Environmental > Aquatic > Freshwater > Lake > Sediment | place: USA: Wyoming | collected...
GAGGAGAGGACAGCGGAGATGCGCAAGGGTCTAGATGTGCATGAGGAGCTTGAAAGCAAGATCAACCTGCCAATAGAGCTCGAGCCAAGAAGCTACTCTGATGCGCTTTACAAGACATTATACACAAACTGCGAAGCCTTGGAGGTATTGAAGAAAAATAAAAAGACGCGCGAGTTCAAGATATACGGCTCTGTAAACGGTTTCAGGGTCTCGGGCAAAATAGACGAGCTTAACATGATGGGCAATGAAACCGCGATAATTGAAGATAAAACAATGAGCAGGGGCAAAAATGGGGATAGAATTCAACCAAATGAGGCAAAGAGGCGCTCGGACAACGTGCAGGTAATGCTTTACAAGAGGCTTTTGGATGACATGACCAGAGGCAGATTCACGCTTGAAAACTTCACACGCAACTACCGTACAAGAACTCTAAAGATAACGAATGAGTTCAAGCTACAGCTCGATACCCTGAAAATAGAGAACAGCATGCAGAGCATTGATTCCATAGCGAGAAGATTTTTCGAAAGCGCCACCAAGATCGCACCAGTAAGCAATGTTTTGCAAATCCGATACATTGATCAGTTCACGGGCGAGCTCGTTAGCATACAGAAATTCAATTATTCGAGCGATGAAGCCAATAATATAATAAAATTTGCATTCAAGTATTGGAATGGTGAAAGAAGTGCTTTGCCCGTGCCGAGCGAAGAGCGATGGAAATGTACGTTTTGCTATTTCTACGGCAGGCAATGCAAAGTCTGGTGGCCTCCTAAAGAACAGAGGTTGTTGAGTGCTAAGTAAGAACAAGCTTAGGGAAGAGTTTTCGAAATCCTATGGCAAGTACTATTCAACAAAGCTTTTCGACAAGGAGGGCTTTACAAGAAAGAAGTGCAAGGTATGCGGCAAGGGCTTCTGGACTGCCGACAGTGCGAGGGAGCTTTGCGGAGATCCCGAGCACGAACCATACTCTTTCATAAGGGAAAAGCCAGCCAATGTTTCGTACTTAAAATTCTGGAAAACATTTTCTGATTTCTTCAAGAGGAATAAACACACAATAATAGAAAGCTATCCTGTTGTGAGCAGATGGCGTCAGGATCTTTACTTCACAATGTCGGGCATACAGGACTTTCAGCGCATCGAAAATGGACGCATGAGTTTTGAGTATCCTGCAAATCCTCTGCTCGTGCCTCAGATATGCTTGCGCTTCAACGACATTTCCAACGTTGGCGTCAATGGAAGGTACTTCACCTCATTTATGATGGCGAACCAAACAGCTTTTAACCATCCAAAAGAGGGCTATTGGCGTGAAAAGACAATAGAGCTCAACTATAACCTGCTTGTAAATATCCTCAAAGTCAATAAGAAAAACCTGACCTACATCGAAGATGTATGGGCAATGGGTGACTTTTCTGAATTTGGTCCGTGCCTCGAGTTCTTTTCGAACGGATTGGAGCTAGGCAACAACGTGTTTACCCAATTTGAATACGTAAACGGCAAAATCAGTGAACTGAAAGGCAAGGTTGTTGATGTTGGCTGGGGCTTTGAAAGGAATTTATGGTTTGCTGCAGGCACTCAAACCGCGTATGACGCAGTATTTCCGAGCCAGCTCACTTATTTGTATAAGAGCTCTGGCATCAAGCCCGATTATAAATTATATTCCCACATAGCAAAGACCCTTAGCAAGATAGATTTTTCTGGGCACGAGCACATTCAGGAGCAGGAATCAGCAATAGTTAAGACTGCAGGCATAAGCAAGCACGATTTTGTCAACGTAATAAAGCCCATGCAGGCGCTCTATGCCATTGCAGATCATACCAGAACACTCCTTTTTGCGATTAATGATGGAGCACTGCCAAGCAATGTTGGTGGCGGCTATAATCTAAGAATGCTGCTCAGAAGAGTATTCGACTTTCTTGATGAGTATGAATTCAACATAGATATTGCCAAGCTTCTCGAGATCCATGCAAAGGAGCTTGGGGGTATTTACAATGGCATTGGCGACAACATCGATGAAATGGGCAAGATCTTCGATGTAGAAAAGAGGCGCTACCAGAACACAAAGAGTTCAGCACTCAAGACCGTAAACCAGCTCATAGCTAAGAAAGAGCCAGTAACGACTGAAAAGCTGCGCACACTCTATGAGAGCAACGGCATAACACCCGAATTTATAGGCAATATAGCTGCTAAATCAGGCATAAGGCTTGAAATTCCAGAGGGCGCATATTCCTCAATGGTGAAGGGCGACTTTGTTGCAAGGCAGAAGCACCAGAAAGAATTGATGGACGTTGGCTCAATCAAGCCAACAAAGAACCTGTTTTACAATTTTGAAAATGAAAGCCAAGCAAAAGTTCTGAAATCACAAGGCAATATGCTGATTCTAAATCAAACTCCGTTCTATGCGGAGAGCGGCGGTCAGGAGGCTGACCACGGAACCATAGACGGCACGAGAGTTGTTGATGTGCAAAATCTAAACGGTGTAATTGTACACGTGCTTGAAAAACCAATACGTGCAGCAAAAGGCAAGACTGTGCACTGCGTTGTCGATGTGCAAAGACGTCAAAGACTCATGGCACACCACACAGCAACGCATCTGATAAGCGCGGCTGCAAGAAAGGTTTTGGGCAAACACGCTTGGCAGGAGGGTGCAAAGAAAACACAAGAGAAGGCGCACATAGACATAGCCCATTATGAGCCATTGTCAGAGCATCAGATCAAGGCGATAGAGGACACGGCGAACAACTTCATACTCAACGGCATAAAGGTTGCGATGCGGGAGATGCCAAGGGGCGAGGCAGAGTCAAAATTCGGTTTTTCGATTTATCAAGGTCATGGGGCACCATCGGGCAAACTAAGAATTGTCGTGATAACAAACCTACAAGGCATGCTCATAGACGCAGAGGCGTGCGGTGGTTTGCATCTGATGGGCAGGGAGAGCAGCATAGGTATTATAAAAATAACCGGCTCAGCGCGAATCCACGATGGTATCAACAGGCTTGAATTTGTTGCGGGTTCTGCCGCACTTGAGTATATAAACAAAATGTCAAGCTCTGTAAAGGAGCTCTCAAAGCTCGCCAACACAAGCGTTGATAATCTAACGCAGGGCATATCGCAACAGCTCAACGCAATAAACACATTCAGAAAGGAGAATATGAGCATGGCAAAGCAGCTCAGCATCTACATAGCAAACGATCTGCTCAAAGAGGGCAAACAGGTAATAAAAAAGATGAACCACAACAGAGAGATGCTTAGGCTCATAGCAACAAGTGCTGTTGAGAAAGAGAACCAAGCAATTGTAATGCTATTCAACGATGCAAACGAAATCGTCTGCATTGCGGGCAACGCATCAAACCAAAGCGCGATAGACTTTGTCAAGGCAAACCTCCACAGGGCGATGCCAAACGCATCGTTTGTAGGGGGTGGCTCTCAAAGAATAGCAGAGGGCAGGCTCAAGCCGAGTTGATATCAGAGAGATTGCATGCTTAACCTATTCGACGTTGTTTTGTATCCAATAATGTACATATTTCCTGCGTATGTTGCAAACGCTACGCCCGTGCTGTTCGGCGGTGGTTCGTCTCTTGACAGGGGCAAGAAGCTGTTCGGCAAACGCATTTTCGGCGACAACAAGACAATAAGAGGCACGCTCTCCGGCCTTGTCTGCGGGGTTCTTGCCGGCCTTATTGAATATCCTTTCTTTAACTACATGCTTGCTGTGGGTGTGTTGCTTGCGATGGGCGCGATACTGGGCGACCTTCTTGGAAGCTTCATAAAACGCAGGTTTGATGTAAGACCCAGCACAAGCATTCCGGTGCTCGACCAGTATCTTTTCTTTGCTGTCGCAATGCTCCTTGCATACCCTCTTGGGCATGCTCCAAACGTTTTCGGCATAGCATTTTTGGTCGCGCTCACCGGTGTTTTGCACGTGCTGACAAACATGGGCGCTCATAAACTGAAGCTGAAGAAAGTGCCCTGGTAGCCATGGACATAATAAACAGCATCAGGAGGCTCTTTTCAATCGAGATTGTAGCAGAGATCAAAGAACCAAACTGCACACTCCGCATCTATCAAAAGCGAAAGGAGCGCGTTCTGACCTACATAACGCCATCAGCAACAACCATCTTCTCAAAGCTGGAGAACAACACGATTTATACACATAGCTATTGGGACTTCTTCATGCCCCTGCCGGCAATGTACACCGCGCCAAGGGTTCTGGTCATAGGGCTGGGCGGTGGCACGATTCCATACCAACTTGAAAAGCTCTACAGCAACATCAGCATAGATGCTGTTGAGATCGATCCAAATATGATAGCGCTTTCAAAGCAGTTCCTTCCAGAGCAGCTCCACGCAAACCTGATCAACGCCGATGGTCTTGAATATGTCAAGAACACACCAAACACCTACGATCTGATAATACTCGATGCATTTCACAAGCATCTTGAAATCCCAAAAGACTTTTTCTCTGATGAGTTCATAGAAAACGCTAGCAGGGCCCTGAGTGAAACGGGTATGCTTGCAATAAACTACACCTTTACTATGGGCAACTCGATTGGACTCAATCTTCATATCTCAAAGCTGAAAAAGCACTTCAGTATATATATTGTTAGGCCGTCAAACCTCAGCGGCAACTATATCATAATATGCTCGAAGCGCTTTACAAAAGAGGCATTTGTAAGAATCGTAGATGAGCGGTTCAGCTCAAAGGAGGCGCTCCACATATCGAAGGGCTATAAGCAGATGCGCATGCGTTAGTCGTGCAGGTAATCTATTTTCAGTATGCTTGTGTCGTCGTTTTTGTAAACCGCTCTGATGTTAACGCTGTTGCTGTTGTACTCACACGAATAGGCGTTGCACAGGAACACAAACCTAAACAGATTGCTGTAGGGAAGCTTGGGGCCAAGAATCGAGGCTCCAGTAATACTGTTGCCCGCATATGTTATGAAAAGCGTATAGTTCTGTAGCGCGTTTGTGTAATTTAATATCATGTAAGAGTAATTAGCAGCATTATAGAGGATAGCGTGCTGTATCTCTTGGTATTGCGAGTTACCAGAGTGTATCGCAGCATAGCTTCCTGACGAGCCATTCGCAAACCCGTAGAGTATGAACTTTGCACCATAGTATGGCGGTGCGCTTGACGAAAAAATGTACTCCTTCTGTGTGCTGTTTGATGTCACGTTTGCCGTGTCCAAGATATTATAGCCAAAGGCCGTCGCATTCGGCACCCCGCCCTCTATGGCTATGCCCGCAAGCTCGTTAAGCCAATAGTTTCTCGCGACCAAGTACATGGGCTTGTGAGCACTATCATAAAGATAGTTTGCATCAAGAGTCGTGTTGAACAGGTATCTCGAGAAGTTCCAGATGCGGCTCTCGATCTCGCCACCAACACTGTCCATGTAGCTTGTGCGGTTGCCCCAACCCTCGACAACAGAACCATCGGGCCAGAGTGCGAGCACTGTCGCATTCTTCGGTGTGTTGACACTCATCCAGCTCATCGCATCAAGGAAGAGCGGGTTTATGCCATCGGCCTGTGCTGATGAATATGACTGCACATAAGAGATGTTAAGCTCAAGCGCGAAGAGTATCGCCAGGAAGCCTAGGTATGCGTATGTTGGCTTAAACACCACACTTTCCTTGCTTTGAAAGAGGCCAACTATGATATAAACGATTAGAACACCAAACACATACAATCCAGATCCCGAAAAGTATACGGCTAACACGGTGACCGCCAACACGCCCAAATAGATGAATACCTTTTCTCTTCTACCCACTCCCTCTTTTATCAGAGCCCATATAACATAAAGCCCGACCGCAGAAAGTATTGCTATTGGTATTGAAACAAGGCTGTTCCACCTTATCGCCTTAGATTGCAGGTAAAAGGTTATCATAAAGTAGACGAGCACAACAAGAAATGCGCTGCCATCCATGTTGACAGCTCTTGGTCCCTCGCCCTTTCTGCTGTAGTAAAAAGCGAGCACAAACGGCAACGCAATGCCAATCCAAACAAAGTAGAACTGATAGCTAAAGCTTGCAAGAAGAAAGTTCCAGGTGGGTGCTTGCGTCTCCTGGGTTGTTGAGCCTATAGGATGGGTACTACTGAAGCTTCCTCCACGTATTGATAACAATATGTCAAGATAAGATCCAAAAATGGACCACACAACCACAAGTGCTATGGCACCAATAACGGCCAGAGTCTCAAAACGGGAGAGAGAAGTTGACACAATCCGCTTCGGAGCATCATGTGCAATCATGTAGTATGCAGCAGCACCAAAAACAATAAGAGGTGCATAAAAGATAAAGAAGTCAGCACCGTACAAATATTCCCCTCCTTTTGCAACACCCGCATAAACATAAACATGCCATAATAGATATGTAAGCAGGAGCATGCCCGTGAGCACGCAGACCTTCAATAGAAGCTCCTTATTGGATTTTATGAAGCCGTAGATGACAAGCACATATATGGCCAAAAGGTACATTGCAACGGCAAACGGCGAGCCGTTCCAGACGACCAGGCCAACGCTAAGTGAAAATGCGCTAAGAAACGCATATATGTACGTTAGTCTGCTGAGCTTGCCCTTCAAGGCCTTCAAACCGAATAGCAGGGCCAGCATGAGAAACGGGGTTATGAAGCTGTCGCCCCTGTAGACAAGCGCTGCGGTCCTTGCGACATTACCGCTTGATACCGCAACAAAAAACGCTGCAAGCAGCCCAGCGCCCCTCTTGTTGATCACCTCCCTGCCTATATAATATGCAACTATAACCTCTAGAACGCCAAACACAACAGGAAGAAGCCTCATTATAGTATAGTAGCTTATGCCAGCATACCTAAGGAAGTAATATGGTACAACGGTAAGGTAGATTAGTCCTGGCGACTCGCCAATGCTGTTATGGTTCGGAAATCCGGAGAGCGGCGAGATATATGTAATTAAAAAATTGTTTTCTATTGTTGCTCTCATGACTGTGTAGTAGAAAAAGCCATCAGGCTCAAAGAGCCCACTGTATTTTGCCAAGCCCATTCTCACTACAATTGCAATTATAATGATAGCGATTAGGGCAGCCACAAACAATATCATCTGAATACGGTTGCCTTTGCTTTGACCGGTCTCTGCATCAGTTGCGATCTGCTCTGGTGTGGTGGGTGTGGTTTGTGCGCGATGAGCGGATGGCGCATTGCCTGAGGCATGCTGACCAATGCTGGGTTTGTACGCCATAGAATCCACTTGCACTTTGAATCAGTAATCCAAACTCAAAGTATTTAATGTTAATGTTAATGCAATTGGGCAAAACCTTGATTGTGTGCATTTTATCGAATCCATATTTGCGGAAGATAAAAGCGAGGCATAGAGGAAGGCAAACGTCAATAATAGACAAAATGTTAGACAATCAGCGTAGTATAAAAAAGATTATATAAAATAAACTTTATACATAGCAGAAGGTTTATATACTTAACTTCTAAAGGCATATCACAAATGTTTAGTTAAGTGATAGAATGAAAAGTCTAAATGCGAAGAGGATAGCTGCTGTTATAGCAGGGGCAGCTTTGTTAGGAGCAGGACTTGCGTTCGCAAGCCCAGTAACATTCCAGAACGTACCAATAATTAATAACGCAGGGCAGCCTGTAGTGCAGGTTGTAATAGGATCAACCGCAAAGCCCAGCGACGGTGTTGCAGCTGCAAGCATTTCGGCAGCAATAGGCAACCTCGCATATACAACAGTACCGGTCACAGCATCGGTCAACGCAACACAAGCAGCAGCCGTACTACACCCAGTTGTATCTTCATCTTCATACACACTCTCAAGCCAGCAGGTTTGGCTGAACGAGAGCTCTCTGGTATACGCAAGCGGCACATACTCCTTTGGAGCACTGATAGGCTCTGTACTGAACAGAGCGGTGCAACTAGGGTCGCCAATAAATACAAAGACCCTGCAGGGTGCTGGATCGTATGCATATCCTGAAACAAACTCACTTACATCATCGCCAATGGCAAGCGCATATACCGGCATTTTTGTGCCAGTATCAACATCAGTTTCAGCATCTACGAACGGTGGTGGAATTTCGTTCTCCTCATTTGTTAGTGGTACAAATGACAATATACTACAAGTAGGAAACGCGCAACTACCTGCGCTATTAAGTAATGCAGGAACCTATGGTGAAAATGAATACCTCTGGCTAACAGGTTTTCCAGTATTTGACCAGGAAACCAGCGTAAACAACTTTGCTCTCCTAAATGCGGGTGGTGCATACCAAGTAACATTCAACAAACCAATACCGAGATTCACAGCTGCAAATTCAGTCAACAACGCACAATTCGTCCTTTTGGGCCAGAACTGGACAATACTGGGCTCTAGTATATCATCACCTGGAGTAGCAAATGCACTTACAACGACAACATCAACAGGTGGCAAACTGCAACTTGCATCCTCACTCTCGCCAATAACGACCGTGTATGTGGGCCACAATGTAACATCAGCACCCGTAAGCGGCTTCACAGTGCAACTAACCGACATCGGCCAGCCAAATGCTAACGGCGTAAGCCCAGCAGCATTCAATATATACTATAATGGCGCACTGACAAACGTAACCGCGATACCGCCCACCTCCACAGTTCAGTTCAACGTAACAGGCCACACACTTTTCGTAACGGTTTCACAGACCTTTGCAGGTTTGTACGCATACCAGAAGTACGCGAAGGTGCAGCTCTACTCGAATGTCTTCAACGTAACCTCTGGATCGGTCTTCAACAAGACAACAAACCCAGGTTGGAACGTACTGCTATTGTGGACAAACGGTACAGCGAGTTCGGGTTCACTTGGTACGCCAAACGAGTTGCAGAGCATAGTACTGTATAATACAACACCAACAATGTTGGTATCAGGCCAAAGCTTTGGATTCGTACAGAGCCCAACACCATGGAAGCTAACATTTGTAGGGCAAACGCTAACTTCAAGCAACCGCGACACGGTGCAGGCAGTATCATCATATTCTGGTGGACTGCAATACGCAAACCAGGGCCCAAGCGCAGTAGGAGCTCCGGCACCAACAAACATAACGGAACCTGGACAGCTGCTAACCATAACAAGCTCGATAACAAATGCATTCAGCTTTGCAGGACAAACAGCCTCTTCGGTGCAATACGATCTAACTCCATATGCGCTGACACAGGTGGCTAACTCACCCACAGCAGCCGGAGTAAACGTTGTCTTGGCAGGCAGCTTTACGGTAGGTAACTTCGTTACATCGGCAAACCCGTTAATAGTAACCATATCTGGTTACACAGGTCCAACCGGTTCGCAGACCTCTAACTCAGCAACCTTCTATGACGCAAACTCCATACAAATGCCAACGGCCTTCTATAACATAACATCTGTAAGGGTCAACAGAGCGCTGCCTGGTATTCAGATAAATCTATACAATGGTATAGACAACTCTGACGCCGCCAACATCATGACAACATTCAATTCTGTAGCGCCAGCGATACTATACACACAAAGTGGAAAGAGCTACCTTCAGCTAGCTGCTCCGGGCACTGTCACCTACAACCAGCAGAATGGCCAGCCAACATCGATATTCTCATTGACTGCAACCAACCCAAGCGGAACAGCCAAGCCAGTGAAGTACTTCACATACACAATGAACGAGATAGCTGTCCAGAGTCAGTCAACAATACAGGACATGCTAGGCTTCAGCATGTTCAACAGCACAGCAGGCATTGCAGCAACACCGCTATTCCAGCTGAACTACTCTACAACCGGCACACGCAACAACATGACATACACCTCAAGCCAGGGCACAGCGGTAAACGCACAGCGGGGCTTTGTAACAGAGCGCGGCAGCAGCATTGCATCAATAGCATCAACATCGTTGAGCGTTGGTATGGCAACATCCGTCGACAGCCTGCAATTCGCTGTAGGTCCAAGCACAACCACAGCAGCAGCAACGAACTGGAGGCTATTCGGTCCATATGGAGTAGGCCAACTAACAAACATTGCTAACGTGAGCATAGCAAGTGTATTGGCAAATGTATCTGTACAGAATGCAACCTTCTCGGTCGCAGGCATAGACAACCTGACAGCAATAGCAAATCCAGCCACAGCAACAGTGCCTGTACTATTGAACAGCTTGACAACAACAGCAGGTACGCCATCAGCACTTGTAGTGCTAGACGCTCAGGCAAACCCAAGCAGCAACCTGATATTGGTAGGAAGCGGCTATGTAAACTCATTGAGCCAGCAATTGCAAAGCGCATACAACGTGAGCATGGTGGCAACATCAGTCGTAGCTCAGGCGTATGGTTCAAACAGGGTATTAGTAGCTGGATTCACAGCAAACCAAACCCTACAAGCAACAAACACCTTCATATCAGCCCTATATGCTGCAGCAAGCACCTAACCAGTAGTAACTTCCTTTCTTTTTCTTTTCCTTCTTCTTTTGTTTTTGCAGTTCCTAGCTGTGCTTTTCTTGATCAATAAACTTCTTAAAAGAAGTTTAATCAAGAACAACGCAGTTATCTTTATAAATCTTAGTTAGCAAATACTACGGGTGAACCAGTGAAGTCTGTACTGCTATGCGTATTGTTTTTGATTCTAGCACCCATTTCAAGCTCGGCCTTTGTTACCCTGCACGCAAACGCGTCTCTCACAAGCTTTCTTTCCACTTATCTGTCAAACACAGCCATAGCAAACTCGACCTTCATACAGATGAGCTTCAGAAATAACACCTATCTATTGATGAACATAACGCCGAGCAAGCACATGCTCATAAACACCACCAACGGCTTCTCGTTCGTTCTGAATTCCATCTCCGCATCTAGCATACTAAAACCAACCCTCGTCGCTCTCTATTATCCGAACCAGACTATACTCAGCAGGCTCAACAGCACTATGCACGGGTATATCAACGAGGCCGCACCGCCGCTCACAGACTGTTTCATTCTGACAGGCCTAGACAGGTTCAATGCAACGCTTGAGAACGGGGTTTTCTCGTGCCAGACGGTGCCCAAATGCAGAGAGGCGATGTATGTAACTGGCGGGCCGAGCGGTCCATTCGGGCTCGGCATCATAAATTTCTCTGTGCAGTACAATAAGCTGAACTCGAGTTACAGCGCCTATTTTGCAACACTCTCAGACCTAAGCCAGAGCAGCATTACCAGCAATCTGGCAAAGCTTTCAAGCTATCTTGCAAACGTATCCAGCCTTGCGGTGCAGATGCCCCAAAATCCACTATTCCCGATACCAGCGAACATGAGCCCATCGCAATTTAGCTCCTGCATATACTACACGCCAACCACGGCACCGTGGTACTGCGTCGCGATCGGCTACTGCCAATACACGAGCTTCAACAGCACAAGGCTTGCAAGCCTGCAGTCATTGATAAACGGCCTTCTGGCAGAGCCATTGACAAGCTCGAACATCAAAACCTTTGCAAACAGTACCATAAGCACCACGAATCTCTACGTTGAGCCCGTGCTTAGGAGGTTAAACACAGATGCGTTCAACGCGTTTATCAGTGCAACCCTGCCAAGATACAACGCAACTGTTGCGAATGTGACGCTCCTGCTAAGCAGATTTCAGAACACGAGCCTGAATCAGTCGCTTGCAGAGCTTGAAACAACATTTACAGCGTTCAGAGCTGCAAGCATCAACCAGAACATAACAGCCGCCAGCCTGACAATGAATTCATTGCTGGAAAATATCTCAAGTGCGTATGCGCAGTTCAATTCCCTATACATGCCGGTATTCAGCAAAGCCTTCAATACCTCGTTACTTGTAGTTTTGCGCGAACTTGACTACGCGCAATTACCCACGGGGCTTGCACAAATCGCAGCTCAAGACCAGCAGGTAACATCCGAACTTGCAAGGCGGGTGAGTCCATCAGAGCTATCAACCATTGAGAACTCGATCATGGGCATAAACCTCAACGCAACCTCTTATCAGGGCGAGGCGAGCATGCCAGCATTTGTCAAGGCTGTGGACGGACCATTTGTCGTCTATCTGCTTTCAGCTTCGCCTCTTCCAGTTGGCTCAAAAATCGGTTCTGGCGCGTTGTACGCAGCTCTTCTATCGTTCATCATAGGCACAGCCCTTCTTATGCTATTTTACATCTTGACCTATCACAGGCTGCACAGGGCGAAGCGCATAAGGCACACAAAAAGGGTAAGGAGGGCATGGCATCTGCTTTTCGTTGTGCTGTTTATACTTGTGCTAGTGTACACCTATGAAACCTATGCGTATGCAAGTCTTGCCACAAGCTTCCTACCTATAAGCGGCTTCTTTGCTAGGGCTGCTTCAAGCAACACAATAGTTGTTGCAATAAACACGAACAGCGCCAATGTTCTAAATGTATCTGTCGTGAACTGTGCCACTGCACTTCGCAAAACGCTTACGGCGCTCAACAAGAGCGTGCAGAGCATGCAGCTCTCTAACTACACGTGCGTGAGCAGCAGCACAAGCAACACTGTAGCTCCAAACTGCTACGACGTAGTGCTTAGTTCTGGCACACCCGCGATACAGCTGAACGCGAATGCAAGCTCGTACATAACGAATAATGGACTTTATGGCACAGTTCTGCAGGCAAGCGGCTCACCAACCTATGGTGGTTCGTGCCTGCTTGCCAGCCTAGTCAAATACGCGCTCAAGTAGGTGTTTCTATAGCAGAAAGAAGAGCCAAGCAACAAAAAAGGAGCAACAGCGCACGCTACGCAGCTATAGTCATAGTTGTAACACTGATCGCAATAGCGGCAAGTATAATTTACAGTACATACTTTCTGCAACCATCATTTTCTGTATTTCAAAGTAACTTCAATTCCGCCAAGCAAGTAGGCATATACGTACAGGATTACAATAGCCTTATTTACACCTCGACCGAAAACTGCGCGAACAAGCTCATCTATAACATCTCGAAGGCGGGAAGGAACGTGAGCACAATAAACTTCTTCGTTTTGACCAACGACAGCTGCATATACTCTCCGGGATTCAGCCTGCCGATAAGCCCCAAGAATGCCAGCATACAGGAATGCCTGAACTTCAGCGCAAGAAACCCAAGCATATTCATAAACTACAGCCCAACAAATACGACCATAATAAAGCCAAGCAAGCTGTACTTCATTGGCAATGCAGAGTTCCTCGGCGAGTGCGGCATAGCGTACGAGATAACCTAATTACTTGTACCTAAGGAGCGCTGCTAAGCCTCTAAACCCTAAAAGAAGCTCCCTTCCATATTGATTGTCTGACGAGATAAAAACAACATCAACGCCATTCCTGTCGGCAATTTCGATAAGGCCTTCTATTGCATCCTTCTGTTCAATTATTACCAAAACGCCTCCATCGCTGTGCTTTAACTGCCTTTCATTGCCCTGCTCGATTTTTGCGAACTCATTCTGGCAGGTGTTGCATCTATATTTTACCTCGTAAAGCTCCAGCTCTTCACTGATTATGAGCGTGGCAACGCTGTTGTTAAGCAGAACCTTCTTCACGCCTTCATATCCATAGGTTGCCAGACCGCTGCTTGCTATCCCGCTCTTAAACCTCTCCATAATGCGACGTTTCTGCATCACCTCTTGTTCTTCAAGCAGATCCTTTGCGTGCTCGAGCAACTCATCAACGCCCATGTGTTCGTCAGTGTAACCGGTATCGAACACCCCAAGAACCTTGATCTGATAGTTAAGAAGTTTGGCCTTCACGAAGTTTTCCTTTGTAGGGCCCGGACCGCCAACCACAAGACCATTTATTTTGAAATTGTACTTTGCAAAGAGGCTGTCTATGCTGTCAGCTATCCTCTTGTAGTAGTCACCTATGCTTTCCTCTATGGCCCTCTGATACCTTGCTGCAGACTGCCCGCCCTTGCTTATCTTTGAGTGTGCGAACGACTTCAGCTTTTTGTCGACGGTAAAAGAGCTTCCTTTCAGCACGCCCACGGTTGCATCTCTTCCATCCATGATCAAAAGCGCATAAAGCTCCTTTGATTCGAGCATCTCTCTTATAGGTTCGAGCAGGAATGCGGACTCGCACCTATACACGTTTGATTTTATGGGCTGGGGCGTTTCAAAAGCAAAGAGTTCTATATCTGGCTTTGACTGGTTGTTGGAAATGTTACCGCAAAACACCGCAAGCCCGTTCTTGGGCGTTTCTCTGTACAATTTGATGTGTTGCATGATCTTTTCAAGAGCACCCCGAACATTGAGCCTTGTTGTTTTGGATTTTATGTTCGATGCCTGGCCGTACTCGTTCCTGAGCTTCGCTAGTTCTTCTGATATCGGAAAGCCCGGAGGCACATAAACGCTGATGAGCTCTGTGCCAGAACCGTGTATCGATTCCAGTTTCTTCAATTCCTTCTTAATACTGTACTCGTTCTTCATGCTAACCACAATAAAAAAACTATGTGCCGCCTATCAGCTTTTTGCCCATGTATGGCACAAGCACATCAGGAACGGTTATGGTACCATCGCTGTTTACATAGTTCTCAACAATGCATGCGAGGGTCCTTGTAATGGCTATCCCTGTGTTGTTCAGCGTGCAGACATACTTACGCTTCCCCCTATCATCATACTTTATATCTAGTCTTAAGCTCTGCCACTCTGTTGCTGTAGAGCACGAGCCGAGCTCCCTGTAGGCCTTTTGCCCTGGGAACCAACCCTCAACATCAATAGTCTTTGACATCTGATATCCAGTATCTCCGCTGCAGAGCAGCACAAGCTGATAGGGTATCTTGAGCGCCTGCCATATGTCCTCTGAGTTCTTCAGCAACTCATCGAAATATTTGCCTTCATCCTCCTGTTTGCAATAAATGAACTGTTCGACCTTTTCGAATTGATGCACCCTGAATATGCCTTTTTGATCCTTTCCATGCGCACCAGCCTCTCTTCTGAAACAGGAGCTTATTCCAGCATACTTTAGAGGCAGATCCTTTGCGGAGAATATCTCTTCTGCGTGCATGGCAGCCAACGAGTGTTCGGCTGTTGCTATCATGAACAGCTCATCCTCCACGTGTTCTATAGCACTAATTGAACTCGCCTCCTTCGATTCAACTATTCTATAAAGTGCGTCCTCAAAGGTTGCGAGTGGAGCAACACCCATATAGTATCTCTTACGCAGCATGAATGGCGGAAGAACCGGCGTGTAGCCGCGCTCGGCAAAGAAGTCTAGCGCATATCTGCCAAGAGACTGCTCCAGAAGGACAAGGTCGCCCTTTAGATAGTAGAACCTTGATCCGGCAACCTTTGCCGCTCTTTCCATGTCAAGCAGCTTAAGCCTTTCTAGTATCTCTTCATGGCTTAAAATATCCTTTTCTACTATTCTCCCCCATTTTTTCAGAATCTTATTTCCCTCTGGGGGATTCCCGACCGGCACGCTGCTATCTAGCTCATTCGGAATATTCCACAAAAGCTCGTTCATCTCCCTCTCATAGCTAGGCAGCACGCTCTCTATCTGCTCTATATTTTTCTTCAGTTTCGAAAGCTTTGCTATCTTATCCTTTGTGTCTTCGCCCGCCTTTTTAAGCCTCGCAACCTCAAGGCTTGCCTTGTTACGCTCGGTTTGAAGCTTTTGCAGATTGGTCTTTTGGGCGCGCCATTCTGTGTCCAAAGACAGAAGCCTGTCTATCGGGTATTTGCTCATCCTCTTTTTGAGCGATGCCTTTATAACAGCTATATTATCTCTGACATACTTTGTGGTAATCATAACATCCCTTTATCAAATGGTGATATAAACTTAAAATCGTTATCTATGAATCTACCTTAACGCTATTAATGTTTTTGTTTAGGGATAAGGGTGATTGATCTCAAAGCCGAACTATTAAAAATCTCGTCCGATAAAACAAATCGTAGTGCTATGCAGGGGTAGCAAAGCTTGGTCAAATGCGCCAGGCTTAGGACCTGGTCCCTTAGAGGGTTCGAGAGTTCAAATCTCTCCCCCTGCATTTACCACATAATCTGGTTTTACAACAAAAAGCAGAGGCAGATTTTTAAGCCCATACACTAAAAACATATGAAGCTGCACTACTTGCAACTTTATAACTAGGAATGGTTTTAAGCGATGCAAATGCTACCTATTAAAATCATGATTTTTGCATCTATTTTTGCCGCAATGCTCAGCAGCATATCCGGAACAGCAACAACATTTCTAAGCGGTGGCTGTTCCCATACTTTAGTAAATGGCAGCACCGGTTATATGACCTTTAACCTGGCCAATAACGTTAGTAGTACAGCAACCAATCTGACTATTACGTCGGAGCTGAATGGTGCATCAGCTTATAATCCTATAGAAGAAATTTCCTCGATTGATCACGGCAAAAATGCCGCCATCAACTTTAATCTGTACAATTTCTCCTTGCCAGGAAGCTATGCCGAGGGATTCATCGTGCAGTACACACAAGCGGGTGTAAACAGGCTTGCGGTGTTTCCCTGCCTATTGAATATAAGTCAACAAGCCCTAAGCGATGTTTCTTTTACAGAAACCAAATTTCTAAATGGAAGCCTTACCGCTACCATGCTTAACCAAGGTGAGGTGCCCCTGTATGTAAATGTGAGCTTAATCGCACCCGCAGGCTTCATGATAATACCAAAAACCAGTTCTGTGAACATACAGTCTGACTCGTTTGCGGGCGTAAATTTTAATATCTTCTTTCCGCAAAACGCACTGTTCGTTAATGCATCATACCTCATTACAGTTGTCCTCTCTTATACCAAATCAAACATACATTATGCCTCTTATTCTACAATACTGGTAAGCCACCACATCAGCATCAACGAGGTCACAAATCCGACCACGGTTCCTGCCAACCAAATATCGGGTCCAGTACTAACCTCGACATGTGTAATTTACCTGACTCTACTGAGTATGGTGTTTATAATAGGGCTTTTTTTGATGCTGCTAGGCGCTTTAATGTATGCTGTATCACATGTTGGTAACGAAACAATTAGAGGAAGACTGCAGAACTATGGCATTAACATGATAGTTGGCGGCATCGCGTTAGTAGTGCTTGCAGAACTGGTGCCCTACCTACTGACCTTAATAGCGGACGGCATTTTCCTAGCCTGCAGTTGATAATAGCAAATGAGTTTTAGCCGTAACAGCAGTTTATTCTGGTCCATGTTTTGTAACGTGCGGCATACTATAAAGAACACATTTTTAAGTGCGTGTGCCAAAATATATGAAGCTGCCAAAGTATCCAAGCTTAAAGCAAAAAAGTGAGCTTTCATGACGCCTATAAGAATTTCAAAAGTTATAATTTTTGCAGTGCTGCTTGTTGCATTGCTCAACTTATCCGGAGCAACAACCACAGTATCACTAACTGGGGGCTGCACTCATAATTTAGTCAATGGCAACAATAGCTACATAACCTTCAATCTAGCCAATACCGGAAATGGCACAGCCACAAATCTGCTCGTTGTGCCTCAGTTAAGTGGTGCATACACCTACAATTCTATTGAAAATCTCTCACTGATTGGCCCAGGTAGGAATGCGAGCTTCAACTTTTATTTGTACAATCTATCATTGCCAGGAAGCTATGCCGAGGGATTCATCGTGCAGTACGTGCAAACAGGTGTAACCGGCTTTGCAGCGTTTCCCTGCCTACTGAACATAGGTCAACAGACTCTAAACCAAGCTTCTATTACAGGAACCAAATTCGTAAATGGAAAGCTAACAGTCACTGTATTTGACTTAAGTCAGGCGCCACTCTCTATAAACCTGAGCATACTTGCGCCTCCAACTTTTAATATAACACCTAAAGTCCGCACAATAAATGTGCAGCCAGGTTCATTTGCAAATGCGACTTTCAACGTTTCAATACTACAAAATACACAGTTCGTTAATGCGTCGTACGCTGTTGCAGCAATGTTATCTTATGCCACGTCAGGCGTGCATTACGCCTCTTTCTCCACAACACTGATAAACCAGAGCACAAGCAACAATCAGGGCTTTCAATTAGGCAGCCTGATGTACATACTACTGATAGCC
>Ga0315281_10005610_pt1 | contig 17942 bp, 15 predicted proteins | sample YL17G07_0_MG_FD_204540 | JGI IMG/M metagenome (GOLD analysis project Ga0315281, IMG submission 204540) | Sediment microbial communities from Yellowstone Lake, YNP, Wyoming, USA - YL17G07_0 | ecosystem: Environmental > Aquatic > Freshwater > Lake > Sediment | place: USA: Wyoming | collected...
TTTTTGAATATTTCATTTTTCTTCCAGAATTCCAGCATTTGCCTTTCTACAGCCACTGGATTGTATGTGCTTTCATTCACCATGAATTCACCTTAGAGATTTGAGTAAATAAAACTTTGAGAATCAGATAATAATTTCCGATAGGTTCACCATCATCACTTAAAATATCTTTTATCAGCAACATATTTAAAGATTAGGCAAGAAGAGGACTTAGAAAATTATTGGTTTTTTGTAACTTATCAATTTTTTGGTTGTGAAGTATATAATTGAAAACGAGAATGTTTTTATAGGATTCAAAACTAACTAATGGTGGGTCTTGTTCTGAACCTCCCGAAGAAAAAAAGGAGGATTGATATGGAACCGTTTGTTTTCATTGGAAAAGTTGTTACAGGAAATGGAAATTTCATTGTGACTACTGATGCATCAAAGATAAAAAGTGACCAAGATATTTATGTAACAATGCAAGAATTAGCCTATCTTGCCGCAATTAAAAGTGAAAAACAATTAGAATGGCATGCATTTTACGATTTAATTTTCTGGGATAAGGTCGATTATGCGAAGTTTAGAAGATTGTGGGAAATGAAACCTCTTGATAGGTTGTTGAGTTGTGAGTGCAACACAGCTGCCAAAGATTACTTGCAATATCATGGGTATAAGCTGCCAGTTGATACAAAGATATTTTGATAGCTTTCATAGATTAATCTAATGTGACTTTGAGAATCCAGTCAATTTTGCACAACCAAAATCATGCAAGGTTCTTGCGACTCTTTTGAAAGTAACACCTGGTTTTACAGAAGAAAAATATGGAGTTATACTATTATTTCTCAATGCATCTCTCAATGAACTCTCAGGAAATATATTTAATGCAGCATACAAAGGCTCTTCAAATCCATCTAAGCCATAAACTTTTGGTAAATCATATTTTTCAGCAAGTTTGTGAGCCATAAAATTCAATACTGGAAAAACCCTCATTGAATAATTTATTTCTATAGCTGGTCTATAGCCAAGTTTTTTAACAATATGCCTAGTGCCACTGTCTCTTACACTAATCCAAGCATAAGGATGAGGTAGAATTAAGATACCACCACTTTTTTCTATAAGTTCACACACTTCTTCTAAAGCACGAGGACATTTTTTCCATAAACCTAAATCTTGAATGTCACAACCATATATTTCCACATATCTATTTTCTGGAGCAAATAAAACATCGATAATTTCGAATCCAAATGAAAATCTGCTTTTGTATTCGCCAGCTTCTCCTCTAAAACGTTCGTAGATAGAAATTTTCTTCTTAATGCTCTCTTTAAAATGAACTTTGTCTGCAATATGCACTTTATCAATTTTGAGTCTCTTTATTTCTTCCACTCTTTTACTGAAAGGTAGGGCTATTGGTGGATATGTTCCTTCCTTTGTGTGCACATGTGAAACTTCTATGCGTTTGCCTGGCATCAAGAATTATATTCTTCATAAGCTATTTAAAGATTGGTCAAGAAGAGGGCTCAGAAATAAAAATGAGGAAAACATTAGTAACTTTTTGTATGCCCATATTTCCCAAATAATTTATGCGTGGAAAGTGCGACAACTGTGTAGGAAGTCATTTGTTTTTCTTATTTTTGCAACAAAGCTTTTCCCACCTAAATCTATTTATACTGCCCTGATAGTAAATGTTGTAGTGATAAAGATGAAGGGTGAACCAGTTCACAAAGCTTGAAGATTTGCTTACTGCTATTTCTAAAGACGATTTAAAAAAGGAAAACCAAAATAAGATTATGAAGATCCAAACTCCAAAAGGGACTAGAGATTTTCTGCCAGAAGAAGCTATCAATTTTTTCAAATTGATAGGAGTAGCCAGAAAGGTTTTCGAGGAATATGGATTTGATCCCATAATCACACCAGCATTTGAAAGTTTTGTATTGCTTGCTGCGAAAGGCGGGTTGGGAGAAGCAGTTAAGGATGAAATCTATTATTTCAAAGACAAGTCCGACCGTGAACTTGGGCTAAGGTTTGATATGACAATGCCCCTGGCCAGAGTGGTTTCTTCAAACCAGCAAATACCTAAACCATTCAAGAGATATGTGATTGACAAGGTGTGGAGATATGACAACCCTCAGGCAATGAGATGGAGAGAATTCTGGCAGGCTGACATTGACGTGGTCGGCAGCAATTCAGTTCTGGCAGATGTTGAATGCCTTGCAGCGGTTTGCAAGATTTTGAGTGAGCTGGGATTCAAAGATTATTTCATCCGTGTGAACAGCAGGAAATTGCTGGATAAGTTGCTGAATAAAAGTGTTCCAGAAAATAAAATTTTAGAAGTTTTTAGAATTATCGACAAGCGGGATAAGATTGGAATTGATGGAGTGATAAATGAGCTGGATTCAATCGGTGTGGATGGTAAAGCAATAGTTAAAGTAATTACTGACAAGAATATTGATATTTCTTCTTTTGAAGGTGGAAATGAAATAAAAGAATTGTTTGAATATGCAAAAGCTTACGGAATAGACAAGAGATTGAAACTTGACCTTTCCTTGGTCAGGGGATTGGAATACTATACTGGTGTGGTGTTTGAAGTATATGCTGGAGCTGAAGTTAGTTGTGGCGGCGGAGGTAGGTATGACAATCTGATCGAAGTTGTTGGTGGGACAAGAATACCGGCTACAGGAATCTCGCTTGGGTTGGACAGGCTTTTCGAAGTTATAAAAAAGAAAAAAATGTTTGAAGTGAAAAGAACTGAAACAAAGGTTTTTGTTGCAAATGTGGATGAAAAAATGAAAATTGAAACAATAAAAATTGTTCAGCGGCTGAGAAATAAAGGAGTAAGCTGTCAAACAGATTTGATGAACCGAAACTTGAGCAAACAACTGCAGTATGCTGATTCTCTAGGAATTCCTTATGCGGTAGTGGTAGGAGAAAAGGAAGTCAAAGAAAATAAGTTTAAACTGAAGGATATGAAGAAGAAAACTGAGAGAAATCTGAAATTAGAAGAGATAATAGATATAATTATATGTAGAGGAAACTGAACTTTGCAATGTCTGGCTACAACCTTTCATCAGGCAACTATTCTCTCTCCAGAGTAACAGTTTTCCTTGAGTACAGTACCACATTTATTGCATAATAGCTCGAAATTTTTCAATTCAATTTTTTTACTTCCACACTCTGGACATGACTTCATTTTTATCTCCTGCATAAAACAGTGTAAAGAGCTTTTAAAAGCATTTCGCTACAAGAAAATAATATTTTCCAAAGGTGTAATTCGTACACAGTGAATGAAAAAGTTATTTAAATGGGTAAAAACGCTAAACTATAGTTAAGATGGGTATGGTAAGAAGAATTGTATTTGACAGTAGCATAATCATAGACGGAAAAGTGACCGAGTTAGCAGAAAAAGGAAAATTGACAGACGCTGAGTTGATCATACCTACAGTTGTTCTTGATGAACTTCAGGCCCAAGCATCAAAAGGAAGAGAATCCGGCTTTGTTGGCTTGGGTGAATTGAAGAAACTGAGAAAACTATGCGAAGAAAAAGGAATGAAATTGAGATTCACTGGTGAGAGGCCGAGTATAGAGGACATCAAGCTAGCGAAGAGCGGCAGGATGGATGCGTTAATCAGGGATGTAGCTAAAGGTGAGAATGCAACGCTGATGACTGCAGATTATGTTCAAGCTTTGGTTGGGGAAGCTGAAGGAGTTAGTGTTGAGTATATTGCTCCTGAGATCAAAACCACTGGACTTGCTTTTGAAAAGCTCTTTACACCAGACACTTTGAGTGTACATTTGAAAGAAGATGTTATTCCTTTAGCAAAAAGAGGAAAACCTGGAAAGTTTGAGCTTGTAAAAATTAAAAATCAAAAATTCACAGCAGAAGAAATAGAAGAGATAATAAAAGAAATTTCTGAAGCCACGAGGATCAGTGAAGACGGTTTTGTGGAGATGAATAAAAGCGGAGCATTAGTCGTTCAGTTGGGTAATTACAGGATTGCTGTGGCTAGACCTCCGTTCAGCGACGGGTTGGAAGTTACGATTGTCAGGCCAATAGTCAAGCTGAAATTAGAAGATTACAAGCTTTCTGAAAAGTTGATGAAGAGGTTGAAAGACAAGTCTGAAGGGATTTTAATTGCTGGTCCACCCGGGTCAGGAAAGAGCACTTTGGCCGCTTCTCTTGCAGAGTTTTACATGAAGCAGGGAAAGATTGTAAAAACTTTGGAGAGTCCGAGAGACTTGCAGGTTGATCCTGAAATAACACAGTACGGCCCGCTGGAGGGAGATTTTGAAAAAACTGCCGACATACTTTTGCTCGTCAGACCAGATTATTCTGTTTATGATGAGATTAGAAAAACAAAAGATTTTGAAGTATTTTCTGACCTGAGATTGGCTGGAGTGGGAATGGTTGGTGTAGTGCATGCGAGTGATGCTGTGAATGCCATACAGAGGTTTATGGGCAGAATAGAATTGGGAATGATCCCCCATATAATTGATACTGTAATCTTCCTGAAATATGGTGAGGTGAAAAAAGTTTATGAGTTGAGCATGATTGTTAGAGTGCCGAATGGGATGACAGAAGCCGATCTTGCCAGGCCTTTGGTTGAGGTAAAAGATTTTGAGACCGGACAGCTTGAATATGAGATTTATACTTTTGGTGCAGAGAATATTGTTGTTCCGGTTACTGCTGGGGAAAAAGTTTCTCCTTTAAGGAAGTTGGCAGCTGAAAGGATTTTGCAAGACATCAAGAAATTTGATCCTGATGCCGAAGTTGAACTTGTTTCTGACAGCCAAGCTGTAGTCAGAGTTGATAACAAAGTTATTCCGAGATTGATTGGAAAGGAAGGAGTCATGGTGTTAAGCATACAGAAAAGGCTTGGCGTGCATATAGACGTGGAGCCGAAGATTCCTGCTTTAGGTGCAGAAGTTCAATTCCAAGTTACCGAGAGTGGGAACAGTTTGGAGTTTACTTTTGACAGAAAATTGGTTGGAAGAGTTGCAAACTTTTATGTTTCAGACGAGTTCTTGTTTTCTGCCACTGTAGGTAAGAAGTGTAGCATAAAAGTCACTAAAGATTCTGATATAGGAAAAGAATTGGTTAAGATAATAGTCGGAAGAAAGAAGATTAAAGTTTTGATTTAAGGTTATAGATTTATTTTGCCATTATTTATTTATGGATATAAAAATTCTTTTGTTCATTATCCTAGCAATTATTTTAATTGTACTATATTTTGTTTTTCAATCTAAACCTGTAACTAAAAAAGTGACAATAGGCAAAACTGAAATAGAAGCTGAAGTGGCAGACACATTACCTAAGCAGATAAAGGGATTGATGTTTAGAAAGAGCTTAGCAGAAAATAATGGAATGCTGTTTTTGTTCAATAATGATGATTACTATGGAATTTGGATGATGAACATGAGTTTCCCTATTGATATTATCTGGATTGGCTCTGGCCATAAAATTGTGGATATGGTTAAAAATGCTCAGCCCTGTGGAATAATCTGCTCAACATATTATCCAAAAGAGAAGGCAAGATTTGTGCTTGAGGTTAATTCAGGATTTACTGGCAAACACTCTATCGAAATAGGAGATGTTGTTGAATTCTAAACTTCAATCAATTTTGTGTGCGATAAAACTTTTGGTCCATTTCGTGTAATTAGAAAATCATTTTCAATTCTACATCCACCCAATCCTTTAACATAAACAGCTGGCTCAATCGTGAAAACCATCCCTTCCTGAAAATTAATTTTCTTCAGTTTTTTCCATCTTTTCTTTCTCTTTTTTGTCAGATGCTTCTTGGAAGGTTTGCCGATGTAGGGTAGCTCGTGAATTTCTTTTCCAACTCCGTGCCCTAGTGAGTGTACCATTCTAAAACCATTTTTCCTCAAAAAATTATCAACCTTCTCAAACAGCTTCCAGCAAGGTATCCCAATTTTTATTGAATTAATTGCAATATCATAAGCTTTCAGTGTGATTTCAACAATTCTTCTTTCCCTCTCACTTATTTTTCCTTTTATGAACGGAACTGTTAAATCAGATCTATAACCTCTATAGCAAACACCAAAATCTATGTAGCCTATGCCACGAATGATTTTATCAGTTGCATGGGGTTTGGCGTGAATCATTGATGATCTTTTGCCGGAAGCTACAAGAGTCTGGAATGATAAAGTGGCGTGCTGGCTTCTTATCTTTCTACCTATTCGCCTTCTTAATTCCTTTTCTGTGATGTTTTCTTTGAGCGACTTCTCTATTAGTGGTAGGCAAGAATTAGATATTTCGGCTGCTTTTTTAATTAAATTTATTTCTTCGCTAGTCTTTATCATTCCCATAAGCATCCAATAAAAATAGTTAAACTCTGAAACTAAAATAAGTTTTAATGGAATCTGTAAACCCCATAAATTACGATATATCGTTTGATATTGACCTTGAGAAATTCAAGTTTTATGGAAAAGAAAAAATCCAAATTGAAATAAAGAAACCCGTCAAGAATTTAATCCTCAATTCCAAAAGTCTGACAATTAATGATTGCTCTTTGGTTTCTAAAGGGAAAATTGTAAAACCTTCTTTTACTTGCGATGATAAGAAAGAGGAGCTTACTCTAAAAATGTCTGAAAATGCTTCAGGTAAAGCCGATCTTCTAATCGATTTTGAGGGAGAATTAAAAGACGAACTTGCAGGTATTTACAGAAGCCGATATGAGGTGGAAGGAAAAGAAAAATATCTGGCTACTACTCAGTTTGAGGCCACAGATGCCAGACGCGCTTTTCCTTGCTGGGATAACCCCTCTTGTAAAGCTACTTTTAATATTTCAATTACATTAGATAGAAAATTGAGTGCTATCTCTAATACGTCGACAATTGAGGAAAAAGAAATTGATGTAAATAAAAAGTTTTTCAAGTTTGAGAAAACACCAAAGATGTCGACTTATCTTGTTTATATTGCAGTGGGTGAGTTTGAATTTCTGGAGGATAAATTAGATGGAATCACACTTAGAGTTTATACAACTCCTGGAAAGAAAATTCAAGGGGAATTTGCATTGGACTGCATGAAAAAGTTCCTAAAATTTTATGAAGATTATTTTGGAATAAAATACCCATTAAAGAAGCTTGATTTGATTGCTCTTCCAGATTTTGCAGCAGGTGCAATGGAAAATTGGGGCGCTATTACTTTTAGAGAGACAGCACTTTTGTATGATCCAAAAAAATCCTCTGTCACGACAAAGCAATACATTGCCGAAGTAATCTCTCATGAACTTGTACATATGTGGTTTGGAGATTTAGTAACGATGAAATGGTGGGACGATTTGTGGCTTAACGAAAGCTTTGCAACATTCATAAGCTACAAGGCAGTTGCAAAATTCTATCCGGAGTGGGAAATGTGGAGCCAGTTCTTGCATGATAAAACAGCATCGGCTTTGCAATTAGATTCTTTAAAAAGTTCTCATCCGGTCCAAGTAGAGGTTCACACCCCTTCTGAAATATCGTCAATATTTGATAGGATAAGCTACGAGAAAGGCGCAAGCATCCTAAGGATGCTGGAGGATTTTTTGGGTGAAGGCAAGTTTAGGATTGGGCTGAGGAATTATCTTCTCTCATACAGTTACGGAAATGCAACTACAGCTGATTTCTGGGACGCATTTGAAAAGGCTTCGAAAAAACCTGTCAGAAAAATGATGAATGGTTGGATCAAGCAGGTTGGCTATCCCTTGATTGAAGCCGACTTGAAGAATTCAAGGTTATATCTGTCTCAAAAAAGATTTTTTCTGGAGAAAGGAGGGAAACCTGACAAATCTTTATGGTTAGTTCCAATTTTTTTGAAACTAGAGCAAAAAGCTGTAAAGCATGTGCTGGAAAAGAGGAATGACGTGTTGGAAGTTGGCGACAATGTCAAATGGTTCAAGCTAAACTTTGACCAAAAAGGCTTTTACAGGGTCAACCACCCCAGAGAAGATTTGGACAAACTGAAAGAATTTGTGGCTAAAAAGAAATTCAGTAGTTCTGATAGATGGGGGATACAAAACGATTTATTTTCTTTAGTTGTTTCGGGAGGAAATTCTTTAAATGAATACTTGGATTTTATCGAAGCATACCTAAATGAAGAAGATTATCTACTTGTAAAGGACATAGCAGACAAGCTATACTATGTCTATCTTTTGACATCTGATGAAGACTTTTGGCAGAAAATCAAGAAATACAATAAAGAATTTTTAATTCATTTCTTCAAGAAAATAGGGTGGGAGCAAAAGAAGAATGAAAGGGATGCCGTTAAGATACTGAGGTCTGCCACCATTGTTGACTTGGCTAGGCTTGATGAAAAGGGTGTTCTAAAGAAGAGTGAAGATAAATTCCACGAATTTTTATCTGATCCTGAATCCTTAAATCCAAACCTGAGAGGCGCCGTATACAGTTCGGTCGCATGGAAAGGCGGCAAAAAAAATTATGAGAAGATATTGGAATTGTACCTTGAAGAAAAAAGTCAAGAAGAGAGAAGGAGATTATTGGTAGCCCTATGCGGATTCAAAGGCATGAAACTGCTGAATAGAACACTGGATCTTGCTCTTTCAAAAGAAGTTAGGCTCCAGGATATATTTTTACCGCCGATGGGAGTTTCAAGCAATCCTTACGGGCGAGACCTTGTCTGGCAATGGATTAAGGAAAATTGGAAAGAAATAAAATCAAAATCTGGTGCAGCAAAAAACATACTTAACACAATAGTTGAGAGCGTAGGCTCTTCTGCTAACAAGGATACTGAAATAGATATGATTAGATTTTTCAAAAAGAGCCCAGCACCCGAAATAGAAATGGCACTGGCGCAAACATTGGAAAATATAAGAATTAATTATAAATTCTTGGAATCTATAAGAAAAATAAAATTCTAAGTATAAAAGTAAATTCGACAGTAATTTAAATTAGTTAGTATAGAATTATTGGATCCGTAGCTCAACTTGGATAGAGCAGTAGCTTCCTAAGCTATTGGTTGAGGGTTCAAATCCCTCCGGGTCCGTAAATAAATTTATTTGTTGAATAGTAAGCAGTTGGTTCGTCCACCCGGAGCGCTTTTATTTAAAATTAAAAGTCAATTGATAACTATGGTAGTGCCAGCGATAATAGGATTAATCTTGTTGGTTGTAATCGTCTATGTGGCTCTGAAGATATTGAAGAATGTGGTTGTTGCTTTCGTATTGATAGGTTTGATTTTTATCGCAAGTTTTTTGATTTTCGGTTCGTTGCCAGATCTTAAAACCATCCCACTGATCGGCCAGTTCATCCCCAAATTCCCTTCGACCACAGGAGGGGTAATCGCAGTGATAAAGAACGTCTTCTACAGGATAGACATTCTTGCCACCTCAAGAGATTCCCAGAACAACTTGATGGTCACTGTTGCAAACACGGGCAAGCTGGACGTCTCGAACTTTAGGATATCTGTCGATGGGGAAACTGTCAACATAATCAACACCCCTTCAGATCCTTTGAAGTCTGGAGAGGCCACCGTCTTCCAGACCGACTGGAACAAGGGGTTTTCCAAGATTCTGGTCCAGACTAACCAGGCAAATGCCACATTTTCTAAGGTTTAACTCCCCTAAAAACGAAATTATATTTTATTAAAGACAAATATTAGATTTAGGAGATATCCGATGAGAAAGAGCGCGTGCTGGTTTTTATTGATATTTATCTGTCTGGGCTTGTTTTTCTATATAATACCAGCATTTTCTGTCATATGGTCGACTACAGGATATTTCAATGTGACTCAAGAAACTCTTAACCTAAATTGGACGAACAAATATAATTCCAGCTTTAATGTAACTTTAAACGTAACTGACGCCAGCAGATTTGAAATAAGAATTAACAATGAAACCGCTCTTGCATCACCCTCGCAATTCTCTGCAGCTTTCAACTACAACTCAACCCCTTTCACTTGTTCAGGTACTTCTGCCGCTCCATGTTTGAGGTTACTGATTCAAGACGAGAATGGGACCTATACAAGAAGCGCAAACCTAACTAACCTGCCAGTTCAGAACAGCACAATTTTTTACATATCTAACGGCACTTCCCCATACGACAGCACGATAAAAGCTGGAAAATACAAAGCTTTGATAAACGTTTACAACTCAACAATCGGATCAACCGAATATGCAAGTGTGACGGTTTTTGTCGACTTCCCTATAGTTGTCAATAATGACACAGGGACCGGAAGCTTCAGCGGCTCTTTCCCTTCAAACACTTCTTCATATCATTCCTATTATTTTAACACATCATCTTTACAGAATGCTACTGGAATTAAAATAAATGTAAGCGGATGGTCATCCTCTCAAAATGTTGATCTGTTTTTATTTGATAATAATTCTGCAATAGTTGCGAAATCAATTAACAAAACATCTGTCAGCGAATCTCTAACCTATAATTTTCTACCATCATCACCAGCAATGTGGGAAATTAGAATTTATGGAAATGACACTTCTTCCGTAAGTTATACAGGTAATATATTCTTTACAACTCTTGGTTCAAGCAATCGTTCATTAGACTATTTTGCAAGGAATGCATCTACATCTACTGTAGCCGGCTATTCCAACTCAACAGTAATCACATTGAACAACACAGGCAGCTCTTTTAATTTAACAAACGTGATGGAATCAAAAGAACTTTATTATGTCAATAGATTTGCTGGTAATGGTACAACAAACTTTACATTTTTATCTCCAAACTCTTCTATCGTTCAGAGGATAAAAGTTTCTTTAAACTGGACTGGACCAAGTAGCAGCAGTTATATGTTCAATGTTTACAAGCCAGACAATACTTTTTCAATAAATTCTGCTAATAAATTCCTTTATGCAAATGTTACTGGCGCAGACTTGGAAGAATACAATGAAACAACAGATGTTACTAATGGTTACTGGACTGTCGAGGTTAAAAACAGTACAAATATATCAGCTGTGGCTCCATACAATGTCACAGTTTATCTTTATGTTAATGCTTCAAACTGGTTTACAACAAACTACACAAATTCTTCTTCAGGGTTTACCTTTAGCACAATCAACCAACCAAATTCAACAACAGCTGTTAACATAAGTCTAACAGTTCCGAACGACACTATGAATGGTTTATACGAGGGTTCTTTCAAATATTTTGATACTAATGGTGCTGGAATTTCAATACCTGTCAAAATTAACGTCACGACACCATCATTAGTTGTCAACGGTACAACCGGTTCAACCACAGCAACAGTCGTAGAAAATGTTAATACAACGTTGACAAAAACTGTTAGGATGATTATTAACAACACTGGCACTTACAGCATTTCAAGTATAACCACATCTAATTCAACAAGCCTGAATTACAGTATCTATAACATCAGCTTCAGTTACTCAGCCCCAACAAGCATTCCTGCTGGTAGTTATGGACTTCTCAACATAACAATAAACCTTAGCACTTCCACCACATCTGACACAACTGGCATTTACACAGGTTGGATAATTTTAAACACTAGTGATAGCACCTATCCTTCATATCCTTATCCGACCTTCACGGCGAATATAAATTTCAATTTAACAGATTTGCTTGATGTCAGAATTACAGGAATCGACACGGGAGAGACTGCAAACTGGATAGTGAACAGCTCCAACCTGCCGAGAAATGTTACGACAAATAGTTTGACAATCTATTACATCAATGACACGGCCAGACTATCAAATTTGACCAGCCCAAGCACGTTCGATTATGCAAATATTTCTTACGTTTATCTTTACAACAAGAACACTGGATACACTACGGCAAACCTTCCATTTTCTCCGTTTTATGTTCCTTCGACCGGGACCAGCGACTTCGAGCTCCCGACTTACAACTTCAGATTCAACTTCACCGTCCCAGCAAACCTGCCCGGTGGCAATTATGAAGTGCACATCAAGGTTAAAAGTTTCAACGGCAAGTTGCAGGGAGAAAGCTCCAACTCAACCTTGTCTGTAAACAATGCTGGCCTTTACATGTCAACAACCAATTCAACATCATTTAGCATCAGCAACACTTCTATCACCTATTTTGGCGTGAATGTTTCCAACTACGGTAATGTCACATCTTCAGGCTATATTAACTTCAACAAGCCGAGCACTTGCTCGGGTTATACTGTTGAATACCACAGTATCACAGGTAGCTGGTGTGGCTCAGCTAGTGGAACAAATGTTTCGGTTACTGTTCCAGGATACAATACAAGCTGCATAATTACTTGGAGAATAACTGGTGGCACGAGTGCTGCTTCTGCATGCACGAGTAATATAATTGGTAGTCCATCAAATCAGTGGTTCAATCCAAACGGAATTAATGTAAGTGTCACTGTCACAGCAGGCGGTAGTAGTGGGGATTCTTCTACATCAGGAAATTCAGCACTAAATACCACTGCAACAACTCTACCAGCATACACTGCAAACCTGGCATTCACAAAGGCAGAAAGTTTGATAATAGTCCAGCAGAATTCAACCAATTCAACAGAGGTTAGTGTTAGCAACACTGGAAGTATCAACCAGAACATCACATTTGCAATAGATAGTATAAACACAGGCTGGTATTCACTGAATTCGACAAACGCTTATTTGGTTGTTGGAAGGTCAGCTGGATTCAGAGTAAACTTCAATGTTGGAAATGTGGAAGTGAAAGATTATTCAGGGGTATTCAAAGCATTCAGCGTCAACAAAACAATAACCTCGAATTTTGTTTTGAGAGTCACTCCTACCCCGACAACAAAAACTCAGATAAACGAAACTCTAGAAACTTACAAGTTGAATATGACAAAACTTGAACAGCAGCTAGACCAACTGAAGAAGCAGGGATACAACACGACTGATGTTCAGAAAAAGTTTGATGAGTTGAAGTTGAAGGTGGAGCAGGCTGAGAATTACATAAAAGGAGGGGACTACAACAACGCATATTATCTTTTTGATGACATAAAGAGTTTGCTGAGCGAAGTGAAGGATGACTTGACTAAGGTGAAAAAAACTGGTTTTCTAGGATTTATTTCACTGCCTCAAGGAATCACTCTCTATATTTTGATTGGGGTGGGTATTGCAGTTGGCGGATTCTTAGCTTATCTTTTCTGGCCAACAAGAGGATTAGCAAAGCCCGCTTATGGAGCAACAAAAACTGAGGAAGTGAAGAAACCAAACCCCACTGGTCCTTCTAAGCTCGAGCAGATAAAAGGATTGAAAGAAAAATTGTCCAAAATTTTTAAAAGAGAGAAAAGTAAACCAAAATATTTATTGAACGAATCATCTTAGACATGTTCTGCATGAAGCCATGGCCGGATAGATTTTTTCATGCAACCTGCAGATAATTTTTTCTTTTCTCACAGTCATGCAAATGTCGCAGAATTTTTTGTGAGCATCAAGAGGTTTAACTTTACCTGATGCTATTTTTTTTGACAAATCCCTTATAGCTTTCATGGTTTTTCTGTTGGATTGAAGAAGTTTTACCCTGTAGCCGCGCAGCTCTCTCTTGTACTGAGAAATTGCCGGCTGGGTGATGCCAAGTTTTTTAGAAACTTCTGTCTGGTTGAAGTCATATGTGTCAGTCAGCTCCTTTGCAATCAGAGCCCTAAGGGCTGGCAAAACGTCAGTGACAATAATCTCGCAGAATGGTTTCATAGTAAATAGTGCAGTATAGAAATATTTAAATCTATAACATCGTTATAAAATTTAGGAATTTTCTGGTGGAGAGGAAGTTAGAAAGAGCGGCTTGCTAATTATCGAGCCTTACTCCTCTAGCTCCCCTAAAAACATGTTTTGGTTAAAATCATTTTCTCTTGAACTTTTCCAGCATTTTTATCTGCCGCTGGATGTCTGCTATTTCCCTGTCTAAATCATCCTTCGCATCGAAATCTGTTGTCACACTTGCCTTATTTGCAAGCTCGACCTTCTTCTGCTTCAGCCTTTCAATCTCTCTGTTTACATCTTCTGTTAGCATCAAACCATCTGGACCTTTGACTTTTTCATGGAGCTGACAAACAATTCGTAAACTGGGAAAGTGATTTTAGTTTTGAACACAGGCTCAAGAGCAGCAATGTCTTCAAAAGAATTTGAGAAAATTATCTTGCTTATCAGCTCTTGCCCATCTTCAATTACTTTCCCTGCAGTTTTCATATCACTCTGAGAATACCTGGAAGAGACCATGCCAAGGATTTTATCGATGTTGCTGATTATCGCAGTCTTATGCCCGTCCAAAAATTTGCCTTGAGTTATTATCGAGTTGAGCTCTCTTTTTAGCATTGTTAGCTTGGGCCCGAGCATGCTGTTTTTAACCCTGAGCAAAAGGTTGTCGCAGAAGTTTGCTTGGAATCTTTTCGCGTCGAACAGGTCTTGAGTAGCTATACACAAGCCAATAGGAGTAATTTCAGAAAGTGTTAAAACCATATCACCACTATTTATTTAATATACTTGAAAATTGATTAAGTTAGCGGTGATTTAGATGATACGTTCACCAATCATTGTGACAGTAGGGCATGTTGATCATGGGAAGACAACCTTGCTTGACAGAATAAGAGGTAGTGCTGTCACTAAACTAGAGCCTGGAATGCTGAGCCAGCATGTGGGAGCTAGTTACATTCCAATAGAAACTGTAAAAGGAATTTGTGGGGAACTGCTGAAAAAGATGAAGATTGAGATAACAATTCCTGGACTGTTGATGCTTGACACACCTGGGCATGCTGCATTCATCACACTGAGGAGAAGGGGAGGAGCTGTTTCTGATCTTGCTATTCTCGTGGTTGATATGACTGAAGGATTTCAGGAGCAGACCGATGAAAGCTTGGCAATTCTGAAAGAATTTAAAACCCCATTCATAGTTGCTGCAACCAAAGTGGATAAGATCCCTGGGTGGTATCCTCATAAAAATTATTGCTTCATCGAAAGTTTTAAGAAACAGAGCGAAGATGTGAAAGATGAGGTTGAAAAAAAGATTTACCAGTTGGTTTCTCAACTGTCAGAAAGGGGATTCAACTCTGAGAGATTTGACAGGGTGGAAGATTTCACCAAGCAAATTGTCATAGTTCCTTGCTCAGGGATAACGGGTGAAGGAGTATCTGAATTGCTGATGGTTTTGGCTGGCCTTTCACAGCAGTTCTTGAAAAAAAGATTGGAAGTTTCAGAAACAGGAAGGGGAGCTGTTCTTGAAATTAAAGAGGTTAAGGGATTTGGAATAACGATTGATGTCATTTTGTATGATGGGAATATCAGGAAGAGTGATTACCTTGTCATAGGTGGGAAAGAACCAATTGTAACAAGGGTTAAAGCATTGCTGAGGCCGAGGCCCTTGCAGGAATTGAGAGTGGAAAAACAGTTTGAATCCGTGGATGAAGTGGATGCTGCTGCGGGAATTAAAATTGCTGCGCCTAATCTGGAAAATGTGATAGCCGGATCGCCAATTATTGCAGTGAAGAAAGAAAAAGATGTAGAGAAGGCCAAAAGAACTGTTCAGAAGGAAATTGAGGAAGTCCAGTTCACCAGGAACATAGAAGGAGTTGTCCTTAAGGCCGATACTCTTGGAAGTTTGGAGGCGATGATCAAACTAATCGGTGAGGAAAACATTCCAGTAAGAAAAGCTGAAGTCGGCCAAGTGACCAAACAAGATGTCACAGAATTGCAAGATATGAAAGATGAATTGAGAAAAGTTGTTCTCGCCTTTAATGTGAAGGTTTTGGAAGAAGCTCAGATTTTAGCAAAAGATTTGAAGATAGAAATTTTCCAGAGCAACATCATCTACAGGATAATGGAAGAATACAAGGAGTGGTGCTTCAAGAAAAAGGAAAGGGAAGCAGCAGAGAAGCTTGAAAGAGTCGCCAGGCCTTGCCAGATTAAAATTCTTAAAGGGTTTGTATTTCGCGTCAGCAACCCAGCAATATTCGGAGTTGAAGTTCAGAAAGGATTGCTAAAGCCTGGGGTGGCTGTAAAGAAAAAAGATGGAAAAGTAATTGGAAGGGTAAAGGAAGTCCAGAAGGAAGGGCATGTAATAAAGGAAGCGAAAGTTGGAGAGAAAGTTGCAGTCAGCATGGAAGAGCCAACTGTTGGAAGGCAGATAGAGGAAGGGGATGTTTTGATTGCTGTTTTGAATGAGGAAGATAGAAAGATTTTGAGTGAGGTCTTTGACAAATTATCAGAAAGTGAAAGAGAGATGCTGAAAAGATAATCTATTTTCTCAGATTTTTTATATTCCCAAGATAGGTCCCGTCTAGAAGATAGGCTTTAGAGTTGTCTGAATCAAAAATTTTATTTTTCAGCAAAGGTCCGATGACATCTTCTTTTGCAATTTTGTTCACTGCAACACCGCCGAGGATTGTGTTGAATGTGGGAAGGATAATTGTTATCAGCTTGCCAGTTTTTTTGATTTTAAATTTCTTTTTTATCAGTTCTTTATTTAACTGTCCCTTCAACCAGGCATGCAAAACAGATCTGTAACCAAACTTGTCTTTGAATTCTATGGCAGGGTGTATGTGGCCCATGAAAAGGTAATCGCACTCCATCAATCTTTTGGAAGGCCAGGCATGCCCATGGAAGAAGCCATATTTGCCAAGTTTAAAACCTCTTGACGAATAAATTTTAATCCCTTCAGGAATAATTTCTTCAATCCTATCGTCATGGTTCCCCTTTACCAAAATAATTTTTATTCTTTCTTTTAGGCTGTTCAAAAGTTTTGGAATCTCTTTATCTTCCCTTATCGTTGAGCCAGGAACTTTGTGCTTTATATCACCGACTATTATTAGAATTTTTGCTTTTGTCTGTTCTATCAGTTTGTCAATGGTTTCTTTAAATTTTTCTCCTTGTGATGGAATTGTTACTCCAGACTTGTACAGTTGATATTCTAAACCCAAGTGTAGTTCGGCTATCACCAAGGCTTTTTTCTCTGTAATAAATGCAACAGGATAGTCTGTCAAAAATCTTATTGACATAATTAATTGATTTGTTGGTTATAATTTTAAGTTTAACAATATAATCTCTTGTTCTTTAATTTTTATAAAAGCAATATTATTTTTATGATAGGTATAGAACCACTTGTATATTTTTTGGTTGGCTCAGTAGGAGGATTAATAGTTGCAAGTTGGCATGGGTACAAAGATCCTCCTTGGGAAAATTTTATACCAACAAGATGGCCAAGAAGTATCATAATGGCAGGAATAATTGGGTTAATATTATTCTATTTAATTAATGCTGGCCTTTTGAATGCTGTAGATAATTTAGGTATTATCACTTTAAGCGCTATAAGTTTGGAAAGGTTTGTTGCAGAAATTAAAAAAGGATTTTTAAGAAAAACAATTCATTCAGAATTTAAAGATGTTTTTGTTACATATAAAATTCCAATTTACTACCACAGTGCTTTAGTAAGAATATTGATGGGGTTAGTGATATTTGTTGGAGTTTTAATGGTCATGATATTTTATTTAAAGTTACCAGACTATTTAATTAAATTTCAAATCAACAAAATATTTTTAGGTGCCTTGTTGGGCTTTATAGGAGGATTATCTTCTGCTATTGCTGGTGCTTGGAAAGATTCGCCTTCAGAAGGATTCTTGATTAAGAAGTTTATACGAAGTATTATAGCAGGCCCTGTTGGTGGTATAATTATGGCTTATTTCTCTAACTCATGGCAACTGTTTATTATAGCTGGTATGGGATTTGAAAGAATAAGTGTGGAATTTTATAAAACTTTTTGGACAAAGTCAGTTAGAGGAATGTTCAAAGGGAAAAAACCAAAATATCCAGAATGGTTCAAGAAAAGATGGATATTCTTTATGACATATTCTACTGGTGTATTTGTTTTAGCTCTGTTATTAATATTTTCTTAAACCACTTTGAGTGGTGAATTATACATTTATTCATTTAGAACTAATTCATAAACTATGCAAGAGATAGGGACAGTCATTTCTACTCTGGAAGGCCCTAGCAGCAACGAGTTCTGCTTTGTGATTAAAGATGTGAAAGGAATTCCCATTC
>Ga0315281_10005611_pt1 | contig 17940 bp, 16 predicted proteins | sample YL17G07_0_MG_FD_204540 | JGI IMG/M metagenome (GOLD analysis project Ga0315281, IMG submission 204540) | Sediment microbial communities from Yellowstone Lake, YNP, Wyoming, USA - YL17G07_0 | ecosystem: Environmental > Aquatic > Freshwater > Lake > Sediment | place: USA: Wyoming | collected...
GTCTACCGAAGTTGCCGCTACTTCCCGCCGAGGTGCGCGATGTATGCCTTGTCGTCCATGAGCGCCGCCACGTCCGCCTCGCTCGCGACCTTGAGCTTGATCATCCACCCGTCGCCGTACGCGTCGCCGTTCACCACGGCCGGCTCGCCCTCGAGCCGCGCGTTCACCTCGATCACCTCACCGGCGACCGGGCAGTACAGGTCGCTCACCGCCTTGACGGCTTCGATGGTGCCGAAGGTGGCATGCGCGGCGAACTTCGCGCCGGGCTTGGGAAGGTCGAGGAAGACGATGTCGCCGAGTTCACCCTGGGCGTAGTCGGTGATGCCGACGAGATAGACACCAGCCTGACCGGACGGTTTCAGGTATTCGTGGTCCGCGGTGTAGCGGAGACCGGAAGGGACGTTTGACATGCGCGAATGCTAGGGACGGCGCGGGCGGTTCTCAAGGACGCGGCACGCCGGTTATCACGCCGCCGTCGCGACACTATTCGGGGCGGCCTGGCGCCCCGCCGGCCCGTCGCTGCAGCTCGCGCCACACGTCATCCACGCGCCGTTCGAGCGCGTCGAGCGAGCCCACGTTGTCGATCACGAAGTCGGCGCGGTCGCGCCTGGACCGGGCATCGTCCTGCGCCGCCATCATGGCACGGGCGTCGGCCTCGGCGATGCCGCGTGTGCGCACCAGCCGTTCGAGGCGGGCAGCTTCGGGTGCGTCCACGAGCACGATGGCGTCGAACTCCCCCCCCAGGCCGGCTTCGAACAGCAACGGCACGTCGGCGACGGCAATGGCCTCGCCCCGCGCGCGGGCGGCGTCGGCGGCCGCGGCACGCCTCCGCGCGACCTCGGGGTGGACGATGGCCTCGAGGTCGCGTCGCGCAGTGGCATCGGCGAACACGACGCGGCCCAGCGCCTGCCGGTCCAGCGCGCCGTCGCCGCGCAGGATTGACGACCCGAATCGTGCCACGATCGCGCTGAGCGCCGCGGTGCCCGGCGCAACGGCCTCGCGGGCATAGGTGTCGGCGTCGAGCACCGCCGCGCCCAGCGCGGCAAACCGGGCGGCCACCGTGCTCTTCCCGCTGGCGATGTTGCCCGTCAGTCCGACGTTGAGCATGCGATGGGCGGGGGCGAGAGTGTACGGGGAGTATTACGTTTACCCAATCACCGCCGCCACGACAAGCTGATGCCACCATCGCCAGCCACCACGCTCCGTCCGCCGCCCCGCGCGCGGACGCACCGGGGGTTTTCGATCATCGAACTGGCGGTCGCGCTGGGGATTGGCGCGATCCTCACCGCACTGGCGCTGCCGAGCATCGATTTCAATCGGTTCCGGATGGATAGCAATGCCCGTCTGGTGCAGAACAAGCTGCTCTGGGCGCAGTCACGGGCCGTGCAGCGCAACATGCAGGTACTCGTGGAGATGTACTACGACCGGAGACAGTTCCGGATCGTCGAGGACAGCACGGCTGACGGCCTGTACACCAACGGCGAACGGGTCTCGTGGACGACGCTCTCGGAAGCGATGAAGTTTGCGACGCCGCCCACGACGATCGATGCCGTGACGCCGGCCTACGCCACCGGAGCCGGCGTCTCGAACCCCGGCGACGGCACGTACCGGACGATGATCTTCTATCCGAGTGGCTCGTCGAGCGGTGACGCCGTGATCTACCTCGGGAGTCCGCGCGCGAGGCTGCAGGACAATCGCGCGATCAAGATCTCGGGTGCGACATCCAAGATGTACTTCTACCGAATGGGTCCCGACGGCGTCTGGCGGTTGAGCGACATGTAGCGCACGCGGCGTGGCCGGGCAGGAGGGTGCGGCTGGCCTGGGCACGCGTGAGCGGATGTGCGGCTACGTGCGACCGATGACTCGCAGGAACTCGTTCACGACGAAGGCCGCGCCGCCCTTGGCGCGGATTTCCTGCGGGGTGGCCTGCAGGTAGCGCTGGCAGGTATTCCGGAAGGCGCTGCCGGACGGGAAGTCGAGGGCGCGTGCCGCGCTGTCGGCGCTCCGGTTGGCATCCTCAAGCATCTGCGCCGCGACGACGAGCCGGCCCCACGTGATGAGCTTCTGCGGGGGCGGAAATCCGTCCTGCTCCAGCCGGGTGAGCAACGCGCGTCTCGAGATCGTGAGGATCTCGGCGAGCCGGTGCGACGTGAGGCGGAGGTGTGCGCGCGTGATGGAGACGAGCACGGCATCGCGGGTCGCCGGCGTGACCGGGCCGAGCCGGTTGCGCAGCAGGTTGGCGACGCCGCGCGCCTCGGCTTGGCCAAGGACGCTCTTGAGTTGCAGCGGCGAGTCGTCCTGGTCCATGATGATAAGGCCGTCGAACCCGGCCCGGCCGGCGTCGAACAGGTCGCGGGCACGCGACGGGGTGAACGTCACGTAGGCGACGAGCGTGATGCGCGCGAACCGCAGCTTGAGCTGGCGGACGCGGTCGAAGTTCGCGCGCCCGTCCGCAAAGAGGTCGAGTGCCGCGATGTGCACCGCCTCGTCCTCACAGGCCTTGAACACGTCATCCCAGCTCTTGCAGGGGACGACCGTGTGCTGGCCACTCACCGCCTGCACGACGCGCAGCAGGCAGCGTTCAACGGGAAGCAGCGTGGCGATGACACCCATCGGGTCGCTCGGGTCGAAAGCGTGGCGGTCGGAAACGTGGCGGTCGGAAACGTGACGGTTGAGGCGACGCGGCAATGCACTGAACGCAACGGAACATATCCGTCACCGGCCGGAATATACCATCACAAAGTGATAGTATTGTGCGGCGGCATGACGATTCGGCGCTGGCATTCAGGCGTTTCGCAGCCGAAACTTCTATGGTTGTGAACGTTGTTGCAGTCATTGACGGCGAACCCCTGGGGAACAGTCACGAGCATCCTTCCGGAGCCGACGTCCACTCACGCTGCCGGCCCTTGCCTCCACGCGGGGCGCCGGGGGCTTACTTGCGCGCGGACGCGACAGGCACGCCGGTCCCGGCGCCGGGGCATGACGCTGGTCGAAGTGATTCTCGCCATCGTGATCCTCAGTGGGACCATGCTCGGGCTCGGCAACTTCGCGCGGAAGTTCCAGAGCGCGAATTCCGGGTCTACCGCGAAGACGCTCGCGAGCGACCTCGGGGCGCAGCGGATCGAGGAGGTGCGGTCGTACCGACCGTACAGCTCGATCGTATCCACCTATGGGTCCACGTCGGAGCCGTACACCAGCGGCGTGTACAAGGGGTTCACGCGCACGACGACCGCGGTGCGTTGCGCGAGTTGCCCGACGGCCACGAACGATTACGTGACCGTGACGGTGTCGGTGACGGGCAACGGCCTTGCCGTCGCGGTCACGAAGACCGTCGTCATCGCGGCGTTCTAGCGTGACGGAGCGCGCGATGCCGGATCGACCGGAGGCCAGTCGGAGGCGCGCGGCGTTGGCCGCGCGCACGGGCTTCTCGCTCGTCGAAATGATGATGGCGGTGACGCTCTCCCTGCTGGTCTTCGCCATCACCATCCCGTTCTTCCGGGCGCAGACGCGCGCGGTTGCCGCGGGCGCCGGCCGGCTCGACGCGCTGCAGAACGCGCGCTACGCCCAGTCGGTGATTGATCGCGAACTTCGCCTGGCCGGCGGTATTCTCGGCCAGCCGACAATCGTGCAGGCGGCGCCGCTCTCGGTGACGTTCAACGTGGACCTGCAGGCGCAGACGACCACGGCCGACCCGAACTCGATGTATATCACGGCCACGCTCGACACGTTGACGACCGAGAGTTTTCAACTGGGCCTGGCCAAGGCCCTGCCAAAGTCGTCGAAGACGTACCCGACCGCGACGTACACCGATTCCAACGCCGTGCGGTCGCACGCCGAGACGATCTCGTTCTTCCTGATCGCGGATGGGTCGTCGGGACGGAGCGACATCTACTCGCTCTACCGACGCGTGAACGCCAAGGACAGCACGGTGGTCACGACCAACCTCTGGATCCCGGCCGACACGGCGTACTTCTTCCGGTACCATCGCGTGGCGGCGAGCGGCGCGATCTCGCAGATCGCACAGAACACGCTACCGCTCTACTGGGACGACGGCACGCGCACGATCGACTCGATCGGCGTGGTCGAGATGCGCATCGCCGGCTGGTACCACGCGGTGCGCGAGAACACGGAAGTGTTCCGCACGCTCTACCAGCGGACGCGGGTCAACAACGTGGGGCTGCTGACTGTGCGGTCGTGCGGCGCCGGGCCGGTGGCGCCGTCGGGTGTGACCGGGACGAGGGCGAACAACGCCAACGGCGACCCCGTCTCGGTCGCCGTCGCGTGGACGGCCTCCACCGATGACGGGGCGGGGGCGGCCGACGTCGCCGGCTACAGCGTGCTGCGCCAGCCGAGCGGTGGCGGGAGCTGGGTGAGCGTCGGCAACCTCCCCGCGCGCGGAACGGGGACGTACACCTTCACCGACTACGCGTTGAAACAGGGCACGTGGGTATACGGCGTCGCTGCGGTGGACTGCGGGCCCACCTGGTCCGCGACGACATCGCAATCGGGAACCGTTATCATTCCATGATGCAACGGCCGGTGGTGCCACGAACGCACTCGCGTACGCACTCGCCCGCGCGCCGCGGATCGACGCTCATTCTCGTCCTGGTGATGACGCTGTCGCTGGCCGGGCTCGCCGTGTCCGCCATCCTGCTCACGTCGAGTTCGTCGCTGGTGCAGCGGTACTACGACAAGGAGAAGGAATACCGGCTGTACGCGCAGGCGGCGATCGCGCGCGTCAAGTCGACCGTGCAGCGCGATACCACCGTGACGATCCCGAGCGACACGGCGTACCGGGCGCTGACGGCTGTCACGATCGCCGACGCTGCCGGAGACACGAACACCACGATCCGGGTCAATGCGTACGCGGCGTACACCGGCGGCACCGGCGGGACGTACATCCCGTTCCTCACTCTGATGGCGCAGGCCTACGACACGCTCGGTGTGCGCAGCGTGCAACGGCTCGACCTGCAGTCGGAGAGCTTCAGCCGGTTCGGGATGTTTGTGGACAGTTTTCCCAAGACCGTGGAGCTCGAGGTGGGGCAGCACATTCACGGCCCGGTCTACGGCAACCGCGACTGGAGTTCGTCGAACACCAGCCCGGGCCCCGACTACTACGATACCGTCAGCGTGGTCGGAACGGTGAGCGGCAAGGCCAACTACCACGGGATCGCCGCCGTGGAGTCGGCGAAGCGCATCAAATGGCCCACAACGGGCACGCCGGACATCACGCTGCTCTCGACGCTGGCCAGCGCCGGCAACCTCAGCTTCACGCCGGCGTCGGGAACGTCGGGGGCCATTTGCGCGCCGAAACCAGCGGCAGGTGCGCCGGGCCCCATCGACCTGAGCGGGCAGCTGGCGGCGACGATCGCCACCTGTACGGCCAACGTTGGGTATGCTGGCTCTGGCGCGGCGATCAACGCGACCCGCGGCTCGCGGCTGCGCTTCCGTCCCGTGGACGTCAACAACAACGGCACGTACGACGCGAGCGAGGGCTTCTTCGAGATCTTCGACCTGGCGGCGGGAATGGACACGGCCAGCCTCCGCGCCGATCTACCGAAAACGACCGGATCGTTTTCTAACATCGTTACCATGAACCAGTGTGGGTTGATGACGACGATTGCCGGCATGAAGGAGTTCTTCCCCGTATCGCGGTTTCGCGAGCTCTGGGTCCAGACCCGGGTCCAACTCAGTACGGCGCCGGTTGTCACGTTGGCCGACGCGACCACCATGGGTGGGAAAGCCGACCAGCTTCCGACGGATGCGGCCGTGAACAAGATCCTCAGCTACGGCAACGGGTACTCGAGGTGCTTCCCCGCCGGCAGTCCGTACCTGATGCTCGCCGAGCGGTACGTGAACGCCGCGTGCGCGATCGACTCCAGTACGGCGAGCACGCCGTGGGGGTGGGGTGCGGCGGGGGCAACCTGCGGCGCCGCCGTCCAGTACGGCGGGCGGGACACGACATTCACGGTCAACGCCCGGCGATGCAGCATCAAGGACAGCGGCGTGTGCAGCGCGGCGCAGTTCCGGCTCGGCAACTGGAAAGCATTCGGCGGGACGAACAGCGCGTCGCCGCCGGCGTCCGTCATCGTGGCGAGGGAAGTGCCCTACCTCTGGCCGATCAGTTCAGCCTACAACTCGGTGTCACAGGGCGTGATATCGGCGACCGCCGGTCCCCTGTACGTGAGCGATACGCTGCGCGGGTACGCGACGCTCTACGTGAACGGCGCGCTGGTGCTGACCGACGACGTCGTGTACGACAAGGATCCGGTCGACCCGGCGGCGTACTGCCGCAACATGCTGGGACTGATCTCGGCGCAGAGCATGAGCATCGCGAACAACGCGCTGAACTTCCCGCGCCCCGACGTGGGCCCTGTGGCGTTCCGTTTCCTCGGGACGCCGAACTTCACGCTCCATGCCACCACCATGGCGCTCAGCGGCTCGAGTACGGTCGAAGACTCGACCGTCGCCCTCGTCATGTCACCCGCCATCACCTGCAACGGGGCGAACACCTCGGGCGGCTGCCTGAACCAGACCGGCGGAATGATCACGAAGATCTGGCAACCGACGCACACGAACGCGGGCACCGGCCTCATCCGGAACCTGATGCAGGACCCCTGCCAGGACCGGGACGCCAACCGCCGCCCGCCGTTCTTCCCGCTCACGGGGCGATACGTGGACTACAAGGCGTACGAAGCTTATTCGCGCACGACGTCCACCTGGCCGATGATCAAGACGTACTACTCTCGGCTGCGCGGCAGCAACCGCGCGGTGCCGTGAGTCGGGCGCGGGGCTAAAGCAGCTTCCCCTGCGCCTCGTCGGGCGGCGCGATCCGGTGGCATGACCGGCAGCGCGCCTCGTACGAATCGGCGCCGCCCACCATCACCACCGGCGAGTCGTGGCGCGCCGGCTTCCCGTCGACGAGCCGCTGGTTGCGCGTGGCCGGCGCGCCGCACAGCACGCAAATGGCGTGCAGCTTGTCCACCACTTCGGCCGCGCACATCAGGAAGGGCATCGCGCCGAAGGGCTCGCCACGAAAGTCGGTGTCCGTGCCCGCGACGATCACGCGGCGGCCGCGGCCGGCGAGCTCGTTGCAGAGCGCCACGATGCCGTGATCGAGGAACTGCGCCTCGTCAATCGCCACCACCTCCGCGAGCGGATCGAGCCGGAGCGCGATCTGTTCGGACGAGTCCACGGGGACGGCTTCGATGGTGCGTCCGTCGTGCGACCCGATCGTAAAGACGCCCTTGTAGCGATCGTCCAGGTGCGACTTGAACACCTGCACGCGTTTGCGCGCGATCAGCGCGCGGCGGATGCGGCGAATGAGCTCCTCGCTCTTGCCGCTGAACATCACGCCGGCAATCACCTCGATCCAGCCGCCGTTGGGCTGGAAGATCCCGACGGTCATCGGTCGTCGCGGCCTCGTGAACCACCTGATGGACGTGGGCCGCGGCTGGCGCCGGGGCGGCCACGCGGTGGGCCGCTGCGGTCGCGGGGCGGGCCACTCCGTTCGCGGGGTGGGCCACTCCGTTCGCGCGGCGGGCCACTGCGATCACGATCGCCGAACGAAGGGCGGCCTCCGCGGTCGCCAGGCGGCTTGCCACGCGGCGGCCCCTCGGATGAGCGGCCCTCGCGGCGGAGCCCGCCCTCTTCACGCGGCGGGCGTTCGCGCGCCCTGTCGGCGCGGGGGGCCGCGGCCGCAGTCGCGGCCGCAGTCGCAGCCGGACGCGCCGAATCGGCCGCCTTGCGCGCCATGACCTGCGCAGCGGCCTGCGCGCGTTCGTAGAGGTGCAGCGCGGCGCCCGCAAGGACGAGCGGGTCGAAGTCCGCCAGCAGAGGCTCGAGCGCGAGCATTTCGCGCGAGGGCAAGCCGTCCCGGATCACGCGGCGAATCTGTTCGCGTTGCCGGTCTTCGGCCGCGGCCGCCTCGCCGAGCGCGGAGGCCGGGCTGAACGTCGTGAGGACCGCGGCCGGCGCCACGGCGGCCAGCGTGGAGCGTTCACGAGCCGTCACGAGCGCCACCATCCGTCCGGGCCGGGCGGCCAGCAGCGCGGCCAGCACGGCAGGGCGCGGTGGGCCCAGGAGAACCACGAGCGTGGCCCCACCGGTGACGCCGTCCGGCGCCATTCGCACGAGCGCGGATTCGGCGTCGTAGCCAAGCGATGCGAGCACCGCGCGCGCGGCGGTTTCGCGGCGGGAATCGGCGGGCACGATGGCGACCGAGGGCGCATCAACGTTCTCGAGGACGTCGGCGAGCGCCGCCGCGGGTGCGCCGGGCGAGACGGTGCGGACTTCGATCGCGACGGCGGCTTCGGCGACCGCGGGATCAACCGGCGCGGCGGTCACGCGGCGCGCGCCGTGCATGTGGCGTTCCATGATCCGTTCGACGAACGGGGTGGCCGCTGCCGCGGTGAGCAGCTTCACCGCGGCCCTGGGCACTTCGGCGAGCAGCTGCTCGAGCGCGGGCTCGTCGGCCTCGAGTTCGTCGGCGGCGCCGAGGAGGACGGCGGTTACCTGGTCGAGCGCAATGGAACTCGTGCGGATGAGCGCGCTGATGACGGCGACCGTGCCGATCACCACCTGCGGCGCGGCCGCACCGGCGAGTCGCCTGGCGCGGCGGGGCGAGGCGAGCGGCGCGATGCGCACGTCCTGGGCGACATCGAGTGCCACGACCTCGCGGAGCAGTTCCGCGGCATCGCTCGCCGTGGGCACGAGCACGAGCACCTGAACGGCCGACACCGCGCGATCCACACGCGCCACGAGGGGCGCGATGCGCGCGGAAACTTCCGGCCACGCGGCCGGGATGAGGTGCGCGACGTGCGTACTGCGTGTGCTCGCTGAGCTGTTCTCAGCGCGCTCTGGATCGGACACAACGGCCTCCGCTGGATTTGGCGCGGAGCGTGCCCCGCACATATCGTTCCCCTCTCAATCTAGCGCCCCCACCATGACGCCGCCTGAAACCTCCTTCGTGCCGTCCGCGAACATCGCGCAGCTGAAGGAATCCGCGACGATTGCCGTGTCGCAGCGGGCCAAGGCGCTTCGCGCCGCCGGGCGGGCGATCATCGACCTGGGCGCCGGCGAGCCGGATTTCGACACGCCCGCGCTGATCCGGAAGGCCGCCCAGGACGCCATCGACAACGGCGCCACGCGCTACACCGCCACGGAAGGGATCCTTCCCCTGCGCACCGCGATCGCGGAGCGGGCGAGTGCCTTGCGCCAGCGTACGGCTGGCGGCGAGACGATCACGCCAGCCGAGGTCGTGGTGTCGAGCGGGTCCAAGCAGTCGCTCTACAACGCGTGCATGGCGCTCTTCGGCCCGGGCGACGAGGTGCTCATCCCCACGCCGAGCTGGACGAGTTATTACGAGATGGTGTCGCTCGCGCGGGCGACCGCCGTGCCCGTGCACGGCAAGCCCGAATGCGGGTTCAAGGTGACTCCGGCCGAACTCGCCACCAGCACCACCGCCCGCACGCGCGGCCTGATGCTCAACTCGCCGGTGAACCCGACCGGCTCGGTGTATTCGCGCGACGAACTTTCCGCCCTGCTCGGATTCGCGCGCGAGCGCGGCCTCTGGGTGATCAGCGACGAGATCTACCGGCGCATCTGCTACGACGGCGAGGCCGTGTCGAGCCTCGACGTTGCCGAATCACGCGACCGCCTCGTCGTCGTGGACGGCGTCGCGAAGGCATACGCGATGACCGGCTGGCGCATCGGCTGGACGATCTCGGTCGTGCCGCTGGCCAAGGCCATGACGGCCTTCCAGTCGCACACGACGTTCAATCCGGCCGCGGTGTCGCAGGCGGCCGCGCTCGCGGCGCTCACTGGCGGCGCGGCGGTAGACGCGACGGTGACCGCGATGGTGGGCGAGTTTCGGGCGCGCCGCGATGCGGCGATGGCTCTCCTCGCCGGTGAACCGTCGATCCAGGTGAATCCGCCCAAGGGCACGTTCTACCTGTTCCTCCGCGCGCCCGGCGCCGGCATCGTGCCCGAGGCGGGCACCGCGTTCGCGCGCCGTCTCCTCGAAGCGCATGACGTGGCCGTGGTTCCGGGGGCGGCCTTCCGTACGCCGGACTGGATCCGCGTGTCGTATGCCGCCGAAATCGGGCAGGTCGAATCCGCCGTGCGGCGCATCATCGCCGCGTACCGGAGCGCCTGAGATGCACATCGCCGTCAAGCTCGACGCTCCCTCCGGCAAGCCGTCCGTCGTCAAATACCGCTGGGACGCCGATACCGACATCCTGAGCGCCCACGTCCGTGACGTGCGCGCCGGAACCGGTCAAAACGGGATGACGGGATCGGTCGAGATCGAGGGGGCCGACGGCTCATGGCTGATCCTCGATGTCCGCGCGGGCCAGATTGCCGGCGTCGAAGTGGCCGTCTGGCCCGACGTGAAGAACGTCGGTACGCTCGTCCCACCGCCCGCGCCGATGCATGCGTCGGTCAGCATCCCGGCCCGCTCGTCGCAGCCGGGCATTGCGGCGCTCGAGGTGGATACCCGGCTCACCGCCGAAGCCGACGCGGCCGAGCGCACGATTCATTTTCGCCTGGGCAGCCCGCAGGTCACTTCCGTGGTGCGGGCGGCCACCGACCTCCTCCTGGAACTCGACGAACGGCAGCATCTTGTCGGGGTCTGGATGCTCAACGTCCCTCCATTTCCGAGCGACCCATGATCACGACGATCGTCCTCATTCGCGCCGAGCCGAAACTCATTCCGCAGTGTGCGAAGCATCTCGCGGGCATTGACGGCGTGACCGACGTCTATTCGGTGTCGGGCGACTGGGATCTGGTGGCGATCCTGAAGGTCGACCACTTCGACGACATCGCGCAGGTGGTGACCGAGCGATTCCCGGAAGTCCCGGGGCTGGTGCGTACCACGACACTGACGGCGTTCCGGGCCTACTCGAAGGCCGACGAAGAACAGGCCTGGGACATCGGGACCGGCTGAGGCCGCCGGCCCGGCGGGCCGCGGCGGCTATGGCTGCGGCTGCGGGCTGGGGCTAGGGCTTCTTCTTCTCGTCGCTCTCCGCGGGAGGGTCGAGGCACCATTTCGAAGGGGCGCGCAGCACCTCGTGCCATTGCCCCGCCTTGAATCCCAGGACCACGAGGTCGGTCGTGCCCGCGTAGTGCCACGACTCGAGGATGATCTCGTCAATCCCATCGCCGTCCACGTCGATGTGGTCGACGAGCCGCTGAAACTCGACGCTCTTGGCGTCGCCGCTCTTCACGTGACGGTAAGTCGCGACATATCCGGTATCGACCTGGTCGAACAGCGCGAGGATATTTGACGTGTGTCCCTTGCCGGGCCCGAGGTCTCCCGCTTGCGGGTCCATGAACGACCCGAGGAGCGTCGGGTTCTTCGTCGCACCGGTCACGACCAGTCGCGCGACGAAATCGAGGGAGTCGAGCTCTTCCTTGCCCATCTGCGAGCGCAAGCCGAGTGCGATCGTGTACTCGCGGCCCATCTTCGTGATCGCGTCGGCCGACAGCGGCGATTTTACCGTGGCGGCGTGCGGTTGCAGCGGTACGGTCGATGCGATGAACTCGACCGTCGGCTCGTCGGTCGCCTGCGCGAGGTCGAGCGTGACCGTGGCGAGCGGACGGAGGTCGCGGCATCCCGGCATCGGGTAGAGCGGCTCGTCCTGGCCGGCCCACATGCCGCGTACGACCGTCACGGTGCCGTTGGCCTCGTCGTTCACGTAGATCGCGTACTTCGCGCCCGCCGTGAGGTAGGTGCTGTCGAGGGCCCGCCAACCGCGCACCGTGAGCCCAATGGGGCGAATCGCGCCGCCGACCACCGCGGCGATCGGCATCATCTTGGGATCCGACTTGTCGCCAAACACCTGGAAGAGCAGGTGTGGTTTCGACGCGAGGTCGAGTGCCGCGGCGCCGGCCGGCAGCACCTGGCTGGGGTCGCGCGTGGGCTCCTTGTTGCACGCGAGTCCGCAGGCTAGCGTGGCAGGGATGACCGCTTTCGAGAGGAATCGCAGCGAACCGCGCATAGGCGCAACGTATGATGGGCGCGGCGGGGGAGCAAGCGTACGCGATGCCCGGCGGCTGCTCTCGGCGCATGGCGGAACCGAGGCTGCGGCCGGTGCCGAGTCGCTCGAACGCCAGGCGCAGCCGGCGTCGCCGCCGCGCCTCGAGGGCGCGCCGGTGCTCGAGGGAGTCCGCATCGAAGCGCGGGTGATACCAGGCGAACCGGTCGTCGCGTTCGGCGGATTCCTCGACGGGATCCAGCGATCGGTCGTGGCGTCGTATCTCCATGTCACCATCCCCGTGGTGCATGGCACGACCGCGGCCGCGGTGCGGTCGCGGCAGGACCGGACGTTGCACACGTGGGGACGCGGTCCGCTGGTCGAACGCGCACTCTTCCTGCCGGCCGCGCTCGCGGGCCGAGATGTGATGGCCGCGTTGGGCACCGCCGGCATCGCGACATATGACACGATCTCGGCGGACGACGCCGTCACGGGCCGGCATCCGATCGAGCTCATCGGGCTCGCGCGTCAGGCCGTGCAGGGGCGTCGCGAACAGGCGGAAGAGCAGCTCGCGGCCGAGTGGTGCCGTGCGGAGCGCACGCCGCTGTACGTGGATGGCGGGATCGGCGGCTTCGCCGACGCGTCGCGAAGCCCGCATGCGGTCGGCGTAGTGAAGTCGCACCACACCCTGTACGTGGCCGCCGAGGCGGTGGCGACGGTGGCGGCGCTCACGGCCGGCCAGCGAACGTCGGCGTTCGTCGTTGCCACGCGCAAGCGGACGCGCGTGGCGAGCTGGTATCTCCGGCTGCGCGACACGGGCGATCCGCTCGGCGGCCTGGTGCGCATCGAGGTGGCGGAGGCGGGGTTTGACGCGGCGCGCGCGGACCTCGTCTCGCGCTGGGTCCTGGCCGAGCGGGAACCCGTGGCGCTCCCCGACCCGCGGTGGCAGGTGATGGCGTATGGCATCCGCGACTGTGAGGAGTACCTGCGGGCCGTGGCCGGATAGCTCCGGGAGGGTAGCTTTCACCCATGGGTGAAATCCTCGGCCGGGTGGTCGCCACGGAGCGGCGTCCCAACACGCCGCACCAGTTCCACTTCTGGACCGCGCTCGACTCGCCGGTCGGTATCGGGACGATTGTGCGCGTCGAAGGCACGATTCCGGTGGCGGGCCACCTCCCGCGCATCTTTGGCGTGGTGGTGGAGGGGCTGAGCTACTCCGACCTCGAGACGCCGCTGCACGACGTCCTCGGCTCCGACGGCGAACCTGGCCGGGCCGACGAGGCGCCAACGCGGCGGACCGAAATCCGGCTCTACACCGCGGCCGTGCTCCGGCACGTGCCGGATGATCCGCTGCAGCCCGTTCCGCTCGGCGCGGTCTACCTGGCATCCGAAGCCGACGTCGCGGTGGCGCTCCGGATGGATGCCTACCTCACGCCGGGTGCGAACACGGGAATCCCGATCGGACTGTACCGCGCGGGCGCGACGGCATCGCCGATCTACCTCGATGCGGATTTTCTCGTGGGGCCGGAGGCCGCGCACCTCAACATCACGGGCGTCTCGGGCCTCGCTACGAAGACGAGCGCAGTGGAGTGGTTGCTCGGCTCGATCTTCGCGCATTTCCCGGCGAAGAAGGGGAGCGTCGCGGCGCTCTGCTTCAACGTGAAGGGGCCGGACCTCTGCTTCCTCGACCAGCCGGCGACCCGGCTCGACGCGGCCGACCTCGAACTGTATGCCAGGCTCGGCGTCCCCGCCGAACCGTTCGCGAATGTGGAGTACTTCGCGCCATACACGGCGCGCGGGTACTCGCTGAACACGCTGCGGTCACACGAGTCGCTCTCGCACAACGTGCGCCCGCTCACGTGGGGCCTGCGCGAAGTGCTGCAGTACGCCGAGGTGCTGCTCAACAAGGACGACGTGGACGCCAAGGCCGACGCCCTCATCGATTTCATCCGCGAACGCGTGGTGGACCAGGATTTCACGGACGCGATGCTGGGCGGCCCGCACCGCGTGCAATCGTTCACGGACCTGGAGCGGTGGTTCCGCGAGGTCCTGCGGGCGATGGAGGAGAAGAACCAGGAGGCGTGGCGGACGCATCATGTGGCCACCATCCGGAAAGTGCGCAATCGGTTGACCAACATTTCGACCCGGTGCCGCGGGCTCGTCACGGACGACGGGACGGTGAGCGACCTGCCGTGGGGCGCGTTCCGCGACCGCGGCGTGTACGTCGTGGACGTGGCCAACCTCGAGGAAGACGCGCAGGACCTGATCTTCGCCCGTGTGGTGACGCAACTGCGCGAACGCCTGGAAAAACGGACGCTCGGCGTGGACCACGTCGTGGTGTTCGTCGACGAACTGAACAAGTACGCGCCGTCGGACGGCCCGGACACGTACGTGCGGAAGATGCTCCTCGACGTGGCGGAGCGCGGGCGCTACCTCGGGCTCGTGCTCTTCGCGGCGCAACAGTTCCGCTCGCAGGTACACCGCCGCGTGGTGGGGAACTCGGGCACGGCGCTGTTCGGCCGGATGGACGCCGACGAACTGGCGACGCCCGGCTATGCCACGCTCGCGCTGGCCACGCGCACCAAGCTGTCCACGCTCGACAAGGGTGAACTGATGGTGCGGCATCCGCACTTCACGCAGCCGGTGTTCGTGCGATTTCCGCGCCCGGCCGTGCTCTCGGGCCGCGAGGGCGTCGAGCGCTTTCCGCAGGCGGAAGAGCCCACGCTCGAACAGGCCGTCGCACGCGCGCTGCGCCCGCTCGACCGCACGATCACGCTCGACTGGGTGAAGGAGACCATCGCGCTGGCCGACGAGGATGAAGTGTTGCGCGCACGGAACCGGACGCTGCAGGTGCGGCCGGACGACGTGCAGGCGTACTTCCGGAGCCAGCTCAAGCGCCGCGTGGCCGCGGAGCAGATTGCGGCCCGGACGCGGCCCGCGATCCGCACGGCCCCGGGCGACGACCCGTACGCGTTCTAGGCAGCGCACACGCCGATGCGGCTCGTCCACCTCTCCGACCTCCACCTGGGCTTTCGCCAGTTCCAGCGGAGCACGCCGGCCGGGATCAACCAGCGTGAGGCCGACATCGCAAAGGCGTTCACGAACGCGATCGACAAGATCGTGGCGTTGCGCCCAGACCTCGTCCTGATCGCGGGCGACGTGTTCCACACCGTCCGGCCGACGAACCCCGCCATCCTGCACGCCTTCACGCAGTTCTCGCGGCTGATGCAGGAACTGCCCGACGCCATCGTCGTCATTGCCGCCGGCAACCACGACCTGCCGCGATCCAGCGAGACGACGTGCATCCTGCGGCTGTTCGCGCCCATGGGCATCCACGTCGCCGACGCCGGGATGCGCCGACTGCAGTTCCGCGACCGGGGCCTGACGGTCGTCGCCGTGCCCGACCTGGTACCGCAGCAACTGGCCATCGAGCCGGACCCTGATGCCCGGTACAACATCCTGCTCGCGCACGGCGAGGTGGAGGGCACGGGCCCGCCGGGGCGCCCGGACGGCGGTGATCAGGCGGCATTTCGCATTCCCGCTGCCGTGGTCGAGTTGCCGGCGTGGCACTATGTGGCGCTGGGCCACTATCACGTGTACCAGCGCGTTGGCCCCAACGCCTACTACTCAGGTGCGACGGACTATGCGAGCTCGAACATCTGGGGCGAGCTCGCCGATCAGCGGTCACAAAAGCTGCCCGGCAAGGGCCTCATCGAGCGCGACCTGGAGACCGGCAAGCAGACCTTTCACCCGCTGCCGGTGGTGCGCGAGTTCATCGACTTGCCGCCGGTCGAGGGGCGCGGCCTTTCCGCGGCGGACCTCGACGCGGCAGTCGCCGCCGCGGTGCAGCGGATTGCGGGCGGGGTGGAAGGCAAGGTCATTCGCCTCGTGGCGCGCGATGTACCACGCCATGTCGTGCGCGAACTGGACCACAAGGCAATTCGCGACCTGCAGCGGCGGGCGCTGCACTTTCACCTCGACACGCGGCGGCCGGAGGTCATCCGCTCCGAACGGAGTGGCGCGCCCGGGCGCCGTCCGTCGCTCGCGGACACGCTGCGTGAAAGCCTGCGGAGCCGCGTGCTCACGTCGGACATCGACCGCGAACGGCTGATCGAGCTCGGCATGAAGTACCTCGCCGACGCGGAGACCGCCGGCGCATTGCAGGGCGCGAGCGCGCCGATGGACGAGTCATGAGGCTCAACCGCCTCCGGCTGCTCAATTTCCGGCAGCACGCCGACTCCGACCTCCTGTTCGAGGGCGGGCTGACCGGCATCATCGGACCGAACGGCGTGGGCAAGTCCACGCTCCTCGAGGCGATGGCGTGGGCGCTCTACGGTGGCGACACGGCCCGCGGCGGAAAGGAGTCCATCCGCTTTGCGCGCGCTCCTGCCCGCGCGCAAGTGCGCGTGGAACTTGAGTTCGAGCTTGGCGGGCACCGCTATCGCGTGGTCCGCGGACTCACCGTCGCGGAGCTCTACCTCGACGGCGCCGAGCAGCCGATCGCCAATTCGGCGACGGCCGTCGGTGAGTTGCTGCAGCGCCGGATCGGGATGACGCGCGCGGAGTTCTTCAACACGTACTTCACGGGCCAGAAGGAACTCGCGGTGATGGCGTCGCTCAGCGCCACCGAACGCGCGCAGTTCCTCTCTCGCGTGCTCGGCTACGAGCGGCTCCGGGTGGCGCAGGAGCTCGCCGACCTGCGCCGCCGCGACCTGCGCAACGAAATCGCCGGCATGCGAAGCGGCATGCCGGACCCGGACGTGCTTGCGGGACAGGAAGTCGAATCGCGCGGCCAGGTGGATCAGGCCAGGTCGCGACTGGCGGACGCCGAGATCGAGCGGTCGCGCGTCCAGTCCCAGCTCGACGCGCTGGCACCGAAGTGGACTGAGGCCCAGCGCCAGCGTGAAGAATTGCAGTTGCTCGAAGCCGACATCCGCGTCACGGAAATCGAGCTCGCCGCGCAGCGACGGAACACGGAACGCCTGGCGGTCGAGCTGCAGCACGTCACCGAGGCGCGCGGTGCGCTCGCGCCGCTCTCGGCCCAACTCGCGCCCTTCCACGAGCTCGGGCAGGAACTTGCGCAGCTGCGCGAGTTGGCCGCGCACGACGGGCGCCGCCAGGCGCTGCTCGCCCAGGAAGTCGCCATGGCGGCCGACCTGGTGACGATGAAGGCCGAGCGCGAGTCGATGCTCGGCGCCCCGGCGCTCGAGGAGCAGGTGACGCTCGATCTCGAAGCGCGGCGGCGCCAGCTCGAGGAGGCCCAGGGCAAGCTGGAACTGCGCCGCACGGAGTGGGTGCGCGACCGGCAGGAAGCGGAAACGCGCCGGAACGCGCTTCGTGCGCAATATGCGGAGTTGCGCGACCAGCGCGACCGACTGGTGGCTCGTGGCGAGCAGGGCGTGTGCCCCACCTGCCAGCGCCCGCTGCTGGACCATTTCCGCCAGGTGCTGGACGTGCTCGACAACCAGCTCGAGACAGTGAGCGCCGACGGCATGTACTACAAGTCACGGCTCGAGCAGCTCGAGACGATGCCGGAGCATGTGGCCGAACTCGACGACGACCGGCGTCGGCTGCAGCAGGACGTGGGGGCGCTCGAACGCCGGCTCGCACGCACCCAGATGAGTGTGCAGCAGCTCGAGCACCTCGGGCGCGACGCCGCGACCAAGGAGCACCGCCACGCGGTGCTCGTGAAGGAGCTCGCCGACGTCCCGGCGGGCTACGACCTTGCGCGGCACCGTTCGGTCGAGGCGGAGTTCGAGCGGCTCGTGGCGCTCAACACGCAGGCCAACCGGCTGACGACGCAGGTGGAGCGCGAGCCCGCGTTGCGCCGCGAGCAGGACAACGTCACGCGCAGCGTTGCGTCACTTGCCGTGCGCCGCGACCATCATTCCGCGCGGCGCCCCGCGCGTGCCCAGTCGGAGGATGATATCGGCCGCCACCGCGACCAGCACGCCGCGGCCGCCCC
>Ga0315281_10005613_pt1 | contig 17936 bp, 21 predicted proteins | sample YL17G07_0_MG_FD_204540 | JGI IMG/M metagenome (GOLD analysis project Ga0315281, IMG submission 204540) | Sediment microbial communities from Yellowstone Lake, YNP, Wyoming, USA - YL17G07_0 | ecosystem: Environmental > Aquatic > Freshwater > Lake > Sediment | place: USA: Wyoming | collected...
ATGGAGTACCTTTTATTTTATTGATATTTTCAACAGGATCTTTGACCTCTATAGCAGTTGCAGGCCAAGTGCCCGCCATCCCGTCACCCTTTATCTCCTTCCATTTGGCATGATGCTTGGCCAGATAATTTCCAATAATCGTGCTGATGCCAGGTGGTGAAACGCGGTGCACAACAACTATATCAGCATTGGGTAACTGGATTACCGGATTCAGGGCAACCAAAGCAGGATCATTCCATTTTTTGATATTTCCGAGGAAAATATCAGCCAGTGTTTTGGCATCCAGTTTCATCTGACCGGGATAGACTCCTGGCAAATTTACGACGGGTGCAACGGCACCAAGAGCAATTGGAAATTGTATAAATCCATTTTTTTTCAGCTCGGAATTATTCATCGGCATATCAATTCCGCTAAAATCAACCTCTTTGCCGATCAGGCGTTTAACACCGTCTGCAGGATTACTTCCCTTGTATTTGATGGCAGATTTTGGCGCATGCAGCGTGTAGGCATCACCCCATACTTTAAACAAGGGGGCTGGAATCATGCTCCCGGCGCCACTTGCCTCGGCGGCTAACACGTTGGCGGAGAAATTCATTACCAGCATGGTTAATAGTCCTGGAAGTGCTATTTTCATAAATCTATTTCCTTTTATTAAATGGAAAATACATACGCCATACACCTTTAATATTTGCTGCAAGAATTTCATACAATTGCAAACCCAAGCCTGGAGTGCAATTATTTAATGGTGATGTCCACCAGCACCATGAACATGACCATGGTTTAGCTCATCCTTGGTTGCAACTCGCACGCCAGTCACCGTAGCATTAAAAGTAAGCGTCTTGCCGGCCAAAGGATGATTCCCGTCAACTGTAACCTCTTTGTCAGTAATTTCTGTCACGGTAAAAAGCATGTAATCCTCATCATCATCGCCCTCTGCTCCACCTTCAAGCTGCATGCCTACTTCGATATCCTTGGGGAATAAATCGCGTGGTTCAACGCGAACCAATTCATGCTCATACTCGCCAAACGCATCATCTGGCTGCATGGTAACCGATACCTTATCGCCCACATTCTTACCCTGGAGCTCTTCTTCCACAGTCGGGAAAATCCCGTCATAACCACCATGAACATAACTTATAGGATCACTGGATTTTTCAAGAATAGCGCCACCGCTCATATCGACCAGCTCATAACTTAACGAAACCACTGTGTCCTTGGCAATTTTCATTTCATTTCCCTTATTAAATTCAGAATCTCTTCAGCATGACCATGCGCATGCACCGCATACAGCGCATGGCGTAATTTGCCGGCTTTATCAATTACGAAAGTTGAACGTTGAATGGAAACTTTTTTATGACCATCCACTTCCTTGTCATACAACACGCCATATTTTTTGCATACTACAGATTCGGTATCTGCCAGCAATAACACAGACAACCCGTATTTGTCGCGAAAAGTGGCATGGCTCAGACAGTCATCCCTGCTGATCCCAACCACTTGTGTATCAAGCAGGGCAAAATCGTCATCCAGTGCACTAAATTCATTGGCTTCTATCGTGCAGCCGGGGGTGTCATCCCTGGGGTAAAAATATAAAACAACATTTTTTTTTCCCCGCTGATTCGCAAGTATATAGGTCTCCATATCAGCATCGGCTAATTGAAATTGGGGCGCATCCATTCCAGCATGTAATTGCATATTGACACCTCTTCAACGCATTCTAACCGAGTTTGTTTTTGCCTACAATTTCAATTGTTGTATGGGCTATAATTCAGCGCATGGACGACAAACTAAACATGCTAGGCGGCCTGAGTATAAATGAATTTTTGCGGGATTACTGGCAAAAAAAACCACTCCTCATCCGACAGGCTATTCCGGGATTTACAGGGCTGCTCGATCCCTCCCAACTGATATCCTTGTCCCGCTCCGAGGATGCGCAAGCACGTCTGGTTTCCAATAAACGCGGAAAATGGCATCTGCTTGAAGGGCCATTTGAAGCAGAAGATTACACCGCACTCGGCAAGACTAAATGGACCGTACTGCTTCAGGGAGTCAATCATATACTTCCCGAAGCAGCCGAGTTGCTTAAACGCTTTAATTTTATACCGCATGCCAGACTGGATGACCTGATGGTGAGTTACGCGCCCAAAGCCGGTGGCGTTGGGCCACATTTCGATTCATATGACGTTTTTCTTTTGCAGGGACTCGGTCAACGTCGCTGGCAAATTTCAGCACAAAAAGACCGCACCCTGTTAGCTGATGCCCCGCTTAAAATACTAAAGAATTTTGAACCAGAACAAGAGTGGGTACTGCAATCCGGAGACATGCTCTATTTGCCCCCCCACTGGGCGCACAACGGCATAGCAGAAGATGACTGCATGACTTACTCCATCGGATTCCGCACGCCCTCCTATCAGGAACTGGGAGAGCAATTTCTGGTATTCCTGCAGGACAGGCTCTGCCTGGACGGCATGTATGCCGATCCTGACCTCAAGCTCCAGCGGCACCCATCTGAGATCAGCGCTGATATGCTGAAACAAGTTCAGGCTGTTATCCAGCGGGTAAAATGGGGGGGAGCAGACATTGCCGACTTTCTGGGCAGCTATCTGAGCGAACCCAAACCCCACATTTTTTTCAGCCCGCCTCAAAAACCATACACCCTCAAACAATTTCAACGGTTGACTGCTACATCGGGAATATCACTGGACTTGAAAACCTTGTTTTTATGCCATGGCAACAACGTATATATCAACGGCATTAAATTTAATGTCGACAAAGAAATTTACATCAGCCTGCGTACCCTTGCCGACGATAGACATCTCCCGGCAACCCCTGGCTTGCCCGAGGCCATGCAGGATTTGCTTTACGATTGGTATCTGGATGGCTATGTGCACCCTGCTGTGCCTGTCAGGAGAACTTCATCATGAGCGACGAAAAATTACAGCATGTCAGCTTCTCAAGTACCGCAGAGTATGTTGAGGCATTGAATACGCTGTGTGGCTTGGCAAAGCACACCCTGCTGATATTTGAAAAAGATTTCGACAACCTGGGCTTTAATAATGAAGCCCGCTTTGAAACCCTGCGCAGTTTTCTGCTGGACAATCCCAATAATCGCCTGCAACTGCTCGCTCATGACACCCGCCCAATGTCGCAATTTTGCCCGCGAATAATGTTACTTTTGCGGCAATTTGGTCACAGCATGTTCATTTATCAAACTCCCATCAATATGAAACATCTGACAGCACCCTTCGCTGTCGCAGACGACCCACTCTTTACGCCGCTTTCATTTTGATGACACCCGTGGCCTTCTGGCCCTGAACGACGGTGAAGGTGCACGCCTTTTAAAGTCGCGTTTTATGGAGATGTGGGAAGCGTCCCGTCCCAATGCATCGACAACAACATTCACCCTGTAATAAATTTTCCAAAACACAGTGTTTGCGCTGGATTTTTTTAAATTAATGGTTAAAATACCGCGTCTTTCGAAATAGCCAATTTTCTATGTCGAATTGATTTTTTATTTGCCATTTAACCATTATTAAGGATTTATCATGATACGCTCAGCACTCATCACAACAATTTTGGCTTTTGCCCTGACAGCTTGCAACAAGCCAGCTCCAGCACCTGCTCCTGCTGCCCCAGCACCTGCTCCTGCCGCTTCCGCACCTGAGGCCGCCGCTCCAGCTGCAGCACCTGCTGCTCCTGCAGCGCCAGCCAAGTAATCAAGCAGTGTCAATAAAAAAAGCCGACTCAGGTCGGCTTTTTTTATTGCTGATACTCCCTGACTAAATAATCTCGCGCCAGGTAAAACCATTTTCCTGGCTCGCAACACCTATCCATTCTTCCGCACAGTTCAAAGCGCCACATAGTGCCTTTACTGCAAGCTCCGGTGTGTTATTTTTACGGCTCAGATGTGCTGCCACAATGTGCTGCAATTGACTATTATCCAGCCTAGCCAGCAAATCGGCAGCCGCGGAATTGTTTAAATGACCCAGGCGCCCTCCGACACGCTGCTTGACACTAAAAGGATAATCGCACCTGGATAACAGGCCCTCGTCATGGTTACACTCCAGCACCAGTGCGGCACAACCGCTTAGCATTTGCTCAATATGCAGTGTTGAACACCCGGCATCAGTCAGCACTCCAAGTCGTTTCACACCCTCACCAAACACATACTGCACCGGTTCTGCAGCATCATGCGGCACCAGATAGGGGCGCACTTGAACGTCACCAATTGAAAAAGAAATGTGGGGATTTATTTCGGTTACCCTGGGCAAGTCTCCCAAAGTTTTGAATTGTGCACGATACGTGCCGTGGGTTAACCACACCGGAATATCATATTTCCGCGCCAAACGTGCCACACCGGACACATGGTCCCCGTGCTCATGGGTGACGACTATTCCATCAAGCGACTCCGGTTGCAAACCAAGCCGGGACAGTCTCCCAACCGTATCAGACAAATTAAAGCCGCAGTCCATCATCACAACAGTATTGCCGGCTTGTACCACCAGCGCATTGCCTTCGCTACCGCTGCCCAGGGAAGCAAATCGAAGATGGGTCGTCAATCTTTAATGCGCCCCAAAACTTTGTACAACTCATCCACAATCTTGCGTGTCTCATCATTATTCGAGGTGCCGCCCCTGCTGACAAGTACCTCGCAACCCGAGCTTGTTTCACGTACAAAAACTTGATTGCGCACTACGTTATCTGCACCCAGCCTGGTCTTGGAATCTTCCTTGCCCGCACTCAAATAGTAGATACCTTTACTCCGGTCTTTATCTGCCAGCAGGATGCGTGCCTGCTCGAGGGCGAGCCCCACTTTGCGCCAGCTTTTATCAAAGGGTTCGCTTAACAAAATGCTTTGACTTCCATCAGCCAGCTTGTTTAATTTTGGTGCGGCAGCAGTCTCGGTTGCTGCGGCAGCGGGCAATTTATTCTTGCTATCCAACACCCCGGATCCACCAGCAAATTTTGACATTAACAACTGCAGCATGGTGGCTTCCAGCTCGGGATCATTTGGCCTGGGCAGCCAGCGAAATTCCGTTCCGTTTTTATCCTGCACCTCATGCTGGCCATAATGGGTAATATAAATTTCTGTGCTGTTACCATCCTTGCTGCGCTCCAGGCGGGTATGAAACTGATCTTTCTCTCCTGAAAAATAAAGGGAGCCAAGCATGTTTCTAACTGCTTTTCTGAATCCATCCGAGGGAATTTTTGCGCGATTTTCTGACCAGTCCGTCTCGATAATACCGGCCTGCGGATTCTCAAGCTTGATTACCAATCCATTATCCTGCCAGAAGGATTTGACGACAGGCCATACATTCTCGGCTCGCTCACTTACCAGCAGCCAGCGCTGAGTGTCCTTGCGCTCAAGACGCACATTCTTGGCCACAGGCAATACATTATTTGCCCTGCGGTTTTCCCCTCCCTTGGCAAACTCCGAGTAACTCGTACCCGACTCACTGTCTCCAGGAATGCTGTATCTGTCATCCCCTCCATATGAAGTCAACTCGGGCGGCACTTCCAGAGATGGCGCCTTGACTGGCGGCGCTTTGTAATCAAAGACCTTGCTTTCAACATCAGCACTGGTTTTAGAAGTTCCACACGCAGACAGTGCAATAGAGACACCAACAAGGACGATAAAATTCAAAGCTTTCATGCTGCTCCTAAACAAATGTATATAACTCATGTCTCATGCAGCGGAGTGCCTCACGAGAAAAAAATTTTAAAATAAAGCAAATAATTATTCAGCCAAGCCTGACTAAATAATGCCCGCACGCTTCATTGCGCTCTCAACTGCCGCTTGTGAGGCAGTTGCCAGTGGCGTAAGAGGTAAACGGAGAGTGTTCTGCATTTTCCCCAAGCGGGCGACAGCCCACTTAACCGGGATAGGATTGGCTTCAATAAACAAATCCAGGTGCAATCCCAGCAGACGGAAATTTATTTCACGCGCCTTGGCGACATCACCATTCAGCGCGGCAACGTACATCTCATGCATCAGCCTGGGAGCGACGTTCGCAGTTACAGAAATGGCACCATGCGCACCCAAAAGCAGCATAGCCAAGGTACTAGCATCGTCACCGCTATAGATTGCAAAATCTTTCGGGGCGCGCTGCAACAGATCACTGCCACGCCCAATATTCCCGGTAGCATCCTTGATACCCACGATATTGGGTATCTGCGCTAGTCGCAATACAGTATCGTTGCCCATGTCTGCAACAGTTCGGCCAGGCACGTTGTATAAAATATGCGGCATATCGACTGCTTCGGCTATCGCCTTAAAATGCAGATACAGGCCTTCCTGGGTCGGTTTGTTATAGTATGGGACAACGGTCAACGAGGCATCTGCCCCGGCTTTTTTGGAAAATGCCGCCAGCTCAATTGCTTCTCTGGTTGAATTTGCACCTGTACCCGCAATAACGGGGATGCGCTTCGCGGCATGCTCAACCGCAACCTGGATAAGCAACTCATGCTCTTCAACATCCACGGTAGGAGACTCACCTGAGGTTCCTACAACCACAATTGCATCAGTACCCTGTTCAACATGAAAATCAATCAATGAGCGAAAAGCCTTCAAGTCCAGGCTGCCATCTGCGTTCATCGGTGTAACAATTGCTACTAAGCTGCCTTTTATCATGGTGATAGCCAATTTTATTAGTTGACATATTTTAACTTAAACCTGTTGAGATTGCCTTACAAAAGACTTCCCGCTATGGAATAATCCCTGCATTGTGAATTCAAAACCTCCCGATACTCCCATGACTTTATCCAAACTTTGCCCAGGCGAAGTCGCGACCATCGTTTCCGTCCAAACCGATGAAGCCCTGCTTCAGCGTCTGATGGCCATGGGATTTCGGGCTGGAAAACGAGTAGAGCTGGTACGCAAGGCAAGCTTCTCAGGCCCCTTGCAAGTTCGCATCGGTACTACAGATATATTACTGCGTAAGTCAGAAGCTGAAAAAATTATGGTGCAGGTATGAAGAGAATAGCACTGCTGGGCATGCCAAATACCGGCAAATCAACCCTGTTCAACCGCCTGACAGGCGCCACCTCGCGGGTTGGCAACTGGCCTGGCATTACCGTGGAGTTGCTTAGCGGCAAGATACTTCTTGGAAGCGAGATGATAGAAATCGTCGATTTGCCGGGCATCTATGATATGCACGGATTCTCGGAAGATGAACAGGTAGTACGCCACTTTCTGCATGACAACGTGCCTGATCTGGCTCTAGTTGTTTTGAATGCAGCTCAAATCGAGCGCCAATTAAGCTTGCTACTGCAACTCAAGCAGTTGAACCTGAATCTCCTCGTATTGCTCAATATGGCTGATGAAGCCAAAAAGCTGGGCATTACAATCGATACCAAGGAAATGTCAGCCGCCCTGGGCCTGCCAATTATATTGCTCAGCGCCAAATACGGGAACGGCTACCCAGAAGCACTGCAGGCTATTACCAGTGCATTGCGCGCCAACTTACCGGGCATGCCGGAAAAAGTGCGTAGCCAGCTCGAAAAAGATGAACACATTGAGCGCGAAATGAGCCGAGTATTGAAGCAGTCTGTACAAATCCCTGCACGGCTTCCCGACAATCTGACCGCCCATCTCGACCATATCATGTTACACCCGTGGTTGGGGCTGCCGATTTTTTTCGGCATCATGTTTCTGCTGTTTCAGGCGATATTTTTGTTTGGACAACCGCTACAGGCCGGAGTCAATGAATTATTCGGCTGGCTGCGTGAGGCAGCCATCGCCCCATTGCTGGGCAGCCTGCCGCCTGCGTTGCAAGGGCTGCTGCTGGACGGCATCTACAATGGCGTAGCCACCGTTGCCGCTTTTATCCCGCTTATCGTATTGTTTTTCCTGTTCATGGCCATTGTTGAGGACACCGGCTACCTGTCGCGTGCCGCCTTCCTGATGGATGCCCTGATGGCCAGAATGGGGCTGGATGGGCGCAGCTTTGTAATGCTGCTGATGGGCTTTGGCTGCAATGTCCCCGCCCTGATGGGCACACGGGTCATGCGTTCGCGCCCCTTACGGCTGCTTTCAATGTTGGTTATTCCGTTTTCGCTGTGCTCTGCCCGTCTGCAGGTATTTGTCTTTTTCAGTGCGGCCTTGTTTTCACCCAGGGCTGCTCCTGTAGTGTTGTTCAGCCTGTACCTTTTCAGCTTTGCAACTGCGATTTTGACGGCAATACTGTTCAAGCGCCACTATCCAAACAACGAACCATTCGTTCTGGAGTTGCCGCCATACCGTTTCCCCACGCTACGTCAGATGCTGATGCGCGGCTGGCATGAGGCCTACCAGTTTTTGCACCGCACCAGTAAATTCATCGTGGCCGGTGTGGTACTTGTATGGCTGCTTACCAACCTCCCTCCCTCTGCCGCACCGGCCAGTGCGGATACCCTGGCAGGTATTCTTGGGGCCTGGTTGCACCCTGTATTTGCGCCGCTGGGCATCACTCCCGATCTCACCATCGCCCTTCTCTTCGGCTTTGTAGCAAAAGAAATCGTCATAGGCTCACTGTCAGTGATTTATGGAATGAGTGGCCCAGAACTGAGCGGCGCCCTGGTGCAGCAATTGGACTGGGTGCAAGCGTACAGCTTCATGCTATTCACCCTGATCTATACACCCTGCCTGTCCACCATTGCCACCTTGCGGAAAGAATCTAACAGTACGGGCTTTATGGTCTTTTCCATAGCCTGGTCGCTGGCGCTGGCCTGGCTGCTGAGCTTCGCTTTCTATCAGGCCGCAAGGGCCTTGGGATACTAAGCGTACAGGAAGTTTCCTGACAAGCTCACCTGAATATATTCAACCGCTTCTCAACGCAAACAAAAAAGGCTGCCTCAGGCAGCCTTTTGTTCAACCCCAATATAAAATTACTCTTTCCAGGCCTTGTCCAGTGCAGCCTGAGCCTGCTCCAGTTTCTCTTTGGATTCCATAAGAATCTTCTTTGAAGCCTCGGCTTTTTTCTGTTCCTCAGCCAGCTGCTTTTTCTTCTTCTCTATGAATTTTTCAGTATCTGCTACGGCCTGTGCATCGGCTTTATACTCAGCCTCGGCTTTTTCCATCTTTTGTAATGCGTTGTTATAACCGGCCTGCTGCGCAGAAACATCCTTGGCATGCACTACGGGTGCCAAAATCAACAATACAACTGCCGTTATTATATTTAATTTCAACATATTATCCCTCTGGAAAAACCACGCTAAAACCACATCAGTAATCCTGCACAAGCTTGTCGATCAAATAACTGCCCACCAGCACCAGTACCAAAGCACCTACACCAGTAAAAACACTTGTGGAACCGCCATCGCCCACCACGCCTTGATACGCCGCATAAAAGAAAAAGGCTATCGCAAGCAATAACAGAGTTTGCTTCAGTATGTAGGTAATCGTACCCAAATTCATATTGATATTCATAACAAGTCCAGGTCACAAAACGAGCAAAATCCCGCAGCTCTTCAAGTTCAAACTAAACAACCAGAAAACAGGTTTTCGTATGGTAACTGATTTTGACAATCTGCAATACCAATACAAATACCCCACTGATGTACAAATCAGTGGGGAACAAGCTGCATTAAAGCGGATAAATTGACTGGCGGAAGCTGTGAGATTCGAACTCACGGAACATTTCTGTTCGGCAGTTTTCAAGACTGCTGGTTTAAACCACTCACCCAAACTTCCAAGAGCGCGCATGATACAGAAAACCGCCAGTAATATAAAGACCTTGCACCAGTAATCCGTGAATAATTCACATTGCCATTGCAACTTTTACCAGCATTGGATACTCTTATAAGCGTTATTCGACTTATCACTTGGAGGAAACCATGGATTATCAAACTATTTCGCAACCCGGCACGCTTGTACTGGAACAAAACAAGGTTTTGCGCAACACCTATATGATGCTGGCGCTTACCATGATACCCACGATCATTGGCGCCTTTGTTGGCCTGTCGATGAACTTCTCGTTTATGGCCCAGCACCCCATCATGGCACCGCTTGTGATGTTTGGCGTGATGATGGGTTTGTTATTTGCTGTTTCTGCCCTGCGTAACAGCGTATGGGGCATTGCGATGTTGCTGGGTTTTACCTTTGTTGCAGGCCTGTTCCTTGGCCCAATACTGCAACATGCCCTGCATCTGCGTAATGGCGCTCAACTGGTAGGTATGGCAGCCGGAGGAACCGGGCTGATCTTCTTCAGCCTTGCAACTATCGCAACCGTAACCAAAAAAGACTTCAGCTTCATGGGTAAGTTTCTGTTTATTGGTTTGATATTGCTGCTGGTTGCCTCAATTGCCAACTTATTCTTCGCCATCCCCGCCCTGTCACTGACTATCTCTGCGATTGCAGTGTTGATTTTCTCGGCTTACATACTGTACGACATCAGCCAGATTATTCACGGTGGCGAAACAAATTATGTAATGGCAACCCTGAGCTTATATATGGATATTTACAATATATTTGTTCACCTGCTCAGCCTGCTGATGGCCTTTGCCGGCGAACGTGACTGAAACAGATAGCATCCTGTTATAAAAAAGCGGCGCAAGCCGCTTTTTTATTGCCTTTCAAACAGCGCGATTGACTCCACATGCGAGGTGTGAGGGAACATATTCATCACGCCAGCCGCCTTGAGAATATAGCCTTTCGAATGCACCAGCACCTCAGCGTCCCGCGCCAGCGTAGCGGGATTGCAGGATACATAGACTATGCGGCGTGGGGCCTGCGTACCCAAGGCTTTAACCAGTTCAAATGCCCCATCACGCGGCGGGTCTATCAGCATTTTGTCGAAATAGCCCAGCTTCTCCAGCACCTCTTCGCTCATTTCAAACAGGTTCATTACGCTAAACTGCGTGTTTCCACCCAAACCATTTAACTGGGCATTATGCCCGGCGCGTTTCAACAACGATGCACTGCCCTCGATGCCCACAACCATCGCGCCGCTACGCGCAATCGGCAGGGTAAAATTTCCCAGTCCGCAGAAAAAGTCCGCTATGCGCTCCCCTTCGCAGGGTGCCAGCAGACGCATGGCACGGCTAATCATCAGTCTGTTCAGAGTGCTGTTTACCTGGGTAAAATCTATCGGCGAAAACGGCATGGTGATAGCAAATTCGGGCAGGCTGTAACTGAGCGCGGGTGCCTCCAGCGGGTAAAAAGGAACCACGGTTTCCGGCCCCTTGGTTTGCAGCCAGAATTGCACCTGATGCGTGTCGGCGAATTGCTTTAGCGCCAACTCGTCTCCTGACGAAAGCGGCTTCATGATACGCAGCACCAGCACATCCACATGCTCGCCAACAGCCACCTCTATCTGGGGCAGATCATCGCGTATCGACAAGCCCTCATTCAACTTTGCCAGCAGCGGCAGGAGTCGGGCTATCTTCGGAGGGAGTATTTCACAATGCTGCATGTCAGCCACATAGCGGCTGCTTTTCTCGTGGAAGCCAACCAGCGTTTTTCCCTTTTTTATCACATGCCGCACCGAAAGGCGCGCACGCTGGCGATACCCCCAGGTCTCGCCATAAATCGGCGGCATGATGGTTTCCGCTTTTACCTTGCCGATGCGCAGCAGATTGTCTTCAAGGACTCTCTGTTTGGCCGCGACCTGTGCACGGGCATCCAGATGCTGCATGGAACAACCGCCACACAGACTGAAATGCACGCACTTGGGTACCACACGCATAAAGGACTGCTTGAGAACTTTATCAATCCTGGCGAGTTCGTAACTGGGCTTCTTGCGATAGGCAGTGTAGGTAACCCGCTCACCCGTTAAGGCACCTTCAACGAAGACTACCTTGCCATCCAGATGTGCAATTCCGCGCCCTTCCTGATCCAGCGATTCAATCAATACTTCATTGTACGTTGCCTGTGTTGTGGTCATATATTTGAATGATGATTTTTAATTCTGGTTGAGTTTGGTTTTCCCGAGCCTGCTGGATAAATAACGCTCAATAAATTTGTATATATTAACCATGCCCGTAGCAGCCAATAGCCAGCCCACCATCACACCTGCCGCGTTCGCCAACATATCCGCATAATCGAAAGTACGATATCCCGTCGCACCTTGCATAAATTCAATGGCTATGCCCATCGTTATCAGCATAACTGCCAGCCGTATACGAGAAAGTCGCTGCAGGCAGACTTGGCAGAACCATAACATCAGCAAACAATATGCCAGCGCATGCTCAATTTTATCTGCGCTCGGAAAATTCACAGGTTGAGGCGGAGAAGGTACAAGAGACAAATAAAAAATAACGGCTACCCATAGCCAGCCCAACACATGCCATATCAAGCGCAGATGGGATATCACTTGCCGGATGCTGGCCAGGCGGCAAGATACTCAGCCCAATGCGGCTCGGGTAGCTTGCTCAAGGTATGGCGCACCAGCTCGCACTCCTTTTCGTAACGCACCTTGGTAAATTGACCTCGCATTAGCTGAAACCTTGCATAGACCAGGTAGGTATTCACGACATCTGTTTCACAATAATTTCTTATCTCCGCCAGCTTTCCCTGCTGGTAGGCCTCCCAAACCTTGCTCCCGTCCATTCCCAGCTTGCCGGGGAATCCGATTAATTTTGCCAGATCATCCAGCGGCGCATTGGCTCTACCACCATACATGGCAAGCAAATCCATCAGGTCGATGTGACGCGAATGGTAGCGGCTGATATAGTTGTTCCACTTGAAATCCTTGTCATCCTCACCCATGTCCCAGTAGCGCTCACACTGCACGCCATGAATCAAGCCGCGATAATGCAGCACCGGCAAATCAAATCCACTCCCGTTCCACGACACAAGCTGCGGCGTGTATTTGTCGATCCCGTCAAAAAAGCGCTGGATAATACTGCCCTCGTCATCTTCCAGCCCACCCAGTGACCACACCTTAAAGGTGTCACCCTCGCGCAAGACACAGGAAATTGCAGCCACACGCTGCAAATGATGCTGAATAAAATCGGTACCGGTTTTCTGTCTGCGCATCTGGAAGGCCATTTCGGCCACATCACTGTCACTGACACGCGCATCAAGATCATATAGCTTGCGCAGACCCGCGATGTCAGGGATTGTTTCAATATCGAATACGAGCAATGGATTCAATTTCTGTTACCTGAAAAAAGTTAAACGCAGCAGAAACACGCACTCAAAACTGCTGTTAAACTGGCATGATGAGATTTAGCCTCGCAATATTAATGTATAGCCTGATGCACGTGCAAACTGCCTGGAGCGCAGATGTCGTCCTGAAAATCGGAACGCACGAATTACAGGTAACAGTTGCCAGCACCCCCAAAAGCCGCGAAAAAGGCTTGATGCAGGCCAAATACCTTTGCGAAAACTGCGGCATGTTATTTGTATTTCCCAAGCCAGGCAAACACAGCTTCTGGATGAAGAACACTCACTTGCCACTTTCCATTGCTTTTATCGACAAGGATGGCCGCATACTTAATATTGAGGAAATGCAGGCACTATCAACACAAACTCACACCGCACAAGGTGACGCATTATATGCACTGGAGATGAACAAGGAATGGTTTGGCAGGCACGCCATAAAACCACATACTTTTGTGCAAGGTTTGCAGCCTATACCTCGCGGCGAATAAATCTGGCTAGTACTTATCCATTACGCGCCTTGCTTTGGCCATGTATTTCATCGAGCTTTGCGGGGATTGGAAAAAGTCTTCATCCAGGAAACGCAGGATTTGCTTGTGCTCCTGCCTGTCTGCCGGAATAACAATTTTTTCCATGCCAGGAGGGCCCCCGAGTTGCAAATGAAGATCACAGAATTTTGCGGTAGTGGCAATTTTGCTTGCGGAACAATGATCCAGAATTCCTGACTGCTGTATCAGCACCACCTTGCGCCTTACCCATGCGTCTGATCCTTCAATAAACATCTGTGGGTCCATAAAATGCAAGGCGGGATTTTGTACAAACACCTTCAAATCCTGATCCGATGCCTCTTTACAATAGGCACTCATATCGAATATTTGTCTCAGGTAATGATAACTCGCAAACTTTAAATTATCGTCCTCTATCATCGCGGTCAGCTTGTTATCCAGCGTAATACCGCCACCTTCAAACCTGCCAAACACATTGTCAGCGTGTATCAGGGAGAATCCGTTTGAATTGATTATTCGTCTCCGGTCAAAACCCTGTATCAAAACACGTATGACACCATTCTTTAAATACCCGGTAAAAATAGCCTTGATCGATTCCAGCGAGCCGTTTTTTAGCGCAAATTCCTGACATCCCTGAGGTCGCAAAATCGCAGATTTCACCCCGTCCATATCGTCAAAGTTACTCACGTACAAAAGTTCGCTTTCCTCGGGACGATACATGCCGTCAAACCTGATTTCCTCTTCTATCCCCTGCATGAATTCTAGTTCCTGGTTGCGAAAGAGCTCGGATACTCCTGCTTGAACATCAAAGGCAAGGGGCATACGCAATATCCGCATACCAGGGATACTGGTTAAGGCAAAGAGATTTAGCGTGGGCATTATCTGATTCATTGTACCTCCAGTAAAATCATTTCAAGACGGATTGGAACTTATGGATTGTATTGTAGCTTTGTTCCTTCATCCAGGGATAAGGATATTAATAATGAGTGGGTTGCGCTGTTTTCATCCATTGGGCTGCGGTTCTTGGCCTGTGTTCGAATAAAACGTTACGCGAATTATTCTGTATTTGTGCCCAACCATGGAATACATATATGACCAGCGAATATTTTGACATTCAAACGTTAAAAGTCTAGGATCAAAAGCGCTCAACTTTTGTGAATGTAAACAGGAGATTTATATGTCAAGATCATCAAACCATGCCTCTGTTTTTATTGCATTTTTTTTCGTACTAGCTCTCCAGACCTTCTCCATTGCCCATGCAGCAAACAAGGTAACTCATGAAGAGTTGCAACTGGGTTCTGTCGCAATGGACGTACCCGCAGAGATGGTCAAGCGCCTGACCCCGCTGACGGCATATCTGAGTAAAAAAACCGGCATGACGGTTAATTTTCATGCCTCACCCAATCTCGACACAGCCGTTGAGGATATAGGCAAAAATATTACCCAAATCGCTTATCTCACCCCCGCTGCATATCTTGAGGCTCGTGAAAAATATGCAGTCATCCCCCTGGTTAATCCACTTAGCAAAGGGAAAGGCACCTTTACCCTGGTGATTGCCGTTCAAAAAGACAGCCCGATCAAAACCATGGCAGACCTTAAAGGCAAGAAATTCGCCTTTGGCGACAAAAAAGCCAAGCTCCAACCTGCTGTAGTAGTCAGTTCCGGCTTCAAGCTGGAAAACTTTGCCTCCTATGATTATCTTAATCATTACGACAACATCGCCAAGGCAGTAATCAACGGCGACTTTGACGCTGGCATACTGAAAGATTCAGTAGCGCAGAGTTTTGCCTCAGAACTTCGTGTTATACACACCTCACCTCCACTGCCAAACTATATTTTTGCTGTTAGTAAAGACATGAAGCCAAAAACCATAGCCAAGCTGAAAAAAGCCATGCTGGAGCTCAAGGGTGACAACGAAGAACACAAGGCTATCTTGACCGGAGTTGAAAAAAATTACGATGGCTTTGAAGCCGCCAGCGATAAGGATTTCGATGGCATTCGCAAAGTTCTGGGCAAGAAATAATTTATTGATGCTGTTCCAGTGCCCACCTCACATGCTCTCTTACAAGCGCTGATGGGTGACTGGCCTGTTTCTTCAGCGCGCTAATCACGGCAGCGTTTACAGGCGCATTGCCCAGCGCGACAGCAATGTTGCGCAACCACTGCTCATGTCCAATACGATAAACCGCACTTCCGGCAAACTTTTCCAGGAAGGTCTCCTCGTCCCAGGAAAATAATTCAGTTAGCGAAATATCATCCAGACCGTGTCTGGCTACAAAGTCCGGCTCTAGCGACTTTTGCGCGAACTTATTCCAGGGGCATGTGAGCTGACAGTCATCACAACCATAGATCCGATTCCCCATCAGAGGCCGAAGGTCTTCAGGGATACTCCCTTTTAACTCTATGGTCAGATAGGAAATACAACGCCGTGCATCTACCGTGTAGGGCGCTGTGATAGCCTGCGTGGGGCAGATATCGATACAGGCCGTACAGCTGCCGCAATGACTCTGCTCGGCTTTATCAGACAATTCGGCGTCTGTTGGCAGCGGCAGATCGGTATATATCTCCCCGAGAAAAAAGAATGAGCCATATTCCCTGTCCAGTAACAAGGTATGTTTTCCTCGCCAACCCAGACGTGCTTTTTTGGCAATCTCAACTTCAAGCACAGGTGCGCTATCGGTGAAAACACGAAAGTTACACGTAACAGCTTCACTGCGGATTTTTTGCGCCAGTTGTTCCAGCCTGCTGCGCAACACCTTGTGGTAATCCCTGCCAAGGGCATAACGAGAGATATAGGCTGCACTCCCATCTTTCATAACCTCCCAGGCATCCCTGACATTCGATGGAAAATAGTTCATGCGCACCGATATGACGCGCAGTGTTCCCGGTATTAATTCAGCCGGTCGGCTGCGCTTGCTGCCATGTTTTGCCATATAATCCATCGCACCGTGATAGCCATGTGCGAGCCATTGCTGCAAGCGTTTTTCAGCCTCACCCAGGCTGGTATCAGCAATACCCACAGCCTGAAAACCAAGTTCGGCTCCCCATTGCCTGATGCGGTTAGTGAGCGCCGCGTAATCAATTTTCTGGTGAATTTCTTTTTGCATATGCAACATGATAGCCTAATAAATCTTCCGGATGAGACAGCAACCGCTGTATTTGCCGCACGCCTGTCCAAATGTTTGAGGCCGGGACTGGTCATCTATTTGCGTGGTGATCTTGGTGCGGGCAAGACCACCTTTGTGCGAGCGTTGCTGCATGGGCTGGGTTATCAGGGTCGTGTTAAAAGCCCGACCTACACCCTGCTGGAACAATATCAGATAGGTGGATTAAACTTGCGCCACTTTGACTTATACCGTTTTCGTGATGCTTCCGAGTGGGAAACAGCAGGGTTCAACGACGAGTTTGATGGCATCAATATCTGCCTGGTGGAATGGCCCGAGCAGGCGGTTGGCTTGCTCCCCCCGGCGGACGTAGAAATTAACTTCGAAATTTTGCCGGATGGGCGTAACATAAGCCTACAAGCCCACTCTGAAACAGGCCGGGAATGCATAAACAGTTTGTAAAATTTGCCACCCTTACAAGTGCACTATGGCTGATTTCCGCACTGGGAATAAGCCCTGTGCAGGCAGCCGTTTCTATCAGCGCCGTGCGCATTTGGCCGGCTCAGGAATACACCCGCATCACGCTGGAATCAAAAAAGCCTGTTTCCTATACCCAGTTCATGATCAAAAATCCGGACAGGCTGGTGATCGACCTGGAGCAGGTAGATATCAACGAAGTGCTGAACTCCCTCAGTGGCAAGATAGGCAACGACGATCCTTACATCAAGAGTGTGCGCGTGGGCCGTTTCAAGCCGGGCATCATGCGCCTGGTTCTCGACTTGAAAACCGAGGTCAAACCCCAGCTTTTCAACCTCAAGCCCGTTGCAGAATATGGCCATCGCCTGGTTCTGGATATTTTCCCGGCCCATCCGGTTGACCCCCTGCTGGCCTTATTGCAGTCCACAGGTGTCACCGTCCATACGCCAGAGCCCACTGTTGCCAGCATGCCAACCAGTACGGGCGGCGCGGACACTGACAGGACACCAGTCGACACTGCACCGCAGATTGCGATAGTACCGCCCGAAAAAACCACACCACCCGCCCGCACCGAGCGCGGCAAACGCGTGCTGATCGTCGCCATTGATGCAGGGCACGGTGGCGAAGACCCCGGCGCCCGTGGTCGCAGGGGCACACAAGAAAAAAATGTAACCCTCTCCATCGCCAGAAAGCTTAAAGCTCAGATTGACGACAGTCCAAACATGCGGGCGGTATTGATCCGGGATGGAGATTATTTTATCCCGCTGG
>Ga0315281_10005614_pt1 | contig 17935 bp, 18 predicted proteins | sample YL17G07_0_MG_FD_204540 | JGI IMG/M metagenome (GOLD analysis project Ga0315281, IMG submission 204540) | Sediment microbial communities from Yellowstone Lake, YNP, Wyoming, USA - YL17G07_0 | ecosystem: Environmental > Aquatic > Freshwater > Lake > Sediment | place: USA: Wyoming | collected...
CGCTTCAAGTGTGCCCTTGTCCCGAAGGGAGAAGGGCTTTTGCCTCCCTCTCCCTCCGGGATACCCAGGCGCAGCCCGGAGTTATGGTCGCAGACCGGTATCCCCTGGAACCCGTTTAGAGGGAACGAGGGTGAGGGAAGAATGTGTCATGAATTACGAAAAGATCACTAAGCCAGATTAACGTCTATCTTTGGGATACTATTCTTGATAGTACAGATACATAACGTGGTCCGACCCCGAATACGAATACGATGAAAGAAGTCAAAGTCACCCCGCAGCGCGCTGTCGTCGCTGCCGTACAGCTGCCGACGGTAAGCGACGTAGAGCTCGAGGCATCGTTGGACGAACTGCGTGAATTGGCCAAGACGCTGGGCTTCGAGGTGGTGGCCACGTTCACGCAGAAGCGCGCCAATTTTGATTCGGCGGCCTACCTGGGCGCCGGCAAGCGCGAGCAGATGCGGCACTTTGTGCAGGGTGATGCGGATCAATCCGGCGATGCGCCGCAGCAGGCACCCGTCGCAGCTGAGCGCACGGGGAAAGGCCCCAAACGACGCATCGCGCGACACGGCGCGGTCGCAGCGCGTGAAGCAGCAAAGCCCCTGGCCGGCACCGACACCCGCCAGGCCGATTTCGTGCTGGTGGACCACGAGATTTCGCCGTCGCAGGCGCGCAACCTCGAAAACGAGATCGGTTGCGAGGTGATGGACCGCACCATGGTGATTCTCGAAATCTTTCACCGCCACGCGCGCTCCAACGCTGCGCGGGCGCAGGTCGAAATCGCGCGCTTGCGTTACCTCGCGCCACGCTTGCGCGAGGCCGCCAAGCTGGCCGGGCCGCAAGGGCGGCAGCGCAGCGGTGTCGGCGGCCGCGGTGCCGGTGAAGGCGCCGGTGAGGCAGAGCGCGCCAAGATCCGCGACCGCATCGCAGAGTTGAAGCAGGAGATCATTGCACTCGACCTCGAACGCCAGACGCAGCGTGCGCGGCGCCAGGAAAGCCAGGGCCTGGCGCGCGTAGCGCTGATCGGCTACACGAACGCAGGCAAGTCCACGCTGATGCGCGCGCTGACGGGGAGCGAGGTGCTGGTCGCCAACAAGCTGTTCGCGACGCTCGACACCACGGTGCGTGCGCTGGTGCCCGAGGGAGTGCCGCGCGTGCTGGTGAGCGACACGGTGGGCTTCATCAAGAACCTGCCGCACGATCTTGTCGCCTCGTTCAAGTCAACGCTCGAAGAAGCCGCCGAGGCGTCGTTGCTGCTCCATGTGATCGACGCCAGTGATCCCGGACTCGAACGCCAGATCGAGGTGACCGAGAAGGTGATCGAGGAAATCGAGTCGGGCAAGGTGCCGCGCTTGCTCGTGTTCAACAAGATCGACCAGGTCGGCGGTGCCAAGGCACAGGCCGAACGCGCGAAGGCATTGAGTGCGCAATTCCCCAAGTGCATTGTGATGAGCGCCCTCGACAAGGATGACATTGCCAGACTGCACAAAGAGATCCGTGCGTTTTTTGACCGGCGTCTGGTCGAGGCCGAGTTGTTCCTGCCCTGGTCGGCACAGCAGTTGCGCGGCGATTTGTTCGCCTATTGCGAGGTGCTGGAGGAGCGCGCCGACGCGGACGGTGCGTTCTTCCGCGTGCGTGGCGAGCGCGAGGCCATTGAGGGTCTGCGCGAGCGGATCGGCCAGGCGCAGGAAATCCGGTAGGAGCGACTGCGGGGTCAGGCCTTACATTTGACATTGCCCCGCCCACTCAACCCCTTCTTTCCAGCTGTTTTACAGCCCGGCTAACTGTAGCGTAACTAACACCAAACGGTACGACGCCGCGCCGACGAGCAGCGCGCCGGCCGGGCCCTGGGCCCGCGTGCGGTCCATCGATATGTACTGCGCAAAGGCGCAAGCCGCGACCGCGACCGACGCGGCGTGCCCGATGGCAATGGGCAGCAGGGCACGCCGCACTTGCGCCCCGTCGCGCACACACACGCCCCGTGCGGCGGCGAACATCCAGCCGTTCGCCGGGCTCCATCCATGAGAGGTGCCGAGGCCGGCGACTGCCAGCCACGGCCACAGGGTTGCCATGGTGTATTCGTCCAGGCGAGCCGGGGCATCAGGCGTGCGCCGCGCAGCACGAGCCCGCTGCCTTGGCGCTCGGGGCCGGCTCGTAACGATCGTGGTGACGGACCCATTCCATGCCGTGGCTGAGGTTGTCCTCGTCACGGCCCTTGGGGGTGAGATCCAGCAAGTTGTACGTCCCCATCATGACTTCGACACCACGGCCGTAAGTCGAGTAAGTGTGGAAGACCTCGCCCGCGTCATTCTTGTAGAACAGGCTGATGCCGGGTGCTTCCTCCGCCGGAAAAGCCTGCATGCCGTAGTTGTAGTAGACCTCGCCCTTGCCCTTGGCCCGCTCTTCCGCCGTGAAGGAGACGCCGAAGTCGCGGTTGAAGTCGCTGCCGTGCGAGGATACCCACTTGAACTGCCAGCCCATGCGTTGGCGAAAGCGCGCGATCTCGACCAGTGGTGCACGCGAGATGGCCACCAGCGTGACGTCGCGCTGCGCCAGGTGCACGTTCATGCCGTCGGTGTGATCGGCCATGAAGGAGCAGCTCGGGCAACCCTGCTCCCATCCCGGCCCGAACATGAAGTGCTGCACCAGCAGTTGGCGGCGGCCTTCGAAAAGGTCGGCGAGCTTGCGTCGGCCCTCGGGCGTGTCGAAGACGTACTCTTTGTCGATGCGTTCCCACGGCAGCGCGCGGCGTTCGCGGGCGATCTCATCGCGCAGGCGCGTCAGCTCCTTTTCGCGCGCCAGCAGCGTCTTGCGCGCGGCAATCCATTGATCCCTGGAGACGACGGGATGGTTCACGGTGCTCACTTCGGCAATGGCGGTGTTCATGGTGTGCTCCCTGCCTTTAAGAGGTGCGAGGTTCGAGGTTCGAGGTTCGAGGTTCGAGGTGCGAGGTGCGAGGTGCGAGGTGCGAGGTGCGAGGTGCGAGGTGCGAGGTTCGAGGTGCGAGGTGCGAGGTGCGAGGTGCGAGGTTCGAGATTAGAGTTTCGAGGCGCGAGGTGCGAGGTTGGTCAATGCGCCGGTCCAACCGCCCTGGTGGCAGGTGCGCTCGTCTTCGGTCGGCAAACCGCAATGGGTCATGAGCAGGAAGGTGTGTGCGCCTTGTGCGCTCACAGCCGCGCCTCGTACTCACGCTTGAGCCTGGCATGCGTGCTCCAGAAGGGCCGCGGCTCGACGCCGTTCAGGCGGTCGGCAAGGATGCCGACGTGCGCGTCCCAGCCGCCCGCGACGTTGACCATCGTCGTGCGGTTCGCGAGGCGGCGATGGGTGACGACGAGCAGGACGTCCTTGCCGCGAGGCTCCAGCTCGAACGTCACTTCCGATTCCGGGTTCGTGGCACCGAAGGTATAGGCGAGGAGGCGCAGAGGCTCCACGCGCGTGATCGTGCCGGGGAAATCGCTCTTCCCGTCCTTGGGCCGGTCGGGAGGCCGCTGCTCCGAGGAGATGTTGTCGTGGTCGAAATGCAGGTCTGCTTTGCCGCCCACGCGCAGGTCGAACACGCCGCTCGCGAACCAGGTCGCGCGCTTGTCGGATTCGGTGAGGTAGGCCCAGACGCGCTCGATCGGTCCGGGGAGCAGGCGCTCGAGGCGCACCGTGTCCTGCTCGGTGGAAGTGCCCATGGGGGACCCGGTCATGTCGTTCATTTCTTTCTCCTTCTGCTTGATGATTGGGTCGATTTTTCCTTCGCGGCCGCCACGGCACCCTCCGCGCGCAGCGCCGCCTCGAGGGCGTCGAGCCTCTCGATCCAGAAGGTGCGGTGGCGTTCCATCCATTCCACCGCGCTCTGCATCGGTGCGGCATTGAAGGTGAGGAAATGCTCGCGTCCCGATACGCGGCGCCGCACCAGCTCGGCGCGCTCGAGGATGCGGATGTGCTTGGAGACGGAATTGAGCGAAATGTCGAACGGTGCGGCAAGCTCCGTCACGCGCGCCTCGCCCTTGGAGAGGCGCCTCAGGATGGCCCGCCGGGTGGGATCCGCGAGGGCGATCAGGGTGTGGTCGAGGTTCATGCGCGCTATATTCACCCGTATCGGTGAATAATGCAATAGGGCACGAATTGTTCCCTCAGCGCGGCCGTCGAATGCCCTTACCCAATCGACTAAGGGGGAAATAAATGGGGCAGAGTCACCATAACGTGATCCGACCCCGAATACACAAGCTGATCGACTTGCACATGATGATGACCAATCATGGCGGCAGGGAGCGCACCGAAAAGGAGTACCGCACGCTCCTGACAAACGCGGGCTTCAAATTGGAGCGAGTCTTCCCGACCAGCACGCCTTGGAGCTTGAGCGAGGCACGGCCGGAGATGCCGTGACGACGTGATGCTCGTGTCCACGGGATACCGGGCTACGCCCATAACGACCGTGACGGGTAAAGGCAGTAGTGCTAAAGCCAAAGTATAGGCTCGAGGCAACGATGCGCGAGGATCGAGCAAAGATCTAAGGCAAGCGCGCTGTTGCGTCGTCACGATCGTTATGGGCGCAGCCCGGTATCCCGTGGACACGTCGGTCACGGTAGTATTGCGTTTACTTTCGCCTTTGGGCTGCCTGCAAAAAAACCGGCTTCCCGGGCTCAATCGTTACAAGGAGGAAATCGGAGGTGCGGGCTTCGCCGGAAGCGGCCTCACGATGTGACGAGGGAAGTGGGTGCGTTCACCGGGTTTTCGGTGAGCGGTTTGTGCGGTGCAATGATTTCTTACCGGGCTCCTGCTTGAGTCGAGTCCCGATGAAGGCCATTATTGGCAGCGTGCGCCAGATCGTTGGCCGCACGCCTTTATAAGAGACGGCGGCCGCATCGTCGCGGCACGCCGACAAGACAAAGCCGGTCGATCGGGATGGAGGAGACAACCATGCGCGGGCGAAATATTCGCAGTTGCGTGCTGATGGCGGCGCTCGTAGTCGCGGGCATCGGTGCGTTCACGCCGGCTCCGGTGCGGGCGAAAGAAGTCAAGATCGGCGTCATCTACGACTACACCGGACCGTTCGCCGCCGGGGGCTCACAGGCCAACGCGATCGGCACCAAGATCGCGATCGACATGATCAATGAGCGCGGCGGAGTCGAGGGCTACAAGATCGTGCCCATCTACGCCGACGCGCAGTCCAAAGCCGAGGTGGCGATCAACGAGGCTACGCGCCTGCTGGAGCAGGAGAAAGTCAATCTCCTCATGGGTGTGTACTCGAGCGCGCACTGCGTGCCGCTGGCGCAGAAGGTGGACGCCGCGAAGCAATTCATGTGGATAAACACATGCATTGCGACAAGCGTGATCAAAGGCAAAAACCTGCGCTACGTGTTCCGCGCGCAGGTCCACTCGGACCAGTATGGCGCCGCCTCCTGCACCTTCCTGAACGAGAATGCCAAGGCAAAGCTTGGCAAGGATCCAAAGGATGTGAAGATCGCGATTATCTACGAAGACGGCCCCTACGGCACCGGCGTCGCTGCAGCCAATGAGCAGATCTGCGCGAAATATGGCATGCAAATCGTGCTTAAGGAGGGCTACGCCGCGACTGCACCCGACCTCTCCAGCCTGGTCACCAAGCTGCGGCGCGCACGTCCGGATGTAATCCTGCACACCGGCTACAACCCGGACATCACGCTGTTCTGGCGCCAGGCGCGCGAGCAGGGCCTGAAGTGGGCCGCGCTGATCGGCCACGGCGCGGGCTACAGCCAATACGACAAGCTGCACGACGCGTTCGGCAAGGACTCCGAATACATCTACACCGTCGATCCGGTGCCGGCGCAACTTCTCGATCCAAAAAGCCTCGCCCCGGGACTGGGCCAGCTTACGCAGGATATGGTCAAGCGCTACAAGGCCGAGACCAAAGCCGATCAGGTTCCGCCGCACGTCTCGATCGGCTTCAACCAGACCTGGATCTTCCTAACCGACGTGCTGCCGCGCGCGATCAAGAAGTACGGCGGCACGGATCCGGAGGCGCTGCGCAAGGCCGCCCTGGACACCGACATCCCGGACGGCGGAACAATCCAGGGCTACGGCGTGAAGTTCTTCCCGCCGGGTACTGAGATGGCGGGCCAGAACGAGCGCTGCTCGCCGGTGGTGATGCAGTACATCGGCGGCAAGACTGAAGTCGTTTGGCCCGCCCGGCTGCGCACCGCAGATCCGGTGCTGCCCTGGCCGAAGACGCACGGCTACTCGAATCAGTAGAGCCGTGACGGTCGTGACGATCGTGACGGTCGTAAATGCCGTGATAGCACCAGATTCTGACCTGTGGGGCTACTGTCCTCGGCTGTTGTGCCTTGTCGGGAACGCGTGGTTCATCATCGACAGATTCTCCCCCTTACGATCGTCACGACCGTCACGCTCGTCACGGCCTTCAAGATATTCACGGAACTTCAGATGCTAGCGGTCAGCGGATTGACCAAGGTCTTTGGCGGCTTCACGGCCGTCAACGGCGTTTCCTTCGAGGTGAAGCAGGGCGAGATCCTGGGATTGATCGGGCCGAACGGCTCGGGCAAGAGCACCACGTTCAATCTCATCGCCGGCGCGCTTGCACCGAGCGCGGGGTCGATCCGCTTTCTCGGCCGCGAGATCAGCAATTGGCCGCCTTTCCGCGTTGCCCACGCCGGCGTCGGGCGGACCTTCCAGGTCCCGCGCCCTTTCCGCCGGCTGTCGATCATCGAAAACGTCGCGCTCGCCGCGTACTACGGACAGGCGGATCGCCCGACGCGCGAACAAGCGTTCTCCCAAGCAAAAGAGATCCTCGATCTGGTGCGCCTGCGGGCTGAACCCGGCTCGCGCGTTGATGGTTTGGGCGCTGCGGGGTTGAAGAAACTGGAACTGGCACGTGCACTCGCCACCCAACCAAAGTTGCTTCTCGCGGACGAATCGCTCGGCGGCCTCGACGAGCAGGAGATGAATCAGGCTGCGGATCTGCTCGCGGAGATCCGAAAGCAGCGCGGCATTACCATCGTCTGGGTTGAGCACATCATGGGCGCGCTGATGCGAGTCGTGGACCGCTGCGTGGTGCTGGACCACGGCGAGGTGATCGCGCAAGGAAAACCCGAGGTAGTGGCGCACGACCCGAGGGTGATCGAGGTGTATCTGGGCACCGACGCCAAAGATGTGCAGGCAACCGTGGCCGCGAGGAGCGGCTGATGCTCGCGCTGCGCAACATATCCGCGGGCTACGCCGGCTTCCAGGCGCTGTTCGACGTGAGCCTCGAGGTCAAGGCGGGCGAAACCGTCGCGGTGATCGGGCCGAACGGTGCCGGCAAGACGACACTGCTCAGAGTCGTCTCGCGGCTGATCGATGCGACCACGGGCGAGATGACTATGGAAGGCAGGAGGCTGAACGACGTGGCCTCATACGAACTGGTCAGCCGCGGGATCGCGCACGTGCCGGAGAACAGGCGACTGTTCCCGAAACTCACTGTCGAGGAGAACTTGCGAATGGGCGCGTTCGTGCCGCAAGCGCGCGCTCATTTCGAAGAGCGGCTCGCGCGTGTGTACCAGTTGTTTCCGCGAATGGAAGAGCGCCGCCACCAGGCGGCCGGCACGCTTTCCGGCGGCGAGCAGCAGATGTGCGCGATCGGCCGCGCGCTCATGTCCGGGCCGAAGCTGCTGTTGCTCGACGAACCCTCCGCAGGACTGGCGCCCGTGGTCGTGCAGTCGATCTTTGAAACGGTGCGGCGGATGAGCACGGAGGGCTATACCGTTCTGATCGTCGAGCAGAATATCCGCCAGGTGCTCAAGGTCGCGAGCCGCGGTTATCTGTTGGAGACCGGGCGCATCCGCGCCGCAGGAACAGCCGCGGAGCTGCTCGACACCGACGAGATCAAGAAGGCTTACCTCGGAATCTAGGAGATGGAAATCTTCGACATCTTTCTGTTGGAAGCCGTCGTCAACGGCGTGCTGCTGGGCGGCATCCTGGCGTTGCTGGCGCTGGGTCTGAACCTGATTTTCGGCGTGATCGACGTGGTGTGGATCTGTTACGCCGAACTGATCATGATCGGCATGTACACGGCTTTTTACCTGCACGTGGACTTCGGCTGGCCGCTCTGGCTCGCCTTCCCGGCGTGCGTCGTGGTGGTCTCGGCACTGGGCGTGGCGTTGCACCATTTCGTGATCCGCCCGGTGCTTACCGCCGAGCCGATCAACCAGCTGCTGGTTACCGGCGGTGTGCTGTTTTTCCTGCAAGGCGTGGCTACGCTGGCCTTCGGCGTCGAGTTCAGGAACATCGGCGTGAGGCTTCCGATCTTCGAGCTGGGCGGAATGTTCATGAGCCTGGCGCGGGTGATCGCGTTCCTGATCGCGCTCGCAGCCATGGTCGGCGTGTATCTGTTCCTCAAGCGCACTTACCTCGGCACTGCGATCCGCGCGATCTCGCAGGACCGCGCGATCATGCCGCTGATGGGCGTGAACCCGAGCCGCATCTTCCTGATCACGTCCGCGCTGGGCGGCGCGCTTGCCGGCGTCGCCGCCTGCCTGCTGGTGCTGCAATACGACATCCACCCGGCCATCGGCTTGTCTTTCGGGCCGATCGCCTTCCTGGTTTGCGTGCTCGGCGGGCTGGGAAACATGATCGGCGGCTTCCTCGCCGCGTTCATCTTCGCGCAGTTCATCTCGGTTGGCGGGTACTTCTTCCACCTTGAATGGGGCTACGTGCTGGCCTTCCTGTTCTTTATCGCGTTCATGTTCTGGCGGCCGCAGGGTCTGCTGGCAGGCAAGTCATGATGCGCGCGCTACCGTGGATCGGCGTTGCATTGCTGGCGGGCGCGCCGCTCACGGGGATGGGCAACTACCCGCTGCACCTGATGATCATGTGCCTGCTGTGGGCGTTCGTGTACACCAGTTGGGCATTGATGGGGCGGCTCGGAATGACGAGCTTCGGCCACGGTGCCTTTCTCGCCATCGGTGCCTACGGGGTGGTGATGGCATGGAATCTTTTCGGGCTCTCGCCCTGGCGGTCCCTGCCGATTTTTCTATTGCTCGCCGCGCTGATCGCGTTCCTTATCGGCTACCCGTGTTTCCGCCTGAAGATCGTCGGCCACTATTTTGCGCTGGTGACCCTCGCGCTCGGGGAGATCGCGCGCATGCTCATCATCGCGCTGCGCGACCAGACCGGTGGCTCGCTCGGCGCCACGCCCAACACCGCGCTCGCGGACGCGCCCTGGTCGCTCACCGCGCTGCAGTTCTCCTCCAAGTTGGTGTGGTTCTATGTGATTTTCGGCTTCTGGCTGTTCGGGCTGTGGGTGTGGACGCGAGTAGATCGCTCGATGGCGCGGCTCGCGCTGGAGGCGATCAGCCAGGAGGAAGACGCCGCCGCCTCGATCGGCATCAACGTCACCCGGCTAAAGCTCGGCGTGACGGTTATCTCGGCGCTGATGACCTGTCTGGGCGGCGCGCTGTACGCGCAGTACCAGCTCTACGTAAACCCGGAGACGGTTTCGGGAATCGGGGTGAGCCTGCAGATGGTATTCGGAGCGATCGCCGGCGGCATGTTCGTGCGCCTCGGACCGACGGTCGGCGCGGTGTTCACGCTGCTGCTCGCCGAAGTTTTGCGGCTCGCGCTCGGCCACGATATCCACGGCCTGGATACCACGCTCTACGGCCTGATGCTGATCCTGTTCATCATCTTCATGCCGAAGGGCATCCTCGGTGCGGCGACCGAGGCCTGGAACAGGCGCCGCGCAAGGCCCGCCACCGCCGCGGCCTGACTGCCAATGATTCAACTCTCACCGCGGAGGACGCGGAGGACGCGGAGGAAGTGCAAAAGCAAAAAAGCAAACGAGAGTAAGAAACTCCAATTGGCAAATGTTCCAGAAAAGTCGAAATTTGCGGCAGAGGATCGCGAAAAGTGACCTCGTTTGTTTCCCCCATTCGTTCTTCCTCGCTTTTGTTTTTCCTTTGCGTCCTTTGCGTCCTCTGCGGTGAGCGGCTTTAGGCTTGAAGTAGGCGTTCGACGGCGACGCCACGGAGGTCCATTTCGAATTCGAGTTCCTCGATCGGCGGCCGGCAGTAGTGCCAGGTCAGTCCTGCGCCGTTGCCGGTTCGCGGCAGCATTTCCCCGGCAAACAGGTGATGAATGTCGTGCACCGTGTACACCTGTACCGCGGTCGCTTCAGGCCACGAAGCGCCCAGGCCGGCAAGACGGTCTTGCATTTTTCCGAGGACGAAGCGCGCTTTCTCTTTTAGCCCCGCAGGCGAGCTGTCGCCGCGTGCGACGATGTCCTCGGGAAACCTTCCGCCTTCCGGCCACTCGCCGCTGCCGGAGACGACGAAACTCGTGCCGGCGTTCTGCGCGGGAACGGTGTAACAGAAGGCGTAGAAGCAGGGCTCGGAAGGCGGAGCGAATTGCGGCGCAACGTTGGAGCGCGCGACGGGATTGAGCCCGTCGCGGAAAAGGTTCCAGCGCTTCAGCACTTCGACATAGCTTTCGTTGAAAGTCTTGAAGCCGGACATGGGGAGGGGAGCGGGGGAACGCAACTCGGCAGCGCACAGTGCTGCGCGCGGCCGGCCGAGCGCCGAGAGATGTGCCTCGATCGCCTCGAACCCCTGCACCACGGGCAGCGGTTGCGCGAAGCGCACCCGCTCGATTGCGTAACCCGGCAATGCCTTTACGCCCTGGGAGTAGGGGAAACCGCCCTTCAGGAACGCGTACCCGCCGTCGGGAAAATGGTTCAGCTCATTCATTGCGCCTCCGCATGGTCTCGGTTGCGCAACTTTACCGCGTGTCGCGGCGACGCGGACTGACCTTTCCGAGGCGCTTTCCCATCTACCGCTTCCTCGGGTATTGTCTGTCATCAGCTTTATCCGGCGAATCCGGATTGAATTTACATCAAGTTTCGGAGCAGAGCATGCGTGCCAGTCGAGTCGTGCAGCGTGTGGCGATTGCCGGGCTCGGCGCGATCGGCAAGGCGGTCGCGCGAAAGCTCGATGAGGGCGTTGCAGGTCTGTCGCTGAGCGCGGTCGCGCTACGCGACCCGGCCACTGCCGGCGCGTTCCTCGAGACCCTGTCGCGCCGTCCCGCGGTGGTCGCCCTGGATGCGCTCGCGGGTCACGCGGACATCGTGGTCGAGTGTGCGCCGGCGCAATTGCTCGTCGCGATCGCCGAACCGGTCCTGAGGCAAGGGAAGAAGCTGGTCGTGCTGTCGGTCGGTGCGCTGCTTTCCAATCCGCACCTCGCGCAGATTGCCGAGCGTTACGACGCGCAGATTCTGGTGCCCAGCGGCGCGCTGATCGGTCTGGATGCGGTGCTGGCGGCGGCCGAGGGCAGGATCCACTCGGTCCGCATGGTCACTCGCAAGCCGGTGAAGAGCCTCACGGGCGCACCCTTTCTCATCGAGCACGGCATCGACCTGGACGATCTTCGCGAGCCGCTGAAGATCTTCTCGGGAACTGCGCGGGAGGCGGCGAGCGGTTTCCCAGCGAATCTCAACGTCGCCGCTGCGTTATCGCTGGCCGGAATCGGGCCGGACAGGACCCTGGTGGAGGTGTGGGCTGACCCGTCCGTTACCCGCAATATTCACCGAATCGAGGTGGAGTCGGACTCGGCTAGCTTCAGCGTGACCATCGAGAACATTCCTTCGGAGAACCCCAGGACCGGTCGCATCACCGCGCACAGCGTGATCGCGCTTCTGCGCAAGCTGACATCGCCTGTGCGCGTCGGCACCTGAGCGGCGCGATCCCTTCCGGGCAACCGGGACTTCGCGTCCTCAACAAATCAGGTCCCGGTACGCGTGCCACATTGCGTGCCCAAGCACCGGCAGCACGGTCGAAGATCATCGGCGCGGACACCGCGGAGACGATCAGGCCTGCCCTAATGCTTCCGGATTGATAACGCGATTCGGTTTGCCACTGAGGAAAGCCAGTACGTTCTCGATCGACTCCCGGTAGAACTGCGCATAGACCTCGCGCGCGCAATAGCCGAGGTGCGGCGTCAGCACCGTGTTCGGCAGGCTGCGCAGCGGATGATCTGGCGGTAAAGGTTCCTGCGCGAATACGTCCAGTCCGGCGATCAGTTTTCCGGTTTTCAGTCTTTCCACCAGCGCGGCTTCGTCCACCAGCGGCCCGCGCGACGTGTTGATAAGGATCGCGCCGGGTTTCATCAGGACAAGATCCTGCGCACCGAGTACGCCGCGTGTGCGCTCAGACAGCACCAGATGCAGGGAGATCGCGTCGGATTGCGTGAGCAGCGTTGCTTTGTCCACCAATCGCGCGCCGGCCGCCGCGGCCTTCTCCACGGTCAGGTTCGCGCTCCACGCCAGCACCGGCATGCCGAGCGCCGCACCGTAGCGCGCCATCCTCGAGCCGATCTTGCCCAGCCCGATGATGCCGAGTGTCTTGCCGTCAAGGACATCGCCCGAGGGCACGCCCGCCTGAAATCCGCCCGCGCGTATCGAGGCATCGCCCCGGTTGATCCATCGCGCCGCCGACAACAGAAGCCCCAGCGCGATCTCGGCGGTGGCGGCCCCGGATTTCTCGCCGCCGGTATGGCACACCGGAATGCGGCGCGCATTTAGGGAATCGAAATCCATGGTCCAGGTGCGTCCACCGGTCAGGGCGATCATGCGCAGCTTGGGCAAGCGGTCGAGCAGTTCCCTGGAAAACTTCGTGCGCTCGCGCATGGCGATGATGATGTCGAATTCGCTGAGTGCGCTTGCGAGCTTGTCCGGCCCGCTAAATGGCTCTTCAAAAAACACGACGTCGGCTTGCTGCTGCAGTTTCGACCAGTCTGCGCTTTGTCTTGCCACGCTTTGCCAGTCATCCAGTACTGCAATGCGCTTTTTTTCGCTTTTCATGATCTCAATCCCCGGGAAATTAAGCGGCGGCGGAAACGGTTTCCCATTGGCGTAGCGTGCCTGACAATTTTCCGAGCTTGTCGCGCGCGCAGGTCAGCATGGCTTGCTCCTGTGCGCCGCTCAGAACCGGTAGCGAAATTCCAATCCATATTCGCGGGTCCAATTAGCCGGCTCCAATGCGCCCAAGCCGAAACCGATGGGCACGATGTCGGAGTCCTTGATATTCCAGTATTGCAGCCAGGGACCGAATGACCACGGCCCATGCTCCGCCATGAGGTACACGCGATACCCGTACCCGTCGTCCTGCTTGTTTGATGCGTCCGCGTAGCCGAGGCCGGTGTCGCTGAGTTTCGTGACCTGTGTTCCGCCGATGAAGGCGTCGTACTCGACTGTCGGCGCGATGACCCATTGGTCGCCGGCCCTGATGCGCAGAGTCAACCCCACCGGTACATAAAAGTAGCGCGAATAGCGCCGGTAGCCGATCGCGCCGGTCGAGGTGTAGCCGCGCCCGTCCGCAAAAAGGTAGCGGTAGCCGAGCCCGACGTAGGGTGACAACGCAACGTTGTCGCTCACGAGATAGTCCTTGCCCACAACGGCACGCACTTCGGCAATCCAGTCGGGATTGTTGTCCTGGGTCCCCGATCCCTCGTAAATCAACGAGCCGTAGGAAATGCGGCCGTCTATGCGGCTGTAGAAGTGACTGGCGTCGGTGCCTGCATAAGCCCCGACGACGCCGATCCGCTCACCCGTAAGCTTCGCGAAATCCGGCTCCTCGTAGTGATACGTCGCAGTCTGTCCGCCGAGGTCCCAACCGTCCTTGGTCAGCAGAGCGTCGCGCTGCCCAGCCTGCGTCGCCACGGGGGTGTGAATCGTTGCGAATAGTGCTGCCGCCAGGATAACTTTTTTCATGTGCCGCCTTCGCCGGTGATCGCCGAAATTCATGCGTACCTTCCCGGCCTTGCGTTTCAGCGAGCGGCTGATCCAACTGTTGAATCTGTGTCGTGCCGCACCAACGAATCGCGTTGAAACAACACCGCAAATGCGCCTGCCCGCCGGCCATCAATCTATCGTCCTGCCGCGGAGCAGTCAATCGCGATCGCGCGCACTGCGATCGCGCGCACGTGGGTTCATGCAAACACCACCGTCGCGCGGATTGCTCGGGCCGTGCATCGCCGGCTTTGATTGCCTTTACTCGGTTCACCCTCCCGGGTACCCTCTTTCGCATGCGCCTTCTTTCATTCGTGCAGTTCGCTTTTCCGGTTCTGATGGCTGTTGGCGGCCCAGCGATTGCCGGCGAAGCAGAGAACGAACGCCGCGTCTACAGCGAAGTACAGGCGGCGCGGGGTGAAGAACTCTATCAGCAGCACTGCTCGCCCTGTCACGGCGCGCTTTTGCTGGGCAATCCGGCGGCGCCGCTGACCGGCGAAGCTTTCCGCGCGCGCTGGGAGGACGGCAAGCACACGCTCGATGATCTTTACTACATCATTCGCAGCCTGATGCCGAACAGTGCACCGGGCTCGCTGAGCAAGGCGCAGTATGCAGACGTGGTGGCCTACATTCTCAAGATCAACAACTATCCGGCAGGCGAAACGGAACTGGTTCCAAGGCCGGTCGCGATGAAGGCGGTAACCCTGCAGCCGCATTGAAAGTCAGTGACCGGTGATTGGTGATAAGTGAATAGATAAGGTCAAGATCAAAAGGGGAGGAACATGGACAAGGTGTGGATGGCGATAGCGATAGCGGTGGCGGCGGCATTCGCGGGCGGCGCACTCGCGGCGGCCGGGCCGACGCAGGAGGAACTCAACCAGGCGACCCGCAGCACCGAGTGGCTGCTGCCGAATCACGACTACGCGGGCGTGCGCTATGTGAACCTGAACCAGATCACACCAGCCAACGCCGCTTCGCTGCGGCCGGTCTGCGCGTTCCAGGGCGCCGACCTGAACCGCGCGCTGAACAATCCCATCGTCTACGGCCGCGTGATGTACGTCACCACGCTGTATTCGACGTTCGCGCTCGATCCCGCGACCTGCAAGGTGAAGTGGCGCCACGACTGGAAACCGAAAGGCAAGGAGGCGAATGCTTCGATCAAGAATCGCGGCGTCGCCATCAAGGACGGAAAACTCGTGCGCGGCGCGCAGGATGGCTGGATGTTCGCGCTCGACGCCGCGACGGGCAAGCTGCTGTGGGAGGTGAAGGCGGCCAACGCCGAAAAGTACGAAGCCTTATCCATCAATCCGCTGCCGTTCGAAGACCTCGTGATCATCGGCCCATCGGGTTCGGAGTTCGGCGTCAAGGGCTGGATTGGCGCCTTCAGGCTTCAGGATGGTGCGCCGGTGTGGAAATTCAACACCATCCCCGACGACGGCGAGCCCGGCGCGGAAACCTGGGGCGATGCGGACTCCCGGCTCAAGGGCGGCGGCGGCATCTGGACCACGCCCGCGCTCGATATCGCCAACGGACATCTCTATGTCGCCGTCGGCAACCCCGCTCCGGACATGTTCGCCAACCTGCGGCCCGGCGCCAATCTCTATACCAATTCGATCGTGGTGCTCGACGTGCGCACCGGTGCGCTCCTTTGGCACAAACAGGCGGTGCCACACGACACGCACGACTGGGACATGCCGGTCACAGCGCCTTTGTTCACCGCCTCGATTCGCGGCGCCCGGCGCGAGGTGGTCACGATGGCCGCGAAAGACGGCTTGTTGCGACTGGTCGATCGCAACAGCCGCGAGGAATTGTATTCCGTCGCCGTCGCCACGCGAACCAATGCCGAACTCGAACCCACCGAGGAAGGCGTCTATACCTGTCCCGGCATGGTCGGCGGCGTGGAGTGGAGCATTCCCGCCTACAGCCCGAAGCTGGACATGATGGTCGTGCCGGCGGTGGACTGGTGCGGGGTATTCAAGAAAGAAGACGAGGCGCGCTTCGTTGCAGGCCAGCAGTTCCTGGGCGGCTCATTCACTTGGGATCCGGTGGAAAAATCCGGTGGCTGGCTGACCGCTGTCAAGGCAACCACCGGAGAAAAGCTGTGGCGCTATCGCTCGAGCCGTCCGATGCTCGCCGCCGTGACGGCGACTTCCGGCGACATGCTGTTCTCCGGCGAATTGACCGGGGATTTCCTCGCTATGGACGCGCACAATGGCAATGTCGTCTATCGTTACAGCGGCGGCGGCGCGATCATCGGCGGGGTGATCAGCTACGCGGTCGACGGCAAGCAGTATGTCGCTGTCGTTTCCGGAATGGCCGCGGGATTCTGGCTCGCACCGCCGGGGGCGATGACAGTGACGGTGTTTGCGCTTCCGTGACGGCGCGTACTGGGTGCTGCGTGCTGAGTGCCGCGAAAGAAGGCCAGGATTCCGGTCATGGTTAAACGTCTCAGCACGTTCTCGCGCTTCTTGCTTTCATTGTTCGTGAACGTCGACGTCCATTGTTGCGGCTCAAAAGTGCCCACATCAACTTCTCTCAGCACTCAGCACGCAGCACTCAGCACTTTTCTATGTCTGACAGTTGCCATTACCCTTCTGTTCGGTGTCTGCCGCCAAACACGGGCCGACTACCCCGACAAGCCGATCCGCTTCATCGTGCCATCCGCGCCCGGCGGTTCGCCGGACGTGCTGATGCGCATCCTTACCGCCGAATTGTCGAAGCGCCTGGGCGTGCAGTTCGTGATCATCAACAAGCCGGGGGCGAATGCCGTGATCGGCACCATGGAGATCGTGGGCGCGCCAGCGGACGGCTACACGCTCGGTTACGGCAATATCGTGTCGCTCGCGATCGTTCATGGACTGATGACGGAGTTGCCCTATCGCATCGAAGACCTGAGCCTGATTTCCAATTGCCTGCGCGTCGCCAATCTGCTGGCGGTGAACAACGAGTTGCCGGTGCGCAGCGTCAGGGAGCTGATCGACTACGCGCGCAAGAATCCGGACAAACTGGTGATGGGCTCCGCCGGCAACGGCACGACGGGACATCTTGGCGGGGAACTGTTCAAGGCCATGACCGGTATCTCGATGCTGCACGTTCCCTATCGGGGCAGCCCGCAGGCGATAGGCGGCCTGATCGGCGGCGAGGTGCAGGTCATGTTCGACAACCTGACGTCGCTCTCGGTCTACGCGAAATCCGGAAGGGTGCGGCCGCTGGCGGTGTCCGGCTCGCATCGCTCTGCGCTGTTCCCGGAGATTCCGACCATTGCCGAAGCGGGCGTGCCGGGGTACGAGACGGTGGCGTGGGGTGGCGTCATCGGCCCCGCGAAACTTCCCGCGCAGATGGTCATGAAGCTCAATCGCGAGATCGTCGCCGCCTTGCATTCGCCGGCGGTGAGCAAGCGTTTCGCCGAACTCGATACCGATATCGACGGCAGCACGCCGGAACAGTTTCTCGCCCTTGTCAAACGCGAGCGGCCGCGCTGGGCGGAAATCATCAAGCGCGCCGGCGCCAAGATCGACTGAAAGCCCCCTCTCCCCGGCCCTCTAACAGTGTACTCCGGGCTTCGCCAGGGTATCCCGCCGGGGGAGAGGGAGTTTTGAATCGAAGGACAGTGCAGGGGTTCGATTGTCCGTTTGTTGATTCGTCGGCGATGTGAGAATCTCCTCGTCAAATGACGAACAGAGACTCGCTTTGCTTTTGATCTTACTCCCTCTCCCCCGGCGGGATACCCTGGCGAAGCCCGGAGTACACTGTTAGAGGGCCGGGGAGAGGGGGAAGGGATGGAAATGAAAGAACAATTCGATTTACTGATTCGTAACGCAACCATCATCGACGGCACCGGCGCTGCGCGCTTCGATGGCGACATCGGCGTGCGCGGCGAGCGCATCGCGAAAATCGGCCGGCTCGATCGGGCGCAGGCCGACGTCGAAGTGGATGCGTCGGGCAAAGTTGCGGCGCCGGGCTTCATCGACGCGCATACGCATGACGACCGGTTGATGTTGTCCGCCGGCGAGATGGCGCCGAAGGTAAGCCAGGGGGTGACCACGGTGGTGGCGGGCAATTGCGGCATCTCATTGTCGCCCATGCCGGGAGGCATGAAGGGCGCGGTGCCGTCGCCGCTCGACCTGCTCGATAACGAAGGCAAGTGGTTCCGCTTTCCGACCTTCGGCGCTTATGTCGAGGAACTCGGTGCGCACC
>Ga0315281_10005615_pt1 | contig 17934 bp, 19 predicted proteins | sample YL17G07_0_MG_FD_204540 | JGI IMG/M metagenome (GOLD analysis project Ga0315281, IMG submission 204540) | Sediment microbial communities from Yellowstone Lake, YNP, Wyoming, USA - YL17G07_0 | ecosystem: Environmental > Aquatic > Freshwater > Lake > Sediment | place: USA: Wyoming | collected...
CCTAAAGCTCTAGAGCTTCTACCCTTTACTGATTTTCTCCGCCAGAGTCTTCCCAAGTTCTACTATTTTCTTCGTGTCGCTATCAGAAGGTGGACCGTTTATCTCCATTGCTCCGACAATTTCCATCTTCGTCGGTCCTAGTATTTCTTGAACATGTTTAACGGCGCCTCCTCCCCATCCATACGAGCTTAGGACGGCTCCATATTTCAGAGGCGGGCGCAAGGCTTTCACCAAGTATGTGGCGTAAACTGCAAGTGGATGTGCGCCGCCCAGCACTGTGGGCGCTCCTAACACGATGGCTCTTGAATCGACCAAGTCTTTTGCAATATCACCGATGTCAGCCACGACTAGGTTATACAATGCAACCTCTATTCCCTCAGCCATCAGCGTCTCTGCAAGTGGTTGAATCATCTTCTCAGTGCTGTTCCACATGGTCACGTAGACTATGATGGCCTTTCGCTTAGTTTCCCCATTCACCCATTTCTTATAGGCGTCAATAATGCGTTTTGGATTCTTGTATATTGGCCCGTGGCTCGGTGCTATCATTTCAATCTTCAAACCCCTTATCTTTTCCATAGCTTTCTGAGCCATAGCGTTGAATGGCATCATTATTTCGCCAAAGTACCTCTGAGCATACGTAAGCAGATCTTCAACTTCATCGTCGTACATTCCTCGTGCTACGTGCGAGCCGAAAAAGTCGCATGGAAAAAGAGTGTTGTTCTCCTTAAGGTATGTGAACATTGTTTCGGGCCAGTGAAGCATCGGTGCCTCGATGAACTGAAGAGTCTTGCCGCCAAGATCTATGCTTTCGTGATCGTGAACCATAACTATTCGTTCTTCAGGCACCCTGTAGAATACCTGAGCCATCTTAGCACCTTTTGCAGTCGCAACTATCTTGGCTTTAGCGTTGATTGACATTATATGTGGAATGGATCCTGCGTGGTCGGGCTCAGCGTGGTTCATTACTACATAGTCGATGGTGACGGGATCAACGACTTTCCTGATCTTCTCCTCCAGCTCTCTTTCAAAGCCTGGGTTTGCGGTGTCGATGAGGGCTTTCTTGTTCTTGCCCACTACGAGATAAGCGTTGTAAGTTGTTCCGTTTGGAAGAGGAATTAAAGCGTCGAAGAGTTTCCTGTTCCAATCTCTGACTCCCACCCAGTAGATGCCTTCAGAGAGTTGGGCAACATTTCGCCAGCTCATTTTTTCACCTTGAAACGGTATTACAATAGTAATAAAGTATATTTATGCCTTTCGACACAGTTAGGCTGGAAGAAGCATAAATGCTAGTGCCCTGTGAAGTCGCAGTAAGATGCGCTTTGCCCGCTATTCGAGCGATGATAGCGAACGAGTTGATGAGGAACTACAAGCTGAGGCAAAAGGATGCAGCCAAGCTTCTTGGGATAAGTCAGCCAGCAATAAGCTTGTACTGCAGAAAAATCCGTGGACAAGCAATCGACCTAGGTAATGACAGTGACATCAGAAGTATGACGGCAGAACTCGCACGCAGGTTGTCCGGAGGCAAATTACCGCAGACTGAGTTCATTTCAAACCTCTGCCAAATCTGCAAAACAATGCGAGCAAAGGGACTGTTGTGCGAGATGCATAGAACCTTCGATCCATCAATTGACATTGAGCAATGTGAACTCTGCAAATCAATGAAGTTGGTGGGGTGTATCTAGGATGCCAAGATCACACCTGGCAACTTGTAGAGAGTGTTTCGAGGCTGACTCAGTAATACCGTAGTCCTAACGCTCGAATAATAATCTTGTACAAAAAGATCGCGCGTTTCTGCTGGGATTGATAACGCCTTTATAATGCCGCGCCTCTAACCAGCCTTGTCAATGGAGATTGCTGGCGTGGGATACCTAGACACATGGAAAATCTTGGAAGAGATGACTACAGATTTCCGAGAAAAAGGAAGAGCTGTTCCCGCGAAAATAATGGACGATCTGAAATCAGCAAGAACAATGATTAGGATCTTGAAGGCTGATGCGAGCTGCCGAGAGACGGCTCAAAAGATTGACGAATATCTAGGGAGCGTTGAATCCTACCTTGTTTCTGAAGGAGAGAAGATATTCGGGGCGACCTATGCCGATGAGTGGCTCAAACGGTTGGAGAAGGCGAGCAGAGAGGCCCGTGAGGAGGAGCACGACGAAACAAGGTTTGTTTCAGGCTTGCCGAGGGAACAGAAGTGGATCCGGGTCAAGCCTTCCGCAGAACTGCCTGTTGAGAGGTTGAAGGCGCTGGCTGAAGGTTCGAAGCTTTCACACAAAAGTCAAGATGATGGTTCATTTCTCGTTTATGGTGAAGAAGAGCGCGTTAGGGACTTTGTCAAGAAAATGACTACAAAATACGGCGTGAAAGCCAAGAAATAGCCTTAACAAGTACACAACCGTTAAAGCTCTGCGATGCAGTACCTTTTTACAAAAATATATTAGAGCTGTCGAAATAAGAAGGCTGTATGCTTCGTAGAAGGTGAGGGCGCAGGCTGAATGCCCTATATCAAGAAAATTGAACTCAAAGGCTTCAAATCGTTCGGGCCGCAAAACGTTAAAGTAACACTGGATAGGGGCTTCACGGCCATAACCGGTCCAAATGGCAGTGGTAAGACAAACATTTTGGACGCATTTTTATTTGCTCTGGGCGAATTGAGTACAAGAAGGCTCCGTGCGGAGACCGCCGCTAAGCTGATTTTTCACGGATCAGAGAATGCGGGGTTAGAAAGGGCGAAAATGGCCAAAGTGATAATACAATTTGACAATGCAGACGGGCGGATGCCCGTTGACACGACTACCGTCACTGTCTCGCGCGAAGTTTACCGGAACGGTCAAAGCGTATACAGGCTCAATGGTAGAAGAATATCAAGAGCACATAGTCTTGAAATCCTTTCTATGGCTGGAATAAGCAGCACAAGCCAAAACATAATCTTGCAGGGCACGATAACACGCTTGACGGACATCTCTCCTCTGGAACGAAGAAAAATCATTGAAGACTTGGTCGGAATAAGCCAGTATGACGCTGAAAAAGCTGAAGCTGAGGAAAAGCTCCAAGCAGCAGACATATCCATACGTACAGCAATGGGAAGAATCGATGAAGTACAAAAAAGACTTGACGATCTGGAAAGGGAACGCAACGAGCTACTGAGGGCGAATTTCATCCAAGACGAAATTAAAAAATTCGAAACCATCGAAATTTCACATGATATGACAAGGATACAGAAGAAAGTAGAGGAAAACTCGTCACAAGCTGATGAAGTAAGAAGCAAGCTTGAAAAGGTAAGACAGCTACGCGATGACCGCAGGTCAAGAAGAAGAGAAATCGAAGGAGAATGGAGAAAACTAAGCTCAGAAATCGTCGAAGAAGGCGGCTCTCAAGTACTGAAAGTCCAAATACGGATCGGAGAATTGAAGTCAAAGCTCACGGAGCTCGCAACAAAGATAGGTTCTGGAAAAATAGGCCTTGAGGGCTTGAAACGTGTAAGAGAAAACAGCGTCCAGCAATATGAGTCCATCCGAAAGGAAATTCATGAGAACCGTTCAAAAATCAAGCAGTCGAGAAATGAACACCAAAAGATCTCTGATGAGATAAACTCGAAACAGGCTGAGCACGATGTTCTCGCACAAGAAACTGCTCAGCTTTGGGACAATCTTGGGGAAAACAGCAAGAGAATCCGCGAGATCGAGCTGGGTCTCGACAATGACTACAAGAGACTTGCCCTCCTCAGGTCTGAATATCTGAAAAGCCAGACAGCAATAAAGATTCGAACAAAGAGACTCAAAGATCTGAATGATCGCAGGGAAAGATACGCCACCACGGTAGCCGAACTTCAAAAATCACATATTGAATTGGAAAGTGTACAGAAGGAACAGAAGACCCAGCTGAAGAACTTGGAACGTAACCTTGAACGGCGAACGGCCCAAAGAGAAGCGGTGCAAAGAGAGATAGCTGATGCAGGAAAAATAGCTGATTCAGCACGACGGGCAGTTGTGGAGTTTGCAACCCAACGAGAACTTGCCGAGATCGTGGCCGCAGAAGAGAAAGCCCTTCGAAGCATAGAGGAACTAGGCGATTTGGGTGTTATTCCAGGCGTCTATGGCCGATTGCGTAGCCTAGTTAAGATCGACAGGACTTATCAAAGGGCAATCGAGGTGGCTGCGGCAGGATGGCTCGACGCCGTTGTTGTGAAGGATTTTGACGCTGCTTTCACCTGCACCGGAACCTTGAGAAAGATGAAACTTGGAAGAATAAAGATAATTTCGATTGAGGGGACGTCGAAACCCAAAGCCTCAAGACCCCCTGAAAAAGAGGGCGTCAGAGGCCTAGCTCCTGTATTCATCAAGTATGATAGGGACTATGAGCCCGCTGTCCACTTTGTGTTCGGCGACACCCTGATCGTTTCAGATGACAAAACAGCCTTTACCCTGTCAAGCGAAGGACGCAGAGCAGTCACAGTTGAAGGTGACCTGTATGAAGCGGGCGGCGCCTCCGAAACCGGCTATTATCGTGCTCCGATAGATTTCTCCGCAATTATTCCAAGCGATGTGGCCATCAAGAGTCTAGATGAGGCTGTCACAGCCCTTCAGCAGCATCTTTCAAGAAGGGGAACTGACATAACCTCTTACGAAGAGGAAATTGACAAGACACGAGTTGAAATTGCACGCCTCTCAGACGCTGTAGTCACGCTTGAAAGGGAATTGGTTCGAGTCAAGAGAAGCGCCAGAAGAACGAAATCCAACCTGAAACGGGTAGAGCACTACACTGCACGCCTCGGAAAGGAGGTTGAGGTCGAAAAGTCGCAGATGTGGATTCACAGGGCTGAAAGGAGCTCCACTCAAAAAGAGATCAGAAAGTTTCAAACAGAACTAGCGGCTTTAAGACGGAAGACCGATCCTGCCAGCATTCAGGAGATGGAGGTCAAAAGGGAGAAGCTTGCCGAGGGAATAATCACGCTAAGACAGAAACTCGGCACATTCCAAACTGAAATCTCTACATTTCAATCCCAATTCGATAATGTTCTAAGAGTAGGTTATAAGAACTCAAAGATTCAGCTTGGGAAAGTTGAACAGCAACAGAGAAGAATGGAAAAAGATGTAGAAGAGGCGCTGAAGGAAAGGGAGGCTTTGAAACAAGAGTTGTCGGAACTCGAGAAAAGCCGCGTTGAACTCTCAAAGAGTGTCTTCTCAGCTAGAGAGGAAGCAAAGAAATTTACAGGTCAAATAGATGACATAGACAAGGATTTGCGCAAGCTTGATCCCGAATACGAGCAGATTGACCGTCTTTTGAATCAGCTCCAGTTAAACGTTCAGACTTCCTTGCTTCAGCTTGATCAATATCGGAGTCAGCTCAGACAATTTGGCTATGAGCAACCTTTAGAGGTGACGCTAAAAGAAGTCGAGGAAGCCGAAACATCGATCAGAATGATGCAGTTTGAACTTGAGAGAATAGGCGCGGTCAATCAGCTTGCCCTCTCTCATTACGCTGAGCAAGTTTCTCGCTACAAGGAATTGTCAATAAGAATGAATGAGCTTGAAAAGGAAAAACAGGCAATCGTTCAGTTCATGGACGAAATTGAACAGAAGAAAAGGAAGGTCTTCATAGACGCCTTCGAAAGAATCAGTGTCGACCTGCAAAAATACTTCGCTAAGCTCACAGGCGGCGGAACAGCCTCTCTGAAAATTGAGAACATGGACGAACCTTTCGCAGGAGGTATAGACATGATGGTCCAGTTTCTCAACAAACCTTCAATAGTCGTAAGTGGCGCCAGTGGCGGTGAACGCTCAGTCGCAGCAGTGGCATTTATATTTGCTTTGAAAGAGTCTACGCCAGCATCTTTCTACATACTTGACGAAGTAGATGCCCACCTTGATGCTTTCCACGTGTCAAAACTGGCTGACCTTCTCTTGGAAGAATCGGAGAAGACCCAGTTCATTGCCATAACGCTAAAACCTGAAATGGTGAACAAAGCTCAAAGAGTCTACGGAGTCTATGGACGAAACGGCGTCTCAAACGTCATCGCAACAAACCTGCTAGAGGTGCCAAGCTAATGGCTTCAACAATCGAAAAGAGACCTTTCTACTTGCATCCCCCTTGGAACATTCTTTTTGAATTTCGCAAGCTTGAGAAGCTTACACCTTGGAACGTTAACATCGCGTACTTGCTGACATCGTTTCTCGAACAAATGGAAAAGTCCGGGCAAGTAGACTTCAGAGCATCAGGCGTGGCACTGGACTCTTCAGCCCTCATATACTTGATGAAGTCAAAGCTTCTTCTGAAGCTTGAAGAACCTCCACCTCCAGCGAAAAGCCCGCAAGACTTCCTCCCTCCGCCACTGTTCTTGCCACTAAGATACGAGTTGACTTCAACCACCATTCGCAGTCTTCTCCAAGCCCTCGATGACGTGCTGAAAGGCGAAAAACTGATGCACCTTGACAAGGGCGCCGAGGAGCCTCTTCTCCCTACTCCCTCGGAGATTTTGCCACAACTCGACTTCTATCTGATGGAAATCGAACTGCAGATGGAAAAGCTCTACGCTAATCTTTCGGAAAGGGTAAAAGGCGCAGGCATAATAGAATTTTCAAACCTGATAAAGGGCATGATGCGGCTCGAAGCCATCCGCACATTTATTCTCCTGCTCTTCTTGGCACAGGAGGGCAAGGTGGATCTTTGGCAGAATGAGGAATCTGAAGAAATATACATAACTGTTGGAGACTTGAATCTTGCAGAGAGCAGAAAGACCAGCACTTAACCTAGGTGCAAATGCTCAGGAGAGGCACGCTGACGAGAAAGCCAAGCAAGAACTGACTTTAGTGGAAGCAGCCTTGTACGTTGCAGGTCGACCCTTGGACATAAATGAGTTGTGCTCAGTTCTGAACACACGGTCAAAGAATAAGACAAGAAAGCTTGCGAAGGCTCTTATGCAGGAATATGCGATGAGAAATACTGCGCTTGAGATTCTGGAGCTGAAGGATGAAAGGTATGTCTTGCAGCTGAAAAGTGATTTTACACCACATGTCAGAAAGCTTGTCAACAGACCTTTGCTTTCTATGGGTCCATTGAAAACTCTTTCGTACATAGCATACAGGCAGCCCGTATCCCAGAAAAGAGTCATCGACGTGCGGGGTCATCATGCCTATGGACACATTAAGCTACTGAAGGAGATGAGCCTGGTAGCCAGTGAAAGGAGCGGGCGCTCATCAATACTTAGAACAACAGAGTACTTCGCAGACTACTTCGCTTTGAGCCATGATACTGCAGCCATAAAGAGAGAACTGAAACACATTTTCGAAGACACTGAAAAACAGCAAAATCTCCAACCTTCAAATGGATAGGTTTATATTCGAAACAACGATGGTAATGACCGCCCCATAGCCAGAAATTTAGGAGAAATGAAAAGTGTCTGTTTGGCACAGCGACATGCGCAAGAAGAAGCCCTCTGGAGGCAGAAAACGTGCTTACAGAAAGAAAAGGAGATTCGAACTGGGCTCTTTTCCGGCCGAAACCGCATTGGGCGAACTGAAACGAAAGACTGTCAGGGGGAGAGGCGGAACCCAGAAACTGAAGATCTTGAGCAATAATCAAGTATGCGTGACAGACCCGAAAACTCGAAAAACTGAGAAAGTTGAGATTGCCCGAGTGTCTAAGAACCCTGCAAACGTCGACTATAACCGTCGAGGCGTAATAACCAAGGGCGCAATCATAGAGACTTCTTTGGGCTTAGCTCGAATCACTTCCCGTCCGGGGCAGAATGGAATGCTTTTTGCTGTCCTGATCAAGGAAGAGAAAAACTAGTCCCGTTCTATTTTGCCACCGTCGCACTTCGAATCTTCAGAAGCTGTTTTGCAATCTCCTTTATTGTCTCTTCTTTCGATCGCTTCTTTTCTATAAGGACCATGCCTGATTTTTGCGAAGGTGTTTTTGGAAAGGCAACATCCGGAGTCAGCTCGCAGTTCAAATGAAGCTTGTCAGCTGCGTCCTTCATTTCCGCGATTTTTGGAGAAGGCACAGCCATGTTTTTTGCCACACGTCTCCCTTCCTTTCTTGTTCTTGTGGAATCAAAGTACGCGGGCCACATGATCACTTTATCTTGTTTACGCATGTTGTTTCTTCCTTTTTTTCTACTTATGAGCATAGTACACTGTCAATTTTTCCCCAGCTTGATCGATTCTGACGAAGCCATAGCGTTCGAATTGTATTATAGTGCCTGCCTCTAACCGTTTGCAGAAGCTCTCAGCAATTCCTTCCACGGTGGTCGCGTCTTGCATGACGACTTGGCACGGCATGTCTTCTCCCACCGGGATCCAGTGGATAAGCTGTGCCTTCATTTGCCGGGCTTGCTCGTAGGATTCGCTGACAAATGATGCTTCAGCCGAATATATGTTTGCATTTCCAATTCTCACGTTGAACAATTCCATGAGACGGATAGTGTCACCTATTCTTGAAGCATTGATGTCTTTCTTGGAAACCCAGAATTTTGCGCTCCCATTCTCCTTCTCAGGCCTTATTATGTGTTCTCTGTTCTTTCCGTCTTGATGCGAGGGGTGCAAGAGAAGCTTCACGTTGAACACTCTCGGAATCTTCTCGATGGTTAATTCAATTGGGTCTTGAACAAAGAAGTATCTTTCAGTCACGGGGTCCAATGCCTTGCGATTGTAAGCGTACAGGTTTTCCCAGCTGAGAACAACATCCTGCGTCTTCGGCCCAACGTCAATTATCATTTTCCTGATTGCTTCTGGCGTTATCCCTCTTCTTCTTAGAGCTGCAAAAGTCGCAAGCCTAGGATCATCCCAATCCTTGAATAGACCGTCTCTTATGCCCTGAACGATCTTCGATTTGCTCAGGAATGCTCCCGTGATTTTTAGTCGACCATAATGGATGGCTTCTGGGTATTTCCACCCCAAATACTTGTACATGTATTCTTGTCGAACTTGGTTTGTTAAGTGCTCTTTTCCTCTGATTATATGGGTGATTCCGAGCAGATGATCGTCCACGCCGCAGGCGAGGTTGTATAGTGGCCAAACGCGATATTTGTTTCCTACCCGTGGATGAGGGGATTTGTCAGTGTCTATTAATCTGAGGGCTGGCCAGTCTCTAACGGCTGGATTGGGATGGTCCAAATCAGTTTTCACGCGGACCACCGCTTCGCCTTCGGCATATTCACCTTGTAGCATGCGTTTCCATCTTTGCATGTTTTCTTCGACCGGCAAGCTGCGACATCTACATGGTTGGCTGGCAAGAGTCTTTTTTCTGAACATTTCTGGTTGGCATGTGCAAACGTAAGCGTTGCCATCTTTCAGCAGTTTCTCAGCATACTTGTAATAGATGGGAATTCTGTCACTTTGAATGTACTCTTCGTCCGGTTTGCAGCCAAGCCATGTCAAGTCTGCTCTTATGCGGTCGTAGAATTCGAGGACAGGCCTCTTGATTTTAGGGTCTGTGTCTTCGAAACGTAAGATGAATTTGCCCTTGTAGAGCCGAGCGTATTCGTAGCATAGGATTATGGCTCTCGCATTGCCTAGATGGATGGCACAGTCAGGATTCGGCGAGAAACGTGTGACCACTTGGGCATATTTGCCGGCATTGGGCAATGGGGGAAGATGTTTTTCCTCTTCAATCTTTTCTCTCACAAGTGCTTCAGGCCATTTCTCTTCAACAATGTGCTTCTGCTCTTCGGACGAAAGAACATTGACCTCTCGAACAACATTGCTGATGAGGGCAGATACTTCCTTCACCTTGCTTCTTAGTTCTGGCTTCTCGCCCAGTATTTTTCCGATAACTGCGCCTTCTTGAGCCTTTCCATCATGTCTCACAGCGTTCAGCAGCGCTATCTTTCGAACAGTATATCGAAGTTCAGCATCTTCAAGTGTCAAGGGTTTTGCACTTTGTCCGTTTCAGATGTGTCTTTCAATTAGGAATTCGGCGAATGATTTGAGTTTTTCCTTCCCATCCGAGTCTGGAAGGAGTCTTCCTGCTTCTCTCAAGCTCTCTTCAACCATCTTCTTTGCAAACTTTTTAACGTATTCTATCGAACCGTATTTTGTCATCAGCGTGATGGCTTCATTTCGAAGCTTCTGGTTTGAAGTGTGTTCGTCGAGAATTTCGATGAGCCTCCTCCTGTCCTGAGCCTCTGCAACTTTCAAGGTATGAATGACAATTAAGCTTCGTTTTCCTTCGGTTATGTCTTGTCCGCGACCCCCCTTCTTCTTCTCAAATTCCGGGCTTGTCAAATCAAGTACGTCATCCTGCATTTGGAAGGCTATCCCTATGCTTTCTGCTAAGCGGCCAAGTCTGTCAACAAGCTCGTCGTTTGCGTCAGCAAGAACAGAAGCCATCTTAGCAGACATCCTTGCCAAAGTTCCAGTCTTGTAGGCGCACATCTGCAAGTAGGACTTTTCATCAAGCTCATTCGCTTTTGCCAATCCCCTGTGCCAAGCGATATCCATTGCTTGGCCAAGGCTTAGATTGATCATCTCTTGTGCATAGATCTCATAGATTTTCTGTGCCTTATGAGCAGAGACTCTTTCTCTGTTTTCTATCAGAGGTAGGAGGGGAAGATAGTACATGGCATTTCCGGCGTTTATAGCTATGTCTAAGCCATAGATTTTGTAGGTGCAGGGTTTTTCCCTCCGCAGTTCAGATGAATCCTCGATGTCATCAACCATTAGTGTTCCGTTGTGGATTACTTCAGGGATTATGGAAAAATCAACGATGTCGCGGGGGCTTTTGCCCAGAATCTCACAGATCAACAGGAACAGAGCGGGTCTCCACCTCTTGCCTCCTCTGTCAAGAAATTCCCAGATAGGAGCTGCGATTGCCTTGTTCAGCGGGTCAAGGTTATATGCATAGTTGGGGGGATTGATCTTGAAGACAACTGCGCCCTTTGAGAAAGCTCTCGGAATATATTTCTCGATAGTCTTATCCACTAAGATGGCTGTCTCTGTTAGAAACCTTTCAGCGTCCAAAACCTAGTCTCTCCTTCTTTGAGCCCTATCCGTGGTGCTAAATCCCCGCGCTGTCAACCATTCGGCCGTCTTGCCCGTTACTACTGCAGGCATTTTCTTGAGTTCTTGCACGGAATCTGCTCCAACGAGAAACATTGTGTTTCTTAATTCATCAATTAACAGTGAGAGCGCGGTTCTTGTTTCGTTCACGTTCTTGGCTGCTGCTTTAAGCACGGGTTGTGATAAGCTTGTTAAGCTTGCTCCCAGTATCAGTGCCTTGGCCATTTCTACTCCGTTTCGTATTCCGCCCGAAGCGATTACACACAGGTTTGTGGTCGTAGAAACCTCGACAACGCTTACTGCTGTTGGAATGCCCCAATCCCAGAAAATATCGCCTAATCTACGCTGAAAAATGTTTTCGCGCTCTTTCGCGCGGAAGTATTCAACTGCTGCAAAACTTGTTCCGCCGGCGCCACTTACATCTATGCCTTTCACGCCGGCGCCTTCAAGTGTTCTAGCCTCTTCAGCAGCTATGCCGGCACCTGTCTCCTTTGCTATTACAGGCTTGTCTATTTCGCTTGCGATTTCGGTTATTTTTTCAAGCACCCCTTTGAAGTTTGTTTGGCCTTCTGGCTGAATGGCTTCTTGCAGCGCGTTCAGGTGTATTGCGATAGCATCTGCCTCAATCATTCCTATTGCTTTTTTCACTTCTTTCAGCCCGTATCCGTTGACGAGTTGCACTCCGCCGATGTTTGCAATTAGAAAGGCTGTTGGGGCCTTCTTTCGGGCTATGGCAAACGTTTTTTCAAATTGTTTGTCTTCTATTGCTGCTCGCTGGCTGCCAACGCCCATTCCTAGACCCAGCTCTTCAACAGTTTCGGCTATTGTTGCATTTATCCTCAATGCCTCGTCAGCGCCACCTGTGATAGCCCCGACTATTAAGGGGGCAGCGAACTTGTGGCCGAAAATCTTCGCGGATAAGTCTATCTTTTTCTTGTCGATCTCGGGCAAAGCTTTGTGAATGAGGTGAACGTCTTCTAAACCCGTTGTCGTCCGTCTAGCTTGAATGTTCTGGTTCAGTCCGATCCGTATGTGATCTGCCTTTCTTCTTCTTGTTTCTTCAACCAACTCTATTCCTTCTCTATCAATGTGCCTTCTACGGTCTCTCTCTTGAGAGCCTTGTAAACTTGGCTTGGCTTCGTCGCGTTCACGATGGTTACGGGAATTCCTCGTTCCAAAGCGGGCAGAAGCTCGCCAATCTTGCCGAACATGCCGCCAGTAACATCGCAAGCAGTCGACTTGCCCACATTTCTTTGAAGCTGCTTCAATTCATTCAGTGTCAAGTGGGCGAATTTTCTTGCTGTTTTTTCAATTTTAGGGTCAGAATCGAATAGCCCGTCAACATCGGCCCCTATTATGATGCGTTGTGCGTTCAACGTCGTTGCTAGGACCGAAACAAGCTGGTCGCCTGATAGCACAGTGAACCCCAACTTTGCGTCCATCACCGTGTCTCCATAGAGAACTGGCAAGAGACCAGTACTCAGGAGCATTCGCATCGGCGTGTCTTCGAAGCTTCTGATTCTGCCGTTCTCAGTTAGTATGCATGATGACGGCGTAATGCTGATGGCTGGAAGGTTATGCGTGATCAGCGAATCCATGACCAAACCGTTAAGTACAGTCATATAGTGATGAGTTTCCGCAAAACCGATTATCTGACCTGGATTTTTCGATCCATCCTTGATGGCGTTTCTCTGCGCTGCCGGGTGTCCGAAGCTGCCTCCTCCGTGAACAATCACCAAGCCCTTGACACCTGCTTTCTGCGTTTCATCAGCTAGTCGATCAATGACTTGCGTCCGGGGGGTAAGCTCGACGCTCTTGTCTGTGATTACTGACCCTCCGATTTTCATAATTGTGATTTTGGGCTTATTCAATTCTTACACCTTCATCCGTTTTCCTAGCTATGAATGGCCTTCCGCCTGCTCTCTGAATTGCTTCTAGGACCTCTTGGAGTCTTTCGTCTTTTGTCAAGGCTATCATGCACCCTCCGCCGCCTGCACCGGTCAGTTTGGCGCCCAAGGCGCCTGCTTTGCGGGCGGCGTTGGCAAGCCATTCTAGAGACTCGTCTGAGACTCCGATTCCGTATAGCAGCGCATGGTTTATGTTCATTAAGGTTCCCAGGGTTTCTAGATCGTTTTCCTTGAATGCGTCTATGGCTCTCAGAACGACTTCGCGCGCAGCCTTCATCATGTTTTCAGTAATCCGTGGGTATTTTTCCATAAGGCGTCGAACTTTCTCGACCTGAATTCGCGTGGACCTCTCGACACCTGTGTCGCCGATGACAAGGGGGATGTTGGTCTTTGCCTCCAGCGGCTTAAAGCCTGTGTCCATTTGGAACAAAATAGCCCCCCCGAAGGTTGAGATTGCGGGGTCTACTCCTGATGGAGTGCCGTGAACGATCCTTTCAGCTTCGTAGGTTATGCGAAAAATGTCCTCCTTAGACAGTTTTACGTCCAAGATAGCGCCAGCTGCGGCTGTAGCGGCTGCAACCACGGCTGCTGATGATCCGAGTCCCGCGCCCACTGGGATGGTAGAGTTTATTTCAACATCCAAGCCAACGTGTTCCGACTTCTTCTCCTGGATTCTTTCAACTGCATGCTTAACTGGTTCGAACTTGGATCTGGCTTCTCTCGCGTTTCCTTGTTCAATCTTGAATGCGTCTCCTTCAAAGTGTCCTGCGAGGTTCAAAGTTGTGGACCGCAGGTGAATATTGCTGTCACCGCGTTTTTCTATTTTCACGTACGCCCTTTTGTCTATGGCTAAGACTATTGCCGGTTCTCCGTAAACGACGAAATGCTCTCCGAAAAGTATTATTTTCGCGGGCGCTGAGGCAACGACACCCATTCCAAACCACTATTTTGTGAAACAGACGGCTGCATACCCAACTACACTTGAGTAGTCGCCAATTACATCTCCACTGGTCTTATAGCATAATAATTTTGCCTCTTTTGCTTCCATCATTTTTGCTGCCTTTATTAGCGCAACTATCGGGCCATATCCACAAGCAGTTATGCCGTAAGCTTCAACAATTGAATAGAACTTGGTTTCGTCCATTGCTTCTACAGCTTTAAGAGCCAAAAGGTCATTCTTCATGGCTCTTTCCTGTGACTCATAATGAGTCATATCCGAAGAAGCTATGATAACTGCGTTCTTGTTGGCCAATGTTTTGGCCACAGCTTGCCCGACTTCTCTGGCTGACTGCAAGTCTTGCATCAGAAAACAAATCGGCACAATCTTGAAATGCGAACCATAAAGATATTGCAGAAATGGGAGTTGAACTTCGATCGAATGTTCTAAACGGTGGGCTGTTTCGTCGATGTCGATTATTCGTGCTTCCTTGACAATCTGAGTAGCTGTTTCAACGTCTACTTCAACATCCCCAAGTGGTGTTCGCCACATGCCTTCTTTCATGAGCGCTAGAGCGCTGCCGTAACCGGTATGGTTTGGACCGAAAGCAACAACAACATCGGGTTTACCGTCTGAGGCAAGCTTGTAATAGGCGTGAGCTGCTACGGGGCCGGAAAACATGTAACCCGCGTGTGGACAAATCAATCCTACGACATGTCTGGGTCCTGCTCGAGCGACTTCTGGAAGTTTACCGGGCCCTAGCTCATGCAGAAAACAGTCTGCTATTTGCTTTCTTAATTGCTCGGCTTTTCCCTCATAGAAGGCTCCGGCTTGGCATGGAAGCCGAACCTTCGCCATTCGGCTATATTTCCTCCTCTTCCTTGGAAATCTTCGCCTCGAAATCATCGATTGTCAAGGGCGGATCTTTGTCTTGTGCAAGCTCTCCTCTTTCACGCAATACTTGCCTTGCCAGAAGCCAGTAAATCACTGCTAAGGCTCTTCTGCCCTTATTGTTTGTGGGGATGACTAAGTCGACCCCTGTGAATTCGTTGTCGGTGCTGCAGAGCGCCATCACGGGTATTCCTACTGAAACTGCCTCTTTAACAGCTTGACCATCTGCTCTTGGATCGGAAACGATCAGGACTTCTGGTTCAATCCTGTTTGGGTATAGCGGATTAGACAGAAGTCCTGGAATGAACCGGCCGACCACAGAGGTCGCCTTGGTTAGTTCGCAAAACATCTTAACTGGTTCTTGCGCATAGAGTCTGGCAGCAACTGCTGCAACTTTTGCCGGTTCGAATCGTGCAAGGAATTTTGCGGCTACTCTTACTCTGTCATCTGTCTTTTTAACATCCAAGACAAATAGACCGTCAGGTCGGACACGGTATATAAATTGCTCCATATCTCCTGTTTTCATCCTTGTACCAATGTGTATCCCTGCAGAAAGCATTGTATCTCGTGGCAGAAGCAACCCTTCTTCTGGAGCGGCCGCCTCCGTAGTCTGTGTTTCTGCTGTCGTTTCAGGTTTTACGTCTTCTTCAACTGGTTCAGCTTCTTCATTTTCGTCTTCCTTTTTGATCTCCTCATCCTCTGACAAAATTACTTCCTCCTAATGTGTCTTAAGAGGAGCCATTTTGGCTCTGTCTCCCAAGAATTCCTCTATTCTTACTAATTCGTTTATTTTCGCGATGCGAGCTCCTTCAACAATTCCCGTCTTTATTATAGGACATCTGAAAGCCACTGCCAAATGAGCAATATGCCAATCGCACGTGTCTCCCGAACGATGCGCCATTACAGGCATGTACTTGTTTTTTGCTGCCATTTCAACCGTTTCCAAGGCATCTGTAAGCGTACCGACCTGATTCACTTTAATAATGATTGCGTTGGCCGCTTGCATTTTCATTCCTCGGCTTAGCCTTTCATTGTTTGTGGTGAACAGGTCGTCGCCGCAGATTAGGCAGTTTTTGGCCTTCTTTGTCAGTTCTTGAAAGCTCTTGAAGTCTTCTTCATGAAAAGCGTCTTCGACATACGTTAGAGAATATTTGTTGATGAGGTCTAAGATGAATTCTAGCTGTTCGCCTGGGCCCCGCTCTTTTCTCTCCATTTCATAGACGTATTTCTTTTGCTTGCTGTCCCATAGAGATGAGGCGGCAACGTCAACACCTAATCCGCATTCAAACCCTGATTCGCTGCTTACTTCCTCGCACGTGCTAGCCAGTATCTCTAGAGCCTGCAAATTTCCAATATTTGCAATCCAAGCTCCTTCGTCGCTTTTTCCCCCGTTGAAGAGCTTATCCTTCTTTCTCAGGGCTTCGCCGACCCTTCTGTGAACCTGTACATTGGCTGCAGCGGCTTCCAGAAAAGATTCTGCTCCATGCGGGAGTGACAAAAACTCTTGTATGTCAGGAGACTTTCCATGCGTGTGCTGTCCACCGCTTATAACGTTTCCAAGTGGGTTGGGAAGCTCATTAGCTATTGTTCCGCCTAAATGCTGGAAGAGAAGAGAGCCGCATGAGTTTGCAGCTGCCTCTGCGGTGGCCAGTGAGATCGCAAATGCAGTGTTTCCTCCTATGACTCTGAAATCCTTAGAAGCGTCAATTTCGTGTAGTGTTCTGTCAATTTCCTCTTGGAAATTTGCGTTTAACCCTACAATTTCTGGGGCCACGATCTCTTCAGCCTTCTTCACAGCTTGATCTACACTGCCCTGCGGATAATAGACAACCTCTGCCTTCCCTCGGCTTTTCCCGGCGGGTGCAGAGACTCTTCCGAAGCCCGAGGTTGTTACGATGTCGACTTCTATTGTTTCTTCGCCGCGGCTGTTGAAGACTTTTCTTGCTATGAGGTCCTCAATTACTGCTGACATGTTTTCTTCCTTTTCGTCTGCCTTCTAGTAGGTTCTTGCCTCTTTGCGTTTTTCTGCTTCTTCATAGAAGCGAAGAACTTCGTCGACAATCTCTACGTGCGATAGCAACATGCGACGGCAACAATATCGTTTGATTCCGAGATCGTCCAAGACGTCGCCTGCGTTCTCTCCAGTTTTTACTCTTCTGGCGAACTCTTCCCATTTGTCCCCGATTAGTTTGCCACACGTGAAGCATCTTACTGGGATGATCATTTTTGTAGGTCTCCATCATCTGTAGCTTTTTTGCTCTTTGGCTCGTGCTCCCGGTCCGCCGAATTTCTTGGACTCCTTTTTCCTAGAGTCACCGGCCATCATGGTTCTGTCATATTCAGCGAAAACAGTGCGTAGGTGTGCGCTTTTGGTCCACTTCAGCAACGCGTTGGCGATGGCCATTCTCGCTGCTTCTGCTTGACCCATGTAGCCGCCGCCTAAGACCTTCACGTCCATGTCCAGCTGCTTCCAAACGTCGTCTCCGGCTTGCAAGAGGGGTTCCTTGATTTTTTCGCGTGAGATTTCTGGTTCCAGAATTTCCAAGGGGGTTTTGTTTATGTGTATCTTTCCAATTCCGGGCCTTACAACAGCACGTGCTATGGCTGTCTTCCTCTTTCCACTAACAACTAAAACTTTCTTGGCTGGCATGGCTATCCACTCGGGTTCCATCCTATTTCTTTGGCGAATTCGCCGACCGTGAGGTATGGGCATGTCAGCTTCTTGGCTTGGGCGTTTTCTATTGTTTCCATTTTCTTATCTTTGAAGTCGTCCGGTGTTCCTATGTAAACCTTGAGCCTTTTGTATGCTTGCTTGGCTTTGGACACGCGCGCGCGCCGCTTCTTGAATGGTAACATGCCCTTAACGCTCTTTCTAACTATCCTGTCAGGTCTTCTGTAATGGAATGGGCCTCTCTGAGGGGACCCAACTCCCAGGAATTCCTTGGCGTCCTCTAACTTGCTTCTCCTCTTTCCAGAAAGCACGGCTTTCTCAGCATTTACTATCACTATTTCTTCACCATTCAATAGTCGCTTAGCCACGTAGGTCGCCATTCTTCCCAGAATGAGTCCGTGCGCATCTATTACTGCAACTGTCTTGGATGTTGTCTGCATTTTCTCACCCAATTATTTTGATGTTTGACCCTTTCGGGTTCTTCTTGATTAGTTCGGAAAACGACAGGCATTTACCCTTAGCCGCGCC